>WNFI01509916.1_pt1 | contig 16125 bp, 17 predicted proteins | sample 5400471 | NCBI WGS metagenome assembly WNFI01 (sample SAMN13153348, study PRJNA577476) | soil metagenome | isolation source: 100 cm saprolite on Douglas fir-dominated hillslope | place: USA:California | collected 2013-09-17 | reverse complement strand
AAGAGCGTTTTGTGACCGGATTGTGCCAAGATCTGAAAATCATGGAAATCATGACAGATTTGAACTTCGCAGAATCAATAAGTTATTTAGATTGAGGTGGTGAGGCCTGACCGACTCCCGCCGCCTCCACCACATCGAAGTCGTTTACCGTGAACGACTTAAAAATCTAGCCTCCGGATTTGTACAAATCAACTCAACTCAGCCCTCCCCGGGGCTGGGTTGCCGGAGGGTTCCTTAACATCGATAAGAATTAGGTAGTAGTACTTTTGTCCCCTAGACATCGTGGCCGGGCGCACCTACCTTCTCTTAACTAGCTCAGCCTCGATCCGCCCTGGATTCTGACCGATACCCGTCAGGTCAAACAGGTTCTCTAATAGAACGCAAGCTCAGTGACTTTACCTTTTCCAGCGGCGCAATTTCGGCATCAGCGCAATTCAGTGCGAGTTCAACCGGATTGGGAACCCACCTGGTCACCGGAGTTAGCGGAACGACGAATGGGGTGACAATCGCTGGCGTCCTGCCTCAGCATAGGCGGGGAGTGGTTCCCCATATAGCAGTCCAAGACATGGAACGGTCAAGAGGCCGCCTTCCGCATGTCCAGTCGCTTGGCCACATCCTGCTCTACATCTCCTCGCCGGAGAATGAACCCGAGCTTGCCGCCTGACTATGATCCAGCATCCCCGGCAGAACTATGCTGGAGGTGCCATGTCAATCTCGTCCTCCGTGCAAACTCCGAACTACGTCGCAATGCTTCAGGTCGCACTAGCCGAAGCCCGCACCGGTCTCTCCGAAGGAGGTATACCGATCGGCGCAGCCATCTTCAACCGCCGAGGCGAACTCATCAGCTCCGGACATAACCGCCGGGTGCAACAGAACGACCCATCCATCCACGGCGAGACTGACGCCTTCCGCCGCGCTGGCCGCCAGCGCTCCTACCTCGATCTCATCATGGTTACCACGCTCGCCCCCTGCTGGTACTGCAGCGGGCTGGTACGCCAGTTCGGATTCCGCACGGTCATCGTTGGCTAATCGCAGAACTTCCCCGGTGGTATGCTTGCGGATTACATCCGGGAGAACCCTGGCGTATGGAACGAAGACATCGGCGAACCACCGCCCAGGTCTGAAGCTCAGTAGTCCGTTGCAACCGCTAGCGGACGCCGCCTCGAGATTGCATACCACAGCATTCCCGCAGCAAGATACGCCACGTAGAGGTACGGAAGATATCGATATGGCGCTGGGGGCACAGGAAAGACCGTTCCCACCATAGCCAACGCCATCGCCGTTGCAGCGCTTGCCGAAAGCACAATGCCGCCTGCACCCAAACGGCCCTGACGCCGCAGATGCACCGGAAGCGCCACCGCCACGAGTGCGTAGATGGTCAGGAATCCATACACCGCCAGCGTTCCCATCCATCCGTAGATGTCGGCTCCGCTTGACCCGCGCCATGCCAGCACTGCGACTGGGAGGAACGCCAATACTCCTGTCAGCACGCTTGCTGCTCCCGGCGTCTCTTTCTCGACATGCGTCCTTGCAAATCTCCCGTGCGCCAGACCATGATGTGCCATCAGCATCAACACACGTGCGGCCGCGATCACGCAGGCCAGCACCGCGGCGAACATGCTCACCAGGACACCGGCATCGATCACCGGACCGGCGATGCCAACGCCCGCTTGCTGCGAAAGGTAGCGCATGGGGGCTGTGCTCTCACCCAGTCCAGGGCTCACGCCGTGGAAGCTCAGCACCTCGCCGTACGCGCAGACGACGAAGAAGACTCCTGCCAGCACCGCGCTCCGCACTACTGCGCGAGGAATTGTCTTCAGCGGTTCTTTTGCCTCAGAACCCAGCGCGGTCGCGCTCTCAAACCCCACAAAGCTGAACAGCGCAAGCATGACACCGAGTCTCACCCCCACCGGCGACACTTCACGGAGCTTCAGTTGTGTCGCATCCACATGCAACCCATGCTTCCATAGCAGGATGCCGACCACGAAGGCGATGAGGCACACCGAGACCGCCTCGATCCAGAGCATCGTCTGTGTCGATATCTTCACGTCCCGGTAGGCGATCCAAACGGCTCCTCCCGCTCCCACCGCCACTACCAGCACGGGTGAAATATGTGGTCCCAGCCTGCCCAGGAAAATATACGCGTAACTGACAAAGCCGCCGATCACGGAGGCCGCCGTCATTACGTATGCGAAGAACAGAGCCCAGGCCGCCACCGCAGCAACTGCCGGAGGCAACGTGGATCGCGTGTATACATACAAAGATCCAGGCGAGGCTGAATCCCGCGCAAAGGCCGCGATGCAGAACGCCATCAGGGTCATGCCCCCCATGGCAAGGGCGTACGCCAGCCATGTTCCCGTGCCGGCCAGAGCGAACACCAGAGGAATCGTCAGCGTCGGCGAAGTACATGGCGCGATCAGGGAGACCGACTGGGCCAACACCTCCAGCGGAGACAGCACGTGCTGTCTCAACCCATAGGACGCAGATGACTCGACGCCTACAGCTTTCTCACTGACAACAACTCCAGAAGAATCCATGCGATCGTCCTCACCGGTCCTGCTTAGCCGGGTCACCATGCCTGAGCACCTGCACGTGTACCGCAGCTTCCGTGCCTCTTGAAATTATTCGTTGGAAGCTTGAGTCTGAACTCTCCGAAAGCTCGCGTCAACCGTTTTCATCTTCTGACTCCGAGTGATCACGCAATTCCTTTGGACCCTTACTATGCTCGAACGATCTTCTCCGCTAACCGACCTCCTCCACGCGCTCGCCACCGGCGCAACGACTCCTGTCCAGGTCGCAGCCACAGCAGCACGAAAAGCCAACGGCAACGCATCGCGCAACACCTATCTTCATTTCAATGAACACGAGCTCCTTCAGCAGGCGCAATCGCTGTCGCGCGCCTTCCCGCACCCTGCTTCCAGACCGCCACTGTACGGCGTTCCGATATCCCTGAAAGACTGCTTCGACCTTGCCGGCACGACGACCACCTGCGGTTCCCGCTTCTACGCGCACCACCACCTACCCGCCGCAGAGGACTCGGCGATGGCTCGCAACCTGCGTGCATCCGGCGCCCTCATCACCGGCAAGACGCACCTCCATCCTCTCGCCTACGGCATCACCGGCCAGAACCCTGATTATGGTGACTGCCTCCAGCCGCGCGATCCTTCGCTGCTCACTGGCGGCTCCTCCAGCGGCGCTGCTGCCAGCGTGCAGGAGGGCTCCGCTCTCGCAGCCATCGGCACGGACACCGGTGGATCCATCCGCGTGCCTGCCGCCCTCTGCGGCCTGGTGGGGTATCGTGCCTCCCACACCTTGGCCTCCGAGGAAGGCTGGTGGCCGCAGGCCTGGGATGGCGCGGCGCATCTCGCGCCCTCCTTCGACACGCTCGGCTTTCTCCTTCGCGACCCGCGCGACGCTGGGCCAATCGCAAACGCTCTCTTCGGCGTCCCTCTCGCCAGCGCGCCGGCGACGCCCCGTATCGGCTGCGTGACATTGTCCTTCCTGGCGGATTGCAATGCAGACGTGCTCATCGCCTACAACGGATGGCTCCAGCAACTCGCGCTCGCAGGGGCTACCCTCACGGAGTTCGACACAACAGGCTGGCTGGACTCGATAGAGATCTTCGCCGGAATTCAGGCGCACGAGGCCGCGGCCTTGCACCGCGGCCTCTATGACCAGTTCGAACCCGCAATCGCGCAGCGACTCCGCTGGGGAGACTCGCTGACCGCCTCCGATCTCGCTCCACTTAGAGAGCGTCTCACACAGCTTCGGTCCCGCATCTCGGATCTGCTGGGTCACTTCGATCTCCTGATGCTTCCCTGCTCCCCGGTCAACCGGCTGCGCGCGAGTGCAGATCAAAGCTCCGCCCGCCAGGCCATCCTCCGCTACACCACGCCCTTCAGCCTCGCAGGCTTGCCCGCCGTCACGCTTCCCGGCGAGATCGTTGACGCGCCGCTCGGCACAGGGGTTCAGATTGCAGCAGCTCCCGGCAGCGACGGAGCCTTGCTCGCCTACGCCGCTTCGCTCGCGCAGGTCCTGGCCGATCACGCAGGTTCCCGTACCTGACAAGCCGAGCGCACTGAGCATCAGATGCTACTCTGCTGCTAGGAATGGTCGTTATCTGGCAGCAGTGCTATGGCAACTCTTTGGATGACAGCGCCCTTTCTGTCGATGATTACAAAGGACTCTCGCGCTTCAACAGAGATCAGGGAGCATTCGTTCATTTGCGACAGCCCGAGCGGACCAAAAGCACCAACTATGAGCCTGAGCTATCCCGTGCGTGCGAATGCGGATGGAAGCTTCGAAATGGGTTGCGAGAACGACAGCGCGTTGCATATGCGCACGGCGGAACACTGGACGACCGGGTATTTGCTTTCAGCCACGACGTCTTTACACACTGCGAAAACTTTCGTGACGTCTTTCAGATTATGGTCGCGAAGGGGGCTGGAACAACAATCAAACGAGTTCTTCACCAGTTGCTGCTTGAACTCATGCGAGAAGAGATACGGAGAAGCGATCCAAGGAATCCACGTGGTTCAACTGAAGACGAAGCGACGATCCAATTCCTTTCAGGCGGTCTGTTCGGTCTTCTCATGTGGCGGCTAGCAGCTAAGATGCTTGTTCTGTCGAAATGATCAACGGCAACTTTCGGCGCTTAGCTATTTCTGCCTTAAGGTTGTGACAAGTGGAATAGAGACGACCGAAGCTTAGGAACGAGGTAAACACCTGGCAACGTCGTAGCCGGAGAGGTCGAGAAGTCGTCGGAAGTACGTCTCATGCTCACCGGGACCGCTTCAGAGTTTTGATGAGCAACAGATTGTGTCTGCCTCTGAAGCGTCTTCGGTCAAATCACAACGATCGTTAACCAGCTTGGCTAAAGGTGAGGTGCGAAGCCCAATGGCTGTAACAAACAGCCCGGCAATGCCGAACACGAGAGATCCATGCAGGCCGAATCTTGAGCCAATGAAGCCTCCTGCCAATGCTCCTAGAGACGACATTCCTGTGAAGCACAATCGCATGGTTGTATCCATCCGTCCCATAAGGGAGGTGGGGGTCACCAATTGGCGGGTTGTCTGCATATTTACCCCGAACGCGGACTGGCCGACATTGAAAATGAAGAGACTCGCCGCAAGGGAGACGCGGGGGTGGTCACTGCTCCAAAATAAGATCGTGGCACCCATAGCACCGACGAATGGCGCGTACACGAGCATGCGGCTCCGCGAAAACGATCTTGCCGCCGAAGTGGCGAGTGACGCACCCAGAACTCCGCCGAGTCCTCCGACCGCGAAGCATATCCCCACACTCGCGGCGTCAATACGCAGGGTGCGAGAAGCATATAGGATTAAGACGGCGAGGACGGCGCTCCAGGAGAAGTTCCAGATGGCTGACCACAAACCAAAGATACGCAAGATTGGGTGCCGGATCACAAAATTGAGACCCTCCAAGATTGCCGGAACAGGTTTAGAGGCTCGATTCCAAAATCCTTCTGCTTCCTGGAGTTTCGCCATTTTCGAATTACCTCTTCTCGGGGGCTTGCAAAGCACTACGCAAATCGCTGAAAAGATATAGGAGAGAGCGTCCAATAGGAATGCAATAGGCGCCGCAAAGACCTGCACAATGAAGCCGGCAAGCGCGGGTCCTGTGACTTCGCCAGCAGAAACCGTTGCGGACAGCCGGCTGTTCGCACCCGACCACTGACTTGGCTTCAACAGGTCCGGAATAAATGCGCCGAGAGATGAATCAAAAACCAAGTTGAAGGTCGCAGTGAGACAAACGATAACCCACATCAGATGAATGGTGAGGTGTTTCTCAGCAGCGAGAACAGCCGCCCCGGTGAGAACCGCAGATCGTAAGAAGTCGCTGCTGATCAGTAGTAAACGTCTCGATGAATTGTCGATGACAGCCCCGAGGAACAGTCCTAAGCACAAATAAGGAAAGGTTTGGGCTGCGGTCAGAATGCCCATTTCGGAAGCGTTTGCACGCAATGTAGTCACAGCGATCAACTGAAACGATACCGCGCTCAGTTGAGATCCTGTTACAGAGACAGCTTGACCAAACCATATCCAGTGAAATGCTCGGTTGATCTTAAGCAAATTGAAGTTAAGCGCGCGGGTGAGCGTGCTTGCAGCCTTGGACATCTCAGTTCTCCTCTTTCCTTGGAAGGAACATTCAGGTCAATCTAGTCAGCGGCTCATGTGAGGAGCCGGACGGTATGCTTGTTCAGGGATCTCAGCCAAAGTGGAGGAGAAGACCTCTGCACCGAGACCGTAGAAGCGGCAAAAACTCATGATGAGAGGTCGCCACCTGTCAGGATCGATGCGGTGCTCGCTATTTGGCACAAGGATCGCTTCGTCGACATGTGCGCGGACCACCCTCACCTCGTAGGCAATAGCGCCGGGCTCCTTATCCGGCCCTTGCCCGAAAGGTTGATGCCGCTCAAGCACCGCTTCAAGTTGGACCGGACATTGGTCGATTCGTGGTGCTCGCACCTCCGTTGAAGGGGAGCTGGTCAGCCCCGCGATCTCGCACTTATTCTTCTCATGGCGATAGCCAACCGATTGCTTCCACGGTGGTACCGGATTCGAGCCCGTAAGCCGTGCCAAACGGTTGACCGCTTCCACTTCAGCAACCGAAGGCAGGTTCAACACGCATTCGCGTTCGCGGCACAGGTTCATTCCGGAATGAGAGCTGGCGCCTAAACCCAACATGCAATTCCATCCCAGCCACCAAGCGGAAGACATGGGCGCGACATTGGTCGTGCCGTCCTCATTCAAGGTGCTGAGAAGGACCACTGGGGTGCCGAAATAGAGTATCGAAGGTTCCACAGAAATATGCATAAGCTCAGCATGCGTAATCTCTAAAAGCAAAACACTCCGTTTCTTGCTTCCAAATTCGAGGAAGAACGGAAAGGGATATGCGCGCATGATTGAGCGTTCGCTGTGCCCGCTCGGATTTCATGAGTAGTCCAAGAATTCAGAAACAAGCTGGGTGCCGGCAACGTTCCGCAGCGAACGCAGAGATTGCAGCGCATATCCACTATGAAGTGTGCTGGCTGTCTGATTGAGATTCATACACCGAACCTGGAAAATAGTTACTTTCAGGTTAGGTCTGATTCGCGATCTCCCGGCAATCCGAACGCTTGCAAGCCTGTCTGGAACAGCTCTTTCCACTTGTCTGGCACGAGATCTCATGGCAGTATAGAAATTACTCGATGAAGAGGACAGACCCCTCTGAGAGGTTCTCTTGAAAAGGAAGCTGAATACTGCAGGACGTAGTAGAGAGAGAGACGTGTAGCTACGAAACAGCGTTTGTATTAAGTGCCGGATTCGTCCGGAAGCTGGATGGTACCGCCGCCACCGTGGCTCCAGCAGAGATGCTCCTTTTCGGAGGTTTTTCTGCAATGAACGGTGAAGCGGTCGAGCGCATTTTCATCCAATCCTTACCTGAGTCTATCCAGAAAGAGATTGTTCTTCGGGGCTGGGTCTATAGACTCCGTGTGCTCGGGAAAACGACATTCTTGATTCTGAAGGACAGCTCCGGGGAGGCGCAGTGCGTCGCCGCCTCAGAATCTCTTCGCGAGCTTCGTCTCAAATCCGAGGACGTGATTGAGGTTCGTGGGCGCGCGCGATTTGACGAGCGTGCGAATGCTGGCTGCGACGTCGAGATTCTCGAGGCTCGCGTGCTCAATCGCGCTGGTCAAGATCTTCCCCTTCAACTCGGCTTCTGACATTGAATCGATCGGGCTTGAGACCCTTCTTGAATACCGCCCCTGGCTTTGCGGAACGAATCCATTGGCGGAATATTTCACGTGCAGGCAGCTCTACTCAGGTTCTTTCGTGAGTTCCTGATCCAGCGACGCTTCACGGAGGCCCGCGATTCTCAAGCATGCAATCCGGATGCTCATGCCTACGCCAGAGCACACGGATAACTTTTCGTTCATCAGTCTCAAGGGGGCGGCAAGACCCGGAAAGAACAACCTTTTTTTGCCGCGATTATGGCGCTCAATGCGTTTGAGCGTTTTGTCTTTGTGATGTCGATTCTCGAAGGGCAGTCCGACGACGAATGCTCGACTCTTCTACGGTGTTGTTCGGGGCGTGAGAACCTGATTCTCGTTGCTTACTTCCTTGCCACAACTGGCGAAGCAGTGTAGGTCAGATCTGGGCGAGGTTGTGCTTTGAGCGCTAGGCGCATCAGCCGCCTTAGCTCCGCGCGTGCCCGTGAGAGCTGGGCCTTCAGTGTTCCCTCTGTTACTCCCAAAATGTGCGCTGCTTCGCTCGTGGTTAGCCCGTCCAAGTCGCGCAACTGGTATGCCTTGCGCAACGAAGGCGAAAGCTCCGCTACGAATTGCATCAGACGCCCATGCAGATCCGACCCTATACACACATCTTCAGGGCTTGGTCTGCAGTCCGCCAATCGTTCTGATACGCAATATTTCTGATCCTCCCCCAATTGCTCATCTAGCGACAGGTGGGGCTGGTGTGGCCGTCTGCGCAATTGCGTCCGCGCACAATTAATGACAATCGCGGTTAACCACGTCGACATTTTTGCCTGCCCCTTGAATTGGTCCAGGTGCTTGCAAGCAGATAGAAGTGCATCCTGAACGGCATCTTCCGCGTTGGCTGCATTGCCCAGGTATCGATAAGCCCTTCTGTAAAACGACGGCAGGTATCGCGAGAGAACGTCCTGCATTTCCCGAGTTTCTTTTTCGCGGATTCGGACGTTGAGTCGCTGTTCGCTTCCGATGTATGACTCTGTCGCTTGCATTTTGTCTGTGCCTCCCAGTCCCGACAGCAAGATGCACGCCGCTTGCCAAATAACCGTCAGGTAACTTAGCTGCGTATTTTCAGCGGCATAAGTCAACTGTGTGGTTGGGATAGGCTTATGAAACTCAGATAAAGCGTCCTCCGGTTGACACACAACGTCAGCATTTCGACTGGCTTCGGGTTCACCTGGGCCACACAGACCCTAGAATCACACAGAGAGAGTAGAGACAGGTTCAACCTTGGTTTGGCCGTGTGTCGAGACGGTCCTCCAAGGGACCTCGCCGAAAAACCCTCTCTTGGGCCGTGTTAGCCACCGGACATTCCTTTCGCAGTTCGGCGCAGCCGACCGCACCCGAGCCAAGGTTCTTCCTCTACTTCAATAAATCGTGTTCGCTACGCCGCTCCCTCGCGGGCGTCTCTCCAAAGATCGATCGCCCCCTCTTGCGCATAGCGATCAATCTCATTCAGCTCTGCATCCGTGAACTGGAGTTTCCTAACCGCATCGAGCGAGTTGTCGAGCTGCTCCACATTACGAGCTCCGATAAGCGCCGAGGTGACCCGTTTGTCACGTAGCACCCACGCAATCGCCATCTGCGCCAGCGTCTGCCCGCGACCACTCGCAATTTCGTTCAGCGCCCGCACACGTTTGAGATTTTCCTCGCTCAGGAAGTCCTTCTGAAACGAACCTTCCGCCTTCGCGCGCGAATTCTCCGGCACCCCGTTCAAATACTTGTTCGTCAGAAGTCCCTGGGCCAGAGGAGAAAATGCAATACAGCCGACGCCGAGCTCCTCCAGCGTGTCGAGCAATCCCTTCTCCACCCAGCGGTTCAGCATCGAGTACGACGGCTGATGAATCAGCAGCGGCACCCCTTCGCTCTTCAAAATCTGTGCCGCCTCGCGTGTCCGCTCTGGACTGTACGACGAGATACCCACATACAAAGCCTTGCCTTGCCGAACTGCCTGCACGAGTGCACCCATTGTTTCTTCAAGCGGCACATCCATTGTCGGCCGGTGCGAGTAGAAAATGTCGACGTATTCGAGGCCCATGCGCTGCAAGCTTCCGTCCAACGACGCCAGCAGATACTTGCGCGAGCCACCTACGCCGTAGGGCCCGGGCCACATATCCCATCCCGCTTTTGATGAAATCACGAGCTCATTTCGGTAGTCGCGAAAATCCTTTCGCAGAATCTCCCCGAAGTTCTCCTCGGCCGACCCATACGGCGGCCCATAGTTGTTCGCCAAGTCGAAATGGGTCACGCCACGATCGAACGCTCGGCGGATCACCGCCCGGCCAGTCTCGAAGACATCGACGCCACCGAAGTTCTGCCACAGCCCAAGCGATATCGGGGGCAATACGATCCCCGCCCGCCCGCACCGTCTAAACTGTGCCCTGTCGTACCGCTTCGCATCAGACACATAAATCATCTGCACATATCTCCTTCTTCTAGTTTACCCATCCCGCTTTTCGAACCTGCCCGAGAGTGGGGTTTCCGGATGCCGTAAAGCCGGCACGCTGCGCGCGACTCGCTAAGTGACACCCATTTTCTTTCAGTTTGACGCTGTTCCTAGCGATGACCTCCGCCGCCTGCGTGGCCGCCTCCGTGGCCGCGCCCATCACGCATCTCATTTCCGTGGAAGTGATTGAAGGCCCTGTCTCCACGTCCCGGAAATGGACCACCGTAGCCGTGATGTGGATCGAAGCGGCTATCAACGTTGCCGTGGAAGTCGTGGCGGCCGTGGAACCAGGGGCCGGCTCCGATGAAGACGCCTCCGGTGAACCACTCGGGCCCGTAGTACCCGTATGGAGCGCAGTTGTAGGGGGCGTAGTCGAAGTAGCCATACGGGCAAACCGGCGCTGCTCCGATATTGATGGAGACCTGGGCGGGTGCAGAGCTCGGGTTGCTTAGCAGAGCGGCAATCAGGGCGGGAAGGGCAAAGAATTTCCAATGGCGCATAAGTTTCTCCTAATTCCCTTAGACAAAACTGAAAGCGATAGGTTGCGTAAACCTTCTCAGGAGGAAGAACTGCACTATCTCGCGCATGAGTCTTCGTGGTCGGCAAGATCACGCTCGTTCTCACCCTGCCGGCGCTCATCTGCCCGCGCCTAGGTGCACTCCCCGAGGTGTGCGTTTCCGCAAACTCGTTCTCGCCGGGGGTCAATGACGTGTCGAAGATTTTGGGCCTCTGTCGAGATTTCGACCAACACCTCTGCCGCGTCTATACGCGCTTAGCCTACTCGTACCCTAACACTCTTATATCCAATGGCCTCGCAGGCGTTGATCGCCTGTACCAGATCTGGCATTGCGAATGATCTCAAGGCATCGAGAAGACATGGTGGCAAAAAATCCTCTTCAAGCAACCGCGCAGAGAAACTGGATGACAGTTAATCCTTCTAGGGAGAATTCATGCAATACCAATCGATTCGTGTAGTCCGCCCCAGTCAGTTCGATTCCGCAACAGCTCAAACGCCCGGATCACAACGTCTCGCAGCCGTTCATCCCGGGGCCGGCATAGACTCGCCCATGTGGGGTGGCGTCTTTTGTGTTGAATCTGCCGCCTGCACGGCAATCCACCATCACGGTGAGCAACACACGATCGCGTACATGCTCAGCGCTCTTCCTATGTTCGGTGGGGCGAGCAGGGAGAGTTCGATGCCATCCTGCATGCGGGCGATTTCCTCGATGTTCCGGCGTGGCTTCCCGACCAGGAAATCAATCCTTCGAGCGATCTTCCCTTCCAATGGGTCTTTCTCCGCTGCACTTCCGAACCATCGTTCTGAATCTGCCCAACACGTTCTGGGATGAGGTCCACTTGCCTCCGGGCCATTCCCTATGACGCCAGGAAGTTGGCGGGAGGGCTTCTTCGCTGAAGCGAACTTAAGACTTGCTGCATGAAGAAAGGTAAATTTCATGATCAAGGCGAAGCGGTTTGCGCATATGTTGGTCTTTTGTCTGGCCGCCAATCTTATAGATGAATCGATAACCGCTAAGAGTAGCGACGACGAATCGACAGGATTGTTCTGCTCGATTTTCTACCCAAGACGACGGTGATACCTCCGGCGTTCGTCGGAAAAGTTCAGAAGGTTAGGGCAACGACTACTCCCCGGAATCTCCGTTACGGCTGATTCGCAAGGACAGGGATCTGGTTATGGGGGCCGCAAAGACTTCGGGCGCGGATTTGCCCGCGGCCAGAGTAGCCCAATCAGTGCCCGCCTCCAACCTGTCCTCGAATGGCGATCAGGACATGTCTGCAATAACGCCTATATAGATGATTTGATGAGCACAACTCACGCCAGGACAAACACGCTGTCAACACATGGATTTGCCTTATCGAGGTCTTCTCTAAGGGCTAACGACCGCCTTTGATGGAGTGCTGAGGGTGTACCAGTGGGAGGCGATGTCGGGAATGAGGAGAGCTGCGAGCATCAGGATGAACATAAAGGCGGCGAAGTCTGCGCCCTGGAGCTTGAATGGCAAGGAGACTATACTGTCGTCACGCTGCATCAGGTGATCGCCGATGACACACCAGGAACATCCACCGATAAATTTGCAAGCCGGCCAGCAGAACAGCCGGAAGCATTTTCTGACTGGTTTGCGGCCAGGTCCTCCGCCGGACCACATGTGGCAGGAATACAACGATTACAGCATCTACACAGCCGAGCAGCATCGCTCCATTTGGCAAAGGCACACACACGACTGCACGCAGATTACAGTTGCCATGAGCCCTGCCCAAGTGCGAGGCGAGTGGGAGGAGACGGGGGGAAGGTTCGCGACGCGAGAGATGAGCGGGGACATGATCTGGGTGGTTCCTCCTGGCGTTCTCCACAGAATCCATTTCGACCGTCGCGCTACACTGATCCACCTTTATCTGACCGAGACGTTTTTCGGCTCCATGGTGCAGGATGCGCCGGACAATACCTCGTCTACGCTGGTGCCTTCGCTCCTTGTGCGCGATCAGTTTCTTGTGGAGATCGCCAGAGAACTGTATCGGGAGCTACAGACCAACGCAGTCAATGAGCTGTTCACGCAGTCGATTGCCACTCTGACGGCGACGCATCTGGTTCGGACCTACAGCAGCAAACGCGGCAGCATGCCGCTCTATCGTGGCGGACTTGGGCCTTCTCGAGAGAGGAAAGTGCGAGCTTATATCAGAGAGCGTCTCGACCAACAGCTCTCTCTGGATGAGCTTGCGAAGGTTGCGGAGATGAGCCCGAATTACTTCATCTCGCTCTTTCGCCAGTCGATGGGCATGACACCGCACAAATTCATCGTGCAACAGCGGCTGGAACACGCCCGGACGTTACTGGAGAACTCTAAGCTCACGCTGCTTGAGATAGCGCGCAATTGCGGTTTTCAGGATCAGAGCCAGTTCACCACTACATTCCGCAGATATATTGGCGTGACTCCTGGACAGTACAAGAGACAGATCTAAGTCGCTGGTGGGTCCAGCTACATCCACGTTGGATTGGAACAGCGGTCGTAATTCTCGGAACCGTTCATCCAAGCTTATCGGTCGATTGTTTATTCAAAGCTGCGCCCAGAATATTCATCAGACCAACTGCGGTTCCCATAGCTCGGCGAGCATCCTTCGACACCGCCTGTTTCCCGATGCTCAAGAGAGAGGGAGGCTCCTCGCCTGAGTTTGTCAGTACCTCGTGCAACTGGTCCGGATCGATGGAACTGAGCAGATTGGAGAAGATGAGAGCGACGCGAAGAGCCGTGACCATCTCCTTGGAGGCGATGAGGTCAACGACGTGGTTGACGACCGTATCGCCCGCGCTCAGAAGTCCGCTTGCCAGATTGAGCACGTCCTTTTCATGCAGCTTCTGCAGAACATCGTATACAGCAAGGATTGCCTCCGCATGCTCGACGGGGGCCTGCTCGACGCGCCGAATCAGGTCTTCGCGAGAATCCGCCGGCTTGAACTCTCTGAAATCAACTGCGACTGCCATAATTTGACGGATCCTTTCTCTTATTACTGCAATTGGATCTGAACGAGTTTCTGCGTTCCGGGCTTGCGGTAGTCGCTACGCTTCCACTTGCGCTCCACCTCAACTCCGTCTTGCGGTGTCGGTTGGACGGAATAGCGGAAGTTGAGCGGCTTTAGCGGATTGGTGCCCTGCTCCGGCAGCAGCTTGATGCGTACGGCAGTTTCCTTGAAGGCAGGCGTGTTCGTCGCAGAATCCGTGTGCGAGCCGGTAAGGACGTTGACTGGCCCTTCCTGCGACAGCAGCGGCAGATAGACCTGCTTTCCAACAACCCGGCTGGTGACGACTACCTTAATGACGAGGCTGCCATGGCGACTAGTGACTCGCACCCATCGGCCGGACTCGATGCTGCGCTCTTCGGCAAGCTCCTCCGAGATCTCGATGTAGCGCTCCGGAGTCTCTTCTCGAATGCCCATCACACGGTGGGTCATGTTGCCTTCGTGGAAGTGTTCCAAAAGGCGGCCGTTGTTCAGGAAGAGATCGAAGTCAGAGTCCGGCCTCTCAAGCGGTTCATGGAACGAGACGGGATGGAACCGTGCTTTTTTGTCGGGAAAAGCGAAGCCATTTAGATAAAGGATGGGCTGATCGGTGCCGTCTGGTGCAACCGGCCATTGCAAAGTCTTGTACCCGGCAAGCCGATCGAACGAGACACCAGAGTAGAGTGGCGTAAGCGATGCGATCTCGTCCATGATCTCAGACGGATGCTGATAGTTCCAGTGCGCACCCATGCGATTGGCGATCTCCTGCGTGATCTTCCAATCGGCGAGGCTGTCTCCCAACTCGGGCAGAGCCTGATATAGGCGCTGAACACGGCGTTCCGTGCTGGTGAAGGTGCCCTCCTTCTCAAGTGCAGGTGCAGCGGGCAGAATCACGTCTGCATAGCGGCAGGTCTCGGTAAAGAAGATATCCTGCACAACAAAGAGGTCCAGCTTTTCAAACGCGCCCGCAACATGGTTTGCATTCGAGTCGGCGGCGATCATGTCCTCGCCTGCGAGATAGATGGCGCGAAGCTTTCCGTCGTAGACCGCATCCACCATCTGGTGGTTATCCATGCCGCGATCCGGTGAGAGCGCAATGCCCCACTTCTCTTCAAAACGGCCTCGTATCTCAGGATCGGTCACGCTCTGATAGCCAGGGTAGTTGTTGGGCATTGCGCCGACGTCGCTCGCTCCCTGCACATTGTTATGACCGCGCAGAGGATACGCTCCACAACCCGGGCGCATATAGTTGCCGGTTGTGAGCAGCAGATTTGAGATGGCAGTCGATGAGTCGGACCCCATCGTGTGCTGGGTGATGCCCATCGCCCATAGGACGCACATGCTTTCCGCCGCGGCGATTTCGCGCGCGACCTCCTGGAGTGTTTCGAGCGGCACCTCGCAGATTTTGGAGGCGTACTCCATCGTGAACGGCTCGAGGCTCTTTTGAAACTCACCAAGGTTGTTGACCCACTGGTCGATGAACTCCATTTTGGCGAGCCCGTTGTCGAACATGTATCGGCTCATGGCGGAGATCCAGACCAAGTCCGTGCCGGGACGTGGACGGAAGTGAATGTCCGCGCGGCGCGCCATCTCGTGCTCGCGCGGGTCGGCCACGATAAGCCGCTGGCCGAAGAGTTTGTGAGCGCGTTTCACGCGCGTCGCCAGCACAGGATGGCTCTCTGCCGTGTTGCTGCCGACCACGAGGACCAGTGCGGACTTCGCAATATCTTCAATCGAACCGGAGTCGCCACCGTATCCCACTGTGCGGAACAGGCCCATTGTCGCGGGCGACTGACAGTACCGCGAGCAGTTATCGACGTTGTTCGTGCCGATGACTGCGCGCGCGAACTTCTGCATCAGATAGCCGTCTTCGTTGGTGGCCTTCGACGAGACGATGACACCGATCGAATCCGGGCCATACCGTTGCTTGATACTGCCTAGCTTGCTTGTCACCAGGCTGAGAGCCTCTTCCCAACTCGCTTCACGAAAACCACTGCCTTCGCGGATCAGCGGCTTCTGCAGCCGCTCTTCGTGGTTCACATAGTCCCAGCCAAACTTGCCCTTAACGCAAGTCGAGATCTGATTCGTTGCGCCGTGCAGCGGTTCAATCTTGAGAATCTTGCGGTCCTTCGTCCAGACGTCATAGCTGCAGCCGACACCGCAGTAAGTGCAGACGGTCTTCGTCTTCTTGATCCGCTCCTCCCGCATCTTCGCTTCCGTCTGCGAAACCTGCATGATGGCGCCATAGCCCATCTCCGGTTCGATGGCCTTGACCACATCAATCATCTTGTTCAGAGCACCCTTCGGCATGCCGCTCAGGTAGCCCGCTTCCCCCAGCATGGACCTCTCCATCAGTGCATTGCAGGGACAAACCGTAATGCAGTGCCCGCAGGAGACG
>WNFI01162774.1_pt1 | contig 16126 bp, 17 predicted proteins | sample 5400471 | NCBI WGS metagenome assembly WNFI01 (sample SAMN13153348, study PRJNA577476) | soil metagenome | isolation source: 100 cm saprolite on Douglas fir-dominated hillslope | place: USA:California | collected 2013-09-17 | reverse complement strand
GCGGACGTGGCCGCGATCCTGGACCGCCTCGGCGCCGACGAGTTCGTCACCGCGGGCTGGTCCGGCGGCGGCCCGCACGCGCTGGCCTGCGCGGCCCTGCTGCCCGTGCGCTGCCTGGCGGCGGCGTCCATCGCGGGGATCGCGCCCTCCGACAGCCCGGGCCTGGACTGGCTGGGGGGCATGGGCGCCGAGAACATCGAGGAGTTCGAGGCCGCCCTGGCGGCGGAAGCAGACCTCGCCAGGTTCCTGGAGGCGGCCGCGGCCACCATGCGCGACGTCGCGGGCGCCCAGGTGGCCGAGGGCCTCGGCGGGCTCGTCTCGGACGCCGACAAGGCCGTGATCACCGGTGACTTCGCCGACTACCTGGCTGCGTCGTTTCGTGCGGCGCTGAGCTCGGGCATCGCGGGCTGGCGCGATGATGATCTGGCCTTCGTCCGTGACTGGGGAATCAGCCTCGAGGCGCTCGGGCACGCTACCCCGGTCGCGATCTGGCAGGGCGACCAGGACGCGATGGTGCCCTCGTCGCACGGCGACTGGCTGGCCGCGAACATTCCCCTGGCCCGCGCCCGGCTACTGCCCGGCGAGGGCCACCTCACCCTGGTGGCCCAGAGGTTCGGTGAGATACTCGACGACCTCCTCGCGCTGGCCGGAAAGAGCCGTCCGTCCGGCCCCGTCCCGGCCCGGTGACCCGAGGGCGCTGGCCAGCGGGCTTCGGCCTGGCGGCGCTGGCGGCTGAGCCTGGCTCACACCTCGAGCAGCGCGACGACCGGCCGGTACCCGCCGATCTCGGCAGCGACGCGGCCTGGCGCGGTCGGCCACAGGCGCGAGGCGGCCCGTCTTCGGACAAGTTCCGATCCTCGCGCCCATTCGTCCGCCACTCTTTGTGATTGTAACGCTACGCATCGTATGCGCGGAACCGCCGCCGCGGCGGCTGCCGCCGTGCCGGGGAATGGGGGCATGGTGAGCCTTGTCCTGCCTGCGCTGCAGGCGCGGATCCGGGCCGATCCGGGGTACTGGCGCCCGGCCGCCGTCGTCGCGGTGGCCAGGCCCGGCTCGCCGCTTGACCGCATCCTCGCCGGGCTCCTCGGCCAGCCGAGCTTCCGGGCGAGCGCGCTGATTGTCTGGCGGCGGTAGCTGCTAGCCAGCGAGTTCGGTCTCGCACACCCCCTGCAGACGCGGGGTCTGGGCCTCGTCCGCTGCTGCGCTCTCGAAACGGATGCGCGCTGCGGGCCCGTCGAACTCGAGGGTGGCCAGCATGTTGTGGAACCACGGACCGCGCGAGATCCGCCATCGGATCTGCGGCTTGCGGACCCCGGCCAGCCGGGCGGCGGTAGTGGCGATCAGCCCGCCGGCCCGCGACGCGAGCAGCCGCTGCCCGCGCCGGAACAAGGGCGGCATCGCGTTGTGGATGGGCGAGCAGACGGCCTGGTTGACGGCGCTGTGCCCACCCGGGAGGTCGACGGCGGTCAGGTAGCTGTGGTGAATGTCTCCGGAGATGATCGTGACCGAGGCGGGCGGCCCGCCGCGCGCCCCGCCCGCGAGATCGGTGAGCAGCCGCTCGAACTGAGCGAACGATTTCCCGAACGCCGCCCAGTGCTCCAGGTCCACGCCCCGGCGGATCCGCTCGCCGGCGCGCGCGAATCGCCTGCCCCACGCCCCCGCGCAGACCGCCTCGTTCCAGGCTTCCAGGGCGTGGATGCCCCGCGGGAGCAGCAGCGGCAGGGAGGTGGCGAGCACCACGTGATCCCAGTCGCCGGATACCGACTCGGTGACCCACTGCCATTCCGCCTCGTTGACCATCAGCCGCCCGCCCTCGCCGAGCACCCGGCCGGCCCGCGAATCGATGACGACGACCTGCACCCTCCCGAAGCTGCGGCGGAAGCTCCACCCGGTGCCCTCGGGTCCCCGGTCGGCCCGGACGGCGAACTCGCCGAGCACCGCCGCCGCGTCACCCGGCTCCTGCACCTGCCGCCACAGTTCGCTCTTGCCGAGCTCCTCGGGCGAGAGATTGCCCAGATGCTGGTAGAGCCAGTAGCTCAGGTAGGCGCCGCTGATCCTGGCCGGCCACCACGGCTTGGCCTGGTAGTCGCGGAGCCACGCGGACGAGATGTTCCAGTCGTCGTGGACGTCGTGGTCATCGAAGACCATCGCAGTCGGGATGACCGACAGCAGCCAGCGCGCCGAGGGCTCGCTCCAGGCCTCGCGGTAAAGGAAGCAGTACTCCGTGAAGTCCGCGATCTCGTAACCCGGTGGCCTGGACGGATCACGGCGCTGCTCGATGAACCGGCGCGTCGCAGGCCCCGGCTCATCGGCGTAGACCTGGTCGCCGATCAGCAGCATGACGTCTGGCCAGCGCTCGCGGGGCGTCTCGCGCAGGCCGACGGCGTAGACGCCGAGCGCGTCCGCCCCGTGTTCCTGCTCGTGCTGGCCGCGCCGCGGGCCGTCCGGCGGTGCAGGCAGGTCCGCGCGTCGGCAGGATCCGAATACCAGCCGCAGCGGCCGGCCCGGGTCCAGCGTGCGCAGCACGCTCGGCGGCAACTGCGAGCCCGGCTCTGGCCAGCGGACGGTGCCATCGAGGGCGACCTGGTACTCGTGCTCGGCCCCCGGCGTGAGGCCGTCGACCGGCACCAGCCCGTAGTGGTGGCCGGCCACCTCGAAGGTCCGCGCCCGGTGACCAAGGATCTCGACCTGGCACGCCCGGTCGGTCTCGACCCAGATCGTGACCGCTGTCTCGCCGACGTAGCGCAGCAGCGGCCCGAGCACAAGCAGGGGCGCGCCCCGGTCGTCATGTCCCATGCCGACCCTTTTACTCAAGGTCTGCCCCAGACCGCAAACCGGCGGCTTCAGTTCTTACTCCTGGACGTCGGCGACGACGGCGAAGTGATCCGATGGCCAGACGTCGCCGGCGGGCGCCGCGCCGACCACGGCGGCCGAGCGCACTTTGCCCCGCCCGTTCCGGGGCAGGCCGACGAGCACGTAGTCGATCCGGGAGTCGGGGATCACGCTGCCTGCCTGGTAGCCGTTGCGATGGTCCCAGGTGAACCCCGGGTCGCCCGGATCGGCGTAACGCCACGCGTCGACGAGCACCAGCCCCGGCACCGCCGGGGCGGTCAGCAGACCGCCCAGCAGCCGCAGTTCGTCCGATCCGGGTTCGGCGTTGAGGTCACCGGTGACCACCGGCGGATAGGCGCAACCGGCGGCATGCTCGGCGACGAACGCGGCCAGCGTGCGGACCTGCGCCGTGCGCACCTGCGAGCGGCCCGGCCCGTAGGTCAGGTGGGTGGTGAACATGGGCAGCAGGCCACCGGGCGCTTCGATCCGGGCGTGCACGGCAACCCGGCTCTCGTCCGCCAGGTCGCCGACCGGCAGGGCCACCTCAGCTTGCGCGGCGATCGGCCAGCGGCTGAGGATCGCGTTGCCGAGAGCCAGCCCGTCGCCGCCCGCGCCGAGGCCCTTCGCGGCTGGCGCCCAGCACCAGTGCATACCCAGTCGCCCGGCGAGCTCGCCGGCCAGGTTCTCCCCTGGCCCGCCCCACACCTCCTGCAGGCCGCAGAGGTCAGGCCTGACCTCGTCCAGCGTTGCGGCGATCGCCTCCCGGCGCCGTTCCCAGGGCCCGTAGCGCCACCACAAGTTCCAGCTGAGCACCCGCATCACCAGAGCCGGCCTCCTTCGCCCGGGCCGCCGCCGGGCCCAGCGCCATGATCAGCCGGTCATGCTAGCCCATGCGGGCCGGCCGCCATTCTGATGCCCTCCATATGACCTGTCCTCAGGCAGGCTCGCTGTCCCGGCGACCACGTGCGTCAGCGATTCCTGATGACCCTCCTGCGATAGGCGATGCTGCCGGCGCCGGCCAGGATCGCCGCTCCGCCGAGGCCGAGGAGCAGGGTGTCCTGAAACCCGGCCGTGCCGCCGCCGCCGGTGGATGGCGCGGCGGTCGGGATCGGGGTGGCCGACGGGCTTCCCGTCGCCGAGGGCGTTGCCGGCTTGCTGGCTCTGGGACTGGCGCTCGTGCTCGGCGCGGTGGCCCGAGCCGTCGTGGTCGACGAGGCAGTCGGTGTTGCCGAAGCTCCGGTCGCGGATGAGGATGTGGGCACAGGCACCGAGGGCGAACCATCGGACGGTGCCACCGACGGCGAGGGCAGTGTCGCGGAGGGCGAGGAAGTCGTGCACGCCGAGATTGCCGCGGAGGCCAGGATGGCCGCGATGCCGCAGCCGGCGGCGGTCAGCCTCGAGCTGAGCCCGGTCCCTGCGGTGGTGCGCACCTTCACGGAGCCTCCTCTTGCGTCCGGCAGGTCCCCAGAAAACGCCAAGGGCCATAAAGGCAAAGCTCATAGCCGGCAAAGGCATGCAATGGCTTGTTCATCACTGGAATATTAGGCTACGCGACCAGAACAATCCTGGGAAGATCGAGGGGACGGTCGACGGTATTGGGGGAGGTAGAGTGGCGGCGTATAGCCGGGTTTCGGGTGGTCATGTCCTGGCCGCAGGGCCAGTACGCCCCCGGGCCCCCTGCGTCAGGCAGCCTCCGTGCCCGCGTTGCCGGAGTGGTCGGCGTCCTGCTCATCATGGGCGGAGCCGCCGCGGTCGGCGTCGCGGTCAGCGCCCAGGAGCACGCCCCGCAGCCGTCGCCGGCGGCCGCGGGCGCTATCGGAGCAAACGCGCACGGGCCATGGCTGCGGCGCTCACTGCCGGTGTCCGTCGCCATCCCGGCCATTGACGTGGACTCGAAACTGCTGCACCTGGGGGTCAACGCGGACGGCACGATAGCGGTGCCATCGCTCGCCACCGCCGACGGTATCACCGCAGTTTTCCGCGTCACCGGCGTACGCCAGTACACGAAATCCAATTTCCCGGCAAGAACCATTTACGGCGTTACCGGCTACGCGGCCCTGCGCCTGATAACGTGCAGCGGCGCTTTCGACTATGCCACCGGCCATTACCTGAGTTCCACCGTCGTCTTCGCGTCCCTGACCTCATCGCGGCCAGCCGGACGCGGCCGCCACCGAGCGCCCGGATAATGGCTGACGCACCTACGCCGGAGCCATGGGGGCGTGGGGGAGCGGCAGCGTGATGACGAACCGGGTCTGGCCCGGCCGGCTGCTCAACGCCACCGTCCCGTGATGCGCGGCAATGACCGCCGCCACGATCGACAGGCCATGACCCACCTCATGCTCCGTGATCACGAAAGGCTTCGGGTTCGGGCTGGTTCTAGGACGAGGTGGGGCTCGTGAGGTCGTAAATGGTCTCGCCGCCGACGGTCTTCGCGGTGAAGTGGGCCTTCACCCACGCGGTGATCTGCGCCGAGGCACCGGAGCCGCCGCCGAAGCTGTGGGAGTTGCTGCCGACGAAGTAGTGGATCTCGTGATCGGCGACGTACCGCTCGAACTGCGCGAGCGTGGGCGCGGGGTCGGTGCCGTTGAACCCGCCGATCGCCATGACAGGCTCGCCGCTGGCGAGCTGCAGCGGCGCGGCGCTGTCCGAGCTCACCGTGGCGGCCGTCCACCGGTGGCCGGGCGCGCCGTCCTTGAGCAGCGTGGTGAGCGCGCTGCTGACCTGGGTGCCGCCGCCGAGGCCGCCGCCTGGCCCGCCGAGCCCGGCGGTGCCGCCGGGACGGCCGCGGGTGCCGCCGGGGAACCCGCCGATCCCGGACTGTCCGCCCGGGCGCGAGCCTGCCGGGCTGCCGCCGTGCCCCCCGGCCCCCGTTCCGGCGGAGCCCTGGGCACCCCCCTGTCCGACACCGGCGCGTCCGAGGCCGCCGGGAACGCCGCCAGCGCCGCCGGGGCCGCCAGCACCGCCGAACGAGGCCACGGTCGGGCCCGCCGACGGCAGCGCGCCGGCGTGGGACGTCGCTGCGGTGTCCAGGCTGTAGGCGGCCGGGCCGGCCAGCGCGGCGATGAGGGCGAGCGGGACGGGCAGCGCGGCGAGGACGAGCCGGCCCCGCGCGGCGGCCGCCACGGACCACAGCCGCCGCCCGGCGAGCAGGGCGCCTGCGGCGCCGAGCCCGGCGATCAGGACGACCGCGCGCAGCCACGGATGCCAGGACGGAGTGCGGTCGAGCAGCACAGAGGACCACGCGGCGGTGATCACCACGCCGGCCGCGAGCACTCCCCGGCCGAACCAGCTCCGCTCGTGTCCCCGCCAGCCGTCTCGCACCCGCCAGAGCTGGACGGCTCCGATGCCGACCAGGGCGCCGATCGCCGGCGCGAGCGCGACCGTGTAGTACGGGTGGATGATGCCGGCCATGTAGCTGAACACCCCGCCGGTCACCACCAGCCAGCCGCCCCACAGCAGGGCCGCGGCGCGCGTCCGGTCGGTCCGCGGGGCGCGCCTGGTTCCCCACAGCAGTGCCGCGAGCGCGATGAGGGCAGCCGGCAGCAGCCAGCTGACCTGCCCGCCCATCTCGGAGGCGAACAGCCTGGTCGGTCCCGTCGAGCCGCCGAACGCCGGTCCGCCGGCGCGGCCGGCGAAGCCGACCGAGCCGGCCTCGTTGCCATCCAGCCGGCCCAGGCCGTTGTAGCCGAGGGCCAGCTGCAGGACGCTGTCGTTCGTGGAGCCGCCCACATACGGCCGGTCGCCGGCCGGGGTGAGCATCACGGCCGCCACCCACCAGCCCGCGGCCGCGACCAGCGCGGCGCCGCCCGCGAGCAGCTGCCGGATCCGCCTGCCCGGCCCGTGCGGCCCGGCCACCAGATAGGCCAGGGCGAACGCGGGCAGGACCAGGAACGCCTGCAGCATCTTGGTGAGGAACCCGAACCCCAGCAGCGCGCCGGCCAGTACCAGCCAGCGGGTCTTCCCGGCCTCGATCGCGCGAGTCACGGCGTACGCCGCCGCGGTCATCAGCAGTGCCAGCAGCGCGTCCGGGTTGTTGAAGCTGAACATGAGCGCGGCCACCGGGGTCAGCGCCATGACCGCCCCGGCCAGGATGCCCGCCGCGGGGCCGAACCAGCGGCGCACCGTGGCGTAGAGCACGGCCACGGCGGCCACGCCCTCCAGCGCCTGCGGCACCAGCACGCTCCAGGAGTTCAGGCCGAAGATCCGCGCGGAGATCTCCATGACCCACAGTGAGGCGGGCGTCTTGTCGACCGTGATGAAGTTGGAGGAGTCGAACGAGCCGAAGAAGGCCGCCTTCCAGCTCCTCGTGCCGGCCTGGACGGCGGCGGCGTAGAAGTCGTTGGCCCAGCCGTTGTGCGACAGGGCGACCGTGTAGAGCGCCGCGGTGAGCACGAGCAGCGCCAGGAGGCCCGGCCGGGCCCACCGCGGGTCACCGTCGCGGCCACGAAACAGCCGGGCGAAGCGGCCGCGCGCACCCGATCCTTTCTGCGCGCGGACCCGGGCGGGATAGGTAGTGACGGCGGTCATCGGGCGCTCCTGGTCGGCTGGGCGGATGTGGTCAGGCCTGGGGGTGGCGGTGTCCGTCGGCCGTGGAACACCCAGCTCCGGTAGAGGGCGAACCGGACGATCGTGGCCAACAGGTTGGCGCCGATGAGCACGGTCACCTCGACGGCACGTCCCGGGCGGGCGGAAACGGCGTGCAGCGCGGCCAGCGCGCCGGAGGTGAGCAGCAGCCCGGCACCGAACGCCAGCAGCCCCCGGGCCTGGTGGCGCGCCGCGTGCTGCCGTCCGCGGACCCCGAACGTGAAGCGCCGGTTGACCGCGGTATTGGCCACGGCGGTGGCGAGCAGGCTCAGTGCGTTCGCCGCTTGCGCGGCCATCGCGCCGCGGAGCACGAGGTACAGCAGGACGTAGGCGATCGTGCTCGCTACGCCGACGCCGACGAACCTCGCCAGCTGTGCCCGGAGGGCCGGCCGGGCGCCCGGCCGCGGGGGAAGGCCGCTCTGGCTGGCGGGCCGACCCGGGCCGCCTGGTGACGGGCTGGCGAGCAGCGGGACGCTGATGCTGCCGCGCAGAAGCCTGCCGCCCAGGCGGGCGATGCCGCGGAGGTCGGCGAGCGCGGTCGCGATCAGGTCGACCCGGGAGTCAGTGTCATCGATCCAGTCGACCGGTATCTCGTGGATGCGCAGCCCGGCGCGCTCGGCGAGCACGAGCAGCTCGGTGTCGAAGAACCAGCTCACGTCCTCGGTCAGCGGCAGGAGCGCTCGCGCCTGGTCGGCGCGGATCGCCTTGAAGCCGCACTGCGCGTCGGAGAAGCCGACCCGCAAGGTGGCGTGCAAGAGCAGGTTGTAGCAGCGGGAGATGACCTCGCGGCGGGTGCCCCGGATCACCCGCGCGCCTGGCGCGAGCCGGGTGCCGATCGCCACGTCGCTGTGGCCGGACAGCAGCGGGGCCACCAGCGGCAGGAGGGCGTTCAGGTCGGTGGACAGGTCGACGTCCATGTAGGCCAGGACGCAGGCGTCGCTCGCCGACCAGATGCAGCGCAGCGCTCGTCCCCGTCCGGGCTGCTCGAGGCGGACGGCGCGAACGAGGTCTAGCTCGCCCGCCAGCGCGACGGCAGCCGCCCAGGTGCCGTCGGTGCTGCCGTTGTCCGCGATCGTGATGCGCACGGTGAACGGGAACCGATCGATCAGGTAGGCATGCAGCCGCCGGACACTCGGGGCGAGGTCTCGCTCCTCGTTGCGCACCGGGACGACAATCTCCACCTCGGGTGGAACGGTGCTGTCGGGAGCTATTGCGGATTCGTGCTCGAGAAGTCTGTCCGGCGATCTCATGGTCACCAAGGTCGCCGATATGTTTTCACGCGCACTGAGATCATTCTCTGCGGCGGCTATGAAGGCTGCCGCCCCGCGGCGAGTCTCATCCGGCCCCTGGCTGCCTCGCGACCAGGGACGATTCGGGGTCTGTGACCCAAATCTCGGGCTCTGGAACGAATTCCGTGAGGATCACCGCCTGGCAACCGCCCGCATCGATTGCCGATTCCATGATCTGGCTTCCTGATCCGCAAATAGGGGCTTGCGCCAAATCCGAAAGAACGGGTCCAGTGGTGCCGTCTGACGGGCTGCCGGCGGCTGGGCCGTCGTCGGCGTCGGCGGAGCGGGTCAGCCAGCACCACGCCGGGCCGGGGCCGAGTCGGCCCGTGGCCGCGTACCCAGCCTGTCGCCAGCGGGCCACGACCCCGCGCAGCCGGGGGCGGCGGTTACTGGGGTACCTCGATGCCCAGCTTGCGGCCAAGGGCCAGGTAGGCGCTCGCTCGGGCCAGCCCGGCGGCGCAGTCGTCACACAGCCGCTCCAGCGCGTCGCAGGCCCGGCATAGGGCCGGCGGATCGCGGTAGTACACCGCGTCGGCTAATGCCTGGCCCAGTATCTCGCGCTGCTCGGGCGGGACTGTGGCTGTGGCGGCGGGGGCGGGGAGCATGCTGGCCTCCTCAGGGCGTCGCGCAGCTCGTCGGGGTCGCTGGTGATGACGGTGTGCGGGTTCAGGCTCAGGCGCTCGCTGCGGGCGACGTACCGGTGTCGGCCGTGCACGTTCTCGCGCCAGATCCGAAACTGCGGAAATTCTGCCTGGAGGGCCGTCAGGACATGTGCAGGTGTGGGGGCCTGGCTGTCCTCGCGGTGATCGTCGGGCGTGTTCACAGGGGGTTCCTTGTCGGTCGCGCATCGGTTCCTCATGCGACCGTAGGGTTCCCGCCGGTGATCGCAGGGGACAAGTTGTCCCCCCAGTGCTGGCTGTTACCCGCCGTGCCGTGAACCTCGCGCAGCGGCGCGGTTCTGGCCAGTGGGTAATCTCCGTTGTGGAGGCGGCCACGATGGAGATGCCAGCAGAGTTCACGACGGGCGAGCGGATCCGGCATCTGCGCGAGCGGCGCGGTATGACCAGGGTGGTGCTGGCGAACCTGGTGGGCTACTCGGCGGACTGGCTGAAGCGGATTGAGGCGGGGCAGCGCGGGGTGTCGATACCGGCCCTGGTGCGGCGCGGGTGCTGCGCGTGGACGATCTGTCGGTGCTGATCAACGGCGAGATCGAGATGCCGGTCAGCGCGTGGGAGGGGCCGTATCATCCGGCCGGGGAAGCGGCCCGCAAGATCGCGGAAGTCGGGTCGTTCCGCCCTGCCCGCAATGCTGATCCTCCTGATGTGGCGGCGCTTGCGGAAGGCGTCGCCGCTGCGTGGCGGGACTGGCATGCCCGGCCGGACAATCACTCTGTGGTCGCGGCTGTGCTGCCCGGTCTGATCAGCGGCCTGGACCGGGCGACCGTGGTGCTGGACGGCCCGGAGCGCCGGAAGGCCAGCAGGTCGCTGGCCAGTGCCTATGGCCTGGCGCAGCATCTCGCGGTTGACCTGGTGGAGCCGGAGACGGGGCGGATCATCGCTGACCGGGCCGCGCGGGCCGCGCAGGCTGCCGACGATCCGGTGAGCCTGGCGTTCGGCGCCTGGACGCACGGGCACGTGCTGCGCAGCGTTGACGCGGACGCGGCGCTGCGGGTCGTGGCTGACGCCGCCGTTGAGCTGGAGCAGCACATGGACGGCGCGGATGCGATGGGCTTGTACGGCAGCTTGTGCCTGCACATGGGGATCAGCGCGGCGTACCAGGGTGATGACGGCAACGCGTGGCGGTTCTGGGACACCGCTGATGGGGTGGCGAACGCGCTTCCGGCGGGCTACTTCCACCCGCAGACGATCTTCGGCCGGGCGAATGTCGATATTCACGGGGTGAGCATCGCGGCGGAGCTTCGCCGGTTCGGCGAGGCCGTGGGTCGCGCGGATCGGATCGACCCGGCCGGGGTGCCGTCGAGGGAGCGCCGGGGACGCCTGTACGGGGAGATCGCTGCCGGTCACATGCAGCGCCGGGAGCTTGAGCAGGCCAGGAACTTCCTGGAGCGCTCTTATGTCGAGTCGCCGGAGGCAGCGCCCTATTCCCCGCTGACCCGGGGGGTGGCGGTGGAGCTGGTCCGCACGGCCGCCGGCTCGCTGAAGTCCGAAGCCGTCGCCCTCGTGGAGCGGATGGGCATCCTGCCTGCGGCCTGATCGCTGAGCCTAGGCCGGCGGGCTGTGGCCGCGCACGCCCTCGAAAGCAGAAGTCTGAAAATGGGAATGTTCCCTGGTCATCGTCTCGAGACATGCTGGAAAGGCGGCGGGACGGGGTATCGGCCTGCGCGAGCGTCGTGTCCTCGCCGGCCTGGTCCGGGCGGTACCGCTGACACCAGGGCTGGGCCGGGCGGGTCTACGAGCGGAGCGGGGGCGACGGACTGTCCGGCCGCGGCAGCGTGATGACGAAGCGGGTCTGGCCCGGCCGGCTGCTCACCGCCACTGTCCCGCGGTGGGCGGCGATGACCGCCGCCACTATCGACAGGCCGAGACCGGTGCTGCCGGCCTCGCGGGACCTGGAGCTGTCGCCGCGGACGAACCGCTCGAACACGTCGGGCTGAAGCTCGGCCGGTATGCCCGGCCCGTCGTCGGTCACGCTCAGCTCGGCGGTCCCGTTCCCGGCGGCAGCGCCCCGCCCGGCGAAGGAGCCGAGCGCGACGGTAACGGTCGTCCCCGCCGGCGTATGCGCCCGCGCGTTGCTCAGCAGGTTGGCGAGCACCTGGTGCAGTCGCTGCTCGTCGCCGGGTACCAGCACCGGGCCGTCGGGCAGCTCGAGCTGCCACCGGTGATCGGGCCCGGCGACCCGCGCGTCGCTCGTGGCGTCGATCGCCAGCCGGGTGAGGTCGACGGGCGCGGACTCCAGCGGGCGGCCCGCGTCGAGCCGGGCCAGCAGCAGCAGGTCCTCGACCAGGGCGCTCATCCGGGCCGACTCGGACTCAACCCGGCTGAGGGCGTGCTCCACCTCCGGCGGGAGCGTTCCGGGGTGCCGCCGGGCAAACTCGGCATAGCCGCGGATCGCGGCCAGCGGGGTCCGCAGCTCGTGGCTGGCGTCCGCGGCGAAGCTGCGCAGCCGCGCCTCACTCGCGTGCCGGCGCGCGAGGGCGGACTCGACGTGCCCGAGCATCCTGTTGAACGCGGTGCCGAGCTGGCCTACCTCGGTGCGGGAATCGGCGTCAGGAACCCGGTGCGGCAGGTCGACCTCGCCGCTGGCCAGCGGCAGCCCGGTGACCTCGGTCGCGGTCACCGTCACCCGCCGCAGCGGCCGCAGCGACAGCCGCACCCAGCCGGTGCCGATTATCCCGGTCAGCAGCAGCGCGGCCGAGAACACGATGACCTCGGTGAGCTCCACGTCGTGCAGGGTGGTGGTCATCGAGCCGACGGGCAGGCCGGAGACCAGGATGGTACCGCCGTCACGCACGGCCATCAGCCGGTAGGCGGCGGCCAGCGAGTAGAGCCTCTCGGTGTAGGCCCGGCCGTTGGCCGGGAGCCGGGCCAGCGTGGCGTCGTCCGCGGCGTACAGGTGACACGTGCCGTTGGTGATCTTGGCCGCGGTGACCGCGCCGGAGCTCAGCGCCGCGGAGAACGTTGCCTGGGCCTGGCCCGGAATGTTGGCGCAGCCCGCCGGATCGTGCTCGGGATACGCGCCCTGCCCGCCCGGTGATTGCTGGTCAGCGTGCGGCGGCCCGCCGCGCGGGCCGTTCACGCATTCCTCGTACCGCCCGCTCGCGGCCGTCAGCTGATCGTCGAGCTGGCCGAGGAGGAATCCGCGCAGGGCCAGGTAGGTCACGACGCCGACCGTGGCGCAGGCGACGAACAGCAGCGCCAGCAGGCCGGCGATGAGCCGGCCGCGCAGGGTCCGGCCCGCCAGCCAGCGGCGAAGCCGGCCGGCCGGGGATGCTCCCGGAGCGGTCGGGACGCTGGTCATCTTCGCTGCCCGGCCGGTTTCAGCTGGCCGGCTTCAGGACATAGCCGACGCCGCGGACGGTGTGGATCAGCGGCTCCCGGCCCGCGTCGATCTTCTTACGCAAGTAGCTGATGTACAGCTCGACCACATGGGCCTGGCCGCCGAAATCGTAGTTCCACACCCGGTCCAGGATCTGCGCCTTCGACAGCACCCGCCGCGGATTGCGCATCAGGAACCGCAGCAGCTCGAACTCGGTGGCGGTCAGCTCGATCAGCTCGCCGTTCCGGCGCACCTCCCTGGCGTCCTCGTCCATGGTGAGGTCACCCACGGTCAGCTCGGTGCCGGCCTTGGCCCGCGCGACGCCGGCCCGGCGCAGCAGCCCGCGCAGCCTGGCGAGCACCTCCTCCAGGCTGAACGGCTTGGTCACGTAGTCGTCGCCGCCGGCGGTAATGCCGGCGACGCGGTCCTCGACGGCGTCCCGCGCGGTCAGGAACAGCACGCAGACCTGCGGCAGCTCGGCGCGCAGCCGCCGCAGCACCTCCAGGCCGCTGAAATCGGGAAGCATGACGTCCAGCACGACCGCGTCGGGCTGAAACTCGCGCGCGGTCCGCACCGCGCTGCTGCCGTCGGCCGCGGTGCGGATGTCCCAGCCCTCATAGCGCAGCACGCTGGCCAGCAGCTCGGCCAGGCTCGGCTCATCGTCCACGACCAGCACCCGGATCGGCGTGCCGTCCGGCCGCGCGCTGATCCTGCCGTCGGCAGCGTCTCCGGCCTGCGGTTTCTCCTTCATAAGGCTCATCATGACTCCAGGATGATGCGCTCGCCTAAGCGGCCCGTATGTACTTCCTCTGAGTTCCTTCTGAACTGAGCCGCCGGACCCGGCCCCGCCGTCCGGCGCTCACCACGCCTTGGCGAGACGCAGCGCGAGCGCGGGGCAGTCGGTCACCGCGCGCCTGGCCTCCCTGGCGAGCCGTGCCGGTACCGGCTGGTCGGCGATGACCGGGTAGCCCCACTCGTCCAGCGTGATCAGCTCGGGCAGCAGCTCGGCGCACAGGCCATGCCCCGAGCAGGCGACGGGATTCACCTGCACTTTGGTCGTCATCGGGGTCAGCTCCAGTCCGCGTCGGTCGACGGGCCGGCCGGGACCGGCAGGAACGGCAGGCTGCTGCCCGCGCCGCAGCGTCCTCGCTGGTGCGCGCGGACCTCCGCCTCGAACACGCGCAGCGCGCTGCGGATGAACCTGACCGTGCCGTCAGGATGATGGCAGGCGCCCCGCCCCTCGGCCAGGCCCGCCCAGCGGATCAGGTCGGATACCGCCCGAGAGTCCGGCCGCCGCCCGGCCAGGCCGGCCAGCTCGGCCAGCGCGGCCGCGACGGCGGGCAGGCCGTTGAGGCACGGCCCGCACTGCCCGGCGGACTCCAGCGCCAGGTACCGGGCAACCCGCGCCGTCTCAACCAGGCCGCAGCGGTCCGCGGGCAGCGCCGCGAGCACCCCGGCGCCGGTAAACGCGCCCAGCGGCCGCAGCATGGCGTTGCTCAGCCGCAGCCGGGAGGCCTGCGCGGCCGGAATCCAGGCCCCGTGATACCCGCCGACCAGCAGGGCCGTCCGGGTTCGTCCGGCGTTCCCGCGGCACGGAACCAGCCCGGGCCGTAGCGGGCGATCAGCGCCAGATGAGCCAGCGTCTCGACGTTCTGGACCAGGGTCGGGCGCCCGTCCACGCCGCGCTCGAACACCCGCGGCGGGGTGAACCGCGGCACCGCCGCCCCGCCGCTGACCAGGCTCGCGAGCGCCGACTCCTCCCCGGCCAGGAACCGGGCCGGCGCCGGCACGACCTCGACCGCGACGCGGTCCAGCCCGCGACCGTCGCGCTGCGTCATCTTCTCCTCCAGCCGGGTGCCCGCGTGCACGTCGCGGCGGACATACAGCACCGCACGCGCAGCGCCCACCGCTTCCGCGGCGAGCTGCAGCCCGTCGAGCACCAGGTGCGGCGCCAGCCGCAGCAGCGCCTCGTCCTTGTGGCTGGCGGGCTCGCCTTCTGCGGCGTTGCCGACGACGATCGCGCGGCCCCGGCCGGCCGCCGCCACCGCCTCCAGCTTGCGGTGCACCGGGAACGCGGCGCCGCCGCGGCCGGTCAGCCCGGCGGCGCGCACCTCCGGGATCAGCCGGGCGATCTCGCCCCGGTACGGAACGGGCCCATGGCGCCCCAGGTGAGCGGCCAGGTCGCCGCCGGGCTGACCAGTGAAGGGGGATGGGGAGGCGGGTGGGGGCAGCAGCCGGGGGAGTCCGACGACGGCCGGGCCCTGCCGTCCCGGCCAGGTGCCGGCCGTACCGGGCCCGGACATCACCGGGCTGGCCACGGCGGGCCCATGCGTCGCCGGGCTCATGGCCGGCCTGCCCGCATGAGGCGCTGCGGCGAATCGAGCGAGGCCATCAGGTCGGGGACGCGGCGGGCGCGCGGCACCGAGGCGCGGGCCCGCGCCAGCCGCCAGGCCAGGGCGCCGAGGACCGCGAGAATGCACGTCATGGCCAGGCCGAGCATCGCGCCGTTCTGGAGGTCCTTGCTTGAGCCGATGCTGTGCGCGACGGCGACCGGCCAGGACGCGTAGGCCAGCCAGTGCACGGCGCGCCAGGCCCGGCGGCCGATGTACCGGCGCAGCAGGCTGGTCACGATCAGCGCGGCCATGAGGTCGAGTGACACCGCGCCGAGGCCCAGCCACAGCGGCTCGTACGCGGAGACGAACGGGATGACGGCGGCGGCCAGGCTGATGCTCACGAACGAGTCGGCGATCGCCGTGATCACATGCACGACGACGAACACGACCGCGAGCAGTGACAGGTTCCGGTGCAGGCCAAGGACGGCGAACCGGGGCAGTCCGGGCAGCCGTCCCTGCCGGTTGACCAGGATGCCGATGATCATCACCGCGGACAGCAGCACCAGGCTGACCACGCCGGTCGCGCGGCTTGCGTACCAGAGCGCGGTGCTGGACGTGATGGCGCTCATCACGAGCCTCCCGAGGTGACCTGGCCGCTGCCGGAGCTAGACGTCGGTGTGGAGGTCGGTGAGCTGAGGCCGGACGACGAGCTCTTCGACGTGCCGGAGCCGGACGATGTGCCCGAGCTGGATGCGGCGTGCCGCGTGCTGCCGGACGCGGAGCCCGAGGACGTGATGGAGGCGGTGGCGGCGCCGGGAAGGGCGAACGCGACTCCTCCGGCGGCAATCAGGCTGGCGGCGGTGGCCGTGACGGTGGCCGCGCGCAGCCGCGCCCGGCCCCGGTCCCTGGCCGCCGCCCCTGACGGGATGCTCTGCTTGCGGTGGGTCATGACAGCGAGTGTTACCGGCCGTTCTCGACAACGGCTCTGGGCTAGCTCTCAGCCACCTATGAGCGATCCTCCAGGCTCGCCCCGGCCGCCGATCTTCAGCGCCCGCGTCAGAACGGCCGCAGGGCCGCCGCGCCGTGCGCGGC
>WNFI01116505.1_pt1 | contig 16129 bp, 11 predicted proteins | sample 5400471 | NCBI WGS metagenome assembly WNFI01 (sample SAMN13153348, study PRJNA577476) | soil metagenome | isolation source: 100 cm saprolite on Douglas fir-dominated hillslope | place: USA:California | collected 2013-09-17 | reverse complement strand
GGAGTTCAAAGCTCTCCTCGACTTGACTGAGCGCTATTGGGACCCGGAAGCCTTTGAAAAGGGAGGCTGGTGGGTCGCGTATGGTGCGCTCGGCAAAGTTGGGCATCTCTTCAGCAATTACCAGGCGGTGCGAGATGAAATGGAACGGGAGCACTGGCAACGCTATGAGCAGCAACGCAAGGAGGCAAGAAACCGAGCGGCACAGTCGGAGCAGAAGCAGGAGACAGGACAACGGACAAAGCAACAGAACCAGCAGCCAGGGCGTGAAGAGAAGCGCGAAGAGGCGAAGTTGCCACGTACCTCTCAAGAGGCCTTTCGTATCCTCTCGCTTGTGCCTCCGGTCACCCTGAACGATGTGAAGCGTGCCTACCGCGCGAAAGCATTCACATGTCACCCGGATCGTGGGGGAAGCCATGCTCAAATGGTGGTCATCAATGCTGCCTTTGAATTGGCTCAGAAAGGAGCATCCTAATCAAATACAGGCCCATGTCAGAGGTGATGGAGGTGATCTCCTTCAATGGATACGCGAGAGGATCAGTCACGCTCCCCATGGAGTGCGGCCTTCTCGTATGTCTGCCTTTTGGCTTCGGATGCCCAGGCCAGGAACACCGCTTTCACATCCCCTCTCTGGTTCGCAACCTGGCTTGCTCAAACGGGGGGAAAAAGGCGGGAAAACAGAGAAAAAAGATGGGAAAAGACAACCACCTCTTCCCAGCAGGCAAGATTGGGTTCTTGGACAGATTGATATTGGTGGCGAAATCGACTAGCCTCCTCAAGCGGCCTCTTTCATGAAACGCTCAACATATCAGTGATGCTAGCGATATAGCCGGATTGGGATGTGTCATCGAGGAATCGTGTCCCTGGTGCGTTCTCTCTGGAATACGTATGCCTCTATACTCGCTCTAAAGCTCGGATAACTCGTATGATCACGATGCGCACCTGGCATAATCAGTGCTTCTATCTGCCCGTCAGTTGCTAAGGCTGCCCGGTGGCTAATTTCACTCAAAAAGACCTCGGCATCTTCTGGTAAGAGATTATACAGTCGATCATTGCGGGGAAAATGGTATGTTACTAATGCCTCTGATTGTTTTGCTAAGGCGTACGCTGTATCCACTGCTGCCGGATGACCATAGGCCGCACCTCCTCGGCTGAGGGCCACCATGTCAGTCCACAACTTGTTCAGATCATACGTATGTTCGTCCACTTGAACACCTTGCTCTCCGATGGACCCCGGGGAATATATGCGCGGCAATCGTTGTCTGGCCGCTTGTCTGGAGACATTTTCCAACTTATCCTTCCAGAGGTCGACTGAAGCGCGCTTAAATCGAACATCGTCCAGTACATCACTGATTAATATACTCAGTCCCCATAGATAGGCTTGCCAATCGCCAAGACCTCCTTTCCCGTGTTCGCTTACGTTCGGGCGGCTCTTGATATACGCGTGTGTCACCTGCCCCTCGGGTAACTCCCTCATCAATGCTGTCGCATAGGCACCTCCGGCAGAGTCGGTGGAGAGTCGTGTGACAACATAACCGCCAAGATCCAATGCACGCTTAAGCGCTGCAATAGTAGGCAATGCTTTCGTTCCCGAGATTGGTGGTAAGACTGGAGCTATAGGTTGAGAGCCCGGCATCAACCCCCCTGGTTGCATCGGCCTGCAGGTTTGCCTCAGCAATTTCAAACTGCTGGTCAGATTCTGGATCTTTTAGCACCCGAAAGGTTCTATTGATGTCTTCGATGGCCCGGTTGTAATCATCCTCATTGATCTTCGGATGCTGTGGAATAACAATCGTATCAGTATGAATGACTCCGTCTCGCTGCAATGATAGTCTGGTCGCTTCATACGATACACTGTTACCGAATGTGTAAATTTCACTGGTCATCATGGTTTATCACTGTGTGACAATCTCTAAAACGAAACCATCTCAGTCAGAAGATAAAAAAAGATGCAATTCGAGTAAACCAAAAAGTCCTGCATCTGGTTCAAGAGATTGTGATTTTGACTTTCAGTCAGTATACTCCTTAGTTAATACTACGTATATATCGTCAAATTCTCCAAGATCTAAGGAGAACAACGTATGTCTCGTACTCGCCTTTTCATTATTGTTATCCTTTTTCTCTCGATTGGAGTAGGGGCTTTTTGGTTGTTCAGTAGTAAGGGCCCTCTCTCAAATGATTTGGCAACACCTCTCGGATTAACGCTCGGTATCTTGAGTCTACTCATAGGTTTTTTGTCATTCATACCGCTCCTTCTACCCAAATCCTCGGACACAGAAAAACTTGAAACAGACAGAGCAGCTAAAAAGTTATTTATTGCGTTAAAACAGCGTAGATCTCATGCCCGGGACAAATTCGATTTCGCTAAATTGCGCGCCATCATCCCACTCACCTTACGTATTGAAGATTCACCTGACCCGGCAGCAAAATCGGTTATTGATATGTTTCATGAACACCAAAACTTGTTGATCGTGGGGAAACCGGGCAGCGGTAAAACTATGTCATTGCAACAGTTGACTTTAGATCTCCTGGATAAGGAATTTGAGAGAAGCAAAGCGAACGAGCAGGCAAATTCGTTAGCAGTCTTTTTGCACCTGGATACCTGGGCAATAGAAAAGAAACGATTCGAGGTGTGGCTCACCCAACAGTTGGGCAAAATTAGACTTGATTCTTCACTTATTCAGTATGGGTTAAGCAATGGCAGTTTCGTTCTGCTCCTGGATGGACTGGACGAGATGAGTAAGGAGGACTCAAAAAAATGCCTTGAAGCTATTGATAAATTTAGAAAGGAAACGAGAACACAATGTCCCTTTGTTATAAGCTGTCGGCTTGATCGCTATCGCATTCTCAGGGGAAGGAAACGCAGCCTCAACCCGGATCTGAAAGAAGTATTCGTAGAGGATCCTGGTCCAGAGAAGAGTCTGGACTACCTGACTAAAGCGGGAGCAGGACAAACAAGTCACTTCTTCAATCAAGAGGAAGAAAAGCAGCGCCTGAGTACAATTGCTGATACCCCTAATATGTTGCATATTCTGGCGCAAACCTACCCTGATGCTCCGAATCCTGATGCTCCGAATTGGCAGCCACCTGTAGATATTTCAAAAAAAGAGTTGATGGAAGGATTTGTGAACAGTTCGCTGGCGAGATACGAGAGCCATGTGGGAGATGATCGAGATCATTTTGATAGAGAGGAAATTAGATACTGGTTGACTCGACTGGCGGCCCGCATGGACGATAAGTTATACTTCTACTTTCGACCGGATAATCTTCCTGGCAAGACAGCAAAAAGCCTGTACGTCAGCAGCACCTGGTTGTTCATTTTCTTGCCTGCTGGAGCAGCATGGTTGCTTGTAGCACTCGACAAGTTTCCACTCTGGCAATTGCTCCCTGTGGTTGCGCTCATCGCGGGGCTTTACGGGTATCTCGTTAAATTCATCGCCACCGGACTTGCCATGCCTGTGCTATACATCTTGACGTTCATTACCCCGTTCTACCTTCCGATCGCTAATAACGAGAAAACCCGACTGCAAAGGGGATGGGAGTTACTGACGACCGAAGTAATCATTTTGTTACCATTTATGCTGTTACTTGTCATAGCGGTCATCTGGTCGCGAGCAATCGGAGTGACTATCTGGCTGGGTATTCTTCTGGTATGTTTGCTTGAGGGATTGTTCTGGTATACACTTTACCGGCTAAAGATTATCCAACGTTTACCGAAGTTCGCGCAGCTTTTCTCCACATGGTTAGAGATAGTTTATTCAATGGATGTTAACATCATCGAACCTCTTTCGCCCGAGAAACTTTCACCGAAAATAGGGGTGTTCATCGGAGCAGCTATCGGGTTGATTGTCTGGATGTGCGCGTACTTTATCTGGCGCATGAACCTCTTACCCGCAGCCATACTTATCGGAATAAGCGTCTTGTTAGACTTTGGGGCTGGAGCAGCTATAAGAAGATATATTCTTCGTTTCTGGTTTTTCCGGTATAACGTACTGCCCCGGGACGCAGGTTTTCTTGACGTTGCCGTTAGAACGAGACTCCTTGAGGAAGATGGAGGCGGCTATAAATTCTCTCAAGGGGTTGACCTGCAGGAGTATTTTCGTGACCTGGCTCGTGATTAGCGAGGAGAGACAAATACGCGCGGAAGTTTTTCAGATTAGTGTAAAGCATCCTTTTCTAGCGCCCAACGATTGCTGGGGTTGTTCGTGTGGAAGTAACAGGGACCAGGATAGATGAAGAGTCGAATATTCCCCTGATTCGCTGTTTTACTTAACTCTTCTGCAATTTTTGGGCCAAAATTTCTGCATTCCAGAATGCTGTTAAGGCTACAGTCCTGGCCGAAGTGGAAAGTAATCTTAATCTTCTTCTGACGCTGGAGTGCAGTGAGGGTGTCTTGAAGTACTGCGTGTCTTTCGGGAACCAGTAAATCGTTGTGCTGACTAAATGCTCTAATGTAGGCTCTCATGTTGGGCAATGCCCGCAAATATGTCGAGAGAAACCGCGTCCTGTACTTCATACCTTCACTGATGTCTGGAAACATTTTTGGATAAATATCTGACAGGAAAAATTTGGCTTCCTCTTTCGTTCGATCATTGACCCTGTATGGTTCATCGGGGTCATCTTTCAGACCTTCCCGCTGTGTCTGTTGCTGCGCTTCGAACATGACGGTCATATAGGGGGCACCCACCGTGGGAGAAATGCCTGGTAAATCATGAAAATATGCAGAGGTGACAGTATCGGGTGGCATAGCTGCTATAATACCCAGGCCCAGGCGCCCAGCTTCCATGTCAGCAGAGATCATGATGGGAATTTCATTATAGTTAACACCTGCAGCACGTAAAGCACGCACCAACGCTAAAACACTTTCTAACGCCTCTCCGTCCTTCGTAAAACGCCCGGTATCTGCCAGGTAGTGACGGTCCTTTCGGCTCAAGTTGTCACTTCCTCCATTACCGGGGAAGGCAATGTATACGCGGGCCACGTTCGGTGCCGCTGCCCCCTGTGCAGCAAGTTCGATAGCATTGCCTATATTCTGTGTGAGACTCGAATACATCGTTGAGGGCATGAGGATCGCACCGTTCTTTAGTTCGCCCTCGTTCACGATGGCTATCTCAAAAGCACGCCCTGTCTTAAAGTCACGAATCACTTTGAATGTTCGACTAATCTCATGAAGTCGTTTTGTGAATTCCTCCTCACTAACCTGAGGAATATCCAAAGGTTTGTTTTCGAGGAGAACGGGACTGCCATCTTTGTCGTACGTGATCTGGTCAATCTTTAGTGGTTTCACAACAGCTTCCCTCTCTAGCACTTCTATAACTCACTACCATCAAGTGGAGTAGTCACAGCATTATCACCATCGGGCTCTCAGTCTAGGTAAGATTGAATATCTCATGTCGAAACGTCTTGTAGTGTTCTCTCCTTCAAGATAATTCGACGCTCACATCATTTGGCTGATAAGCGGTTATGGATATAGTATAGTATATTTGGCAAGAAATAAGATGTAGATTATGTCGATAGCTTTATATTAAGGTAATTCCCAGTAACAGGGAGTACCCCTACGATAGTGATTCAAGCCTGCCAGTTTTAACAGAGGATAAATCTTTTCTCTGGGTAATTTTGTGGCTTGTTCAATCTGTTCAATTCGTGCCTTGGGAGTATTTTGGAAAAACAATTTTAATACTTCTACGTCATCGCCGATTTGCTTGAAGCTAGCAGATCTTTGATGAGCCTTCTCCCCAAACTTCTCCTGAAATTTTGATGCTACATAGTGGCACATACTTTTTAGTAGGTCATATGCTGCATTTCCTATTACCCCACCTGCTATAGCACCTGCTGCGAAGTCTACGACTGGTGAAGAAATTGCAGCATTGACAACAGCATGCACAACTTCTGCAAGGAGTTGCCAATCTGACTCGTGCCGTTCTGGTAGGAAATATTGTTCATAGAGATCAGCAATTTGTGCTTCACGGAATCTTCGCTCTTTTCTAAGCTCAGCAAATTGATCGATCTCGACAGCGACTTTTTCCTCTCCTTTATTTGAGAGACCATTGATTATATATTCTATATTCTTTTCCGCTTCCCAGATGGTATCGTTACTCATCTTGCAACTCTCTCCCCGCAAAGGTAATATGGCGCCGCGACAGAGCGGGTTGTTCAAAAAGTAGTGAGAGTCCTGTAGAGGAGCATCGGAGATTGTCAGTGACTAAGCCCATATCCACGCATTTTCTCAATAGGCTTGAATTCGTAGATCTCCCTTCCTGAACCTCTTTCAGTAAATCAACTATTTCCAGTCTACTGACACCATGCTCTCTATACCAGTCCCAGCCAAGTTCTCGCTTACGCAATTCATTGTAAAAAGCTCTAGTCTCTTGCGGAGTTAAGCATTTTCCATCTAGAACAACAAGAAAAGTTATCAGGTCTTTTGCACCTGAAAGCAAACTTTCCCCTTGCGGATTACTTCTATCTAAGCTCCAAGCGTCTTCTATGCTTGTACCGGGCAGTTGTGTTGTAATCCACCATTGGACGTATCCCCATTCGAGATAATTCCGTATAAAGTGGTTAATTCCAAAGAATTCTAGGCCAACGAGCTGTATAATTGGTCGGGCATCTAATAGAGCAAGTGACTGAGTTCTAAGATCAACGAACGAAATTTGAGGATCGATTATTGGCCGGATAGCTAAATGATGGTTTCCTGCTCCAACTTCATTCTGCAATAGCCTCACGAGCGTGTTCATAATACTCCAGATAACAATCGTTGTGTCGGGGTCCATTGTCCAGTGCATTGCCCCAAGAATATCATCTATCATTGTGGCAGGGGGCTGAATAAAGCTTCTATACTTTGTGGCATCGTGTACCACTCGACTTGGTTCTGGTGGCAGATCGGTTGATGCATTTATTTGAACTCTTACTTTCGTTTTTGACCGATCTTTTACTAAATCTCTCAACAGCCAAAAAATGCCCACACTATCATCGACATAATTGTCGGAGTTAGTAGATAAAAGAAGTGAAACGTAACGCTTCAAATAAGCGCTATCCAACGGATCTGTTTGTTTTTGTCGTGTAGTTTCATCACGCGATCCCCGATAGGTAACAACTACTTCATGCGTATTTGAAACGACCAAGCCAGAATCATCCTCAATGTAGATAAGGCCAGATGAACCATCAATAACTATTCTCTCTCCTTCCCTCACCACTCTATCTGAAGTAGAGAAGAGCATTCGATCGTCATCAATCTCAATGTTTGCACCTGCTACACAAGGGATACCTAGGCCACGGCAAACTACGCCGGCATGGCTTGTAACACCCCCTCTGCTGGTTACCATTCCACGGGAATAAAGCAAGCCATGTACGTCGTCTGGTTCAGATTCAGGGCGTATCAAAATCACCTCCTGCCCCGCTTTCCCAAGCCTCTCAGCTCTGTCAGTATTAAAGACTGCTATCCCCCCAGCCCAACCAGGAGATGCGTTGATTCCTTGTGCTATTAGATGTCTACCATTCATCTTAGTTTAGTGTCCCAGCATTGATGATTCTGTAAAAGTTACAGTAAGTTAGAAGCCAAAAGTTGTTGAAGGTGATCAGGTTGAACAAGAAGTACAGCCTGTTTCTCAGAGATTATGCCTTCGTCTAGTAAGTCGAGAGAAAACCGTAGGTTTGCTCGGGCACTTCGCTGGGCTGGGTGGCTATCCAAGACCCAGAGCTTCCCCTGTTCGACAACAAAATCAACCACTTGCACATCGCAATAATAGCGTTCCAGGCAATTTGCAATCTCTTGCAGCTGATGATAAAGACCGGGCAAATCATGTTCCAGGCGGTCGATCTTCGAACACATGCGAGTAGCTGTCAGGAGATCCTCATACTGGGCATTGAGAAGATATTCGCCGTGGAGTTGCTTTTCCCCAGTACGCGGATTTCGTGTTGCAGTAAAACCTGTCCCGCTATCGTTCCCCAAATTACCAAAGACCATATTTTGTATGATGACAGCAACCCGATTGGAGTTGCGATAGTCGTTGATATGCTCATTATTCCACGATGAGAAGAGCGCCTCGATGGTTTGACGTAACTGCTGAAAAACATCTGAAGGCAGAGACATACCTGAATGATTCTCGAAGATGTTCTTGAACTCAAACACCAGAGTCTTCAGATCGTCAATCGGAATATCCGTATCGCTTAAGACACCCGCACGGGTTTTATATTGCTCCAAGAGATGATCAAATTCTTGAATTTCAAATTTGAAACTCATATTGCTGAACAACCGGATAAAACGACGATAGGAGTCGTATGCAAAGCGTTCATCGCCTGTCAAAGCCACCAAACCCTGAACAATTTCGTCGTTGATTCCTAAGTTTAGCAGCGGTCTGTTTCTACTGGGGATAGAGAAGCTGGGGCTGAGGCGTATCGAAAGGAGAAGCGGATGAGTAGGGTCGCCAAATTTTTTGCCACTGGCTTTCTCAATCTCGTGTATCGCCTCAAGCATTTGATCCCATAAGTCCTCTGGCATCGTCATTCCGTTGGTAGAGGAAAGGATACCGGCATCGGCAATGACGATAAATCCAGAGGGAACAGGTAAGCCTTCTCTGGTCATCTCAACAAGTGAAGCACCTTTCCTCCCAAGAAGTTGATATTTACTCTTTGTGTTCCTCATACCCTCTTCAACTTCGTCAGATTGGTTGAACGGATACGTCCATTTCATTAGTAACCCCCTGGAAATAAAATCCCGACTTTGCCGGGTAATGACTCTACATAGAGCCATTTGACTATCTATCCTTGAAAACGAGAGCTGTCCACGATTACTGACTTCGATTAGTATGGTTTAACGCGGCCTGTGCTGCAACAAGACGAGCAATAGGCACACGGAAAGGTGAACAACTCACGTAATTCAGCCCAGCTTCAATACAAAACTGGATACTATCTGGATCACCCCCGTGTTCACCGCAAATACCTATTTCCAGATCTGGATTGACCTTGCGACCTTTCCCTATCGCCATGCGGATCAACTGACCTACACCATCACGATCCAAAGTCTGGAAAGGATTGGCGGGAAGTATCCTTACCCTCCCCACCATTCCTGGCTCCTGCAAGCCATCGACATACTTCACCAACAGTGTGCCTTCAATATCATCTCGACTCATACCAAAGGTCATTTGCGTCAGATCATTCGTACCAAAGCTGAAGAAATCAGCCATCGTTGCGATTTGATCAGCCGTAAGTGCTGCGCGGGGAAGTTCGATCAAGACCCCTATTTTGTACTCAATCACGTTTCCTAGTTGAGATACTACTGCCTTGGCGACGACCTCTAGCTGTCGACGCACTTCCATCAATTCATTGATATGCCCAACTTGGGGTATCATAATTTCAGGGCGGGGTTTCAGTCCTCTTTTCACCAATTCGTTGGCCGCCTCAAGAATAGCGCGCATCTGCGTTGAATAAATTTCCGGAAAGAGCAATCCCGCGCGGCTCCCACGTAGGCCAAGCATCGGATTCATCTCTCGCATAGCACTTACTCTTTCTAGCAACCCACGTTTTTCCTGAAGTTCTTTCCCATTCATGCCGCTTGCTTCTAGACGCGTCGTCTCAACAAGTAACTCCTCGTAAGATGGGAGGAATTCGTGCAAGGGAGGATCGAGTAGACGAATAACCACAGGGTAGCATTCACCTGATTTAGAATTCACTATGGCCTCAAAGATACTTCTAAAATCGCTGCGCAGGAATGGTATTAGGTGATCAAGGGTAAGTTGTCGTTCATCTTTGGTTTTGGCGAGGATCATCTTCTGCACAAGTGGCAACCGTTCTTGCTCCATAAACATGTGCTCTGTGCGGCATAAACCGATACCATCAGCGCCAAATGCCATAGCACGATGTGCATCTCTGGGGTAGTCTGCATTGGCTCGTACCCTGATCCTACGGAATTGGTCAGCCCAAAGCAACAATTGATTTATATAAGTTTCTGTATCAGATTCGAGACTTGGTATCTTGATAGTCCCTGCGTATACCTCTCCTGTACGACCATTAATCGAAATATCGTCTCCCTCCCGGACGACACTATTAGAACCAGTAACCCGAAAGAGATGTTCCCCTTTGGAGATAACAATAGCCTCACATCCCACCACACTGGGTAGACCTAATCCACGCGCAATGACGGCTGCATGACTCGTCGCACCACCGCGGGCGGTTAGCACGCCTTTTGCCACTTGCATTCCATGGACATCATCAGGACTCGTTTCTGGGCGCACCAGTATCACCGCTATCCCTCTTTTCCCCCATTCTTCAGCCCGGTCGGCATCAAAGATTGCTTTACCTGTGGCTATACCGGGTGAAGAACCAATGCCTTTTGCTAGCAATCGTCCCTCAAGCACAAGAGGCTGGTACTGAGCTTCGGAGGCATTGATTGCCAGTAATTGATATAGTTGATTTGGATCAATGCGTGCTACCGCTTCTTGAGGGGAGAGTAAATTCTCCGTAACCATATCTACAGCCACTTTGATGGCAGCCTCTGCGGAACGTTTTGCGGACCGCGTCTGGAGAATGAAGAGTTTGCCCTTTTCAATGGTAAATTCGAGATCTTGCATATCGTGGAAATACTGCTCTAAACGTTGAGCAATGTCCTGAAATTGGCGGTAGATCTGTGGAAGCTCTTGTTGCAGGAGGGTGACTGGAGATGGCGTGCGTATACCGGCTACGACGTCCTCCCCTTGGGCATTCAGAAGGTATTCGCCATAAAGCTTCTTCTCACCTGTACTCGGGTTGCGTGTAAATGCCACGCCAGTACCGCTCTCTTCGCTAGCATTGCCAAAGACCATGCTTTGTACGTTGACGGCAGTTCCCAGAGTGTGAGGGATCTTATTGAAGTTGCGATAATCGATAGCCCGTTTATTATTCCACGAAGAGAAAACTGCTTCGATAGCCAGCTCTAACTGTTTATAGGCATTGCTGGGAAATGGCTCTCCAGTCTGGTATTCTGCGATTTGTTTGAACTCAATGACTAACTGCTTTAGATAAGTGGCAGGAAGTTCGCCATCGTTACGTACTCCAGCGCGCTCCTTGTATTGATCAAGCACATCTTCAAAGTATCTTTGATCAATATCAAGAACGATTTTGCTAAACATCTGGATGAATCGGCGGAAAACGTCATAAGAAAAGCGTTCATCACCCGTCAGTATTACTAGACCCTGTACAGTCTCATCGTTGATACCCAGATTTAAAATGGTATCCATCATACCAGGCATAGAGAACTTCGCGCCGGAACGGACGGAGACAAGTAACGGGTTGGCCTTCAGACCAAAACGCTTGCCCGTTTGTATTTCCACGATTTTAAGAGCTGCCAGTACTTGCTCCCACAATCCTAATGGGAATTGTCTGTTTGCCTGGTAATAGGCGCTGCATGCTTCGGTCGTGATGGTGAAGCCTGGTGGAACTGGTAGCCCGGCATTGGTCATTTCAGCAAGGCCCGCGCCTTTGCCTCCAAGCAGGTCGCGCATTTTGGCATTGCCTTCACTAAAAAGATAAATCCATTTACGCGGTGATCGTTTTACGAGATTGTCCAGTATGGTATGTTCGTTGTCTTGCTCCACAGGATGTTTCTCCAATTCTTCGTAACGATCTTCTAAATGATTCCCTGCATATCTTGCGATATATTACATCAATACTCTGCCATTGCGCTACCGAACACTGATAGTATTCTGAGAACGAGATTTGTGGAACCCAGCATGACCGCTATCACTTGTATGTAAATCCCACAATTAAACTGGTGGCAGCGGTACAATTATCCTGACCAATGTAGCCACGCTCTTTGAGGAAGAAAGATAGCTCGTTTAGCCTCTCAAGCGAGAAGAGCAGAAAAGAAAGAAAGCCCAAAGCTACCAGAATAATTATACTCCTTCACCAGTTTAATTGTGGGATTTACACCCCTGTTCGCAAACTCACTCCGCAAGAAGTAGCCGATTTGACAGCTCTGGCCATTCCAGCACATCTGGCCACGTTTGATCCTACGGGGTTCCCTCGCGTTATTCCACTCTGGTTCCTCTGGGAGGTAAGATCTTTTATATGTCCAGTGGACCGGGGAGTCGTCACGTCCAGGATCTGGTGCGTGATCCACGCGCAGGACTCTGTATTACCGTTGAGGAAGACCAGACGCAGGCCGGCTACCGTCCGTTTCGCCAGATCATGGCGCAGGGCTACGCGCAGGTCCAACCCGACCTTGATGGAAGATGGGCAGGCAAGCTGATTAGGAAGTATATTACTGGTCAAGCAGGAGAAGTACGGGTGAAGCTTGAGGCAGGGAAGCCTCATGTGGTCATCGCATTGCGTCCAGAACGCTTTTTAACCACCGGGTTCTTTCCCGAATGACAACCGTTTGTATATTCGAGCAACAATTCAAGTCAAGAAATTGACCTGAATTGTTGCTTCTGTATCGAGTTTTACGCTCGAAGGATGGACAAACATTCAGGGAAAGTACCAAGCAATTCAAGCTGATCGGCCCCTGCAGTACATCTCCAAAAAGCCCTGCAATAATGCATCTCACTGCACAGAAGATAACAGAGAACCAAAAAGCTGATATTTATTGCGATGATTTACAGGCTTGCTTTACCTTTTAGTGTCTCTCTTTTCAGCTTTGCGCCATTTTATGCTTGCCTAAAATCAAGCGGCTCCGGGAGCGGCTCCCGAAAGATACGCGCCATTTTATACGAGAAAAACTGGCTATTTCATCGCTTCTGAACAGTATTGAATAGATGAGCTAAGATGCTGCGCCAATTTATGCGAGAGGCCAATCTGCTGAAAGCGCCTCTCAAGCCAATATGGACAAGTTACATGATACAAACGCACCATGAATTAGAATAACCGACACTGGCCCAGGGTGGAGCGAATGTCAACGCTCAGGAGAGCCTCAAGCACTGCACTGCACTGCACATGGCGGCACGACGGGGAAACGTCCCGGTTGCCGAAGCGTTGCTGGATTGCGGAGCAGATGGAGAGGCCCGAGATAAGCTGGGAGATACGCCCTTGCATCGTGCTGTCAAGTGTGGAAAGACGGAGATGGTTGCTCTCCTGCTCTCACGCGGAGCCGATGTCCATGCAGAAGGGAAGAGAGGGCTGACTCCCTGGCAGGTCGCACGAGGCGCTAGTATGAAACAACTCCTGCAATCCTCTGGCGAATGAGAAGCCGCAAGTCAAGAGAGGCTCTCAAGCAGCTAGCCCTTAGAGAGCATGGAGAACCCGCTGGCGCAGCAAAGGCAATGCAGCCCTTCCGAACATCATACGTTTCATGAGCTTGAGCCGATTCACATGGCCTTCAAGAGACCCATTACTCCACTCTGAAATGAAAGCAGCGCACTGCAGCGTAATCCCGGCGGATGCCCTGGGCAAAGCTCTTATTGAACCATAAAGTGCGTCCTCTGAGGACAGGAAAGCTGACAAATCACACCTGCTCCCATCAAATCATGCCGTTCCGGGTCACATCACCCTTCGTCCATCAAACCGTATTCTGAAACAAGGTCCGACCAGTAATGACGCATCTTCAACCAGTTCAAGTGAACAATTACAAATCGCCAGCAGATCACGAGCCACATGCAAGCCCAAGCCTCGTCCGGCCTGGCGCATGGAGAACGAGGGTTCAAATATCAGTTTTCGATACTGTGTTGGGATAGCCGGGCCGTTATTGGCGATCATTATCCCATAAGCCTCTTTTTCAGCGACAACTTGAATTGCCAGACATGGATCGGCAGTTTGTGCCTCACTCATGGCATCCAGCGCATTGACAATAACAATTATCATGGCTTGCATTAGATAACCGCGACTGGTGCGTACCGTCAGATCTGTCTCGCATTCCAGCCGGACACGCACCCTGGCATCTTTCAGACGCTGCTTAATGGCGACCAGCAAGTCGTAGATGGCCTGCTTCATATTAATCGGCTCGTTGAGCAGTCGCTGTGGATGATACAGTGGTTCTGTGAGATCGAGTCGCTCATAGATCATCTGCATTTTCTCTGTGAGCATGCCGATCAATGGCTTTATACGTTCACCAGTTCCAATCTGCGCTTCACCCTGGAGCGTCTGGAGCAGGGTAACAGTGTCATTAACTTCTCTTGCCAGTGCTTCATTCAACAGCTCTGCAGCCATTCCTACGCCCGCGAGTACGGACAGACGATCATAACGATCCTGTTCCTGAGCCAGCTTCTGACGATAAAGGCGCTCGATTTCTCTGGTGGCATTGTATTGCCCCTGCGCATTGCCGGGTTCCGAACTCACAATGGTGGAAAGGTAGCTTAGCAGTTCATCCTGTTTCTCCTCCACAAGAGCGCGCGAGAGTGTTACTTGATGCCGCTGATTGAAACGCTCCGCTTCTAGTAGAGATAATACTGCCAGGCCGAGCGCCTTCAGGTCAAAGAAAGCGGGCGTATCAATCAGACCTTCGCGGCTGGTACGATCTTTCAGCTCAGGATTATCATCATGGGTGATCTCGATAAAACCGATGATCTGGTTATTGCTGACCCTCAGCGTGGGATTGTTTACCCGGCGCTGGTTCAATTCGAGCCAGTCGTCATCGCGCTCACCATAAGGCCAGACTCGGAAGCCGTCACGATAAATACTGACCCCGCAGAAAGATCTGATAACATCCCGACGAGCTTTATCAATACCGGTTCCTTTCCCTGGCTGAATATCCAGATCCCAGATATGCAGTGCGATTTCGAATGGCCCACAGAGAGGAGTACGTTTTTCTCCCGACGGAAGCAGGAAATGACCACTGCAAAGTGCGCGCAAATCGACAGGCTGTTCCTGCTGATTATCAGGAATGAATCTTCCTTCAGCGTCAATGCACCCGGACACGTGATATGGAGATGTTTCGAGCAGACGATTGACCACTTTGCCCTGAACTTGCGGAAACTCCGGACAACTGATCTCGATAACAAAACCGGTCTTTTCTGCAAATGGGGAAACCAGCCGGGATAGCCCGTTGTACAACCTGCTCACCGTATCCTGTGTCCAGGCCATACGTGGTGACCGGATGGTCAGGAGAGTCCCATGCTGTTCGTCCGGAAATATGACCGGTTCCTGTTCGCGCCAGGAGCTTTTCACGTCTTCCAGGTATTTATCCTCGTTGTCAAAATGATGCCAGAACACCTGCAAAACGGTTTCCTGATCTGATGATTTGCTTCGTGTCACCAGTTCCAGTTCTGTCCCCAGCTTATCCGCAGCAAAACGCCCAACTCCTTTCTCGCCCAGAAGAACTCTTCCCTGATGGGTACGTTCTTTGTTTCGAAGGCGTTTTCGCTTATGTGTGGTTGCAGGCTCCATCCAGACGTGTAACAGAGTAAAAAGGTCCATACCATCGCCATCATCGCGAATGCTGATACAACCATTTGCTGGATCAGTAATATGCTCCAGATCAATCCATATATGCCTGGCATCAGCGTCATACCCGTTTTTGACCAGTTCAACCACGGCCATAATTTCGTCGCTGATTAACTCGTCCCCAAGCAGTCTGATCAGCCGCGCATGTGGGCGGAACGAAACAAGTCCGCTCTGGTGGAAAGCGATGGTATCCTCCATAAGATAAATATTCCTGGCCTTTCCATAGGTTTTTATTCGGTTGTCATTAAAGGAGAAACCTGCTGGTTCTGGCTGTGCTGCATTCCTCTGAAATACACACAGCGTGGAGCAAGCGGACAGTTTGCATGATCTGGTTTCTGTGCACGGCAGACCGTGGCGGCCAGATCAAGCAACGCATAGTTGGAGCTGGCAGACTGCGTGGTATGAACCAGGCACGAAACGGCCTGAATCATCTGTTTTCTTCGCCGTGACTCCGGTGTGTACGTTAAGCCAAAATAACGCGCGGCGACGCGGACGGTATTGGTATCCATAATCACCGCCGGTTCACCGAATGCGAAACACCTGATCGATTCGGCCACATATGGTCCCACTCCTGTCAGAGACATCAGTTCCCGGCGATCTGCCGGAACTCTACCATTATAACGATTGACAAGCTCGCCGGCCAGTATTTTGAAGTTCTCTGCGCGCCATGCGAGACCAAGAGGGCGCAAAATATCTGCAACTTCTTCCGCCGGAGCGTGATCCAGGCTGAAAATATCTGGATACTTCTGAAGGAAGCTGTAATAGACAGCAATGACCTGGCGGGCCT
>WNFI01516245.1_pt1 | contig 16134 bp, 21 predicted proteins | sample 5400471 | NCBI WGS metagenome assembly WNFI01 (sample SAMN13153348, study PRJNA577476) | soil metagenome | isolation source: 100 cm saprolite on Douglas fir-dominated hillslope | place: USA:California | collected 2013-09-17 | reverse complement strand
CGCTCTGAATGAGTTCGGACTGGTACACAAAACCAGTATGTCGTCTTTGCGTCGCGCTGGAGAACCCAGCTGCAATTTTCCTCTGCGCACCGAGAAGCTACGAAACAGGTATTCAAAGGACTGGCAGCAGCAGAGAATGGAGTTAGGAACTCACATGGACATTGCAAGCAGGCATCTTAGCAAGTCCGCTCAAGCCGCCTGCTACACCGAGTAATTTGGCTGCTGTGGTTGTACCGACGATAGCTGACAAATTGGGCGCAAGGACATTCATTCGCGAACTGACGTACATGAAGATCTGAATCGAACTTGGTGAACCTATTGATATAGCAGCGAATCAATCGTGTTCTCTGACCTTTGTCCGAACCTTCTCTAGACGGTCGGCAAGATTGCAAGCACGCTCTACGGACTGCCATTCTGGATCCGATAGCTTCTGACCTGCCGATGTCGTTGCGGCCATCAGGACACTCATAACGACCGCTCCAGGGATTTCCTTGAGATCGGCTCTGGTGGGATCCTTGTTTCAAAGCGGTAGATCAATACAGACCAATCCCACTATGTGACGATGGATTGATCACACACCTCGTCATTGGCTAATTTCCGAACGGCCTTAATGTACATGTTTGGGTCAGTGATGAGCCGTTCGAGTTCAGGGAACTTTGGGGCATAATGGTCTCTGATAAACTATACCCAGCAAGGAAGGATCAGTCAACACCTATGGAGAAACGCTGCACAAAAGTGATATTTACCTTGTGCACAACAAGTATTTCGTTGTCGACGTCGACGGAAAGGTTGTTTGCCTGGACGATGACGTTGTACTCAGGGTTAGAGTGTACCGGCATAGACATTGCCTCGTTGGATGATGGTTTGGTTTGATAAATTTCGATTTCCTGTGCCGAAAGGGTTCAAACATAAAAGTGAGACAAAAAGATAGAAACGTACACTCAAAATCTCGGTCATGCGTCTGCTCCCCTCAAGCCGAGCCACCTTTCGCACATCATCCACCGCGCCGAGCTCCATTCTCTGCACCTCCTCTACGTCCAGTTCTTCTGCGGGCTTGACACCCCCCTCGAGGACCATTCCAGTTGTTCCCTGTGTTTCTCCATCTGCATCTCCCCCACCGTCCTCGGACATGTCATCGTCAGGGTCAGTGGTCGCTTTGCGTTTGAGGCCGCTTGAGGATTCTGGTTCCTTCAACTCCTCATCATTGTAGTCATCCCCCACGTCTGAGAGACCATCGAGGTCAGCCATCAGCTCGTCAGCGAGGGAGCTCATGGTTAGAGTGTGGAGGTGTAAGTGAGAGTACCAGCAAGTTGACGCGTTTCGCAGTTGTGGCTGTCCCAGGTCACATGACAACAATTCCACGATATTCTCTATTCGGGGCAGGGGGGGATACACATCTAACATCTCATACATCGTCATCATGAAATTAAGTACCGGAGTACCTAGACAGCCATAATGGAAACTCCACCATCAGCTGTAACTCGCCTCCGAGTCCGGACAACGATGAAGCTGCGACTGAATTGCATGAGCCTTGCTGTAGAACCACCTTGGCTATCAGCATTGTTCACGTATAAGCCAGTTGGGCAACAGATAAGTGCCTCTCCCGTCTAATGTACCAGCAGGTCAACTGTCCGCGATGACTCATGACAAAGTTTTCCTCACCTTGAGTGTCACAACGCGATCGAACGCTTCCTCACTTGACATCCTCGCAGAGATATGTTTCTTCAAGTGCTCCCACCACGCTGGGGATGCGAATCGATGCAATATTATAGTGCTGCAGAGGGCGAGGAATGCAGATGGTAAAACTGTGGGCTCTAGGAGAAGGTCTAGGATCATGGGGGTGCCGTATTCCATTTGTGCACGAACCTTGCGTGCTCACCACTACGCGCATTGACATGTGTCTTTGCTGGCGAACCAGCGATAATAATGCCTGTGTGAGGCCGGTTGGACTATTCGAGTCCGACAGGTACTACATAAATCGTTAGCCAGCAAGTAACAGAATATCGCAACAAAGACTCGGAACCTTGTGAGCTTCGTCGACGACAAGAACCTTCCCCGTGTCCACGCTCGCCCTTTGAAACAGACGAATGCAAATTTCAAAGATAGCACCCGCCAATGGAGGGTCAACGAATGGGTCCGATAGGTCAATAATTGTGATCATCCCATAAACGAAGCGTCCTTCTTCTCTCATGGCTGCGGTATTGCGGGATGCATTGGCCAGAGGCAGACTTCGTGTCTGCCGGGTGAATGTTTGCAGGAGATCAAGCCGCTGCCTGAGACCTGCTTTTTGTGCTGGATTCATATCCTTCTTTTTCTCCTCCAACTGTCTCATAAATGCAGAATAGGTGTAGTCATCGCCCAGTTCACGCAAAACGCTCTGTTGTTCAAACGTATAATCAACCAACCAGGCTTTAAAGAGACAGAATTCCTTACGAGGACTGTCTGCATGTACAAGGGTGCATTATCTGAGGAATTGACAGCCATTAGAGACAAGAAAGCTGCTGCATCGAGCTCGCTCTCTGAAAATAATAGTGGTTTGACTTCGAGATTACCCCCCAGATGTTCATACACCCTCTTCATGCGTTTGAAGGATGACGGTGCCACATACACACGTACCGGGGGAGGTTGGGCATTGTCAATCACGGACATCGAAACATATGCTGCTTCACATGGAGAAGCAGATGCCCCGGTCTCGCCAACATGGAGAACTAGACCCGACAACGGTTTTACCAGCCGCCCCAGTGCACTGCAGCCAGTGACGAACATATTCTCTAATATGACCGACACTGTATGCGATTTTCCCGATCCTTGAACGCCGCATACAAGGGCTGAAAATGGCGTATTCTGCCAGAATTGCCTAGGAGAATAACAAGCAAATGAAACAGCTACTCACAGTGTTGAGATATAATCGCGTGGAGTCACCGTCGGACCCGGTTGCATGGGACTGCGTCAGTGGTAGACTTGATAGGCCGTCTACTGTGTCAGTCACAGGAATACCTGATACGATAGCTGGAACCGCACCGTGACCCCACGATATTGCCAAATACGCCATACTGAACTATGGCTTGTCGGATTTTCTCAATACGATACGCCCCACGGGTCAACAGCGGGGCATTTCTTTGCTCATGTGCATTATGGACGTCATCACCCGACACGTCACTAGCCAAGCTCATGAGTTGGCTTTCATGCTGTCGTGCCAGGTCGTGCCAGGGTCTTCAGAGATGGATCGAAAGAAATTGTGCTCACCGTTATGAATCCAGATAGATGCTGGGATTGGGGTTGGGTGCCACTGGGAGTGGCCGCTCCGTTTGCCCTCACAACAATCTTTCAAACACATTAGACTCAACGCGAAAACCACGCAAAGTACTGGAGCTTACTGGCATGTATGATATGCAAGAGATAGAAGGTGGCGGAAATTGGATACGTCTGAAAGGAGGCCAGCCCTTCTTATGCAAAGGGGGCTGCTGCCATGAGGTAAAAATCGCTCATGTGGCGACATACGCCGCGTTACGTGGGGTCGTCACTCTGCAGGCGCCAGACGAGTGACCGAGACCATGTAGGAGCTGACTGCGGGCGATGTAAAGCAGGGCACGAGCCCGAAAGGAACGATCAAACTACGATGTGTAGTGCGAGATCATCGATATACGCAATCGTTGACTTCCGCCATTCCGCCACGAGAACAGTGTGCGCCTCGCCGGTGCTGGCACTCTGAAAAATTCCGTCACATTTTCACAACAGTACTCCCACCATGGCTCTCTTCGACATCCCAGGGTGGTCCATTCCTGATGAACCCGTCGCCGTCACATCCAAAAAGCGCAAACGCGCATCCAAGCAAAACACCGAAAAAGTCCAATCGGCAACCGCGAACGTGGAGAAGTTGATGATGCAGCTGGCTGCAAGCCCTGCTGCGGAAAGCACGCGTGGTGAACTGAAAGAAGGCAGGGGAAGAGGCGTGTCTGCGGACGGTGATCGACCTCCTGAGAAGAAGCGGAGGCGTGTCAAGCGAAACCAATCCCAACAACAATCTTCAGCTCCTGCTGCCGTACAGGAAGATGGGTCACACAAGGCATCTAGAACGAAGAGGAGAAAGGACAGGCGGAAGGAAACGCCAGGAAAAGAGGTCATAAGGACGTCGTCTCCTACGGAGTCTCGACCACCGCCGGAATCCCGCAGCACATCATTGACCAGTCTCCAACATGGCATGAAACAGAGTTTGGATGGCGCGCGGTTCAGGTATGTAATTCACCACAACTTTCACGCTGTGTGCCCGGCCCTTGAACATGCGTTTCAATATTCCGCAGGTGGATCAACGAGAAGCTATACAAGTCAGACAGTGTCCATGCCCATACCATGATGCGCGAGAATCCCGCAGTATTCGACGACGTTCGTTTATCGTACCTCTCCCTGCCCGTATTCACTCACGCGAATCCACAGTATCACGAAGGATTCCGTCGTCAAGTCGAGTCTTGGCCGTCTAATCCTGTTTCCCATTACATCTCTGTGCTATCTTCTTATCCTCCACGCACTGTCATTGCTGATCTTGGCTGCGGAGATGCTGCACTGGCCCGTGCCCTCATCGCGAAGGGCTATAATGTAATGTCGTTCGACCTGGTAGCTGATCGTGGCTTTGTCGTTGAAGCGGATATCTTCGACCACCTACCCTTACCCGGATCTGAGGTTGACAATGATGGGAAGGAGAAAGTAGGCCAGGGATATGCTCAGATAGTCAACGTAGTGGTTTGCGCTTTAAGTCTCATGGGTACGAACTGGCCGAATTGCATACGTGAAGCGTGGAGAATCCTGCGTCCAAAGTACGCTTTGAATCATATCCTAGAACCCCTTGCACCCTCCACTTACTCATCTGTACCAGTGGTGAACTCAAGATCGCCGAGGTGGCCAGTCGCTTCACAGACGTCCAGCAATTTTCGTCTTTCGTGGAATCCTTCGGATTTAAACACAAATCCATCGTATGTGCTCTTTACACTTCTTCCTATATCATTCTTTAGCGCTCCGAGCACAGGATCAAAGCAACACCCATTTCACACTTTTTGAATTCGAGAAGACCAGTCGCAAGCCGCGAAGCGAGAACGATTGGAACAAATTGTTGACGAGGGGTGATCTGTTGAAACCTTGCGAATACAAGAGGCGATGAGGTCCTTGAAGACTCGTGTATGCTCGCCTAACAGTCACTTCTGGTGCTGTAGGCCCACGAGGCGGCCCTCTGAGACGTATCACGATAGGAATATTTCCGCCTGTCTACGATAACTTCTAGGGTTCTTAGCCAATCACCCGCAAGTTGATACGACTATTCTAAGCTCGAGTCTTCTAGAAACCTCCGTCATACTATAACGGAAATCACTGGATCGGACGTGCTTCGGGCTTTTGCTGTACTGAGATAGTGTGAGTGCACTACCAAATTGACTGTGTATCGTGCAGGCCGGGACGCAATATCACACGGGGTAACCCCACGTGGGGAGCTGAACGATTACCCTCGCGCGACTCATAAGAAATTGACGAAAATCCAGCATGATTTATTTACGGAATCTTGAACACGGCCACCTGTAGTCATCAGCGTAGTCTCTGCCCCAGAAAGCGCATACGCTGTCACGCGGGTTGACCAAGAGAAAATGAAAGCCGGGTGAGAAAGTTACCCTCTGATCTTGTCGGCGTGGACGTGGGCAGACTTCGCTTGATCTTACTGCATCGCCTGATCATTCTCCAGTGCGCCAGCTTCAGCTGCCATGCCCTAACCATTCTTATCACCAAATTCCTCAGCACGTCACGTCGCACTTTTCTTAGAATCACTAAGTCCTATAAGTCCTATAGTCCGCGCCAACGACGTCGCATAAGGGAACAAAGACAGTAGCTAAGCACTGTAGTCTAAGAAAACGGGCGTAACGAAAGCCGAGAGACAACATGTGGATGGGACGATATGCAAAATGTTACTGTAATGGTAGAATGCAGAGAACAACCATCATCGGCGCACCGTCACGGTGCCCTGACCAGCTACTCAAAGACGGTCACTACTAGAAAGCGGGGAGCCCTCGTGCGGTGACAAACCGCTCAATGGCTTCTCGGTCAGGTCCCGCTGGCAGAGGCTCAGATATGGAAAGTTTTCGTAATGAGGGTAACACATCTGTCATTCCTTCCTCGATGACCTGTTTCAGCGCAACCGCGACAGGTGGCACAATCCACTCAGACTCCAGTGAGAGGCTCTTTGCGGCAGAAAATTGGCGCAATAGTTCCAGCCATAACGGATTGGATTCCCAATCTGAAGGATAAGCATCAATATTAAAATGTTCCATTTTGGACATGGGAAACAATGAGGATTTGCAGCCCCCCACCAGAGACAGAAGTCTCCCCCCTGAGAGGGGTGGGACCCTAAAAAGCAGCGCGTCTAAGTGGGATGGGGCCGTAGAAAGCAGCGCGGCTCTAAAACCGGGTGTCGATGCTCGCGGGGAAATTGCGATGTCCGTGACAAAGGAACCAAGGTCGATATGTGCGTAACCAAATGACTGGAATTTTTCTACACGACCAATGAACTGGGGGAGGTGGAGAAGGTCACCAATGGAGAAACGTAGGCTGGTGAGCATTATTTTAAGGCAATTGATTAATGGAACATCGATTCGGGCCACGAAATCATCCAAATACTTGCCATGGCCTCCTAACTCCAGCTCTTTAAGAGCGGGGAGGAGAGAGCGCATCAGCGGAGCGGGAGGTCGGTCTTCTGGATCGGAATTGGAGCTGGGGTTGCCGAAGAAAAGGCGCATGTTTTCAAGCCTGGTCAGCGCAGAGAGCGCTATGACCATCTCGGGTGGAATATACCCGGAAGGACCGTTGAGGTAAAGATAGACGAGGTCACCTGAAGACAGAAGCAGATTCGGTAATGCTGGGAATGTAACCGAGTCCAAACAGAGGAATCGTAGACGAGGGGCAGAACCACCTAAGAACGAATTGGGGAGGACTGGTGCTAGTTCGCCACGCTTGCGAAAGCTTGCGTCGATATGAAGTTTTGTCAGTGCCGGGAATGACTCCTGCATCAGAGGCACGAGTTTTTCCTGTTGCAATCTTGTAAAACGCTCGAGCTTGATTTCACATACGCGATCGTGTTGCTCAAGGGCTGCGATGATGTCATCCTCGTCCATGAAGTCCACAGAGTCCCATATGACAATAGAGAGCGCTGGCCAGATACCCAACATCTTCCTTACGGGTCTTCTTTTTGGGCATAGAAGTCGCAAATTCAGGCGACGTGGAGATGCAAACACGATGTACCGCCATCTTTGGCACACGTGCACTAGCGCATACCATACACTGTACGGATGCCTCGGATTCCGGTCAAAACCCCCATACCACGGATCAATCTCTTCGACCTTATCCAGACATAAATCGAAGATTTCAAGCAGGACATTGTCGGAGAGCATCTCAATAGCCGCCTTTCGGTAAAGCGAGCCTATATCATCTAACTCAGTAATTATTACAAGAGAATCATGCCGATGACCACTCACTTTGGTCATCATCAGCCCCCAACTCCGACGAAACATCCTTCCCCATATTTGAGCCCATCATTAAAGAGATGCTCGGGGATAAATGGTTGGTGATGATACTGTTTGATTGAGAGGACGGACAACTGAATCAATTTTCAATAAACACATCGGAGTGAAAACAGTCAGTGAAATCCAGGTGGAGAGGCATAGATATGCGCACTTGTAAGAGGGTGAGTTTTACCAGTTGAAAAGATGGTAAGGGGGCAAAGGGTGGCCAATGAAAGCCACTGCTACGGTGATTACGTATTTTTATATTCTCCGTGTCAAGCGAGGTAGCACTGGCGAGATAATGGCAATTCGGAAGATCGTGCCACAATAAACAGCGGATAGGTCATTTCTCCGTGTCCGCTTTCGCTTGGTTGCACTTTTCGTAGAATCACTAAATCCTATACTCTATATCAACAATATCACATAAGGGAACAAAGACAGTAGCTAAGTACTGTAGTCAAAGAAAACAGGCGTAACGAAAGATGAGAGACAATAAGTAGATGAAACGATATACAAAATATTAATGGTAGAAAGCAGAGAACACACTAGTACTATCCTTGGCGTACCGTCGGTGCCCTGACTAGCCACTCGAAGACGGTGACTACTCGAAAGCGGTGAGCCCTCGTGCGGTGACAAACCGCTCAATGGCTTCTCGGTCAGGTCCCGCTGGCAGAGGCTCAGATACGGAAAGTTTTCGTATCGCGGGTAACACGTCTGTCATTCCTTCCTCGATGACCTGTTTTAGCGCAACTGCGACAGGTGGCACAATCTGCTCAGACCCAAGTGAGAGGCTCTTTGCGGCAGGAAATTGGCGCAATAGTTCCAGCCATAACGGGTTGAATTCCCAATATGGAGGCTGAGCAGAAATATTAAAATGTTCTATGTTGGACACGGGAAACAATGAGGATTTGCAACCCTCCACCAGAGACGGAAGTGCCCATGTTAAGTGGTATGAGACAGTCAAAAGCAGCGCTTTAGAATCGGGTGTCCATGCTTGCGGGGAAATTGCAATGTCCATGGCACGGTAATCAAGGTAGATATCTGCGTAACCAAATGACTGGAATTTTTCAACACGACCAATGAACTGGGGGAGGTGGAGAAGGTTAACGATGGAGAAACGTAGACCGGTGAGCCTCATTTTAAGGCAATTGATCGATGGAGCATCGATTCGGGCCACGAAATCATCCAAATACTCGCCAGGGCCTTGTAGCTCCAGCTCTTTAAGAGCGGGGAGGAGAGAGCGCATCAGCGGAGCAAGGGGTCGGTCTTCTGGATCGGAATTGGAGCTGGGGTAACCGAAGAAAAGGCGCATGTTTTCAAGCCTGGTCAGCGCAGAGAGGCCTATGGCCATCTCGGGTGTAATATACCCGGAAGGAAACCCGCTGAGGTAAAGATAGACGAGGTCACCTGAAGACAGAAGTAAATTCGGTAATGTTGGGAATGTAACCGATTCCAAACAGAGGAATTGTAGACGAGGGGCAGAACCACCCAAGAACGAATCGGGGAGGACTGGTGCTAGTTCGCCACGCTTGGGAAAGCGCGCGTTGATATGAAGTTTTGTCAGTGCCGGGAATGACTCCTGCATCAGAGGCAGGAGTTTTTCCTGTTGCGATCTTGTAAAACCCTCGAGCTTGATTTCACATACGCGATCGTGTTGCTCAAGGGCTGCGATGATGTCATCCTCGTCCGTGAGGTCCACAAGGTCCCGTATGACAATAGGGAGCGCTGGCCAGACACCCAACATCTCCCTTAGACTTAGAAGTCCTCCTTTTGGGCATAGAAGTCGCAAATTCAAGCGACGTGGCGATGCAAACACGATGTACCGCCATCTTTGGCACACGTGCACAAGCATATCCAGCGATAAATCGAATATTTCAAGGAGGACATCATCGGAGAGCGTCTCGATAGCCACCTTTCGGTGAAGCGAGCCTATATCATCTAACTCTGTAATTGTTGCAAGAGGATCAGGTCGACGACCGCTCACTTTGGCCATCATTAACCCCCAACTCCGATGAAACATCTTTCCCCATATTTGAGCCCATCATTAAAGAGATGCTCGGGGATAAATGGTTGGTGATGATACTGTTTGATTGAGAGGACGGACAACTGGATCCAATTTGCAATAGATACATCGGAGTGAAAACAGTCAGCGGAAATCCAGGTGGAGAGGCTTTATGCGCACTTGTAAGAGGGTGTAGTAAAATGGGCAGCAAAGGGTGGCCAGGCCAATGAAAGCCACTGCTACGGTGATTACGTCTTTACCATCAAATTTTTTTCTCCCTGTAAAGCGAGGTAGCACCGGCGAGGCAATGGCAATCCGGAAGATCATCGTGCCACACTAAACAGCGGATAGGTCATTTCTCCGTGTTCGCCGTTCCTGCTGCCAGTTTGGCAGAAACAATCACAATGCCAGCCAACATACACGTCCTCTCTCACCCCCTCGTAAACACTCGCATGGCAAAGTTGCGCCAGGTATCCACCACGTCGAAAGAGTTCCGCGAAGTGAAGTCCATCACGTCTTATTCAGGCCCGCTCAATCCCTGAGTACAACGTTGCAGGGTATCCATGACCTCAGCATCATGCTCGGATATGAGGCCAGTCGCGATCTCGAAGAGATCGGCGTACAAGGCGTGAGCATTGGAATCACCAATATCCCTTGCATGCGATAGCCTTCTGACACTATTCCCGTGCGTCCACTGCCGATCCTCTCTATCCTCGAGTTTGCTCGCTGACTATGAATGAGTATAGCGATGCGCCTGTGTATCACCTGGGTATTTACAGGGAAAAAGTGAGCCTGCAACCCGTAGAGTGTCAGTCTACCATCGACCCTGGTTCACCTCACTGACAGTAATGTTCGATATAGACTATTCAAAATTACCGGCGTCGCCCCCTGTTGATTTGGTCTTTTTACTGGACCCGCTAATCGCTACTGGTGGAACTGGAGTGGCTGCAATGCAAATGATCTTGGACTGGGGGATTCCTCGTACGTATGCCCTTTTCTGGAGGTTGCGTATTGATTCGAGACATTCTCCAGTGAACAAGATCAAGTTGCTCTGTATCTTGGCCTCGGAAGCGGGGCTGAAGAGACTGTCGGGACAATTCCCGGGCCTAGAGGTGGGCGTCATATTCATGGGGATGGTATCCTTTTCTCACCTTTAGAGTAGATATGGGCCGCTGCTGTTGATCCTTACCTAACGAAAGATGGGCTAATCTCCCCAGGATTGGGTGATACCGTGAGTACCTGTGATTCGGACCGTCGGTCGTACATCGGTTTGCCTGAACATTCATTCCGCCAGGGTGACCGGCTCAAGAATACAGTCAGAGAGTCCTGAGAGTCCTGAGTTGTTAATATTCGAAGTATTGCCTAGTCCGTCTCACCATACAGTATAGCACCTGTATTAGTCTTGCCAAGTGGTTGCCAACGCCCACCTTTCCCCTCGCGATAGGGGAACAACGAAGCATATGTGATGATTCTTCACTGGACTGGGACTTCTCAAGCGGCGCTTTGACCTCTTCCCTTTACGACCGCTTATTCTGACGTTTCAGTATGTCTTCTCCATATATTGCGGGCGTTTGTGTGTACCTCGGGCTTCACGATCGACATTTCGGAGCACTCCAAGCCTACGAACATCTGTTTGGCTTATTGAATTGTCTGCTCCCTCCCTCGGAGACACAATGGAGCCTTGCTTGTACATCCGATTGGCTCCGGGTTCAGATCTCATTGTCATCTAATTTTATTGTAAATATTCTTTTGATCAGGAGGGGAGGCGGGGTCTAAGCTAGAAATGTTCGCATCCATCGGTTGGCGCCTTGGATACCATGCATTTATCAGTGGTGCTACCACTTGAAGAACTACTCTTCGATGGTTCTGAGCCAAGCGAGCGGCTTCTAGTTCAGTTGGTTGAGATGACTACAACCATACAACACAAAGGAATGGTCTCTAGTATAAGTTAGTCGCGCCATCAGCGCCCGCCCGGCGCGCCAAACTTGCGGAGCGTTATCGGATGAGCTCGTTCCATTCCTCCATCATCATCAACCTGGGCGGCGAAATGTTCATCCGCAAGAAGATGGCCGGTGAATAGCTCAGAGTCCGTCCAAGAACAATTTCCGTGTCACGGCGAGCAGGAGCAGATAAAGTAGAATTTGCAAATAGTCGAGTAAGGAATCGACTTATCTGCACCTGCCCGGTGTACCCCGCACCGAGGCATGATTGCATGATCGTTGACTGACATGTCGTGTGCGTGGCGACTACGTTTTTGAAATTGAAACTCTTCGGACGCCCAAACGGATGGGAAATGACTACACATCACAAAACATGTTTCATTTTTCGCGCTAGAAGTATGAGAGATGTATAGAAAGTAAACATCATACACGGAAAGTGCAGAACTTTATTTTCTGGCAGCATCATTTTGTTTTGTTTTGGTGTTGGTCGAGGAAGCTCGCAGACGAAATTACTGTATTACCCCAGGCTGTATGAATGTCTAATTCTCGTTGTTCGAATTACGATAGGATTGGCTTCGTGGTTGTCATGGTGGGCCTCCAGGATACAGTAACCCCGAATACACATTCAGTAGTCTTCCAGTTCGCATAGCCCGGGCATCTCGTGGGAAGTACTCAGGGCTATGCTCTGCTCTGATCATCCACGAATTCTGGACGACTTGTTACGACCCTGCGCCAATGAAACCATCGCGCCCAGTTCACGAATTGCACGTCACGAAGTACCACATGATATCTGCTCCGAAATGTCATTCAGGCGTTCAGTTGGGAACGATTCAGTTCATTTCATTATTGGCGTGACAGCATGGCGCCTGTGAGACCAGGTCTAGAAATGACATCCCTCTCCGCCCAACCCAAAGTGACACGTCAATGAATTTGAATTTCGTACCATATTCAATTCAATTCTTGAAGTTTAATCCGCCAGCTCAAAAGCCTGAAAGCGGATGTGAGAACCGTGTGTTTCGAACCGGTTTGATCCTCGTTCCCAATTCTCTTCCTAGACGAGCCTGAACACTTCCCGAATGGCTCCGGCATGCTGACTCCTTATGAAAAGCGACGATGGCAATAGTACCACAACGGAAGTAGCTACTGTAGACTGCAGCCATTGTACTACAAAACTGGATGTGAAGCGATCGGGTCGGGATAATGGTTTTAGCGGGACGCGATACGCGACGTCAGCGTCGTCCGTTAAGCGCGTTCAAGTAATGGTCCAACCGCGGGAGCAGCATCGGGCTCAAGATCGGGCTACGGAAAGAAAAATATAGCACAGCGCCGCTCTGTATGCATTATGATCGGATTGACGTGTCGATTCATTCTATCATAGCATCTGCTCTAGCCCATCAAGGCCTCAGTCTCCAGGGAGCTATTTGTTGAGTATGATCATAACAACATACACGTACTGGGCATCTTACGGTGTAGACCAATTCAGTCGGCTAGATACTGCGATCTGATTGGTTGGTCGAGAGAAACTGAATTGGATAAAATGTAAAATGCCCGCGAAACGGAAGAAATGTCACTGGCGGAGAGCTTTCGCCTGGAAGACCCGCCCACGGCTATACAGTAATACCAGGTAGCGGTTGGTCGGAAAGTGGTGTAAATACTCGAGATCGAGCGGCACCGTGACTGTCAGCTTAGGATATAGCAACTGGTGTAGATTACAGTCTCAACTTTCCTGAATGCGGTAGAATCCATACTCAAGTCAGCGGTTATCTACTGTATGCTTCAATAGAGTCAGAGTCAACCTTGAAGTCAGTTGACAAATTACAAATACCCGTGAGATCGGTTGTGGTGTCCGTTCGAAAATGAGGACAATAATGCCCGACACTGTCAATAATAAATGAGAGAAGAGTGATTACTGCGATATCCGTCAAGCGGGGCACCAACGCCTATTACCGATTATGTAGAGTCGAAAACGTAAATGTCCATGATACCCGGCTATGTCTCTGGCATTAATGCAAGGAGATATGATCAAAATATCGAACTTGTACTGTACCGAGACTTTTGGCATCGTGGATTGGAAGCGCCGAGTAAGGCGATCTGAAACTGTGATCCGCACCTCCAAACCAGCCACGTTCTGGCCTTGCGGTTCGCACCACTTTCTGATCTGTCTCATCCATCCATCTAGATTTTCCATTTACTAGATGCTGCGTGTATAGTGTCAATTTTTTCCCCGGGGTTTAGACCTGCAGGATCCTAGGATGAAGTCGTCTATTGTGTAAACCCGCGCTTCTGTGCCTGTATCAGTTTTGCGAGTGTTGGTGTACGTACAGTACGGCTGTGATCAGCTTAACTGGTCGACCTAATGGCAGCGGTGTCACAATCTTCATTGGTACAATTCAGAGCTTCTTCGCCTTGTGGCTTTCCGCGCTATCGTAACCAATGGTTCTTCGCAACGATGATAGAATTAGAAAAAGGATTCGACCTGCTTCGAAAACAAGGAGTTTGTGGCAGGCATCCTGATTTGTTATCATCAAGTATTGCCAAAATGGCAACTATATTCGTGCCGTCATCCGAGTCAAGGCCTCAATTCAAAACGAATGCCTCCGAGTTATAGGAAAAAAATGGTCCGATATTCCAAGATTGGCCCAAAGCACATGTTATCCAACTCAATCAAAGCCCACTCATGTCGTCACGAACGGAAATGGCAGAGCGGGCTTACACTGGCGCATCCTGCGAAGCTCCCCGAGGTCCAGTCACTGGTGTTCATCACCTGACCCAAAAAGGTGCAAGGTGTCATGGCGGCTGATGTAAGCGGCACGGGTACGAGGAAGGGCACTGTGTGTTCGGCGTTGCGCTTGAACTCTTCTTGTGTTATCTCGCCTTTCCGCATGCGAGAAGCCTCACGCTCTCGGCGCCGAAAGGCCTTGCTTTCACGTTGTGCTTTGGCAGTAGAGTTCTTTGGTAGACCGAGGACAGCAACGGTGTTGTGGTCCGATGGATGCGAGGCTGCGAGTATCTCAGGCTGCTCGGCAGGTGGCGCAAGCCTTGAGAGCGGATAGTGTCTTGAACCAGCGTGGGTGACAAGCCGCGCAAATCTCTGGCCGATGGTATTCCCTGGGAGAGGACACCCACATTGGGTATATGGCATGCCGTATCGTTTCTGTCGTGTGAATATGCATCAGGACTGGTGTGGGAGAAAGCAGGTCATCTACACGAACCTCCCAGGCCCGACATGTCGCGTCAAACGCATCCGATAGATAGAATTGTTCGACCTTGTCATCACTGATTGGACATAAAAATCTCAACTTTAGCGATTGGGTCGAGGTGCACCTACTGATCAATGTATCGTCCAATATTGGTCTTGCAGTTTTTATGATAGCGGGGACCAGAGAGTTGGTGGGAATGCCAGACCAAGTCTATATCCAATGTAGGCACAACCAGCATGTGTTCCGATGAAGACATCAGATCAAGAAATCTGGAATGGCGCGATAAAGAAGTTGTATGGATCCAGAAGTGATCTCTCCTCACGCGTGATATCGGATAATTGCATAGTGTAGAGCGACGGCGTCTTCCCGCTTCTCAAAGTAACTCGGCGATGTCCAGCCGAGATTATGTACTTTCTTAATGAAAGAACCTTGGCGCAGCACCTGGACATAGCGCGATTCATCAGCAGATGAGGCAGGAAAGCGTAGGACATACCGCTCCGACCAGCTCAATGGAGAACGGTCTTTGGTCGCAGTAAGCACCCAAAACTTTGGCACCTCTTTTGTCCCTACTCAGCATGATGAAGCCAACACTGTATAGAGCTCACATCTTGGGCCTTTGAAGATTAAGGAACGATTTCTTCACCTCGCTGAGCTTCCAGTTCAAACTTTCAGCCATTGCCACGCCGACGCCTTGATCCTGTCGCCACTTTCGCGAATTGAACTGACTAATCGGCTTGAGACTCAGCAGCTCTTGTTTGATGGATATGGCCCGCAATTTGTTTTCCCCAAATTCATTGCGTAGGGTGCAGCTGAGACTCGCGTGAGGATCGGTTAGTTATGAGAGGCGCCGACTAGCGTACGGGAGAAACAGCTGCATGTTGGCGACTCCCGCCTGCGATTCCTGAAATAGATGCGTAGTTAAATCCATGGTCAGCTTTGCTACGGCAAGTCTCTCCCTGGTTATTTCGAATGCGCAGGATGAACAGGCGTGAGAGAAGTTTTGTTGAGCATAGCCCGTCCCGGAAGCCGTTATGTATGCTGGGTGCACGTAAGCCACAGAGTTGTCGCAGGGCTGTGATACACTCACGAATGCTAACAGCAGCTTTACACTTGGGGCATAGGAGTTCTTGATGTTGAAGGACTGCTGCACTCTCAAAAGGGTCGAAAGGTAAGCCAGTCTTCGACACCCAGTTGGACCTGCTAGCGGCGTGGGGTTTCCATAATATCATGTCATTGATGGTATCCTTGTATGCGAAGGACTCAGTCCATGCATACAAAGACGAGAAGTGGGGGATCATGCTACCCGCTCACCAGGGTATCAAAAAAGAAGTCTGTTAATGAAGCGGCCAGCGTTGCAAGAGGTCTGAGCGATCCAAGGCGGATACTATCTTCGGCAAAAGATCTTTGATCGAGTATATAAGTCAGACTTGTGTTCTCATAAAACAGCAGACACACTGACT
>WNFI01100861.1_pt1 | contig 16134 bp, 13 predicted proteins | sample 5400471 | NCBI WGS metagenome assembly WNFI01 (sample SAMN13153348, study PRJNA577476) | soil metagenome | isolation source: 100 cm saprolite on Douglas fir-dominated hillslope | place: USA:California | collected 2013-09-17 | reverse complement strand
GCCTTGTAGGTCGAGACCATCACCACCGCGCGGATCTTCTGGTGCGACTTGAGGATGCCGTCGACGGCGTCCTGCACTTCGGAGGTGTTGCGCTTGTAGCCGACGCGCACCGCCTGCGCGGGGTCGCGGTCGTACTTGCGGAACATCTTGGCGACGCCGTTGAAGCCCGCGTCACCGTAGCCGTCCTGCTGGGCGAAGACGGCGATCTCGGTCGGCCGGATGCGCTTCACGTCGACCAGGTACTTCACGGTGGCGGCCGTCTCCTCGGCGTAGCTGGCCCGGTAGTTGAAGACGTAGCGGTCCGGCGGATCGCGCCGGAGGAGCCCCGCGCCGGTGAAGGGCCCGAAGAAGAGCAGCTTCTTCTCCAGCGCGTAGGGCACTGCCACCTCGGCGGTGGGCGTGCCGACGTTGCCGATGAAGCCGAACACCTTGCGCTCTTCGCCCAGCTGCTTCATCACCGCGCGGGTGCGCTCGGGTTCGTAGCCGTCGTCGAGCGCGATCAGGCGCAGCTTGCGGCCGTTGATGCCGCCCGCTTCGTTGGCGGCTGCGAAGGCCAGGTCCACGCCGACCTTCATGCCGCGCCCCAGTTCCTTGGCGGGGCCGGAGAACGGCGAGCTCATGCCGAAGAGGACCTCGGTGTCGGTGACGCCCTGCACGACGTGCGCCTTCGGCGTCTCGCGCAACTTCGCCTGCTCGTCGGCGGCGGCCTGCCGGAGGGCGAGCGCGCGCGCCTGCTTCTCCTGCTCGGCGCGCTGCCAGACGAGGACGCCCGCGGCAGGGGCGACCAGGGCGGCCACGACGCCGAGGGCGATGAACAGCCCTTTGCGGCTCCGCGGCGGAGGCGGCTCCGTCCTCGGCAGCATCCGAGCCATCGGCGGCACCGTCTTCGGCAGCACCCGCGGGGGCGGAGGCTGCGTCTTCGGCGACGTGCCCTCGAGGAGTCGCGCCCCGTCGTCGAGACACTCGATTCCAATGCGATAGTTACGGCCGCATACCGGGCAGTAACGCGGACCCTGCTTCGTTTCGCTCGCCATCATCGCGCTCGGCTCCCTCGACACGGGCAACAGGTCCAGAGACCGGCCGCCCATGACTTCGACGTTCAGCGCCTCGTCCGAGGCGGTCATTTCTTCGAGCACCAGCTTGCTCCACGGCTCGAAGATGGTCCGCTCGCTGCAGCGCTCGTTGAGCTGGACGTGGAACTCGCCCTCTAGCAGCCGCAACGCACGCCGCACCGCCTCGATGCCGACCAAGTCGCCGAAGCGCGCGTCGACCACGTCGCCACCCTCGATGAAGATGACGCCGTCGTGATCGGGCCCCGCAGGCGAGACGATGGTCACCGCCGCCGTTTGCCGGCTCATCGAATAAAACTGAATGAGGTCGGTGAACGACGTCTCCGACAGGTTTCCACTCAGGGCCACGCTTCGCTCCAACTTGGGCATCACCACGAAGACCACGGTACGCCCGATACCCCATCTAACGCTAAATTATGTCCATACCGCTGTTTTACACAACGCCTCCAACGGCCCTCCCGTCCGCACAGTGCGGGCGCAAAAAAGCCGTCGGCGGATGATCCCGCCGATGGCCCTGTCTTTTCAAGCCTCAGGCGGTCAAGCCCCCGCTGGATTCCGCTGCGCGCCGAGCTGCCCGAGCAGGAAAGCGTAGTCGTACGCGACGTCCCGGAGCCGATCGTACCTGCCCGACGCGCCGCCGTGCCCAGCCGGCTCCATGTTCACTTTGAAGAGAAGCGGGTTCCCATCGGTCTTCGTCGCCCGCAGCTTCGCCACCCACTTGGCCGGCTCCCAGTACATCACCTGGCTGTCGTTGTAGCTGGAGCGGACGAAGATGGTCGGGTACGCCTTCGCCTCGACATTGTCGTACGGGCTGTAGGAACGAATGTACGAATACTCGTCGGGCTTCTTCGGATTGCCCCACTCCTCGAACTCGGCCACCGTCAGCGGCAACGTCTCGTCGAGCATGGTGTTCACCACGTCGACGAAGGGGACGTAGACCATCCCCACGTGAAAGAGGTCAGGGCGCATGTTCAGGACCGCGCCCATCAAGAGGCCGCCCGCGCTGCCGCCGCTGATGGCGAGGCGCGCCGGCGAGGTGTATCCCTGCTTGATTAGAAATTCGGCGCAGGCGATGAAATCGGTGAAGGTATTCTTCTTGTTCATCATGCGTCCGGCGTCGTGCCAATTCTTGCCCAGCTCGCTGCCGCCGCGGATGTGCGCGATGGCGTAAGTGACGCCGCGGTCCACCAGCGAGAAGCGGTCCGACGAGAAGGTGTCCGGCATCGCCAGGCCGTACGAGCCGTAGCCGTAGAGATAGAGCGCGCTCTTGCCGTCCTTGACGAGCCCCTTCTTGTGCACCAGCGCGACCGGCACCTTCACTCCGTCGGCCGCCGGCGCCCAGAGGCGCTCCACCTGGTAGCGTGAGGGATCGTAGTTCGGCACCGGCTGGCGCTTGAGCAGCGTCTGCTCGTGCGTCGCCATGTCGACGTCGTAGACCGACGGCGGCGTGACGAACGATTGATAATTGATTCGATAAGCCTTCTGGTCGAACTCCGCGTTGTGCTCCGGCGAGACCTGGTAATCCGCCTCGGGAAAGGCGACGCGCCTGGTCTCGCCGTTCGCGAGGCGGGTGATGGAAAACTGCGGCAGCCCCTCGGCGCGCTCGTAGCGGACGAGGAAGTCCTTGAAGACGTCGAAGTCGACGATGAGCACGTCGTCACGGTGCGGGACCAGCTCCGTCCAGTTCTCCTTGCGCGGGGCGAATACCGGCGCGGTCACCAGGCGGAAATTCCGCCCGCCGGAGTTGGTGCGGATGTAGAAGAGGCCGCCGCGGTGATCGAGGTAATACTCGTGGTCCTTCTCGCGCGGCTGCACGACGAGGAGGTTGGCGTAGGGATCGCTCGCGCCGAAGAAGCGCACCTCGGTCGCCGTGTGGCTGGCAGAGGTGACGAAGATGAAGTCCCTGCTGCGCGAGCGCTCGACCTGCACGCCGCACATCTCGTCCTTCTCCTCGTACATCAAGTCGTCCTTGGATGCTCCGAGGATGTGCCGCCAGAGCTGGTTCGCTCGCTTGGTCTGGGCGTCCTCGGTCACGTAGAAGAGCGACTTCCCGTCGCGGCCCCAGGCGAAGCTGTCCACGCGCTCGATCCGCTCGGGCCCGGTCTTGCCGGAGCTGAGATCCTTCACCTGCAGGTCGAACTGGCGGAAGCCGGTCTCGTCGGTCGAGTACGCCAGCAAAGAGCCGTCGTCGCTCGGCGTCCAACCGCCCAGCCCGAGGAACTTCTTCCCTTCGGCGAGCAGGTTCAAGTCGAGGATCACCTGCTCGGGCGCGGCGGGGGAGCCCTTCCTGCGGCAGAGGATCGGGTACTGCTTCCCCTTCTCGGTGCGCGAATAATAGTAGTGGCCGTCGCGCAGGAACGGCACTTGTTGATCCGTCTCCTGGATGCGCGAGAGCATCTCCTCGTAGAGCGTCTTCTGCAGCTGAGGGGTGGGCGCCATCACCGCGTCGGCATACGCCGTCTCCGCGAGCAGGTACTGCTCGACTTCCGGAGTGCCCTTGTTGCGCAGCCAGAAGTAGTCGTCGATGCGCTTGTCGCCGTGGACGGAGACGTCCTTCGGCTCCTTGCGCGCGATGGGCGGCTGGAGCGGCGCCGGATCCTGGGTGGGCTTCTGTAGTGGCGCTGCCGAGGTGCAGGCCAAGGTAAGGAGGAGGACGAGGCGCAGTCGGCTCATGGCGCGAGACGGTATGGGAGCGTGTGGCCCACCGCAAGAGTGGTAGGTCGATCCACTGCGGTCGTTTTATGATCGCAGCATCTATCCACGAGATTGGGGAAACGAAATGAAGAATTGGATGAAGCTCTCTGCGGCGACGTCGATCGCGGTCCTCGCCGCCTGTGGCGGCAGCATCGGCAACGCGGCGCTCTCGAAGACGTTCACCTACGGCGCTCCGACGGCGGCCACCACGCAGGAGTCCGCGGCGGCTTCGTCGGCTCAGACACAGCTCTCAGGCACCGCCGGCTTCAGCTCGGCGCCGGGCGCGACCAACGGCGCTGCCGTCATCGCCTTCGCCGACTCTCTGGCGGCCTCCGCCCTCGGCAGCGCCGGCGTTCCCATGGCCGTAGCACCCAGCGGCTCGGGGATCAGCCGCGCGCTCACGAACGGCGATGTCTACAGCACCTGCACCACCGTGACCGCCAGCAGCGTCACCTTCAACAACTGCCAGATCGTCAGCTCGGGCATCACCGTTACCATCAGCGGCAGCATCTCGGTGAGCGCCAACACGGTGAGCTGGAACATCTCGGGCGGCGTCTCCGGAACCAACGCCACGAGCGGGTTCACCGTCAACGTGGCGCACCAGCAGTCTGGCAGCCTGACGGTGACCGCCACCAAGGTCACTGGCGACGCGGTCTCCCGCATCAGCGGCTCCGTCTCCGGGCAGGGGCAGACCATGAACTTCGGCGTCGACAGCGCGGTGCTGGTCGACCTCACCTACCAGGCTTCGCCCTTCTGCGTGACCGCCGGCTCGGTGGAAGTGAAGCGCGTCTGGACGCTCAAGCCCAACGGCGCGAGCGGCCCGCCCTTCAACGACGCCGCCGTCAAGCTGTCGTGGACGGGCTGCAACGTCCCGGTCCAGGTCGCGCACTCGCAGTAGATGCTGTGGGCGCCGCCTGCCAGCACCGGGGGCGGCGCCTACTTCTTCTGCGCCGCGAGGTCCTCCAAGGAGGGGAGCTCGCTCAGGTTCGGCTGCAGCTGGATCTCGATACGCCGGTTCTGCGCGCGGTGTTCCTCGCTGTCGTTCGGCACCGCCGGGTCGAACTCGCCGTAGCCGACCGCGCCCAGCAAGGTGGGGTTCATGCCCTTGTGGACGAGAAATCTGGTGACGGTCACCGCGCGTTCCGTGGACAGCTCCCAGTTGGAGGGGAACCGCTTGGAGTGGATCGGCTGATCGTCGGTGTGCCCGGCGACGAGGAACTGCCGGTCGGTGAAGCCCGACAGCGCCTGGGCCACCTGCGCGATGGCATCCTGCCCGGCCTTCTTCAGGGTAGCGCTGCCCGAATCGAAGAGCACGTCGTTGGGCAGCGAGATGAGCATGCGCCCCTTGCGGATCTTCACCGACAGCTTGCCCGCATCGATCATCGAGCGCAGCCGGTCGGTGAGCGCCTTGTAGGTCGCGGCGCGTGCCTCGGCGGCCGCCTTCTGCTTCGCCAGCTCCTCCAGCTGCGTGTTGGTGGCCTTGAGCAGCTTGTCGAGCTTGTCCTTGTCGGCGGCGGTGCCCTGCAGGAGCTTGGTGAGCTCGTCGGCGCGCTTCTGCGCCTCGGCGAGCTTCGCCTCCAGCTCCTTGCGCGCCGCCTCGGTGTCCGCCAGCTTCTTCTGCGCGTCGGCGAGCTCCGCCTTCGTCTTGTCCAGCTCCTCCTCATGCTGCCGGTTGAGATCGGCGATGGCCTTCTCGTGCTTCGAGGTGGTGACGCAGCCGGCGCAGATCGCGGCGGCGGCGAGCAGCGTGGAGATTCGGGACATGTCTTCCTCCGCGGTCGGGACGAGGGCCCCCCTCTACACTGCTTCGGCCGACCATGCGAGCTTGAACACCAGCACCTCTGGCGCGCCCGGCGTCAGCTGCGCGCGGCCCGCGGGTACGAATCCGAACGTCGCCAGCAGCCGGATCGACGCCGCGTTGCCCGGCGAGACGTACGCCGCCACGACCGCGAGCCCCATCGAGGTGCGGCCGTGGGCCAGCACCGCCTCGACCGCCTCGCGCGCGTAGCCCTTCGACCAGAACTCCGGCAGCAAGGCGTAGCCGATGTCGAGGTCGGGCTGGCCGTCGCGCTTGAGCAGCCCGCACATGCCGATCGGCTGCCGCGTCTCTTTGACGGCCACCAGCTCGAGCCCGTGGCCGTTTTTCGCGTAGCTCGCGAGCGGGCCGTCCTCGAGGTAGCGGACCGCCTGCTCGAGAGTGCGGACGCCCCGGTCTCCGATGTTCTCGATGAAGGAGGGCTCGTTGAGGAGCCGCAGCACGAAGGCAGCGTCCTCGCGAACGAAGGGGCGCAAGAGGAGGCGGCCGGTCTCCCTCACGGCCGCGCGGCTCCCAGCGCGCGGATGTCGCGGCTCTCCAGCACGCGCTTCTCCGCGCCTTCGCGGGCGGCGCGGATCATCGCGCGGCCGACCTCTTCGGTGGTGGTGATCGAGGCGGGGAAGAGCGCGTGCAAGAGCGGCACCAGCGGGCGCAGCACCGCATAGAGGATCCGGTACGAGCGGGTCCTCGAGACTTCGCCGTGCATCGGCCGGATGCCTGCCGGGCGGAACGCGTACGCGGCCTTGAAGGGCATCGCGAAGATCGCGTTCTCGGCCGCGCCTTTGACCCGCGCCCACATGACGGAACCGCGTTCGCTCGAGTCGGTGCGGGCGCCCGTGACGAGGATGAAGGTCATCGCCGGATTGAGCCGCGCCAGCGTCTTCGCCCAGCCCCTCGGCAGGTCGAGCGTCACGCGGCGGTACTGGTCCTCGCTCATCCCGGCGGAGCTGACGCCGATGCAGAAGAAGCAGGCGTCGGCGCCGGACAGCTCGGCGTCAGCGCTGCCGAAGTCGAAGAGGTCCTTGAGCGAGAGGTCGCGCAGCTTCGCATGCTGCTGCCCGCTGGCGCTGCGCCCGACGGCGACCACGCTCTCGACTCCTTCGTCGAGCAGGCACTCTCGCAGGACGCCCTGCCCTACCATGCCCGTCGCTCCGAAGAGGATCACTTTCAAGGTTCACTCCAGCGCGGCGCAGAGCGCAGCCAGCTTCGTCACGGTGTTGAAGTTGCGCGCGGTCCCCGGACGACCCAGCGCGCGCTCGAGCACGGCATTGGTGAGCTTCGACCGGCCCATGCCATCCGTATAGTAAATATATAAGCTGTCGCCAACCAGCTTCGCCTGTTCCGGCCCGCGGTCCCAGGCGGCCAGCGTCTTCGCCGCTCCGGCCGCCGGCGCACCGTCGAAGAAATGGACCAGCAGGTGACTTGGATCGGCCTTCGCCTCTTTGGGAAACGGATTCGCCGCCAGCGCCGCGCGCAGCTCCTCGGGCGAGCGCAAAAACAGCTCGGGCCGCAAGCCGAACCGCTTTTCGATGGCATCGCGCAGCTTCTTCGCGGGCGGCGTGGAGCCGGGGCTGCGGAAGATCACGTTTCCGCTCTGCAGCACCGTCTTCACGCCCGTGAAGCCGAGGCCTTCGCAGACCTCGGCCAGCGCCGCCATCGGGATCAGGTTGCGCCCGCCGACGTTGACGGCGCGGAGCAGCGAGGCGAAGACCGGCATGTGGCGCTCCTCTCCGCGCGACTCGTAACACGCCGCGCGGCGCTCGGGGTAAGGTGCGCCGCATGATCAAGTACTACGGCAAGCCCGGCTGAACCGGCTGCATGAAAGCGCGGGAGTTTCTCGCGCAAAAGAAGCAGAGCATCGAGGAGCGCAACCTGATCAAGCAGCCGCTCTCCGCAGCAGAGCTTCGCGCGCTGGCGAAGAAGGCCGGCGGCGCCCAGCAGCTGGTCGCGCCCAAGCGGCGCTCCGAGGCTGGAGGGCTCGAGGGCGAGAACCTGCTGGCCTGGCTCGCCGAGGACGGCGCGCGCGTGCGGCGGCCCATCATCGAGGTGGGCGGCAAGCTGGTGCTCGGCTTCGCGGCAGACGCGCGCATCACCCTGGAAGGATACTTGTCGCCATGAACCTGCCACTGCTGCGCGAGCGCGCCGCCCTGCTCCGGCGCCTGCACGACCGCACGAAGATCCTGGTCCTGCCCAACGTCTGGGATGTCGCCAGCGCCCGCGTCGTCGAGGCGGCGGGCTTTCCGGCGATCGCGACCGGCAGCGCCGGCATCGCCGCGGTGCTCGGGTACGCGGACGGAGAGCGGATTCCGCGCGAGGAGATGCTGGGCATGGTGGCGCGCATCGCCCGCGCGGTGCGGGTCCCGGTGACGGCGGACCTGGAAGCCGGCTACGGCGACGCCGCCGGGACGGTGGAAGCCGCGCTGGAGGCCGGCGCCGTAGGAATGAACTTTGAGGACGCAACAGCGGAGGGCCGCCTGGTTTCGCCCGAAGCACACGCGGCGCGGGTCGCGGAGGCTCGCGCCGCGGCAGATCGCCACGGCGTCCCCTTCGTCATCAACGCCCGAACGGACGTCTATCTGCTGCGCATCGGCGAAGAGCGGGATCGGCTGGCCCACGCGCTCGAGCGGGCGCGCGCGTACCTCGCGGCGGGCGCGGACTGCATCTTCGTGCCGGGCGTGCGCGATGCGGACACCATCGGGCGGCTGGCGAAGGAGATCGCGGGGCCGCTCAACATCCTCGCCGGGCCGGGCACGCCGAAGGTGGCGACGCTCGCTGCGCTGGGCGTCGCGCGGGTCAGCGCCGGCTCGGGCCCGATGCGCGCGGCGCTCACCGCCGGAAAGCGTGCCGCCGAGGAGATGCGCGACGGCGGAACTTTCGGCTTCGCGGAGGGCATCCTCACCCACGCCGAGGTCAACGCGCTGCTCTCGTAGCGCGGCCCTCAGCGCGGCGGGAGGAAGTTGCGGCGCAGGCAGGCGGCGGCGGCGTAGCCGAAGCGGTTCGACAGCTGGTAATCGCCCAGGAGGGCGAGCTCGCCGGCGGAGATGGGCGGCAGTTTCTTGCTGCACGGCGGCCAGCGTTCCGCCGAAAGGAAGAAAGCGACGTCCCACCGCTCCTCGGCGGAGAGACCTTCCTCGAACGACGGCATCGCGGTCTCGACGCCTCCGTAAGTGATGCGGTTGTAGATCTCGTACGGCGTCCAGTTGTATTGCGGATGCCAGATGTCCACGGCGGGCGGCTGCAGCGCCGCGCCGACCGCGGTCGAAGGGGGCGCGAGGTCCGGGCCGTGGCAAGCCGCACAGGCCTGCGCGTAGACGCGCCTGCCGTTCGCAAGATCCGGATTGTGCAAAGGCGTTTGTCGCAGATTCGTGCGCTCGGCGATCCGGTTCGCCAGCTCTTTGCACTTCGTCCCCAGGTAGTAGTCGGTGCCGAGCACCCGCTTGCGGATCTCCGCGAGCTGCGCCCGCGCCTGTGCGTCCGCGATCGGTGCCGACACTTGATCGAGCAGGCCCGCGAGTTGCAAAAGGCGCGGCGGCGCGGTCTCCGGTTGCTCCAAGGCCTCGGGGTATTCCTCCGCAATCTGCTGCAGCGCCGCCACCACGCGGTTCCACTCCTGCTCCTGCTCCGGCGCGCGCCGGCTGCGCAGGACGATGCCCGCCGCGAGCACGGCGGAAAGCGCGGCGGCGGCGAAGAGGTGCGCTCTGCGGTTCAAGGCGGCGCGATCAGTAGCACGCCCGTGTGCGGTCCGATTCTGCTCGGCGCCTTCTCGAAATGGACCCCCTGCGGCGCGCGGCGCAGAGGAGCGCGCGCTGGCACTGCATCTGCAATTGCCCGCTGCGCGGCCTGCGTCGGGCCGCATCTCGAAGGGGGGCGGCGATGCGGTGGATGGTGGCGGTGGTGCTGTGCACTATGGCGTGCGGCGGAGTGGATGAGCTTGCGGAGGGCGCGGCGGACGAGACCATCGAGTCGGGGTCGCCGCACGCGCTGCTCCTGCACGGCGGCGAGGCGCAAGCCAAGGCCGCGAAGCTCTCGTACTACGGCGGCCCCGTGGTCGAGAGCGCGCAGGTGGTCGCGGTGCTGTGGGGACCGTCGGTGGACGCGCAGGTCGCGGCGCACATCGGCGACTTCTACCAGGCGGTGACCGGCAGCTCGTACTTCAGCTGGCTCGGCGAATACGACACGGGCAAGCAGCACATCGGGCGCGGAGCGCTCTCGGGCGTGTTCGCCATCGCGCCGGCGCACAAGGGACGCGCGCTCACCGACGCGCAGATCGCGAAGGAGCTGGCGGCGCAGATCCGCAAAGGCGCGCTGCCGGCTGCCGGAGCGAACAGCGTCTACCTCGTCCACTTCCCGCCCGGCGTCCGTATCAGCATGGGCGGATCCCACTCGTGCGAGGCGGGCGGATTCTGCGGTTACCACAGCTCGTTCCGCGCCGGCCGCGCGCACGTGCGCTACGCGGTGCTGCCCGACATGAGCGCGGGCAGTGGATGCGACACCGGCTGCGGCGGCGGCGCGCCGTTCGCGGCGGTGACCTCGGTCACCTCGCACGAGCTGGTCGAGGCGGTCACCGATCCCGACGTCGGGCTCGCCAAAGGCCTGGCCGCGCCGCTCGCCTGGTACGACGCGAACAACGGCGAGATCGGCGACATCTGCGCGGGCCACGACGGCAAGCTGCACGCGGGCGGCGCGGTGTGGACCGTGCAAAAACAATGGTCGAACAAAGCGCGCGCTTGTGTCCTCGGCCGCTGAGACGCCTTCCGCATGTGACGCGGCGCTCACCGCAAACGTCCAGGCCACAGAGTGGCCCCGCACACGCGGGCAATAGCGGTATCGGCTCGCATGTGACGCGGCGCTCACCGCAACGGCCCGTCCGGACCGCAGCGTGCCCCGCGCACTCGGCGCTCGCGGAGCAACGGACGATCCGAAGGGCGGGTCACGATGCGGCCCGGCCGGTCCATGCGGCTGTCGCCCCGCTCATGCGGCCGCCACACGTCGCTCGAGCGTAGGCGCAGTCGCGGCACTGCGGCCTTGGGCTTTGTGAGACACGGCCCAAGCCGGCGGGTAAAGCATGCGCCCGACTCGAGCGTCACGGCGGCTGCTTCGATCTTCCTTCCCGAGCGTCATCCCGCGAGGATCGATCGAGCCGTTGACTGCCGGCGCGGCCTGCGGCGGCTTCTTCATGTTTCCCATAGCGGCCGCCTCGTCGTGTAGTCCTACGTCAGGACTACACGTCAAGCTCCTTTATCGGCGCTCGCTCGGCGGCCACTAGCGGAGGACGAGCATGCACGGTAATTCCCCGCCTGGGGACCCGGCAGTCTTGTGGCTCGTGAGATGGTCACTCGTCTAGACGCCCGTACTTGACGGAAGCGACCGCCCTAGCTCGAGGGCGTCTGCTTCCCGTCCAGCCGGCAGACTGTCGGCCCCTGCTGATCCGCTCGACTTATCGGCCGGCGCGGCGTCTTTCTTACGAGACGCTGGATCGCTTGCGCGCTGCGTGTCAGGGCGCGCGTCAACTCCTGCCGGCCCGTCTGGCGCTCCTCGAACTGTCGCTCCGGTGGCTTTCGGATCGGCATGATTCCCTCGCTTCCTCCTGCCCGTGTCGTGATCTTCGGCACTCAACTCGTCCTCTTCTTCGTCTTCGTGAACATCATCATCGCTCAACTCGTCCGCCCAGCCTACGACCAAGAGATGGCCGATTTCTGGGAAGCGCTCTTCTAGGACGCCTGCCAGCTCAATTTGTTTCGCCGAAGGCTCAACAACCTTCGAAAACAGGGACTTCGCTTCCTCAAAATCGATCACGAAGTCGTGCGCCGGATAGCGCCCCACAAGGGTGCCAACCGTTTCCTCATTGACGTTGCCGCCAACCCTTGCCAACCGGTCACCGTAGTCTGAAGCAACCAACATCGTCCTGTAGACCTCGCCCAGCCGCACGGGGTCGAGTTGTGAGTAGAGCCGACCGTAAAGCCCGAGCATGAGATGCCGCGCCATTTCGCCGGCGAGCTTTGTCGTCAGGCGTCCTCCGATATGCATCTCGAGAATGTAGTTGCGAAACATTTCGAGGGCGCGGGATTCCAGATATTCGAGGCCCTGCATCGGATCGAGTCCGGATCAAAATGCAGGATTTCGCCGGGCTTCAACATCTGCACGTCAAGCGGGCCCAGTTCGCCATCGACCGACAGAATCAGTTCGTGAGCGCCCAAGCAGAGGAGCGTGCCGGCACTCTTACAGAACGAGTTGACGATAACGGCGACTGTCTTGTAGTCGCGCTGCAGCCGACGCGCAATGCGGTAGGCGGCGTTCGCGCTTCCGCCAAAAGTGGTTAGGTATAGAAGCACCCTCCCTTGCTTCACGCGCCGCGCGCGGCACGCATCCCCAACGTGGAGAAACCCGTGGTCGCTCATTGGCCCGGAGTACACGAGAACGTCGGCGTCGGATTCCGCTCCGACCTCTGCGACTAGCTTCTGTGTTGCAGCATCAGCGGCGGCGTCGTCAGACATCTGTTCCCACACTCCGAAAGGGGTCTAGCACAGCGCACCTCATCCGGCTAGAAGCGGGCGCGGTGGTGCAGCCCTCGCGCCGCGCGTGTCTGCGCTCCAGCGGTTGGCGGTAGCTCAAACAGAGCCTTCCTTCTTCGCCTCTCGCAGCGCGAGCGACCGCAACCACACCACCCACAGCATCGAGGAGTAGGATCGGCGGATGCCGCGCAGGAAGGCATCTAGGAGAAGCCCCGCGACCGGTGCCCATCGCGAACCTCTCAAAACCGGTTCGCGACGCAACCGCCGCCGGTCAGGTGCCGGCCGATGCCGCACTCGCAATATGTCCCGATCAAGCCCGGGTCGTCGTCGGTCCAGCTCCCTTGCGTCGCGTCGCAGGCGCTCTCGCCGGCAGGGGGCGATTGCCAGCAGCCGCCGGCGCCGGGGCTCCAGGCGATGGGCCAGCCGGCGCGGCAGTCGCAGGCGTGAGTTGCATCGCTCCAGGAGCCGCCGCTCGTCGCACAGAGATCCGCCTCGGCTGCCGCCTTCATGATGAACGGGCGCGCTCCGCCGTCCGCGCGCAGCCACAGCCTCGCGCCGTCGCGACTGACGGCGTAGGCGTAGGCCGAGTGGAAGTGAGCCGCGGGATCGCCGGCCGGGCCCCGCTGGTAGAAGCGGATCGACCTGCGCCCGGACGCGCTGCGCGCCAGTTGCCAGGTGCCGTCTTCGCGCACCGGCGCCGCGCAGGCCGCGTCGTAACAGCGGGTCCACGCAAAGCGCCCGCCCGCCCCGAGCTGCAGGTAGAGCAGATCGCCCGCCGCCGTGGCCGCGCCTTCGAGGCGGAAGACGTTGCCAGCGGCGAGCGCGCCGGGAGTGGTCAGGTCGTCCTCGTCCGAAACAGAGGGAGCCGCCCCACCGCAGCCAAGCAGGATTGCAACTGCAAGAAGTTTTTCCATGCGCGCGCCTTCAGCAGCTTGCGTGCCAGCGCGCTTGAGAGCAGCGGACCGATCAGAGGGGTACCAAAGTGAGGCTTCGCCGGTCTCGAAATCGGACACCCGCGGGTGCTCCTCCTTGGAGCGATCTGCATCGAACGGGTTTCATCCACACAGGAGCCTGCTGCCATGGCCAGGACGATGAGAGCCGTCGAGATCACCAAGCCCGGATCGCCGTTCAAGCTGGTCGAGAGACCCGTCCCCGAGCCGGGACGCGCGCAGGTGCGCATCGCAGTCGAAGCCTGCGGCATCTGTCATTCGGACTCCTTCGTCAAAGAGGGCCATTTCCCCGGAGTGGTCTACCCGCGGATCCCGGGCCACGAGGTGATCGGGCGCATCGATGTCGTCGGCGATGGCGTGACCGCCTGGAAGCCCGGCCAGCGTGTTGGCGTCGGCTGGCACGGCGGGCACTGCGGCGTCTGCGAGGCCTGCCGCGCGGGCGACTTCGTCATCTGCAAGAACCAGCTCATCACCGGCTTCTTCTTCGACGGGGGATACGCCGAGCAGATGATCGCGCCGCAGGAGGCGCTCGCTGCCGTGCCCGACTCGCTCGATTCATTGGCTGCGGCGCCTTTGCTCTGCGCCGGTGTCACGACCTTCAACTCGCTGCGCAACAGCGGGGCCCGAGGCGGCGACCTCGTCGCCGTGCAGGCCATCGGCGGTCTCGGCCACCTCGGCATCCAGTACGCGCGCAAGCCCGGCTTCCACACCGTCGCCCTCTCGCGCGGCGCCGACAAGCGCGCGCTCGCCCTCGAGCTGGGCGCGCACGAGTACATCGACACCGACGCAGGCGACCCCGCGGCGGCGCTGCAGAAGCTCGGCGGCGCCAAGGTGATCCTCGCCACCGCGCCCAGCGCGCAGCTGACCGGCAAGCTCGTCGACGGCCTCGCCCGCAACGGTGTGCTGGTGGTCCTCGGCGCGACGCCCGAGCCCATCCAGGTCAGCCCCTTCCAGCTCATCGGCCAGCGCCGGCGCATCCAGGGCTGGCCGGGCGGAACCGCCAAGGACTCCGAGGAGACCCTCGCCTTCAGCGCGCTCTCGGGCGTCGTCTCGCGCAACGAAGTCTTCCCGCTGGAGAAGGCGCAGGACGCGTACGAGCGGATGCTGAGCAACAAGGCGCGCTTCCGCGTCGTGCTCCAGGTCCGCAGCAAGGCCGCCTGAAACCGCCTACGGAGTCGCGGCGGGGACGGCGCCCAGCGCGCCGGACGGAGCGGCGGTCTCCGCGGCAGAGTGCCGTGCACGGTCTTTGGCGATGAGCAGGTAGATGGCCGGCACGAAGAAGAGCGTGAAGGCCGTCCCTATCGCCATGCCCGCCACCAGCACGAGGCCGATGCTGTTGCGTGCGGCGGCGCCGGGTCCGGTGACCAGCGTGAGCGGAAAGTGGCCGCAGACGGTCGCGACGCTGGTCATCATCACCGGCCGCAGCCGCGTCACCGCGGCTTCGAGGACCGCCTCCCGCTTCGACTTGCCCTCCTCTTGCAGCTTGTTGGCGAACTCGACGATGAGGATGCCGTTCTTCGACACCAGGCCGACCAGCGTGACCAGGCCCACCTGCGAATAGACGTTGAGCGTGGTGGTCCAGCCGTTGGTCCAGAAGGGAATGTTCGGGTTGGGCATCTTGAGGAAAGTCATGAGGAGCGCGCCGAACATTCCCAACGGCACCGAGCCGGCGAGGATCACGAACGGGTCGCGGAAGCTGTTGAACTGCGCCGAGAGCACCAGGAAGATGAGGATGATGGCGAGCAGGAAGGCGGGAAGGAACTTGTCGCCCTCGGTGCGCAGCTGCCGCGACTCGCCGGTGTAGTCGATCTTGTATCCCTTGGGCAGGATCCCGGCCGCCTCTGCGGTGACGAAGATGTTCCGCAGCTGCTCGGGCGTCATGCGCTCGCTGCGCAGGATCTGCGGCACCACCTTGTAGCTGCGCCCGCCGATGCTGAACCGGTTGACGAAGTTGCCGCCCACCGCCGCGCCCAGGTCCTGCCCCACCTGCTGGAGGTTCAAGCCCAGCTCCGCGACCTTCTCGCGGTCGACCACGATCTCCGTCTGCGGCTGATCGATCTTGGTGTCGATCTGGGGCGGGAAGGCGAACATGCCGCTGGCCGCCGCCTTCGCCTGGAGCTTCTGGGCGAAGCCGAGGATCTCGTCCGGCTCCACCGTCGAGGCGATGAGGAACTCCACCGGAAAGTTCCCGCCGCCCGGCAGCGCCGGCGGGATGACGGCGAAGGTCTGGACGCCGGGGATGCCGTTCACCCTCCTCTGCACCTCGGGCAGGATCTGGAAGGCGGTGCGCTTGCGCTGGTCCCAGGGCTTGAGGCCGTCGCCCCAGAAGCCGCCGCCCGGCAAGGTGATCTGGAAGGTGAAGGCGGTCTCCGGGATCTGCTCCATCTCCTTGTTCACCGCCCGCGTCGACTGCGTCACCTGCTCGATGGTGGAGTTGGAAGGCGTGTTGACGATGCCGAAGATCACGCCCGGGTCCTCGGCCGGCGCCAGCTCCTTGGCCGACTGCGAGAACATGACGAGCGCGAGCACCGCCACCACCACCCAGGCGGTGTAGATGGCAGCACGGGCGTCGAGCACGGTGTCGAGCGCCCGGGAGTAGCCGGCCTTGACGCGATCGAAGCCGCGGTTGATGGCGCCGGCGAGCCCGCGCTCTTCCTGGCCGGCCGAAAGCAGGTACGACGACATCACCGGCGAGAGCGTCAGCGCGACGATCCCGGAGATGGTGACCGCGCCCGCGAGCGTGAGCGCGAACTCGCGGAAGAGCGAGCCGGTCAGTCCTCCCTGGAAGGCGATGGGCGTGTACACCGCCGCGAGCGTGATGGTCATGGAGATGATGGGGCCGATCAGCTCGTGGGCGCCCTTGAGGGCGGCGTCGACCGGGCTCAGCCCTGCGCGCAGGTGGCGCTCGACGTTCTCCACCACCACGATGGCGTCGTCGACCACCAGGCCCACCGAGAGCACGATGGCGAGCAGGGTGAGCAGGTTGATGGTGAAGCCGAAGGCCTGGATGAGGAAGATGCCGCCGATGAGCGAGACCGGGATGGCCACCACCGGCACCAGCGACGAGCGCAGGGAGCCGAGGAAGAGGAAGA
>WNFI01151241.1_pt1 | contig 16138 bp, 9 predicted proteins | sample 5400471 | NCBI WGS metagenome assembly WNFI01 (sample SAMN13153348, study PRJNA577476) | soil metagenome | isolation source: 100 cm saprolite on Douglas fir-dominated hillslope | place: USA:California | collected 2013-09-17 | reverse complement strand
GCTTTGCGAATACGCTGATAGGTGCCGCAGCGGCAGATGTTGCCGCTCATGAAGTCGTCAATGTCGGCGTCGGTCGGATGGGGCTTCTTGGCCAGCAGGGCGACCGCGGACATAATTTGGCCGGATTGGCAATAGCCGCACTGCGGGACATCCTCGGCAATCCAAGCGAGCTGGACGGGATGGCTGCCGTCCGCAGACAAGCCTTCGATGGTGGTGACTTTCTTTCCCGCCACACTGGAAATCGGCGTGATACAGGAACGTGTCATTTCGCCGTTGATGTGCACGGTGCAAGCGCCGCAAAGCGCCATGCCGCACCCGAATTTGGTGCCGGTCATGTTCAAGGTGTCTCGCAGGACCCAGAGCAGGGGCATATCCGGGCTGACGTCGACCGTCTGGGACTTTCCGTTGAGGATAAAAGTGGTGGCCATAGGTCCTCCTCGCGGTAGAGGCATATCCTACAACACTTCATCCCGGGGGCGAAAAGGGGCGGAAGTCGTCCAGCCGGGACAGAGCCGCAGGCCGAGCGCTCGGCCGATATAAGACATCAGGTTCAGACGCCGCGGCTTGGAGAAGGTGAGCAGTCCCGAATTAGGCGGGGGCGACGGTGCGGGGGGCTTCCGGTTCCACTCCGCGCCAGCCGACCGGGCGGCCGCTTACGGCTTCCTTCACAGAGCGGAAGAGCACCACGTACATTAATTGGCGATAGTAAAAGCGCTGCAACAACACCGGGACGAGCAGCGTCCAGTCTTCCTTCTTTTCGAGCGTGAAGGCGAGAACGCAGGTCAGCATATCGATGAGCAGGAAACCGAGGAAGAAGAGAACAGAGCGCTCGAGGTCGGAGGTTGCGGTCGCGGAAAGCAGGGGCAGCCGTACGATGTGGTACTGCGACAGCGCCCAGGCGATTACGGTGCCGAGGAAGAGCAGGTCGATCACCGGGGAGATGAGCGGCAGCAAGAGTTGAAAGATAAAGATATTGGGCAACGCAACCAAGCCGAGCGTGCCGTACCTGGGCCGGAACAGCGTGCCGCTGTGCTTCCAGAAGGATTGCAGCGTGCCGAAGGTCCAGCGGAATCTCTGGCGGATCAGGATGCCGGGGGTTTCCGGAGCTTCGGTCCAGGCGATGGCTTCCTCTTCATAGTCGACATGCCAACCGAGCCGGCGGATGCCGATGGTAAGGTCGGCGTCTTCGGCTACGGTGTCCGCGTTGATGCCTCCCGCGGCTTCGATGGCTTTCTTGCGCCAGGCACCCAGCGCGCCGGGGACCACGGTGATGCAGTTGAGCAAATCGAAAGCGCGCTTCTCCATATTTTGGCTGGTGATGTACTCGAGAGCTTGCCAACGGGTCAGCCAGCGCGAACGGTTGCCGACTTTCACGTTGCCAGCCACGGCACCGACTTTTTCATCCGAGAAGTGGCGCAAGAGCTTGCTGATGGCGTCGGGCTCGATTTCGGTGTCGGCGTCGATGGTGACGACGATTTCCGTTTTTGCTTCGCCGAGCGCGCGGGCGAGCGCCGCGGCTTTCCCGCGGTTTACCTGGTGAAGGATGGTCACCCGTGGGTTCTGCCCAAAATTTCCGTCGAGCAATTCGCCGGTGCGGTCGCCCGACCCATCGTTGACGACGATGATGTGCAAATCCTGCAAATCCGAAGCGAGCACGGATTTCACGGTTTGCACGATCACCGTTTCTTCATTGTGAGCTGGAATCAGCACGGTAACGCCGGGCGGGGGGTTGGGCATGACCAGGTGATCGGGCCGCAATTTTTCGATGAGGGCGAGAATGCCGATAATCAGGGCGCGCCCGCTGACCATCACGATGCCCACGATGAAAATGGTGGCGATGCTGAGGCGGAACCAGTGCCAGATCCCGAAGATAAATCCGTCGGCGCGCGCTTCGAGTTTTTCCTCGGCGGAGAGCGGCATCATCACATCCGCACGCGTTTTTCCGATGAGGTCCGGCACGGAAACAAACTGATAGCCCTCTTCGCGCAGCTTGTCGATAACTTGAGGCAAAGCAGCGACGGTGTTGGCGCGTTCGCCGCCGCCATCGTGAAACAGGATGATGTTGCCCATCTGCGCTTGGCGCAGAACGTTGTCGACGATTTCCTGCGCAGGAATCTGCTTGCCGTCGACCTGGCGCCAGTCGTGCGCATCGATTTTCTGCCCGATGATCAAGTAGCCCATGTCTTGTGCTAGAGGGAGTTGCGCGACTTCTTCCGCATATTCGGGCTGGTGGTCAATGCCGTAGGGCGGACGGAACAGGATCGACTTGACGCCGATGGTGCTTTCGATCAGCCGCTGGGTGAGATTCAGTTGCCAATGAATCTCGGTTTTCGTGATGTCGTCGAAAGGCGGATGTGTATAGGTATGATTCCCGATTTCGTGGCCTTCGGCGTACTCGCGCTTCACGATCTCAGGCCACCGGCTGGCGTCCATGCCGATTACGAAAAACGTCGCGGGCGCTTTTTTCTCTTTGAGAATATCGAGAATTTTCGGAGTCCAGCGTATATCCGGACCGTCGTCGAAGGTAATGGCGATTTTGTTGTCCGCCGCGCCGATCTGATCGATGTTGTAGGAGAGCGGATAGGCTTCGTATTTCTCGCTGGTAATGAGATCGCTAGACGCGTCGTAGACGAAGCTGCGGAGGCCGCTCTTGGGGGTGTCGGTGAAATGCCAAACATCGCCGTCGCCTTCGAGAATCAGGTCGGGGCCCGGCGGGATGTCTTTTATTTTTGCGCGCACCGTATCGTCGGGGCGCGGCGAATCCCAAACCGGCCAGATCGAGCTGTCCGAAGAACCCATGCGCCACAACGCTGTGCCCTGCACGCCCATGCGCTCGCACGCACGCAGCTGGTTGTAGCCAGTTACGGCATCGAGCATCCAGACCTGGTGGGTGTGATTGTGCTCGTCGGAATAGGAGTAATGTGGGTTCAGCGAAGCCGCGTCGAATTCAACATCGATCTCGGATTCAGAGGCGTGCAGCAGCGCTTCTTGCACGCTCATCTCTTTCGCAGCTTTGTTGGCCATTTTCGGCCCTTCGGGCCAGTCGTACGCGTAGTTGGCGATGCCTACGACGAGTTTCTGCGCCGGCACACCCTCCAGCACCTGCCGAAGGTTCTCGACAAACCAGTCCTGCGCGGCAACCGGGCCGGGGGAGGACGTGAGCCAATGCTGGTCGTAGTTCATCAGCACGATGGCGTCGCATTCTTTGCCGAAAAATTTGTAATCGTAGGCGTCGTCGCGAGCGGGAAGCGCAATCATCAATTTCAATCCGACGGAGTGCAACGCGGGAGCGAGCTGTGCGGCAAATTCGCGGAAATGGGGCTGCGTGGCGTCGGGAACTTCTTCGAAGTCGACCACCACGCCGGCTTGGTGAGCGCCCACGGTGTAGTCGACGACGTCGCGCACCAGGTTCTGCCGCGCCGTCTTGCTGGCGAGCATGGCGGCCATTTCCTTGATGCGCCAGACTTGCCCGTCGTAATTGTCGAGCAAGCCCATCAGGGGCAGTTCGACGTTGGCCGACTTCATCCAGCGATGCAGTTTGTCGTCTTTCAGCAGGGCTATGGCTTGGGTGGGACTCGCTTTCACGGTCTGATAGCGTTCGTAGTCGACAATGGTCAGCGCGCCATCGGGGGTCACCGCGTGCAGTTGGTCGGGAATGAGGACGTCGATGTCTTTGTAGTGCTTTTTCAGAGAAGCGAAGCTGGCAGCGTCCCAACTCACATAAAACGCGGCACGTAGGGGATCATAACTGGCTGGAACGGTGCCGATATTCGAGATGCGGCGGTGGCGCCCTTCTCGAGCAGGGACTTTCTTGCTCTTAATCTTCAGAGCGCGATATGCCCGAGGCGTGTCCGGGAGGAGTCCCGCGGGAAGCTCCACGCTGACCACGATGGTCACAAAGAAATAGGCCAGCAGCAGCGTCAGCAGCGCCCCAGAAATCTCCAGTACACGGCGCGTGCGGCGCCAGCGGACGCGCTCCGCGTCATAAAATATAGGTCGGCGTTCCTTCATGAACTTTGTCAGGCCGGCGGCAAGGCAGGGGCACTGAAATTCTGCCGGGCTGTGTGCGTCTCCCTCGACTCCTCTGCTCTATTCCCCTACGCTCTATTGTAAGATGCGATTCATCGATGAAGCGAATTTTCTCTAGTACTGTTGTTGCGCTGGCCGCCGGAGTTTGCGTGCGGCTTTTTTTCGCCCTGAAATACCCGGCGAATTCCGGCGATACCGTCCTGTACGAACAGATTGCCGCCAATTGGCTGCAGCATCATGTCTATGCGATGAATGTCCACGAGCAGGTTACGCCCGTGGACATGCGCATGCCCGGCTATCCGGCATTTTTGGCGATGATCTACGCCCTCAGCGGGCGCACCGGGGAAGCCGCGCGGCGGTGGGTGATGCTCGCGCAGGTGGTGGTGGATTTGCTGACCTGCTTGCTGATTGCCGGGCTGGCGGCTTTACTTGTGCTCATCGCGAACAATCGCGCCCGCCCGCATCGCGTATTCGTTGCAGCATTATGGCTTGCCGCGCTGTGCCCCTTCACCGCAAATTATACAGCCGTGCCGCTGACGGAAGTCTTCGCTACGTTTTTCACAGCCGCGGCATTGTTGCCGCTCTGCCTGCTCGTAACCCGCGCGCAAAACCGCGGCTGGAGGCTCGTCGAAAAGCACTGGATTCTGGGCAGCGACTACTGGTACCTGGCGGCCGGCGCCGCGCTGCTGGTTGGCCTGTGCACTCTATTTCGGCCGGAAGGGCCGTTGCTTCTGCTGGCAGCTTGGCTGGTGCTCGGCGTGATCCTCGTCCGGCAGCGAGAACGGCTGCGCTGGGTGGAGACTGCCGCACTGATGGCCGCGTTCTGCGCCATTCCGCTGGTGCCCTGGACAATTCGCAATGCGCTCACTTTGCACGAATTTCAGCCTCTGGCCCCGAAAAATTCCAATCTCCCGGGCGAATTGGTTCCTTACGGCTTGATGAGCTGGGAAAAGACATGGCTGTTTCGTTTTCGTGACGTCTATCTTGTGCCTTGGAAGCTGAACGAGGAAGTCATCAACGTGGACGAAATTCCCGCGCGCGCTTTCGACACGCCTGCCGAGAAAGAGCGCGTCGCCATGATCCTCGATCAATACAATGAAGACCTGACCTTCACGCCGGAGGAGGACGCCGCCTTCGGACAACTCGCGCGCGAGCGCACGGCGCGCCGTCCGCTGCGCACCTACGTTTGGCTCCCCGCCGCTCGCGTCCTGACCCTGTGGTTCACGCCGCGCATCGAGCTGCTCCCGTTCTCCGGCACAGTGTTCCCGTTGGCGCAATCCTGGGAAGACGATCCTATCGATCAATCCGTTACTGCCGGTTTGTTCCTGCTTAACGTCGGCTACGTCGCGCTGGCGCTTTGGGGCGCGGCGCGTTTGTGGCGGCGGGCAACCGGAACATGGGGGGCGATCGCGCTGCTCGCGACCTTCATCGTTCTGCGCACCGCGTTTCTGACCACGCTCGAAACGCCGGAACCGCGCTATGTGCTGGTGTGTTATCCGGCGCTGCTGGCTCTCGCTGCGCAAGTTTTTGCAGGGAGCGCATCTGCGGACTAGCCTTCAACGGGTTCTGGATGAATGGTGACGCGGTGAATTTGGGGGAAGCGCTCCTTCACGCGGTCCTCAAGCGCCGCTGTCACATCGTGGATCTGCGTGATAGGCAGCGCGCCTTTCATCGTGCAGTGGCAGGAAACCAAAATGTGGTGCTCGACCTGCCTCGTGCGCACATCGTGGCAGTTCACCAGTTCGTCGAACTCCGCGGGTAGCGAATTCAAAAATTGCTCTACCGCCCGCGAAAGCTGCTTCATTTCCCCGGCGCCGGCATCAGGCGTGGCGATATGCCTTCCGAGTGGCTCAATGTGAATATTCACATCAATCGGACCGTCGCGCAGCTCGCGAATTCCTTCCTCGAGCTCGGTGGCTTGGCGGTGCGCCTCTCGCAAGCTTAGATTCTCATCCACTTCAAGATGCAGTTCGACGAAGAGCTTGCCCTGTTGCTGCAGCGCGCTCAGGTCGTGAATCCCCAGTCCTTTGCGCTGCGCCACCGCGCGAATGGCCTCGAACAGATGTTCGCCCTGCGGCGCGCGAGGTTCCGCGTGCACCATCACATCGGAAGGAACGATTTCTCCGACGCGCTTTTCGATGGCATCGCTGAGCGCGTGTACCTGCTCGAGGCTTGCGGTACGCGCGACACTGACCGTAGCATCCACAAAATGGCGGTTGCCTGCGCGCCGCACGCGGACGCGGTCGACATCCAGCACGCCTTCCATTCGCGCGATGGCGCGCGCGATCTCCTGCTGCAGTCCCTCCGGCGCAGCGTCCAGCAATGCGTCCACAGTACGCCGTCCGAGCTGCGACCCGACCCACAGGATCACCCCGGCAACTGCTAACGCGGCAAGCGCGTCAGCATAGATCAAATAAGGCACATTCCAGGTTTCACCGGCCCACACCAAACCCACGCCAATGATGACGACGATCGTGCTCCAGACATCCGTGGAAAAATGCAGCGCATCCGCCTCCAGTGCTTCGCTGGAGAATTTCTTCGCCACGCGCGATAACGCCCGGGCGCGCGTCAGGTCAACGCCGAGCGCACAGAACAGAATAACCATGGCCGTAATGCTCGGCTCGATGTGCACGCTGCGAAAAAAGAGGCGGCTGAAAGCTTCATAAATAATGTACAGCGCCGTCAGTAGCAGCAACCCTGTTTCGACAAACGCCGAAAAATTCTCAAATTTGCCGTGACCGTAGGGATGCCTTTCGTCTGCAGGCTCATCCGAAACGCGAACGGACAAAAACGTGATAATCGCGGCGACCAGATCGAGCCCGGAGTGCAGCGCCTCCGACAACACGCCCAAGCTACCGGTGCGGAGTACGAGAAAAGTCTTGAGCGAAACGAGCACGAGCGCCGAGCCCACGCTCAGCAACGCCGCGCGCTTCTTCTCCTTCACTTCCTCGACGACACGAGCAGTCATCACGGTCCGCTAAGACTATCGCACTCCGCTTAATTTCGCTGCCGGCTGCAGGTCAATGCTTCCCAGCATTCCCCTGGTGTACCCAATCTGCTACTTGCTTCGGACCGGAACACAGAGTACTTTCTAGCCATCCTGTGGGGTGCAACCATGCTTGGCAGAGCCGCAGTTGCGGCTTTTTTGACGATTCTCGCTCCGGCGTCGGCATTCGCCCAGACGCCCGCGCCGTCCGGTGCCGCGTCTGTCTGGAACGCGCTCTCAGCTCCCGCAATGGATACGGCGAGGTCCGCACATGTTGAAAACATCACCATCGTTCGTGATGCTGTGCGCATCACGCTGACCGATGGCACCATTCAGTTCGCGCCGCCTGTCCATGGCGTCGTCTTCGCCGCAGTCTTTCACGGCAATGGCCGGGTCGAAGCCGCGCCTCCCAATCCCCTCGAATGGCAGCAGCTTCGTCTATTCACTAAGCAAGACAAACTGAATATGGCGTTCACCGATGCGACTTTCTCTTTCACCGATGGCCTTCTCGACGAAGTCGCGAAGGAGGTGAAATGGCAGGCCAGCGGTCCCGCCGCTGATGATCTCTACACCAACCGACAAAGGGACAGGGAGGATCTCGGCGCCGAGTATCTGCCGCGCCTGTTCAAGAGCGTTTTCTCGCCAGACCGGCAGCGTACCGCGTATTTCCTGGCTGATTTGAAGACCAAGGAAAAAGGTTGGGTTGAAGTCCGGTACGACGCCATGCAACCGGAAGAAGTCCGCATTGGCCGCTGGGCGGACGTTGGTCCCTTCAAAATACATGACATCTGGATGAATTATCCCGCCGGTGGCCGCGACTTCCGGCACGCTTATGACGATCCCGCGGCCCGGCAGGATTTCCTCATCCCGAACTACCAGATCAGCACGCACGTTGCGGACAATGCCGACCTCAACGCCACGGCGCAGGCCACGGTTCAACCGCGCTACTCCGGAGAACAAGTCCTACTTTTCGCGCTGGATTCCAATTTACGGCTCAGCTCGGTGAAAGACAGTCAGGGGCGCAGCCTGGAATTTTTCCAGGCGCGCGAGCGGAAAGAACGTTCGCAGTCGTATGGAGACTACGTCGCGGTTGCTTTAAAGGAGCCAACGCAAACCGGGCGCAACGAAGTTTTGGAATTCCAGTATGGCGGAAAGCACGTAGTCGTCAAAGTCGGCGGCGGCAATTATTTCTGCCAAAGCTTCGGCTGGTATCCTACCGCATTCGCCAGCGAACCTGGGGTGGATGAATTCGCCTTTCGTTCCAATTTCGATCTGACCTTCCGCAACCCCAAGAAATACAGCTTGGTGGCCACCGGAAACAAGACCAGTGAATCCGTAGATGGCAAGGAATCGATCAGCAACTGGAAGAGCGATATCCCGCTGGCAGCGGCCGGATTTGCCTTTGGCGACTACAAGATCACCACGGAGATGGCCGGCGACATCGAAGTGAAGGTCTACGCAAACCGCGAACCCGATGATTTATTGTCGTCGATACAAAGAGCCTTTGACAACCCGATCAACGACCTGAAGCAGGGGCCGGGAGGCGGCGGCAGTCATGCCACCGCGGTGATAGGCATCCTCACGCCAGCTGCTCTGGGAAAGACCATCAGCATTGAGACGGCCAATACTCTGCGGGTTTTTGAAAGTTATTTTGGCCCGTATCCTTATAAACAGATCGCGGTTACCAACATCATCGGCAGCTACGGCCAGGGCTGGCCCGGCCTGCTCTATCTCGGCTGGTTCACGTTTCTTGATGCCACGCAGCAGCATGAGTTAGGGCTGAAAAACGAAGTTGGCCTCACCGACTTCTTCCGCGGACACGAGAGCTCGCACCAATGGTGGGGCCATCGCGTCGGCTGGAAGAGTTATCACGACCAGTGGCTTTCCGAGGGATTCGCGGAATTTTCCGGCAAGCTCTACGTGCAGTATCGCCAGAATCAGAAGGAATTCCTTACCCAATTCCGAAGAGACAAGGAACTCCTGAAGTCCGGCGACGTGAAGATGCATCAAGTGGATTCCCTCGGCCCGATCTGGATGGGCCAGCGCATTCGTTCTTCGGAGACCGGGCCAGGCTCTTATCAGAACCTGATCTATTCCAAGGGTGGCTACGTTTTGCAAATGCTTCGCGAGCAGCTGGCGGACCCGCGCAACCAGGATTCCGACCACCTGTTCAAGGATATGATGAAGGATTACTGCCAAACCTTCGACAACAAGCCCGCTTCCACCGAGGATTTCAAGTCCATCGTCGAAAAGCACATGACGCGCAGCATGGATTTAGACGGCAACCATAAAATGGATTGGTTCTTCAATCAGTACGTCTATGGCACCGGCATTCCGCATTACAACTTCCGCGTCAGCCTGGAGCCTGCCGCCGATGGCAAGACACATGTCAAGGGTGAGATAACGCACACCGGTGTACCAGACAGTTGGAAGGATGTCATACCTCTCTACGCGCATTTGGGAGACAAGACGTTGCGGCTCGGAACGCTGGCCATTACGCATGCGACCGAGCCGTTCGAGTTTGTTGTGCCGCTGAAAGTCGACCGTTTGTCGATCAACGATCATGAGGATTTACTCGCGGACGTGAAGCAATAGCGCTGTCGCCGCGTCGTTTCTTATGAGTCAGGAGTTTCTCTCGGCAGAAAGCGCAGCATACCAAAAATTACTTCGCGGCACTCAGCGGTGGCGCCGGCAACAGCGGCAGCCGCTTCGGCTCTCCGCGCGCGCCGCGTATTTCCACCTCTTCAAAGAGTAGCGACGGAGCCACGACCGAAGCAGGCAAACCGCTTTGCGCCGATCCGAACGCGCCTAGCGCCGTGCCTGCGAAGCCGGGATTCTGGCTCTGCATGTAGTTGTAGACGAAATTGTCGTTACCGATGCCGGCGAGATTGCGAAGCGCGCGCGTGCTCAAGCCAATGATGCGCGCCCCGCGAATAATCTCTTCACGACCGTCCTGCGGATAAACCTTGTATACCAGCAGCGGCAAGCGGTCGCCGGTTCCAGCGCCTCCTCCGAAACTGGCGAGCAGCTCTGAAAAATCTTCCTGGTGCAAAAGGCTGAGCGTCGGATTGTCCATCTCTCGCACGATGATGCAATACTCCAGCTTCTCTGAACGGCATTCATCCAGGAATTTTTTCTTGAGTTCCCCCGGCGAAACCGTTTCAGAAGCGCTGAAGAACAGGTTGCTCATGGTAGCTTTGGCATCGCCCAGAAACGCCGAGCGCCCGTGGCCATTGGAACTGTCTGAATCCGGGCCGGGCCGGCGCGACATCAGGAGTTCTGTCAAATTGCCCTTATCCACTACGGTGACTTTCTGCGCGCGAACACCTTCATTGTCCACGGCATATCCGCCGAGCAGCGGCGTGCCATGAAAATCCTTGGCGCTGGGTTCGTCGACAAGACTTACGGTCGGCGGCAACACGCGCGAGCCGATTCGCCCGCTCCAGTCGCTCTTGCCGCCGAGGCCACTCAACATCTGCTCGACCACGGGCTGAAACGCCAGCGGCGGACGAGAACCGTTCATTGCCGGGCCGAGTACCTGGGCAAGAAGGGGGGCTGCGGCGCGGGCTTCAAAGAGCACCGGCCCGGTGTAGTCCTGCGCGGAAGGCGCCGCTCGCAGGGCCATCAGTTCGCTGGCCGAGACATTCAGTCCTTTGCAGACGGCGTCGACCTTCGGCAAATCAGCGGGTTTCGCCGCGTACGATGCGTAGAAGTGGCTTAGCGGCATGCCGTCGTTCGCCAGCGTGTCCATACCCCCTTCCACCGCCGCGTACGTGCGGTTGGTGCGAATTTCAGTGCCTTCGCTGGTCAGCAGATATTCGGTGGCGTACACCAGATAGTAGGTGACGCGCGATTCGTAGACGTCCGGAAACAGGCGCAACGTGGCGGAGGACTGCCGCGCTTCCTGCTCCCAATTGCGGTTGCCCCAGTCGGGAATGACGAGCGGCTCAATCTGCTGGATCGGCTCGGACTTCGAGAAATCGTCGATATTCGATTGCCGCGCCAAGCTGCTCAGGTAGGCCTGCTTGCGCGAGTATGTCTCAACGGCCTGCTTGAACGCCTGGTCCGTGGCGATCCACAGATCCTGGCGCAGCGAGTCGTAATCGCGGTCTATGCCGACTGAGCCCTGCGAGCCGATGAAGCCGCGGAAGCCCTCGTCGCCGATGAAATTGGAACTGTCCAGCTTGTAGCTGCCGACGCGCGCTTCCACGTTCATGAAGCGGTTGCGCGCGCGCGTGGTGGTCATCAGTGCTCCGAACTCCGCAACGATTTCGCGGACGTCGAGATCCAACAAGCGGTATTCGACGTAATAGGGACGCACCGGCTGCTGCGTGCCGGGAATAATTAGCTCCAGACGCGCCTTCGAACGCGCCATTTCGTCACGCATGGCGCGCAGCGTCTGGTCATTGTCCTGTGCTGCTCGTGCCGCGCGAGCGACACCCGGGAGCGCAACGCAGCCCAGTAAAATCGCCGCGCAGGCAAATGCCTTTATCATTCGCGGGCAGCTCATTGCTGGCCTCCCGCCTTGATAATGTCGTGCGCGGGCGCCGGCAAAATCGGTGGCCGGTCCGTGGAGCTTTCCTTCTTCTGCACCTCCAGCTCGGACGTCAAAATCGCAGGCGATGCCGCCGACACCGGCACCGAGCCTGATTCGGCGCCGCAATAGCCGTTAAATACTTCCTGTTTGTCGCCGGTAGCCACGATCTTGGTCAACGCGGCGAGCGGCGTTCCCACAATGTCGACCCCGCGCACGAGCTCGTCGGGTCGGCCATCCGCGTAGACCTTGTAAACCACCAGTGGCAGCACCTGAAATGCTTGCGGCTGCCCTCGACCGGTGAACGTGAATCCGCCGGCGATGTCGTCGATGAGCAGGCCGAACTGTTTGCCCTGTTGCTTAATCAAATCGATCAGCTTCGCGCGAAGCTGCGCGTCGGTCATGGTCTTGCTGCTTTCCACAATCAAGTTGCCTTGCCGCGAAACCGGCGAAGCGCCGAGTTGCCGCCGGCCGTGGCCGTTCGAACGCGGAAAGCCGACCAGCGGCGAGCGGGACATTTCGAAATCCTTCAACACGCCACGGTCCACCAAGACCACGCGGTGCGCCTGCACGCCTTCATCGTCGTATTGGTAATAGCCAAGCAAATCCTCCGAACCCAGCTTGCGCATCGTTGTGTCGTCCACAATGCTCAAGAACGGCGGCAAAATCTGTTCGCCGACTTTTTTCGCGAAGGTCTGCCCTTCCGCCACGTCCTTCTGACGGTGGCCCTCCGCGCGATGCCCAAAAACCTCATGGAAAAAGACCGCGGCTGCGCGTCCGGTCAGAAGCGCAGGACCCACGGAAGGCTCGTTGATCGGCGCGGCGACCAATCCTTCCAACTCCTTGCGCATCGTCGCTTCCGCGGCATACACGGCCTTATCGTCCGGCGCATCGGAAGGATTCACCCAATCAAAGTTGTAGTAGCGGTCCAGATCCATGCCGTCCGGCGCTTTGCCCTGAATAAAAAGCTCCAGCCGGTAGTGAATCTGCCCAAATTGCAATTGCGTGCCTTCGCTCGTCACGTGATATGCGTTCTGCGACTGCGCCGAGAACGTCACAATGGAATTGATCACCGCCGGCGAATCGCGAAAAGCTTTCGTGTAGGCGCGGACTTTTTCTTCCCACGGTTTGCGATCGAGCACGAAGGAAGTTTCCAGGCCAATATACGTGTGCGGCTGCTCGTGCGAGAAGTCCGGCGCGCGCCCCTCCGCGGTTTCGACCTTTACTTCGCGCCCGGTCTTGACCTTGATCAGCCATTCCGCGGCGGATTTATACTGCTTGTCCGTCTCCAGCCAAATTTCCCGCCGCATGACCCCTGGATCGTCATCAATCGGCACCTCCGCCGTTCCGGGCCCGCCATTTTGCGCTCGCCGTTCGCCAACCTTGTGTGTGTTGTCCAGGTCGTAGCTGCCCGTTCGCACGGAAACTTCCAGCCAGCGGTTGCGATTCTCGGTGCTCGAAAGCAGCGCTCCATTCGAACCGGAAACATCCGCGCGCTGCGTGTCCGTAACGGTGTAGCCAATGTAGTACGCCGGAGGATCCTGAGCGCTGAGCGTCTTCAACGAGCGGTCCAGCTCCGTTTGCATCACGGCCAGTAACGGAGAGCGCTTTGCCTGCGGCGCATCGGGAGGCGTGGCCGCCGCCGCCGGACTGTTCGCTGCGCCGGCAATAGCCAGCGACACAATGGCACCAGCAAAGAAATAACTGCGACTACCAGCAATTGTTTTCAAGGAATCCTCACTCTGGGTTAGATGCGGCTGCGAACTACTTAGTGTACGCCACGCGGGAAGGCCGCACAAACAGCGGGTTTTCTCGGTTGAGAGATCACGAAATGTCGTTCTGGAACAAGCCGTTCGGCGGTCTGCGGTATAATGGCCGAATGCCAAATCGCCAGGGAAGCGCACTGTTGCGTGGCACTACCGTGTTGTGCGTGCGCAAAGACAATAAAGTCGTGCTCATAGCCGATGGCCAGGTGACCATGGGCGATCACGTCATGAAACACACCGCACGCAAGACCCGGCGCTTGTACAACGACAAAGTCATCGCCGGGTTTGCGGGCTCAACAGCCGACGCTATCTCACTCTTTGAGCGCTTTGAAGGCAAGCTCCAGGAGCATTCCGGCAATTTGCAAAAAGCCTCCGTCGAGCTGGCCAAGGAATGGCGCAAGGACCGCGCGCTACGCCATCTGGAAGCGCTCCTCATTGTCGCCGACAGCAAGTCCACCTTTCTTCTCTCCGGAAATGGCGACGTGATCGAGCCTGACGACGGGCTCTGTGCCATCGGCTCCGGTGGCAGCTATGCACTCTCGGCTGCTCGCGCCCTGCTCAAGCATTCCAAGCTTAGCCCAAAAGATCTGGGCCTCGAGGCCATGCGCATCGCTAGCGAAATTTGTATTTACACCAACGCGAACTTTACGGTGGAGGAGCTGTAAAGCTTGCGGAGTGCGGCAGGCTGCGGCACTCGGCAACTACCTGATCCAGGGAGAAATCACGCAGCGGGCCGTAGAGGGAAGTAGCACCTTCCTCCAAAATCGCGGGTACTGAAGGCGTTAAGTTCGCATCTTAGGTAAGATGGACAGGTTGACCAGTCTGGAAGACTGGAACAGAAGGGTTCATGCCAAGCAAGTCTGAAAAGGAAATTATTCTGGCGCCGGGAGGCAATGGTGCCGCGCCAGAGGAAGCCGAGGAGCTTCTTCCCGCGCTCGACGACATGACTCCGCGCGAAATCGTCGCGGAGTTGGACAAGTACATCGTCGGGCAAAACGCTGCGAAGCGCGCCGTGGCCGTAGCCCTGCGCAACCGCGTGCGCCGCCAGAAGCTTCCGCCCGAAATCGCCGAAGACGTCCTGCCTAAAAATATCCTGATGATCGGCCCGACCGGAGTCGGCAAAACGGAGATTGCGCGCCGCCTGGCTCGCCTGGCCGGTTGCCCTTTCGTGAAAGTCGAAGCCTCCAAATACACCGAGGTAGGCTACGTAGGCCGCGACGTCGAGTCGATGGTGCGGGACCTGGTGGAAACCTCGATCGACATGGTGCGCGAAGAAAAGCTCGATGAAGTCGCGGATCGCGCCGAGCAAACCGCCGAAGAACGTGTCCTCGATCTCCTGCTGCCGCCGACGACAGCGCCCGCGCAGGGCACGAGTGAAATCGAACTTGCGCAGCAGCGCGAGCAAACGCAGCGCACCCGCGAGAAACTGCGCGAGTGCGCGAACGCTCCATGCCCTCGTTTGAAATCATCTCCAATCAGGGCGTCGAGGAGATGGACGTCAACATCAAGGACATGCTTTCCGGCATGTTTGGACAGCAGAAAAAGAAGCGCAAGATGAGCGTCGCGGACGCTTTCGAGTACCTCATTCAGGAAGAAGAAAACAAGCTGCTCGATATGGACCAGGTCACGCGCACCGCCGTGGAGCGCGCCGAACAGATGGGCATCATCTTCATCGACGAGATCGACAAAGTCGCCGGACGCGAATCCGGCCATGGACCGGATGTCTCCCGCGAAGGCGTGCAACGCGACATTCTGCCCATCATCGAAGGCACCACGGTCAACACCCGCTACGGCATGATTCGCACCGACCACATCCTGTTCATCGCTGCCGGCGCTTTCCACGTGACCAAGCCCTCGGACCTCATCCCCGAACTGCAAGGCCGCCTGCCCATTCGCGTCGAGCTGCAATCTTTAAAGGAAGAAGACTTTGTCCGCATTCTCACCGAGCCCAAGAACGCGCTCATCAAGCAGTACGTCGCGCTGCTCGAAACCGAAGGCGTGAAGCTGAACATCACCGACGACGCCGTCGACACCATCGCGAAGTTTGCAACCGTCGTCAACGAGCAGACGGAAAACATCGGCGCCCGCCGCCTCCACACCATCCTCGAAAAGGTTCTCGATGAGCTTTCCTTCGAAGCTCCGGACCTCAAGAAGAAGAACGTCAAAGTGGATTCGGCCTATGTGAACAAGCAACTCGCCGATATCGTCAAGAACCAGGATCTGAGCCGCTACATCCTGTAAAATCCGAAACTCGAAAATGGAAACTCGAAATTCGCGGAACCCCGAGGCGCTCAGGATTCGGCGCCAACGAATTTCGTATTTCGGGATTCGCTTTTCGCTTTTCATCCTCTTGCTCGCCGGTGGCTGCGGCGCCCCCGGCGAACCCACTCCGCCGTCCCCTCCCGTTCCCGTCGCGGTCACCGACCTGGCCGCGCAGCAAGCCGGTGATGCCGTGCAGCTCACCTTCACCATGCCGCCCAAAACCGTCGCAGGCGAGCACCTTGCCGAAACTCCCGCCATCGAAATCCTGCGCGGCGCGCTCAAGCCCGACGGCTCGCCGGACGCAAAATCATTTCGCACCATCGAAACAATTCCCGGCGCGCTCGTCGGCGACTATCGCACCGCGGATAAAGTCCAAGTCATCAACCGCATCTCTCCTGATGAGCTTCGCGCCTATCCCGGCGCAGCGCTCGCCTATCGTGTTCGCACCCGCGCCTCCCGCAAGCGCGCTTCTGCCGACTCCAACACCGTAACCGTGCGCATTCGTCCTGTACCCGAACGCATCACTTCCGTTCATCCGGAAGTCACCGAGTCTGCTACCGA
>WNFI01662437.1_pt1 | contig 16141 bp, 17 predicted proteins | sample 5400471 | NCBI WGS metagenome assembly WNFI01 (sample SAMN13153348, study PRJNA577476) | soil metagenome | isolation source: 100 cm saprolite on Douglas fir-dominated hillslope | place: USA:California | collected 2013-09-17 | reverse complement strand
CGGCGCACGTGGCGCGGGGCTTGAGGCTACACTGAAGCCCGTGAAGCGACTGCTGCCCGTGCTCATCGTCCTCGCGTCGGACCTCGCGCTCACCCCCGCGCGGGCGCAGCGTCCCCTGATCCCCGAGGACTGGTTCCGCTTCCAGGCCGTGTCTGACCTCAGGATCGCGCCCGACGGTGCCGCGCTCGCCTATCTCGTGACGAGCTACGACCGCGAGTCGGACGAGTCGCGCGCCGCGCTCTGGGTGAGCGACTGGGCGGGCGGCGCTGGCACGCAGCTCACGCGCGCCGAGAGTGTGTCGGAGCCGCGCTTCAGCCCGGACGGGGGGAGCGTCAGCTTCCTGTCCGCGCGGCCCGCCGATGCCCGCACGCAGCTCTGGGTGCTCGAGCGGCGCGTGGGTGAGGCGCGGCAGCTCACCCATGTGAGCGGCGAGCTCACGAGCTACGAGTGGTCGCCCGACGGCGCGCACATCGTGCTCGTGATGCACGCGGCCGGGGCGTCCTGCGAGGAGAAAGCCGGGACGGCCGGGAAGTCCGGGCACAAGTCCCCGCAACCGATCGTCATCGACGCGTGGCAATTCAAGGAGGACACGCAGGGTTATCTCGATGTCCCCTCGCGCTCCCACCTCTACCTCCTCGATGTGCGCACCGGAGCCTGCGAGTCACTCACCGCCGGCTCCGGCAGGAAAGAATCGAAGCCGGCGTGGTCGCCCGACGGACGGCAGATCGCTTACCTCAGCGATCCGCTGTCCGGGCCCGCCGAGAGCGGCGTCGCGGACATCGAGCTCATCGCCGCCCGCGCCGGTGCGACGCCGCAACGACTGCGGAGGATTTTCCCGCCGAACCGTCAGAAGCTCCTCTTCAGTCCCGACGGGACGCAGCTCGCCTTTCTCGACGGCCTCGAGCCGAGACTCAACGCCTACATCACCGATGAGCTGAAGCTACTGGACCTCAAGAGCGGCCAGGTGCGCGCGCTCACCTCCAGGCTCGACCGCGCGGTTCTCGAGCCCTCCTTCACCGCCGACGGCCGCGCGCTGGAATTCGCCGTCGAGGACGATGGCTATCAGTACCCGGCGCGGCTCACGCTCAGCAGCGGGGTGATCGAGCGCCTGGCCGGCCCCATGGTGGTCGATGCGGTCGCGACGGCCGCCGGGCATACCGCCGTGCTCCTGTCGACGGACCGTGCGCCGGTCGAGGTCTATGCGCTCGAGGAAGGCAAGCCGCGTCAGCTCAGCCACCACAACGACGCGCAGTTCGCCGAGCTTGGGCTCGGCTCGGTCGAGGACATCGCCTTCAGGAGCCGCGACGGCACGGCCGTGCACGGCCAGATCGTCACGCCCCCCGGCTACGTTCCCGGGCGGCGCTACCCGACGATCCTCTGGATCCACGGCGGACCGAACGGGCAGGATGACCACTCGCTCGAGCTCGATTCCTACGGGCCGCCGCTCGAGCGGCAGTTGTTCGCGACCCACGGGTACGTGGCGCTCGGCATCAACTACCGCGGCAGCACCGGCCGGGGCGCGCACTACGCGCGCAGCATCGTCGCGGACTGGGGCCACAAGGAGGTCGAGGACCTCCTGGCCGGTGTCGATTACGCGATCCGCAGCGGCATCGCCGATCCGAAGCGCCTCGCGGTCGGGGGCTGGAGCTATGGGGGCATCCTCACCGACTATCTCATCGCGAGCGATGCGCGCTTCAGGGCGGCGATCGCCGGCGCGGGCAGCGGCAATCAGCTCTCGATGTACGGCTCCGACGAGTACATCGTCGAGGACAGCGCCGAGATCGGGCCGCCGTGGCGCAATGCGTCGTTGTGGCTCAAGGTCTCCTACCCGTTCTTCCACGCCGACCGGATCCGCACACCGACCCTCTTCATGGGCGGGGAGAAGGATTTCGACGTGCCGATCGGCGGCAGCGAGCAGATGTATCAGGCGCTGCGCTCGCTCGGCGTGCCGACCGAGCTCGTCGTCTATCCGGGGGAGTATCACAACCTCACGCGCCCGAGCTTCCTCGTCGATCGCTATCGGCGCTTCCTCGACTGGATGGACCGTTACCTCAAGGGTGAGCCGGGCGTCTATGGGGCCTTGGGCGAGGCCGGCATTACCGACCAGTGGGCGTTGCGGAACATCCAGCGGCCATCGCGGCGCTCCGCCACCGCGGTGAAATAGCCGCCCTCCGTCACCCGCGCGCCATCCGCCCCCACCCGCAGCTCCGACCACGAGCTGCCCATCACCGCGAGGTCTGCGGTCAGGGGATCGACCCGCAGGTCATCTCCCCAGCGCAGCTCGATTGACTTGATGAGGTGCGTCAGATCGTCGATGCCGCGCGTCGCGGTGCTGGCGCTCGAGAACACCAGCTGCCCCTCGGAAGCCATGAAGAAGGCGGGCGCCGGGGAGAAGTAGCGGTGCCAGGCCGCCGGCCCCTCGCGGGTCACTCCGTGCGCGCTGTCGCGCGCGAGCTGGCGTACCCCTTCGGTGACCGCCGCGCGCGTGGCCGCGTTCAGGCCCGGGCTAGAATCCGCATTGTCCGCCCGCTCGCACGCCGCCAGGACGAGGGTTGTGGCGATGAGCGTCGCCGTCGCCTTGAGTGCGCGCACGGGGCTCACCACCGATTGCGCAGCTCGCGCAGCCTCACGAACACCGCACGCGCCTCGGGATGCTCGGGAAGGTCCGGGAACGCCGCGCGCAGCCGCGCGATCACCGCCGGGCTCTCGAGGCGCAGGAACGTGTTGATGCGCTTCTCCACGGCGAGCGTCGTGACGGTCGCCGCGGCCGGCTGGTGATGGCGCGCCGTCTCGAGAAGCTCCGCCGCGGCCTGGTTGCCGGGCTCGCGGTCGAGCGTGAACTCGAGATTGCGCGCGAGGTACTCATGGCCGGGAAAGACGCGCGTCTCATCGGGCAGCCGCGCGAGCTGCGTCGCGAAGGTCTCGTAGAGCCGCTCGGGATCGCCGCCGTTGTGGCAGTTGCCGGCGCCCGCGTTGAAGAGCGTGTCGCCGCTGAAAAGCGCGGGCTCGCCGCTATGCGCGAACAGGCACACGTGCGTCAGGGTGTGGCCCGGGGTGTCGAGGCACTCGAGCTCCACCGTCCGTCCCACCTTGATGACATCGCCCTTGACGAGCCCGCGATCGACGCCGCCGATCTTCGCGGCGGCGCCGGCGTGCGCCAGCACCTTGGCGCCCGTCGCCGACTTCAGCCCCGCGTTGCCCCCGGTGTGATCGGTGTGCTCATGGGTGTTCAGGATCTGGCGGATCTCCCAGCCGCGCCGGCGCGCCGCATCGAGGCACAGCCGCCACTCGAGCGGATCGACGGCGAGGGCTTCCCCGCTCTCGGGGCAGGCGATGAGGTAGTGGAAGTTCCGCAGGGAATTCCCCGACCAGACGCGCTCGGTCAACATGGGCGTGCCTTATCAACGTCCTAGCGACGCAACGTACCCCGAAACATCCCCAAGGCGCCATAATGCACCCATGGCGCACAGCGCACCCACGGCGCATACACATACCTTTCTCTTCCAGCCCGGCGTGTGGACCTCGACCGGAACGCTCTGGCGTGCCGACGGCGAGCCGCTCGAGGCCCACGGCCGCACCGAGATCGCCCACCGCCCGGAGTGCTGGCTGCTGTCCGGGACGCTCAAGGTGCTCGGGGCGCCGCCCACCGAGTTCGTGCATGCGTATTGGATCGAGCCGCCCGGGCCCGACGGCAGCAGCATGAAGTGGACGTTCGAGAACGCCACCTTCGGGACGCTGCGCGGGCGCTTCGCGGTGATCGGCGCCTCGATCCTGTCGGTGTTCGGCTGCGAGGATTCCGGCTACCACGGCGCCGAGCACCTGGGGCAGATCGATGCCGCCACCTACCGCTCCGCGGGCCTGCTGCTGCTCAAGGACCAGGTCATCTATTCGTGGCAGATGCGGCTCGAGCGGGCCGCCGCCGGCACCCCGGGCCCGTAGAAAGGAGGCGCGCGATGCTCGAAGTGCGCCGCAGCGCCGAGCGGGCCTATTTCGATCACGGGTGGCTGAAGACCTACCACACCTTCTCGTTCGCCGATTATCAGGACCCCGCGTGGGTCCAGTACGGTCCGCTGCGCGTGATCAACGACGACCGCGTGGCGCCCGGGCGCGGCTTCGGCACGCACGGGCACCGGGACATGGAGATCATCACCTATATCCTCGCGGGCGAGCTCGAGCACAAGGATTCGATGGGCAACGGCTCGGTCATCCGGGTCGGGGACGTGCAGCGCATGAGCGCCGGCACCGGGGTCACGCACAGCGAATTCAACCCTTCCGAGCGCGAGGAAGTGCACCTGCTGCAGCTCTGGATCCACCCCGAGGTCGCACGCCTCACGCCCGGCTACGAGCAGAAGCACTTCACGGCCGCCGACAAGCGCGGGCGCCTGCGCCTCATCGCTTCCCGCGACGGGGAGAGCGGCTCGGTGCTCATCCACCAGGACGCGCGCCTCTACGCGGGCCTCTTCGATGGCCCCGAGCGCGCCGAGCTCGGGGTCGGCGCCGGCCGGCGCTCCTGGGTGCACGTGGCGCGCGGCGCGCTGGAGGTGAACGGCACGCGCCTCGCGGCCGGCGATGGCGCCCGTACCGCGGGCGAGGCGCGGCTCGCGCTCGGCGACGGCGCCGATGCCGAGGTGCTGGTGTTCGATCTGCCCTAGGCGCCGGTCGTCGGCAGGTAGTGATCGATCAGCAGCGCCGCGAAGAGCCACATCAGGTATTTCACGGAAAAGCGGAACATCCGCATCGGCAGCTGCGCGCGCGCGCTCAACCTCAGCGCGAGCGCGTAGTACAGAAAGCCGGCATTGAGCGCCAGCGCAGCGGCGAGATAGATGAGGCCGCTCATGCGCGTGAGGAAGGGCAGCAGCGTGACGACCGTGAGCAGCACCGTGTAGAGCAGCACCTGCTGGCGGGTGTAGGCCACCCCGTGCGTCACCGGCAGCATCGGCACGCCGGCGCGCGCATAGTCTTCGCGGCGCGCGATGGCGAGCGCCCAGAAGTGCGGCGGCGTCCACGCGAAGATGATGAGAAAGAGGAGCAGCGCGTTGGGGTCGACGTGCCCGGTGACCGCCGTCCACCCGAGCACCGGCGGCGCCGCCCCGGCCGCGCCGCCGATGACGATGTTCTGCGGCGTCGCGCGCTTCAGCCACACCGTGTAGATGACCGCATAGCCGATGAGGGAGAGGAAAGTCAGCGCCGCGGTCAGGGGGTTCACGAGGAAGGTGAGCACGCCCATGGCGCTCGAGCCGAGGAGCGCGGCGAAGAGCAGCGCCGCACGCTCGGTGAGCGCGCCGCTCGGGAGCGGGCGCCCGCGGGTGCGCGTCATCTGCTCATCGATGCGCCGGTCGAGCACCTGATTGAGGGTGGCGGCGCAGGCGGCGGCGAGGGCAATGCCGAGGTTGCCCCACACGAGCGCCGCGAGCGGCGGGAGCCCCGGGCTCGCGAGCAGCGTCCCGACGATCGCGGTGAAGCAGATGAGGGCGACCACCCGCGGCTTCGTGAGCTCGAGATAGCGGCGCCAGTGCGGGGCGCGGACTGCGATTTCCGACGTCGATGCCACGGGGAGTCCTGCGCGCCGCGCTGCCTCAGCGGGCGCTCGTCGAGCGCAGCAGCGCGAGGGTCGCGAGCAGCAGCAGCGCGGCGCCCGCGGTGTGTGCGGTCGTGAGTCCGAGCGGGAAGGCTTTCACCACCATCGTGACGCCGATGGCGAGCTGCAGCGCGAGCGCCGCGAACACCGCCCAGGCGCGCGTGCGCGCACCGGAGAGGCCGCGATTGCGCAGCACGAACCCGGCGGCGAGCGCGAGCGCCACCGCGGCGATCAGCGCGCCGAGGCGATGCGTGAGATGGATGGCGATGCGCGCCGGATGATCGAGCACGCCGCCCTCGTAGTCGATGTCGAGGCCGCGCCACAGCACGAAGGCGTCGCGGAAATCCGCGTGCGGCCACCAGCTGCTCTGGCAGGTCGGAAAGTCTGGGCAGGCGAGCGCGGCGTAGTTGCTGCTGGTCCAGCCGCCGAGGGCGATCTGCACCGCGAGGGCGACGAGCCCGAGGGTCGCGAGCCGGTGTGCGTTCGCGAGCGGCGAGGCGCCGCCGCCGCTGATCGTGCGCCCGGCGCTCGAGAGCGCGGTCGCGCCCCAGGACCCTCGCGGAAGCGAGAGCGTGAGCCACCAGAGCAGGCCGAGTGTCGTGAGGCCGAACACCAGGTGCGCCACCACGATGAGGGGCTTCAGCTGCCAGGTGACCGTGAGCATCCCGAGGATCGCCTGCACGATCACGGTGAGGAGCAGCGCGAGCGCGAACGGCACGCTCGCCAGGCGCTCGCGGCGCGAGGTCACGGCGAGCGCGGTGATGAGGAGAATCACGACGCCGAGCGCGCCGGCGGCGTAGCGGTGGATCATCTCCCGCCAGGCCTTGCCCGCTTCGAGCGGCCGGGCCGCATAAGCGGCCTGGGCCGCGAGGCCGAGCTCGGTGGGGCCCGCCGCGGCGTCGGGGGGCGTCAGGTGCCCGTAGCAGCCCGGCCAGTCGGGACAGCCGAGCCCCGCCGCCGTCAGCCGCACGTAAGCGCCCAGCACCACGACCGTGAAGCACAGCAGTACGCCGGCCACGGCGAGACGGCGCATCCAGCGGGCAGCGCTCATGGCGGGATCGACTCGCCCGCCATCAGCCGATGTGCGACAGCATCAGCAGCTTCTCCAGGTCCTCGAGGAGTCCGTGAGGATCCTCCCGGACATCGTAGCTCATCACGAGGTTGCCGAGCGGATCGACGAGGTAGAGCGCATGCGCGCGCGCCGGGGGAAACTCGTGCAGCAGTCTCACCCCGCCGGCATCGGCGGTCCCGAACACGGCGAGACCCGGATGCTCGCGTCCGAGGGCCTCGCACGCCTGGCAGTCGCTCGTCGCGAGAAACACCTGCACCACGCGTGTCATGTTGTTCGCGAGCGCGAGGCGCGTCTGGCGCATCACGTGGAGCGCCTGCCGGCAGGCCGTATCGCAGTCGCCGCCGCCGATGTAGACGAGTGACCAGCGCTCGCGGAGCGGCAGCGCGATCTGCGCCCCGGCGCCGGCCCCCGGGAGCAGGCGCGTGAGAAGGACCGGGGGGAGCGGGCGCGCCGGCGTCACGAGCACACCGTGACTGAGGCGCCGCGCCGGGCGCCAGTCGCTCCCGTAGTACGCGTAGAACGCGAGCATCAGCGGCAGCAGGAAGAGCGCCGCGAGCAGGACCAGCGTGCGCCGGCCCGCGCCTCTCGCGGCGGATGAATCGGGGCTCATCGGCCGCCCGCCCTCCCGCGGCGCACACTCATCACGCCCCAGAGGATGAGCGCGAGCGCCGTGAAGCTCCACCACTGGATCGCATAGGCGAAGTGGCGCAGCGGCGCCATCCCGGGTGGCTGCCAGTCGCAGGCGTAGCCGATGGGCGATCCGGCATCGAGCCACAGGATGTGCCGCGAGAGCGGCGCGCCGAGCGCGGCGGCGAGCTCGGCGCTCGCCGGGAAGCTCGTCAGCTTGGGCCAGGGGGCCTTCGCCTCGGGTGCCGCGCGGCCGCGCGCGAGGCCGGGACTCGGCAGGTCGGCGAGGCGCCCGCTCAGGGTCACGGGTGCATCCGTTCGCAGCCTGATATCCGGAAGCTGCGTGCGCAGTCCCGTGAAGGCTACCCAGCCGCGGTCGATGAGCAGTGCCGGCGCGCCGGCGCGCGTGAGGGGGGTGAGCACCTCGTAGCCGGCGCGGCCGCGGTAGCTGCGGTTCTCAAGCAGGAACTGGTGGGCGCCGTCGGGGATGCCCGTGACGCGCACGCGCTGATAAAGCGGCGCCTCGTCCGAGGGGCGCACGCCGAGCTCGAGGAGCGAGTCCGCGCCGCGCGCGAAGCGCCGCCACTCAGCCTCGGCGGTGACGCCCTTGTGCCACTGCCAGGCACCGAGACGCACGAAGAGCGCGGTGAGCAGCAGGACGAGGACCGTGAACGCGGGTGAGGGAACGAAGGCGCGCGCGGCGGTGCTCAAGGGATAGACTTGCGCCTGCCCATGGCACGGCTCGTCTGGCTGCTGATCCTGCTCGGTCTCGCGGCGATCATCGCGAGCCTCGGCGTCGGGCTTTTTTCTCTCGCGCGCGGCGGTGCCGACGATTCGCGCCGGCTGGCGCGCGCACTGGGCATTCGCATCGCGGTGTCACTGGTGGTGTTTGCGCTGCTGATGCTGGCCTGGTACCTGGGGCTGATCTCCCCGCACCCGCTCGGATAGGCGGGGCCGCCCGCGCGCCCGCTACCCCCAGTACACGAAGAGGAAGAGCGCGAGCCACACCCAGTCGACGAAGTGCCAGTACCAGGCGACCGCCTCGAACGCGAAGTGCCGGCAGCCAGATCACGAGCAGCATCGTCGCGCCGACCGTCACGTGCAGGCCGTGGAAACCGGTGCGCATGAAGAAGGTCGAGCCGTAGATGCCGGTCGAGAGCTTCAGGCCCAGCTCCCGGTAGGCCTCTGAGTACTCGTGCACCTGGAAGCCGACGAACGTGAACCCGAGCAGAAAGGTGAGCGCGAGGTACAGCGCGAGCCTCACGCGCGTGCCCGCGCGCATCGCGAAGTGGGCGAGCGTGACGGTGAAGCCGCTGGTGAGCAGGATCGCGGTGTTGAGCGCCGGAATGCCGATCGCCGGAATGGTGCCGAAGGTGTGATCCGCCCGCCCCCCGACGTGCGCGGGTCCGTTGCTCGGCCACAGCCCCTCGAACTGTGGCCACAGCACGAAGTTCGTGTACACCTTGACGCCGTGGCCGCCGAGCCACGGCACCGACAGCACCCGCGCATAGAACAGCGCGCCGAAGAAGACCGCAAAGAAGATGACTTCGGAGAAAATGAACCACATCATCCCCATGCGGAAGGTGCGATCGACCTGCAGGTTGTACAGGCCCTGCTGGTTCTCGGCGATCACCACCGAGAACCAGCCGTAGAAGAGGTACGCGAGCAGCACCGCCCCGGGCGCGAACGCCCACGGGCCTGCCCAGTCGTTGAGGTACGCCACCGCCCCCACCATCATCGCGAACAGCGCGAACGAGCCGCGGATCGGCCAGGGGCTGTGGTGCGGGATGTAGTAGTGGCTGCTGTCGGGCGCGTGGGTTTGGGCCATGGCTGTCGGTCTCGTGCGAAACGCGCGCCTAGCGCCGGGCGACGCGTGAGGATTCGTCGTAGAAGGTGTACGCGAGCGTCATGAGCTCGATGTGCTCGGGCAGCTGCGGGTCGATGATGAAGCGCACCTGCAGCGCGCGGGCCTCGCCGATGCGGAAGTGCTGCGGCGCGAAGCAGAAGCATTCGGTCTTGTGAAAGTACGCCGCCACCTGCGAGGGGGCGATGTTGGGCACCGCCTGCGCCACGGTGTCGCGGCCGGTGAGGTTGTGCGCGTAGAACTGCGCGCTGTAGAGCTGCCCCGGGTGCACCTCGAGGGTACGCCGCACGGGGCGGAACTCGAAGGTGCCGCTGCTCGCGACGTCGGCGAGGAACTGCACCGTCACGGTGCGCTCGAGCTGCGGGTGCTCGATCGCCCGCGAGCGTTCGCGCAGGCGGCTCTGGTCGCCGTAGCCGGTGACCGCGCACAGCACGTTGTAGAGGGGCACCAGGGCGAACCCGAAGCCGAAGCTGCCGAGCGCGATCGCGAGGAGCTTCACCGTCAGGGTGCGGTTGGCGCGCCGCAGATCGCTCATCTCGAGCCCCGCACCAGGGTGAGCGCGATGAAGCCGAAGTAGAAGCCCGCCGCCAGGAGTGCAAGCAGCAGCACGCTCAGGCGCACGCGCCGGCGGCGCCCCGCCTGGAGCTCCTCGCTCCCGAACCCGTGCGTGGCCGGTGCGCGCATCAGTGCTCCGCGCCGCGCGCGATGACCGCATCCGAGGGCGGCGTGCTCCAGGAGTGGTACGGCGCGGGCGAGGGCAGCTGCCACTCGAGCCCGTGCGCGCCCTCCCAGGCGCGGTTGCCGACGCGCGGGCCCGCGCGCACGCACTTCCAGACGATGTAGGGGAAGAGCAGCTGCGAGAGCCCGAAGCCGAAGGCGCCGATCGAGGACACCATGTTCCAGTCGGTGAACTGCACGGCGTAGTCGGGGATGCGCCGCGGCATGCCGGCGAGCCCGAGGAAGTGCTGCGGGAAGAACAGCACGTTGACGAAGATCGCCGACAGCCAGAAGTGCCAGGTCGCGAGCTTCAGGTCGTACATGTGGCCCGTCCACTTCGGCAGCCAGTAGTAGACGCCCCCCATGATGGCGAACACGGCTCCGGGCACGAGCACGTAGTGGAAGTGCGCGACCACGAAGTAAGTGTCCTGGTACTGGTAGTCCGCGGGCACGATCGCCAGCATCAGCCCCGAGAAGCCGCCGATCGTGAACAGGAACAGGAACGCCAGCGCGAACAGCATCGGTGGCTCGAAGGTGAGCGAGCCCTTCCACATGGTCGCCGTCCAGTTGAACACTTTCACCCCGGTCGGCACGGCGATCAGCATGGTGGAGAGCATGAAGAACAGCTGCGCGGCGAGCGGCATGCCCACCGTGAACATGTGGTGCGCCCAGACGATGAAGGACAGGAAGGCGATCGAGGCCACCGCGTAGACCATGGCCTCGTAGCCGAACAGCGGCTTGCGGGCGAAGGTCGGGATGATCTCCGAGATGGTGCCGAAGGCGGGCAGGATGAGGATGTAGACCTCGGGGTGCCCGAAGAACCAGAAGATGTGCTGGAACATCACCGGGTCACCGCCCCCGGCGGCGGTGAAGAAGGTCGTGCCGAAGAAGGGATCGGTGAGCAGCATCGTGACCGCGCCGGCGAGGACCGGCATCACCGCGATCAGCAGGTACGCGGTGATGAGCCAGGTCCACACGAACAGCGGCATCCTCAGCAGAAGAGCGAGGACAGCAGCAGCGTGAAGGCGAACGGCAGGATCCAGAAGCTGAAATTGTTGAGGCGCGGCAGCGCCATGTCCGGCGCGCCGACCTGCAGGGGGTTCATCCAGTTGGCGAGCCCGGTCCACGCCGGCATCACCGCGCCGAAGATCATCACCAGGGCGTGGAGCGTGGTCATGGAGTTGAAGAGCTGCGGATCGACGAACTGCAGCCCGGGCCGGAAGAGCTCGAGCCGGATCACGAGCGCCATCGCCCCGCCGACGAAGAACATCGCGCAGGCGAAGAGGAGGTACATCGTGCCGATGTCCTTGTGGTTCGTCGCGTAGACCCAGCGCCGCCAGCCCCGCGGCTTGTGATCGTGCTCGTGCGTGGCGGGGGGTTCGGGCGTGGGCATCGGTCGGACTCGGTCAGGGGGCCGGCGCTGCCGCTGCGGAGGCCTGCCGGGACTTGGCGGCGGCGGCCTTCAGCCAGGCGGCGAACGCCGGGTTGGGACGCGCGTCGACCACGATCGGCATGAAGCCGTGATCGCGGCCGCACAGCTCCGCGCACTGGCCGCGATAGAGCCCGGGCCTCTCGGCATCCACGTTGAACCAGGCCTCGTTCACGAAGCCCGGAATCGCATCCTTCTTCACCCCGAAGTCGGGCACCCACCAGGAATGGATGACGTCCGCGCCGGTGATCAGCAGGCGCACCTTGGTGGCGACCGGCACGACGAGCGGTTGATCGACGTTGAGCAGGTAATGATCGACCGTATACGGGTCGATCCCGGAGAGGAGCTGGCGCGCCGCATCGCTGCGGCGGTCGAGACGCGAGTAGTAGGCGACGCCCCGATCGAGATAGTCATAGTGCCAGCCCCACTGGAAGCCGGTGACCTTGATCGTGAGCTCGCTCCGGGTGGTGTCCTCGATTTCGATCAGGGTGCGTGCGGAGGGCACCGCCATGGCGATCAGGATGAACACCGGTACCACCGTCCAGATGGCCTCGACCTTGGTGTTATGGACGCGCGTGATGTCGGGGATCGCGCCGCGCGATTTGCGGAAGCGGATGATCGACCAGATCATGGCCGCGAACACCCCGATCGCGATGACAACGCACACCTCGAAGATCTCCATGTGCAGCGCGTAGATCTTGCGGCTGATGTCGGTGACCCCCTCGGGCATGTTGAGCAGGCCCCAGCCGGAGTCGGCCCGTGCCGCTCCGCAGCCGGCGGCGGCGGCAGCCAGGACGAGCGGTGCGAGGGTTGCGCGAGTCATCGTTGAGGTGCCTTACAGCGCGCGGCGCATTCACGGCGCACGGCGCTCGACGGCGGTGCCGATGGTAGCGTGCGACGGCGCTTATTCAAGGCGCTTGTCGGGCCCTGGCCCCAGCCGCAGCTCGAGCGCCTGCGCCGCGGGGGCGAGGGTGAGCGAGGCGGCGCCCGCCTCATGGGGCACGATCGCGAGCGGCGCCTCGCCGAGGCTTCGTGCGAGCGCGGCGAGATTCTCCGCGCGCCGCTCGAGGGCCGGATCCACGCCGTCGGCGATCCAGCCGGCAAAGCGCACGCCCCGGGCCGCGATCGCGAGCCGCGTGAGCTGCGCGTGGTTCAGGCACCCGAGCCTGAGGCCGACCACGAGGAGCACCGGAAGCCCGAGCGCCTGGGCGAGATCCGCCATGGACTGCCGAGCGCTCACCGGGGCGAGCCACCCTCCGGCACCCTCGATGACGATCCAGTCGGCCCCGGCGGCGAGCGCCTGCATATGACGCACGATCGTGCCGGTATCGATCTCGATTCCTTCCTCATCTGCAGCGATATGAGGCGATATGGCAGGGTCGAAGCAATAAGGGTTCACGACCGGGTAGGGAGCCCGGGGCCCGGCGGCCTCGATGAGCGACGCCGGTGTCCGTGCCGGTGATGAAGACGCCCCGGAGAGAGAGGCCGCTAGGGGCCACCCGGGACCTCGTCGCTCGGTGCCTCGTGCCGCCCGATCGACCCCGGCGCGATGTGCGTTTCCCCGGCGAGGCTCGGTGCGGTGCGCCGGCCCCGCCTCCCCCAGCTCGCGCCGTAGATGATTTCGTAGGTGGCCGGCAGCTGCCCCTCGCGCCGGTGGGCTTCGTAGGCCTGCTGCATGCGCTCGAGGCGCGAGCGCCCGAGGAGCGAGCGCGGGCGGCCCGCGGTCGCGTTGTGGGCGCCGATCGCCTTCAAATCGCGCATGAGGCCGATCGCATCGGCGTAGCTCACGGTGAGGCGATCGACGTCGAGCACGGGCTCGCTGAGCCCGGTGCGCACCAGGGCATCGCCGACCTCGTGCACGTCGATGAAGTGGTTCACGTGGTTGTAGCCGTCGGCCTGCGCCCAGGCGCTGCGCAGCTCGTGGAGCGTGTCCGGCCCGAAGGTGCTGAAGGCGAAGAACCCCTCGGGCCTGAGCACGCGCCGCACCTCGGCGAGCGCGGCCTCGAGCGGCTCGCACCACTGCAGCATCAGGCTGCTGAAGACGACGTCGACGCTCGCATCCGCGAGCGGCAGGCGCAGCGCGTCCGCGCAGACCCGCGCGAAGCGCGCCCAGGGCCGCTGATGGCGGCGCGCCTCGCGCAGCATCCCCGGGGCGATGTCGAGCGCGATCACGAGCGCGCGGCGGTAGCGGCGCCTGAGCTCACGCGTGATGCGTCCGGTGCCGGCGCCCAGATCGAGCACCACGGCGGGCGTGAAGGAGAATTCCGCGAGCCGCGCGAGCAGCTCCCCGGCCACGCGCGCCTGCAGCCCCGCGGCGGACTCGTAGCTCGCGCTGGCGCGATCGAAGGCGGCGCGCAGCCGCGCGCGGTCGAGGCGGAAGAGCTCAGTCGGAGTGCCCACGCAGGAACTCCGTGAGCACGCGCAGGAAGCGCTGCGGGTGGGTGAGGAAGGGGACATGCGCGGCGCGCGTGAATTCCACGTAGCGCCCCTCGCGCAGCGCCGCGGCCAGCGCCCGGCTCGCCGCCGCGCGCGTGATCCGGTCGAGCCTCCCCGCGACGACGAGCGCCGGGACGTGCACCTGCGCGAGCGCCGGCCGCAGATCCCCGTCGCCGAGCCGCGCGAGGCCGTGCATGAGCGCCTGCGACCGTGCGGCGCCGTGCCGGGCGATCGCCCGGTGGAGCGTAGCGAGTGCGCGCGCGGCGGTCTGCGGTGCGCAGCCGCGCACCTGCAGCTCGAGGAACGCGCTCACGGTGCGCTCGCAGTCGGAATGCAGCTGCGTCACGAGCCTCCACAGCATTCCCGGTGGGGCGCCGCAGCGCCAGCCGGGCTCCGCGACGAACTTCGGCGTCGTGCTGATGAGCACCAGGCGCTCGATGCCCGCGGGGAGCGCCGCGGCGAGGTCGAGCGCGAACTGCCCGCCGAGCGACCAGCCGAGGAGCGTGTAGCGCTGCGTGAGCGGCGCGAGCGTCTCGTGCACTCGCCAGGCCTGCGCGGCGCGCGTGCTCGCTCCCGCGTCCCAGTCGCTGCGCCCGTGTCCGGGCAGGTCGATCGCGATCAGGCGAAAGCGGGGCGCGAGCGCGCGCACCAGGCTGTCCCACACCCGCAGGTTGAGTCCCCACCCGTGCAGCAGCACGAGATCGCGCGTTCCCTGTCCGCTCACCTCGCAGTAGAGCGCGCTCACGCAGGCTCGCTCCGCGCCCGCGCACACGCGTGGGCGAGCTGCCCGGCGAGCGCATCGATCTGCGCTTCCGTGTGCGCCGCGGAGAGCGTGATCCGCAGCCGGGCGCTCCCTTCGGGCACGGTCGGGGGGCGGATCGCGACCACCCAGAAGCCCGCGGCCGCGAGCTGGCGCTGCGCGCCGAGTGCGGCGGCCGCGCTGCCGAGCACGACGGGCTGGATCGGGCTCGGCGAGTCTGGCGCGAGCGGCACGCCGGCGGCGAGCGCGTGGCGGCGGAAACGCGCGGTGAGCGCGAGCACGCGCTCGCGCCGCCAGCCCTCGGCCTGCAGTCCCGAGGCCGAAGTGCTCGAGCGTGCCGCGGCCGCTCTCACCGAGGACCCCGAGGCCGTGCGCGTCATCGACCACGAGCCAGGCCCCGTGCGCGCGCGCGGCCGCGGCGAGCGGGGGGGGCGGTGCGAGATCCCCGTCCATGCTGAAGAGCCCGTCGGTGGCGAGGAGCGCGGTGGCCTCACCCGCTGCGGCGAGCGCCGCCGCCGCCGCCTCGGCGTCGGCGTGGGGATAGCGCCTCACCGTCGCGCCCGAGAGCCGCGCCCCGTCGATGAGCGAGGCGTGACAGAGCCGGTCGAGCAGCACCTGCTCGGTGCGGCCGGCGAGTGCGGCGATGACCGCCAGATTCGCCATGTAGCCGGTGGAGAAGAGCAGCGCGCGCTCGCGGGCGCAGAAGGCCGCGAGCTCCTCCTCGAGCCGCTCGTGCTCGGTGCCGTGGCCGGTGATAAGGTGCGAAGCGCCGCTGCCGGTGCCGGCGCGCGCCGCGCAGGCGCTCATGGCGGCGGCGAGCGCGGGGTGACGCGCGAGCCCGAGGTAATCGTTGCTGCTGAAGTCGACGAGCTCGGACCGGTCGGCGAGGATGACGCGCCGGCCCTCCGCCGCGCGCGCCGCGACGGTGGTGCGCTCGCGGCGCAGCTGCCGCTGCGCCAGCTGCGTGAGCGCCGCCTCAAGTGCCGGGCCCGCTCGTCTCATGGGAAGCGCGCTTGAGGCCGCCGGCGCCGGTTCGGGGGCGGTGAGTTCAGGTCGGCGCTTCGGCCGCAAGCCCGAGCCGCTCGAAGAGCTGCCGGTCGCGCTCCACGTCGGGGTTGCCGGTGGTGAGCAGCCTCTCGCCGTAGAAGATGGAGTTCGCCCCGGCGAGAAAGCACAGCGCCTGCAGCTCATCGCTCATGCCCTCGCGTCCGGCCGACAGGCGCACGTGGGCGCACGGCATCAGCAGCCGCGCGACCGCGATGGTGCGCACGAAATCGAACGGATCCACGTCCGGGGCGTGGGCGAGCGGGGTGCCGGGGACCTTCACCAGCTGATTGATCGGTACGCTCTCCGGATGCGCGGGCAGATCGGCCAGCGTGCGCAGCAGCTCGGCGCGATCGGCGCTCGACTCGCCCATGCCGATGATGCCGCCGCAACACACCTTGAGTCCCGCCGCACGCACCGCGGCGAGGGTGTCGAGCCGGTCCTGGTAGCTGCGCGTGGTGATGATCTCGGCGTAGTAGTCCGCCGAGGTGTCGAGGTTGTGGTTGTAGTAGTCCAGGCCCGCCGCCTTGAGCTCGCTCGCCTGCGCGCTCGTGAGCATCCCGAGGGTGGCGCAGCTCTCGAGCCCGAGTGCGCGCACCTCGCGGACCATCTGC
>WNFI01067913.1_pt3 | contig 16141 bp, 14 predicted proteins | sample 5400471 | NCBI WGS metagenome assembly WNFI01 (sample SAMN13153348, study PRJNA577476) | soil metagenome | isolation source: 100 cm saprolite on Douglas fir-dominated hillslope | place: USA:California | collected 2013-09-17 | reverse complement strand
ATGGTCTTGCGCAGCATGCGCCAGGCGCAGCAGGGAGGAGGGATCTTTGGCGTTGGGCGTAGCCGCGCCAAACTCTATAATGAGGAGCGTCCCTCGACGACCTTCGCTGATGTGGCGGGTGTCGACGAAGCCAAACAGGAGCTGCGCGAGGAAGTTGACTACTTGAAGCAGCCACAGCGCTACCTCGCAATCGGAGCCCATATTCCTCGAGGTGTGCTGCTGGTTGGCCCTCCAGGCACCGGCAAGACCCTGTTGGCTCGCGCGGTCGCTGGCGAGGCGAATGTCCCTTTCTACAGCGCCAGTGGCACCGATTTTGTCGAAGTGTTCGTCGGGGTGGGAGCCAGCCGCATGCGCGACCTGTTCGAGCAGGCCAAGAAGAACGCCCCTTGCATCATCTTTATCGATGAGATTGATGCGATTGGGCGAACGCGCAGTGGGGCAGGCGCGCTTGCCAGCAATGATGAGCGGGAACAGACATTGGAACAACTGCTGGTGGAGTTGGATGGCTTCGAGCAACACGACGCCATCGTGGTACTCGCCGCCACTAACCGTCCGGACGTACTCGATCCGGCCTTGTTGCGGCCGGGGCGCTTCGACCGGCAAATCACGGTGGATCTTCCTGAACGACGCGGGCGCGAGGCTATCCTGCGCATCCATGCGCGCAACGTCCCCCTGGCGCCTGATGTGAACCTGGAGGAGCTGGCGCGGGGAACACCAGGCTTCTCGGGTGCAGACCTGGCCAACCTGGTGAACGAGGCCGCGCTGGTGGCGGCGCGAAAGGAAAAAACGCAGGTGGACCGCCTGGACTTCCAGGAGGCGCTCGACAAGCTGCTGCTGGGAGGCAAACGGGAAGCGCTGATGGACGAACAAGAACGCAGGATCGTGGCCTACCATGAAGGGGGGCACGCGCTGGTGGCGGCAGTGTTGCCCGATGTCGATATGCTGTACAAAGTGACGATTGTACCGCGTGGACGCTCACTCGGGGTCACGCAGTTCCTGCCAAAAGATGACCGGCGCAATTATCCACACACCTACCTGATGGAGCGACTGGCCGTGGCCGTTGGCGGCCGCAGCGCGGAGGAGATCGCGCTGGGCGATATCACCACAGGGGCAGAAAACGACCTCAAGGAAGCGACAAAGCTGGCACGCCGCATGGTGACGGAGTGGGGCATGGGTGAGCAGACGGGCCTGGTAGCCTATGACCTGTCAGCCAATGGCTCCTTCCTCAATCAGCAACCAATTGAAGACCAGCAGCGTGTGTATTCTGAGGCAACTGCCGAGCGCGTGGATGCCGATGTCGAGCGGCTACTCACACAAGCCCACCAGCAGGCTCGTACAGTCATCTCAGAGCACCGCGATGCACTGGAAAGACTGGCACAGGCCCTCATGCAAGAGGAGAGCCTGGAGCGCGAACAGGTGCTTGCCATCGTTTCTGGCTCGCAAGGGGCAACGGGCAGCACTAGCGGCAAACAAGCGTCCCAGGACAAGCCGCTCCAGGTATAGTCATTAAAGTCATCTAGCGAAAGCGATAGGCAGGGAAACGGCTGGGGACTGCGCTCTGCACAGTCCCCAGCCGTTTCCCTGCTTCAAAACTTCAATATAGCACGTACACTGGCCCTCCACTGAATTGTGCATCTGTTGACTCAAAGCCCGCACCTTAGGTAGAGAATTTGGCCCGCCAGTTCTCTCGCGTTACTTCTTGCAGGGTCATTTCTTTCAAAGTGCCCTCCTCAATTTTCCCGATGTACAAGTTGTTTTTGCGAAACGTTCAATAAACGCTTCAGAAACGCATAAGATTTTATATTGAAATTATTCCATAGTACGCAACCTGAATACAGAGGCTACGAGCATTACAAAACCATCGAATAAAAATGCACGTCGTAATCGTATAAGTTCCCAGTAGAGGTAATTATTCAGGACTCCTCGCCACCATAGGTGGCGAGGAATCGGGGGACTGAATAGTTACCAGTAGAAGAAACAAATAAGTTCTCAGTAGTCGAAACAAAGAAAGGAAATCATGGAAGCTACGTTAAAAGGTCCATATGGACAAACTATCCTGGAACCATCTCCGTATCCGTACATCATAGGCCGCACTCCCGATAATCAGGTAGTGGTAAATGACCCCCAGGCTTCTTCCCATCACGCACAGATTCTTCGCGATGGGCAAGGGTATCTACTCACTGATATAGGCAGCACCAATGGCACTTTTGTCAATGAACAGCGACTCGTCCCCAATCTACCGCGTCTGCTTCAAGCAGGTGATACGATTCGTATTGGTGACACGAGGTTTGTCTTTGAAACAGCAGGTATTCCCCAGCCCCAGGTTGAACCAACTGTCTATGCCGGCTTTGGCCAGGGAAGTAATCCTTCCTATCCCCCCATGGCAGCAGCTACCCCCCCTTATATGGGAAATAGTTTTGGTGTGCAGCAAGGAGGTTATGCACCGCCTCCGCCTGTGCAGGAGCCGCAGCAGAAGCCAAGTCGTCGTGGACTATGGATCGCTCTAAGCGCTATCGTTGGGGTACTGTTGATCGGCGCCATCATCTTTGGTGTCATTGGCTATGTGAATCGCTCGACACCTACCAAGACACTGAACGCCTTCTGTAACGCGCTTAAGGGTGGCAATTACCAAACCGCCTTTAATCAGCTCTCAAGTGGTTTACAAGCAAAGTTTGGTTCTGAAGCACAGTTTGCCACTGGTTACTCTAGCAATGCTGGTCTTGGCAAGATCACTGGTTGTACGGTTGGTAATGTCGACGATGGAGCAGGCACTGGCACGCTTAGCTATAGCCTTTCCGGAGGTAGCAGTAGCAGTTTGGTCGTCGACTATACGCTGATAGATGAGAATGGTGCTTCGAGGATCAATGCTCAGCATCCACGTTCTAACCCAGCCCTCACACTTACCACCTACTGCAATGCACTGGTGGGGGGAGACTACCAAACCGCCTATAATCAGTTCTCAAACACTGCTCAAAGCCAGATTGGTACTGAAGCACAGTTTGCGTCCTTTGCCACCTCTCTTAAGTTGAAGGACTGCACAGTGAGTAATGTCAACGATACAGCGGGCACTGGTACTGTTACCTATATTAGGGGCGACGGCAACAAAGTAAGCGCAGTTGAAACCCTGGTCAAGGAGAATGGCACCTGGAAAATAAAGGCTCAACAATTCATCTCGTCACCGACCGAGACGCTACTCACGTATTGTAGTGCGCTCAAAACTCAAGATTACCAAACCGCTTACAGTCAGCTCTCAAGCTCTGCTCAAGGCCAGGAAACTGAAGCACAGTTTGCTGCCAATTTCAACTCAATTAAGGTAACAGAATGTGCAGTGAGCAATGTCAATGATACAGCAGGCACTGCCATGATTACCTATACGCTTGGTGATGGTAGAACGGCGGTCCTTTACTACACATTAGTCAATGAGAATGCCGCTTGGAAGATCAATAGCGAGCAAACACACCCATAAGCAAAACACGCGTGATCCCAAACTCTTAGGGAAAGCAAAGGTAACTGATGGATAATAGGTTCGCCAACAGCGACCGAGCGCCCATCAATGTCGATAGAGCGGTGCTGTAACCACACAGCACCGCTTTACTGTGAAGATTACAACACCAGCGCAAGAGCCGCTATACACTCTAGTCCTGGACATGTTCCATTCACACATGCTATCATCAAACAAACTATTGATGTCTAGCTTGTAACTTTCCCATGAGGAATTTGATATGCAGATCGGAGTCACATTCCCGCAGACCGAGATTGGCGCGGACCCCCTGGTCATTCGCGACTACGCGCAAGCAGTGGAGGGATTAGGCTACCAGCACCTGGTCATCTTTGACCACGTCCTGGGGGCCGACCCTACACACCGCCCTGGTTGGCGGGGATATACCCAGAAGGATATGTTCCACGAGCCGTTCGTGCTCTTCGGTTACCTTGCGGCACTGACTCACCTGGAGCTGGTCACGGCCGTCATCATCCTCCCCCAGCGACAGACAGCGCTCGTCGCCAAGCAGGCAACGGAGGTGGATATACTCACCGGTGGCAAGTTGCGTCTCGGCGTAGGGATAGGCTGGAACCCTGTGGAGTACGAGGCGCTCGGCATGAACTTCCATACACGCGGTCGTGCCATCGAGGAGCAGATCGAGGTGTTGCGCCTGCTCTGGAGTCAGCCAATCGTCAGCTACCACGGCCAATTCCATACCATCACCGAGGCTGGACTCAATCCCCTCCCTGCGCGCCGTTCCATCCCCATCTGGACAGGCGGCAGAGCTGACGTGCTGCTGCAGCGTACTGCCCGCATGGCCGACGGCTGGTTCCCGCAGGGTCAACCCGACGAGCAGATGCGCCAGGCTGTCGAGCGTCTGCGTCGATATATCAGTGAGGCAGGTCGAGACCCTGACTCGGTAGGTATTGAGGCCCGTATGAACGCGGCCGATGGTGACCTGGACGAATGGGTACGCCAGACGGAGGGATGGCGAGAGTTGGGCGCAACGCATATCTCTATCAACACGATGGGCGCGGGATTCAAGTCACCTGACGAACATATCGAAGCCATCCGCCGCTACAAAGAAGCTGTTGCGGGCTGATCCTTGACCTGGCTACGTCTTAGCTTGCTTGGACTATGTTGGCAAAGGCGATTGTAGAGCGATCGTTGTCCCACTCCAGGGTGACCGTCGCCGGGCGACCACGAGGGTCGCCCCTACTATGCTCCGAAATGGCTTGTCATGCCCGTCCATAGTAGGGGCGACCCTCGTGGTCGCCCGACGGTGGAGCGGGTGCTAATCGCTCCACTCGCTGGCCCTGGTGTACTCTCAGTGTCATTCGCCAATAAAGTCCACTTGAGCAGGATTTATTTCAGATAGCGATTGACAAAAAAGTCAGCATAGTAATTTCCCAGCGTGAGCCGGGCGCTTCGCTCATCTGCAGCTTATCTACCAGGACCAGCAGGTAAACCAAATCGCTTTTCAGCAATTTCGCGTCGAGCAGCCTGTCAAAACCTTTCTGCAAGAGGTAGTCTGCATACCAAAGCGACCAATCTAGATCAAACCCATCGGTTTCTTTGAATGCGATGTGATGAGCCTCAGCCGTTTCATGGAGCAGGGCTGCTATCGCTTCTTTACGTTGTCTTTTATCTTCACTCATGCGTAATCGACCCTCTTTCTTGTCACGTCCCTACTCTCTCAGCTAGCCAGATCTAGTCTCGTCGGTCAAGACAGCCCCGCTGAGATCAGCATCACTCAGGTCCGCATCCGTCAGGTTGGCACCATCCAGCGTGGCTCCAAAGAAATTAGTCCTGCTCAGATTGGCGCGACTCAGATTAGCCTCAGTCAGGATGGCCCCGCTCAGGGTGGCTCCGAATAAACTGGTTATACCCAAATCGGCTCCGCTGAGATCCGCTCCTCGCAAATTGGCTCTGCTCAGATTGGCCTCATTCAAGATGGCCTCGCTAAGATTCGCTCCACAAAGGTTCGCCTCAATGAGATTGGCTTCAGAAAGAACGGCCTCGCTCAGGTTCGCTCCCTTCAAAGTAGCCTGGCTCAGGTTCGCCTGGTTTAGGACAGTTCCGGATAGGGTTGCTCCGTTCAGATTCGCTTCGGATAGATCTGCTCCAGTCAGATCAGTTTCACTCAGATCGGCTCCTCTGAGATCCGCTCCTCGCAAATCGGCTCCGCTTAAGTCGAGATAGGCGAGATCGATGCCTTTGAGATTCAGGCCACGTACCTCCAGCTTCGCAGATCCTCCACTTTCGCGAATGATTCGCTCAATTTCCATTCTCGTGAGAGGTACTCCCACTGTCCTTTTGATTCGATCACTATCAGTACTCATATCATCCTCTTTTGTTCGCTCATTCTCACTATACTAGAGCATGATGGGACGCAGATACTCAGGCACTCATTTCTGACATCTTCTTAAGGTAGATCACTTTCTCGCTAGCACTTCGTCTTTTACAAACATTAAATCACACCCGCTTGGCTACCGCATACCCAACATCGTCCAGTACTTCCTCTATCCTCTCTATAGTAACCTTCTGAGGATCGTATGTGAGGTGAACCGTTTTCGTTGGGATATCAACCATGACGGTATCCACACCTGTCAGTTTCCCAAGCTCCCCTTCAATGGCATGCTGGCAATGCTCACAAGAAATGTCTGGTGCTACAAGGGTCGTCGATTCCATGATATTATCTCCTTTTTATATTACATGGTAATACTCTTACTGATTTCCTGCAATGGTATAGAGCTGGATTAACTCCTGAATAACCGCTTCTTCACGGTCACCTTTAATCCCCTCCGGGACACAGGTACGCAAGTGCCCCTCCAGGATAATGGCTTCCAGTTTCTCCAATGCTTTCCGTACGGCATAGGTCTGCCGCAAGATGTCAACGCAGTATTTGTCTTCCTCCACCATCTTGCGTATTCCCGACACGTGCCCTTCAATGTACGAGAGGCGTTTTAACACATCTTGCTGACGATTTTCTTCCATCACGCGTTTTCCTTTCGTCCAAATCGTCGCAACCGCAGCGAATTGCTCACTACTGTCACCGACGACAATGCCATCGCCGCCGCTGCGAAGATCGGTGCATTCTCCCGCAAAAAAGGTATCAGCGGCGAAAGAATCGCTATAGGAATTAAAATGACATTGTATGCAAAGGCCCAGAAGAGGTTCTGCTTGATGGTACGCAGGGTTGCCCGCGAGAGTTCAAGCGCCGTTGCAACACTTTTCAAGTTGCCCTTGACTAAGGTAATATCCCCAGCCTCCATGGCAATATCTGTTCCTGTGCCCATCGCGATGCCCGCATCGGCCTGCGCCAGCGCGGGAGCATCATTGATACCATCACCCGCAAAGGCCACCACCAGACCTTGCGCCTGTAAACGCTTGACCTGTGCGGCTTTGTCTTCTGGCAGAACCTCTGCCAGCACATTTTTGGCCTGGATCCCCACCTGTTCAGCAATGGCCTGTGCTGCTCGCCGGTTGTCACCAGTAATCATCCAGACTGAAAGTCCCTGCTCATGCAACTGCCTGATGGCCTCTGCCGAGCCAACCTTGACCGTATCGGCCACAGCCACCAGTCCTGCGACTTCGCCATCGATGGCGACGATCATGGTCGTCTTACCTTGCTGTTCCAACGCAACCAGTTGCTTCTCCAGAGTATCATAGGCGATAGAACGCTCGCTCAGGAGACGACGAGTACCGATGAGGACCATATGTCCCTCTACCGTTGCTTCCAGGCCGCGACCGGCAATTGCCGTAAATTGCTCAGGGGAAACATTAAATGCCACTCCACGTGCTTTGGCGCCCTCAACTATAGCTGCGGCCAGGGGATGTTCAGAGCCCTGTTCTGCCTCGGCAACCAGGCGTAGCATGCCGTCGCTTTGTTGGTCAACAAGCGTGTATACATCGGTCAGCTCCGGTTTGCCCCTGGTGATGGTGCCTGTCTTGTCAAGCAGAACCGCACGCACCGCCTGAATGCGTTCCAGGCTCTCACCACCTTTGATCAGAATACCCTGTTCAGCGCCCTTACCTGTACCAACCATGATTGCGGTCGGCGTGGCCAACCCCACTGCGCAAGGGCAGGCAACCACGAGCACCGCAACCCCAGCCACGATAGCAATGATCCAGGGATTACTGGCGCCCATCACACCAGCAGTATGGGTTGCAGTCAAATTGCCGATTACCGCCCAGGCAATGAACGTCAAAGCCGCAATCACCAGTACAATAGGCACGAAAATGCCCGAAATGGTATCAGCGAGGCGCTGAATCGGAGCTTTCGAGCCCTGGGCTTGTTCGACCATGCGGATGATGCTTGCAAGTACGGTGTCAGCCCCAACTTTCGTTGCTCGCATGTGCAGCAATCCACGCTGGTTGATCGTCGCACCGATAAGAGCATCCCCTTCAAACTTCTCAACCGGAATGCTCTCCCCTGTGATCATCGACTCATCGACCGATGAGAAGCCAGAGAGAACCGTCCCATCAACGGGGATCTTCTCCCCGGGTCGCACAACCAGTTCGTCACCGACTCGCACCAGCTCGATGGGAAGCTCTACTTCCTTACCAGCGCGTAGAACATGGGCAGTACGAGCCTGCAACCCGATCAGTTTTCTTATCGCCTCATTAGTCTGCCCCTTAGCACGAGCCTCGAGATACTTGCCAAGGAAGATCAAGGTAACGATCAAGGCTGTGGTGTCATAGAAGGTGATGGAGCCAACGACTTGTGGAAAGAAAGTCGCCACAACGCTCAAAATGTAAGCTGCTGTCGAGCCAAGCGAAATCAACGTATCCATATTCGCGCTGCCGTGGCGTAACGTTTTGATGGCCCCCCGGTGAAACTCCCAACCTACGATAGCCCAGACAGGGGTGGTAAGCGCCAGCAAGATATAGTTCTCGCCTGGAAACCAGTTCATAAAAAACATGCTGAGAATCACAACAGGCAGCGTGAAAACTACACCCAGGATGAGCAGATTGCGCTTGCGAACGATCTCTGCCTGTTTCCGTCTACTTTGCTCATCCTCCTGTGCGATACTGATTACATGTGCGTCAACCGTTTCGGATACTCCGCTGGCTGCTGTTCCCTGTGTTGGTTTCAGTGAAGATGCGACTCGAGGTGTAGCCTTGTATCCAATTGCTTCCACTTTCTGCACCATCTGCTCCAGGTTTGTCTGTGCCGGCTCATATGTAACGGTTGCCTGTTCCATGGCAAAGTTGACACTGGCGTCTTTTACCCCAGGTATCTTCTTGAGGCCTTTCTCGATGCGCACGGCGCAGGAGGCGCAAGTCATTCCTTCCAGTGCAAGAGTTGCCTGGCTCTCCTCCATTGCCATTGTCCGGGTCTGAGTCACCTGTACATTTTCTTCCATTGTGTGCTTAATTTCTGAGACCATAATAATTACCTTATATACACTCACTGGGATTACCCATACCCCCCTGGTAGGGGTATATAGTATACTATAGGTCATGACCGTATGATATGTCAAGTGCTATTGTTCAGGAGTGTGGAGTTTGTTGGTGACCCACCTTAACACTTCTGCAGGACTGAGGCGGTTGTTCGCGCGTTTCCGATGGGCCCAGTGGGGTTGCGCGTTGTAGTCGGTCACAAATCGCTCATGGGCCACCTTTGCCCCTTCCCAACTGGTCACCTGCTCGAAATGCACCTGACTCATGCGCCTCATCACTTATGAAGCGGGTTCAGATTGGCCTTTCCTTTGTGGCCGGTGGCCTCATCCCAACCATACCGGTGCTCCTCTCTCTGCCGCAAGCGAAATGGTGGGCGTATGGACTCACGGCTCTGACGGCCGTGGTGCTGGGAGCGGTCAAAGCCCTCTATACCCGTCAGCATCCGGTGTGGGTCTTGGTTTGCTCCTGCATAGTGGATGAGCCTGCCTAGTCGTGTGCAGGTCGAACGTTGGCTTTGTAGGCATGCCATTGCCATTCATCGAGTCCTAATGTCTCTTTGAGCAAGGCTAGATCGGGATCGCCGAGACTTTCTCCTGCCTGGCAGCAGTGTTGCCCGATTTCCTGTTCCTTCAGCGAGCGCCTGATCCGCGTGTTCGCATCCTGTCCTTCGAGGTGCTGCAACTCCAGGAAGTCCTTCGCTAGCACTGCTTTCCACTCATCAAGCGTATACATATCTTCTTCCTTCTCATGAACGAGTGATCGGGGTCCTTCCTTGTGGACACACACGCTTCACTCAACAGGTCGCTGACATCGGCTGAAGACACGGAAAGGCATTACACGAAAGCAAGAAGATGAAGCCAAGAGACCAGCGCCAACTGATCGGAAGACCAGGGGTGTGTACGCAGGGAAAAAGTGCCGCCATCAGGTCCTTCTTCCCTGCATACATGCACAAGGGTCGAAGGAGGTTCCTACGTCAAGCTCGGTGTGACGACATGCCAGATGCCGCCAAACCCTTCGCCAGTGGTTTGACCGGGGGCCGTATCGCCTGAGAAGGTATAGATGGGATGCCCATTGTACTCCACCTGCGTGCCATTGGCATCTGCCTGAACACTCAACTTGCCTGGGAGGGATGTCGTGCTCGTGGGAGTGTTCGACCCAGAGACAAGCAGCGGGGGCCAGGCGCTGGCACATCCACCACTGCAGACCGTCGTCGGAGGCATATCGGTGGTGCGGTAGTAGAGGGTCATCCCCTGGGTATTGGTGAGAATGGTCTCCGACTTCCCACTCACCTTAGCCGTCGCGGTCTGAATGAGAGAGCCTGAACTGCTCACCGTGGGTGTCGTGCCGCTATTGCCGTACCCATTTCCATACCTGCCACCGCTACTGGTGGGTGTGCTACCAGCAGAGCTGTTGGAGGTCGCATTCGGTGCTACCGTTGATCCTGTACTGGTGTTACTGCCACACGCTGCCAGCAGAACGAGGCCGACCAATGCCAGCAGGGAGAACCAGGCTCGTGCCGGAGCCTGTGAGGAAGTGAGGTTGCGCTTCATCGAGTGTTCCTTTCTTCAATCGTGGTAATCCGTGTGAGGAGGACGAGATACGAGACCTTTCTACCGATATATACGGCGAGCTGTTACAGACGGGACCCGTCGAAATATACGTCGACGAAAAAACCAGCCTGTCGATCGGTAGGCTCCCATCACAAAGGGAAGGAGCATCATCCTTCTTTGGTGTCTCCGCCTTCTTCAGTCAGGAGACCACGATGGCAAGCGCAGAAGAGCTGTGATGGGCCCTTCCCACAGAGGAAGTGTGTTTTCTTTGGAGTGAAGCTTGCGAGCCTGATGGCGTACCTGCGAACCGTTGTTTTTGTCAATGCTAGTAGTGGTAGCCTGTACTTAGCATAAAGAGGGGACGCCCTGCCTCCTTTAACAGTGTGGTTCAACTCTTTACCATGTTCGACGATGTCGCACTCTTTGAACAAGATATCCTGATAAGGTGATTCTCCACTTCGGCTTCGGGCCAGAGCTGGCGTCGCTTGCACGAGCGCACTTCCACGAAAGCCTATATCTATCAAATACGCGTCGGCTCCCCAGCAGGGACGAAGATCGAGAAATGGTCAAAACAGGCCTCTTTAACCGGATAATTGAGGCAATCGACATTGTCGCGAAAGAACGCATCACCTGTCAAGAGTCGCTGGAATCCTTCAGCGATCTCACGAAGGAGCGCCGGGTGGTTCTCGACACGTAGAAAGTGACAGACAAAGACACGTTGCACTGCATCCGCCATCTCTGCCAACCTCGCGGTAGATTTGGCAAAATCATCTACATTCGAGTCCTCGAGCTGCGCGTAGATCGGACCAGTATTGATCGTGTCACCACCAAACAGCAAGCCATTTTCTTCATCCAATAAACAGATGCAGTCAGGCGAATGGCCAGGAGTGTGCATTACTTGCAGATGGCGGCCACCCAGGTCCAGCACATCACCCTCCTCTAACAGATGGGTAGGCACCGTTGGCACGATCTGATAGGTTACCGGGTCGAAGCCATCCGGCAGCGGGCGAATCATGCGCTCGGCTGTAAGCAGGTGGAAGTAGATATCGTCAGCCTCTTTATAAGGTCCCCACGCCCGAAGCATCCGCTGAGTATATGCCATGTATCCCTCAGCCAGACCAGGAGGCGAAGGCTGTTGTAGTAGCGAAGCCCCGATTCGGTGGATAGCTATTTCGTTAAAAAGGCGATTACCCCCTGTGTGATCGAAATGGTAGTGCGAATTCACGACAAGCAGTGGAAGATTGCTCAATTCCTCAGCCACCCTGCGGATGTTGGCCACACCTAAGCCAGTATCGAACAGTATTGCGCTCTTGCCACCCTGTATCAGAAACGAGTTCACATGACCAGGCTCACTGATCAAGTGCACGCCCGGATCCAATTGCTGGACCTCAAACCAAGATGTACGAAACACAGCCTGTCCTCCTTTATGTTTACTGAATGCGAGATGTAGGGTATACGGAGATTAGATCTCCTACTCACTCACCGCCCGATGCCCCCTGAACGGATCCAGTGATGTTTTGGACCTGAGCTTTAGAAATCTGCCTCCTGGCCACAAGATAGTAGAGAGCGCCTGTGACGATTAGCCCCACGAACAGGCTGAGATCCGCCCCACCGAGGAATCGGGTCGAAATGGGACTTGACCAGAGAGTCGAATTAGCTACGGCAAGGGAGGCAACAATCCCTATCAAATACACGCCAAGGGCAGGCCAGTTGACCCCGCCACGATACCAGTACGGGCCCCTCCTCCAGGTGTGCAGCCCCTCCACGTCATACTGGCCGTGACGTACATAATAATCAACCAGCAGAATTGCTGTCCAGGGTGTGAGCAAAATGAGCGTGAGCGAGAGCCACTCAGCATAGAGCGACATAAAGTTGTAGACGAAGACAGCAATACAGGTGAGAACCGTTGCAATCGTAGCAACAATGCATACCGCAAGCCAACGCGGCGCATGGATGCGCAAAGCTAACAAGCCTAGCCCCGCTGTGTACAGGTTGAGCACGTTGTTGGCGATCGCACCCCAGATGACTACTAATAGGAAAGGTACCAGGTACCAGGCTGGAAGAACCTTTGGCAGGTTTGCAATTGGATTGGACATATCGACAACAGTTGCCAAAACCGTTCCGATCAAGGAGCCGAACACTGCGGAGATGCCCATGCCAAGAGCACTCATAACGACGATTCGCTTCCAGCTCATATTCGTAGGAAAGTAGCGGGAATAATCAGATGCATAGTTCACCCACGAAATTGGGCCTGCAAAAATCACCGAGAGTGCCAGAAGCCAGGTGCCAAGGGTCGTGTTGCCAGCCATTGTTGTGGATTGCGGATATGCCCAGTTCACCTTTGGCAAGGCAAAGACCAGGACCCCCAAAATGAGAATGATCGAGACGATAGCGAAGACCCGCTCAGAGGCGACCACCGTGGCATGACCGAATAAGGCGATACCGACCTGTGCCAGGATAACGATAGCAATAGCAGCAATCTGCACCCCTACCCCGGTACCCAGGCCAACGACACCTGCTAACTGGACAAGCGCAAATACAGCAAGTACCGAATTCACCGCAACCCAACCGGAAGCCGAGAGCCAGCTTATAAGTGCCGCCGGGAAGTTGCCATTGAGTCCAAACGCGGCACGTGTATTCACAATCGTAGCGGTAGCAGTACGGGGCCCAAATATCCCACAGAAACCGAAAACAATCGCACCAAGTGCACTACCGATGATAGCCGCCGCGATAGCCTGCCAGATGTTCAAGCCGAAGAGGATAGTAAATGCACCGGCCGCGAGCACGACATAGTTAAAGTTGCCACCAAGCCAGGTCCAGAGGAGTTCTCTGGGTTCACCGTGGCGATGCTCAAATGGAATGGGATCCAGACCATGGACTTCAATGCCGAAAATAGGGTCAACAGCCTGTGCTTCGCTCTCCACCGCAGGGTCAGGTCGATCCGTTTGATGCTGTGCCATAATTATGGGAACTCCCTTCATAAAAATGAGGTCTAAACCAATGTATACATAGCTTCTAGCTATGCCAGATTCTAGTAACAACACGGATATTCGAGGGCACTACGGCAAGCACTACAAAGGGAACATCTTTCTCTCGACTGAGAATCTCTCCTTACCTGCTCTTTCCACTCATTTCTGATTTCCCTGGCAGTATAGTATCGGTCAGGGTAAACGAACGAGCAAGTTGGCAATTCAAAGACACTGCGGCTGGTTGTTACATATTATTAGTGTACCCAACAGCTCAATATTCTGTCAAGTAGGCAGTGATTTTCGGCTGGTACCCAATGAAACTGATGGTGCCCTACAGGCCGTCTTACAGGCCTATATCCTGTTTGATTAGTCGCCGATACAGTTAAGGTTGCATTGACAATACAGTATTTATGTGATATATTAAGTGCATACATCTGATATTTCTCTTTTCTGTGCGAGGACGTTCACTTAGAATACCTATGGAGTAGTTCGTGGAACCGGCTCAGCGCCTTCGAAACTTACCTCTTTATTATTTCGCCGTGTACGTCTATCTCCAGGCACCCTCATGCCTGTTCGTCCATCAGGAATCCCCGCTTTGTACCGCCTGCCGGCAGAAAATAACTAGCAGGCATTGAAAGCAAGAAACAGAGGAGGCTGTAACAATGGCAGAACCATCTACTGTAACCACTTCAGGTGAGTCTCAGAAGGCTCAACGCCTGGAGCGCAATGTACTCACCGTTCCCAATGGTATCGCGCTCGCGGCCGCCGCTATGGCTCCTGTGATAGCCGTAGTGCTGAATGCACCGGCTGCCGGTCCGGTTGCAGGAGCCGCACTCCCGCTTTCCTTCTTGTTGGCATTTATAGCTTGTCTCTTCGTAGGGAATACCGTTGTCCAGTTCGCGCGCCGGCTCCCCTCGGCAGGTTCGTTCTATACATTCAATAGCTACGGGCTAGGTAAAACGGCCGGCTTCTTCACCGGCTGGCTATTCTGGATAGGCTATGCCATATTCGCCCCGGGTCTCTTTACGGCGCTTGGCGCGTTCGCGCATGACTATGTCAGGTCCACCTTCAACGCTGATGTGCCGTGGTGGATTTTTAGCCTCGTCGGTATGGCCATCGTGGTAGGGCTCTCGATCCGCAGCATCAAGGCATCGGTTCAGGTCGACCTGACACTGCTCTCGATCGAGGTGATTGTTTTCTTAGTGCTGGCCGTGATCGCCATTGCGAGGGGTGGTAGTGGCAACTCGCTGACGGTGTTTACACCGGCTGCGTCCCCAACGGGATTTTCGGGTGTTGGCCTGGGGGTCGTCTTCGGCATCCTCTCTTTTATCGGCTTCGATGCAGCCGCGACATTGGGCGAAGAAACGCGGAACCCGCGGAGAAACATACCTCTCGCCGTAGGTGGCGCACTGATAATCGTCGGCGTTTTCTATGTCTTTGTCATGTATGCGCTCACGGCGGGCTATGGGCTGATTAACCCGGCGAACTACAAGGCGTTCTTGAACGACGCAAACCCCATTATTACGCTTGCCCATAACTACACCCCCTGGCTGGAGCAGGTCATCGATCTCGCTGCAATCGCAGGCATTTTCTCGTGTTTGCTTGCCATACACAACACGACCACGCGCATCATTTTCTCCATGGGCCGCGACCGTGTCCTGCCGCACGTGCTGGGACGCGTACATCCCCGCTGGTTCTCGCCATACGCAGCCATCTTTGCGCAAACCATCTTCACTCTAGTAATCGGTTTCGCCGCAGGTATCTGGCTGGGCCCTGGGGCAACAGGCGCATATGGCTTTACCGGGGCAATCGGGACGGTAGCGATTGTAATTGTCTACATGCTAAGCAATATCGCCTTGATCCGCTACTACTTCACGCTGCCAGAGCGAAATCTGCTGCTCCACATTGTGATACCAATTCTGGGGGTGGCCGCACTGGCATACCCCCTCTGGGCAGTAGCCCAGCCCGGCCAGGCATACCCGTACAACCTTGTGCCATATATCGTGATCGCCTGGCTTATAATAGGTCTGGTGACATATCTCTACTTCCGTGCCAGGGCGCCGGAGAAGCTTAGCGCAGTCGGCTCGTTTCTCGCCGAGGACAATCCATCTGAAGACAGGCTGATGCTGGACACGTTTCCAAATGTCCAGCGGACCGAAGCTGACTCATAGCACAACACGGCGGAGAAACATGATTACGATCGGGAATAAGCTCATATACACCACACTTGAGGAACTGGTCGACGCGGGTCATACTGCGCTGCTGGTTGTGGATATGCAAAATGACTTCTGCAAGCCCGGATGGGCCTTCAGCAGGCTACATATAGATCTCTCGATGTATCCGTCAATGATCCCACGCCTCGCACGGTTAGTAGCAGGAGCACGCGAGGTGGGCGTGCCGGTTATCTACGTTCAGATGACTATGCTAGCAGGCCGCAGTAGCGAATCGGCAGCACAAATTCGCTTCAATATGCGACTCCACTCAGCATCACACCCACGTACCGAGCCCTTACTCTATACAGTGGAAGGCACATCTGGACAGGAAATCATCCCGGAACTGGCGCCGCAGCCCGGTGATCTTGTCGTACGCAAGTACCGCTCAAGCGGTTTCTGGGGCACCAACCTGGACATGCTCCTGCGCAGCAACCGTATTGAGTCGGTGATCGTGAGTGGTTGTACTACCGAGGGCTGCGTTGAATCGACTGCACGCGATGCGCTATTCAACGATTACTATGT
>WNFI01106185.1_pt1 | contig 16142 bp, 17 predicted proteins | sample 5400471 | NCBI WGS metagenome assembly WNFI01 (sample SAMN13153348, study PRJNA577476) | soil metagenome | isolation source: 100 cm saprolite on Douglas fir-dominated hillslope | place: USA:California | collected 2013-09-17 | reverse complement strand
CGACACGTAGACTAGTGGAGAATAACTGGAATGTCCCGGAGCACGGTGGTTCTACCATTGACCACAGACGAGGATGAGAAGCTTGTGAACGGCGGTTCTCGGCTCAAGTTACATTGTTGCCACATCAGAGGAAACCGCATGGACATTCTGAAGTTTCTGTCCATGTGCGCCATTACATCCGGGCAGCGCAGTGATCCCTGAGATTATCTGATTTAATTAGTGATCCGATTGAGCTTGGCAAATAAACAATTGGAGTGGCAGTGCTTACTGACGTGAGAATGGGCCGTCTGGAAATGAGCAGCTCCTAACAACGGTATGTCGAGCACCGCTGCCCGCAGGAATCATGTAGTGCCATCTCTAGTGATTGGTGAATCCTTCATTGCTATCTCTTGCGGTCACACTTGGATCCCTTGATGCGCTTGATGGCTTCATATCCATATGATGTCTAGGGTCACCATGGCCACCCTTCTGGCCTTCCATTTCTCTTTCTTTCGTAGCTCTTCTTATTAAGTCATCAACCTCTCATGCTCCAGGCACTCTCATCACTCGGCGAGTTCATCACTTCCCAAGTTGTATTCTTATCTATTACCGCAGTTATATCGCTAAATCCCTTCTCTGATGATTTCCATTTCGTTCTTTCAAAAAACCAAATATGTTGGTCCTCTATCCGCTTTCCTGTACCATGGGGACCAACATACTCGTTTCTAAACTCAGCCCTCCTATACATCCATTGCGTCCAGGAACCGGTTCCTGGATCGGCAAGATACAGCCCGAAATAATCCTAAAAGGATCTCTTCGAATCATTTGGTCGAATATGAAGGCGTACAGAGCCTTAGCTTTAGCATCAATGAGCCATCTCCAGCAGAAATCTCACAGAATTCCCTTATCACTTACTGATCTTGCTTACCTTTGCCTTTCCTCATTCCTGGAACAATGGGATCCTCACTTCCCTTCCCTTCAGATGCATTCTTGGCTTCACCTCACTCGGTAAACCTTGCACTCGCATGCATTCCCCCACCAAAGCCCAATTTGGATTCACCCCAACTTTCCCGCCAATGTCTTCGAGTACTACTTGGCTGAATTGAATCGTTATAGCTCGAGAGCTATGATTCTTTTATGACCCGAAGGTGCTGTGAGGTTCGAGACTCCGAAAGGAAACAAAGGAACGGTTTTGACACGATTCAGACACTCGCTCAGCAGCATGAAATGTGGATTGGAGCAAGATACGAGGATAAGGATCCTGATTCTGGCGGGGGAGATCCTACACGCGAAGAAGTGAAGTGGAGAAATGGGCTCGTCTTCATCGGGCCGAAGGGCGTTGAACTGACCTTCCCGTGTTTAGTTTCAAAGTCAATTGCCTTCAGGGACGCCCCCAACTCTTATTTTCCATATCCCGAACGGCCGTAAGATGACTCTCGGACGTCCACATTACTCCCCTCTCCTCACAATCACTGCCTCTATGTGTCTTGACCTGTCGTACCCTTAGTCCTGGCGTGGGCTTGGAATTCGGCATTGAGCGAGTGGTTCATAAAACCGCTGTACGCTCTTTTCAAGACTTCGGCTCTTCCTCTCTTGAACATGAGGAATAGTGTTCAGAGCATAGGTGAATCCATCCGCCACAGACATCGCTCGCTTCTTGATCGCGTCCGCCCTTCAAGGAGCGGCGTCAACCCAATGGAAGCGATCCCAGACCTAATGAACTAATAGATGATGATGTGCCCTTCCTAGAGTCCACTTATCGAAAGTGCTGTGTCTCTGTACATTTCAGCTTCGGCTAGTGCGATACCTATCCGTATTCTAATTGCATGCTGCACGGCTCGAGTCCCGTTATCCACAATAATTCTTCAAATTAGGCTAGCAGCCACATATTAACTGAGGATCTACTGATACATAACTACTGAAACCAAGGTAGTTGGGTAATAAGTAATAGACCAAGGACTCCAGTTCTCCCATTCCAGGATCATCGATTTTAATTTGCTGTTGAAACTAAGGATGCCCAACTGCAAACTCTATGGCCTCATCTGGTACAATACCGTCCTCTTGAATCACGCCTGACGATGTCCGATTAAACCCAGAGGCGTCGGCCAGTAGATGCGCACGGGAGATAGTACCCAAGTCCGGCCCAGTCGACGCAGGCGCCGGTAAGATTTCCCCTGAAGCATCGCCTGAAGGGCCAGCGATAGGAAAGCCGAGTACATCCGTGCTCTGTTGGTCGTTCCCTTGCTCCAGGCCATCTTCTTCCACTGTGCTTGGTTCAAGGACAGCGCTTGCCTGGACTTCTGATATTTCAGGAGTTTGTTCAACGTTGTCGGTGACAGGTGGTGGTGAGTTGGGTTGGTCGTCGTCTCCTTCGTTGTCTGCACCTTCAAGTTCTGGCATCGCGGATCCGCGTTGCGCATCCTCGAGTTCTTCATCCACTACGATGGCAGGTAATCCCGCGCCTTCATCTTCCTCACCACTGAAGTCCTTAAATCCCCCACGCAAAAGGTCAATAAGAAGTGCTTCTAGAGTGAAGTTGCAAACATACTGGCATCTGGTCCGTTTTGACCCACTTCAATACTTTATACGTAGACCCCGGAAGTGCATCCTTTGGAACAACCCATCTTCGCTCCCAGCACTAAGATGGCTCATATTGCTTCGACATCCAGAACATACGTCCGAGGCACACTCACGTTAACGGGTTGAAGTCTTTGCCTTCGCTGGATTTCATAAGGAGTGCGAAGTATGTAACCACGTCGATTTGACATTATTAGCTCTTCTGATACTAAGAGGGGAATATACTAAGGTTTCGCTGGCGTGTTGGAAGCGCTTATTTTAGGCCAGTCACGTGTTCTAGTTGGGTCCTCAAAAGGACGGTCAGGTCTCGCAGCTTGGCTGGCAGGAGAACGGTCCTCGAGGGAAGGGAAAAGCGCCAGGTTGGGATCTGGGGGATGGGGGTGGTCGCAGTTCGAGGGGTTTTCCACTTGCGTTGAGACTTCTTCCTAAGCATGGCATCTTGCTTTCATCGGAGAATTTGCATAAGGGACAGAGTTTAGCATCAGATACAAGCGGTGCCGATGGGTGCATGGGTGTATGTGGCATGACGCGACGTTGAGGGCATCCGCAAAGTTATTTTCATCAGAGTCGATTTGAGGTTGCTTCCGTAACCAACGCAGCTTGACACTGATCCAAAAATTCTTCACATTTCTCTGTCTCGTTCCTCTCGTCTCAGTTTCCTTTTCTCTCCTCTTTTCTCTGAGAATCGGTTTTCTGTTCAGTTTTTACGCTCTATCGTGAGTCACGATTCTCTTTTTTCTTGTCGAGACGGTTTTCAGATCTTGGTTTTCAGAGTTCTTCTTGCTCTTCCTTTCCTCGTATCCATATCGCATAATCATCGTTGCTACAATGGCTACAGGTGCTGCCGAGGCTCCCGTAAGTTTCTTGTGTCATAATTGTCTCGATCCATGCCACCACGATCTCTGAACCCGCTTTTTTTGGTCTAGCGTCGTGCTCATCTCTATGTCGGAAACCTATCTCCACGTGTCACCGAGTACATGCTCACGGAAATCTTCGCTGTTGCCGGTACTGTTCAGCACGTTAAGATTATCCCAGATCGTAATTATCAACATGGGGGTTTAAACTATGGGTTCGTCGAGTACATTGACATGAGGGCAGCTGAAACAGCGCTGCAAACTCTCAACGGACGAAAAATCTTTGATACCGAAATTCGCGTTAACTGGGCCTATCAGGGCCAACAGAACAAGGAAGATACGACCGGCCATTTCCACGTCTTCGTCGGTGATCTTAGCCCTGAAGTGAATGACGAAGTTCTCCGCAAGGCCTTCTCTGCCTTTGGCAGCTTATCCGATGCTCGTGTCATGTGGGACATGAACTCTGGAAAGTCTCGTGGCTATGGGTTCCTTGCTTTCCGAGACCGGACCGACGCTGAGCAGGCTATCGCGACCATGAACGGTGAATGGCTTGGATCTCGTGCGATTCGGGTCAATTGGGCCAACCAGAAGACTCAGGGTAGTGCTCCTGGTGGCGGCGGAGGTGCCCCCATTCAGAGCCCTAGTATGGGTATGCAGGCACCCATGCCTGGAGGTGCTCCTGCTCCTATGAATTACATGAGTGGCCCATTGTCGTACGAAGGTGTTCTGGCTCAGACCCCTTCCTACAACACTACCGTCTACGTCGGGAATCTTGTTCCTTACTGTACCCAGGCGGATCTCATCCCTCTCTTTCAATCCATCGGTTACCTTTCGGAAATCCGGATGCAAGCGGACCGCGGTTTCGCCTTCGTGAAGCTTGACACCCACGAGAATGCAGCTATGGCCATTGTTCAGCTACAAGGGCAGCTCGTCCATGGACGTCCGATTAAATGTAGCTGGGGCAAAGACCGCGCAGCCAATGATGCTGGCACTGCAAGTGCTGTGAGCCCCACTCCCCAGCCCTACAATAGTATGGTGTGTTCTCTATCCGCGCATCTTTTGGGAGTGACCCCACTGATCCTCATGATGTTGGTTTAGCCTGGATGGGGAATGCAGGGAATGCCGCAGCCCACTCAGTACCCACAATTCGGTTACGGTTATCCTGGTTTCCCTACTGCACAGCCAACAGCGGGTCAAACTCCAACAATTGGCACACCTGGTGCCGGTGCGGGACAGCAAGGTTTCGCGACGTCTGGAATCACCGGCGCCGCCCAGCCTGGTGCGATGGATCCATCTCAGGCTCAAGGGCAGGCTCAGCAATGGGGAGGACAAGAGCAGAATGCTTATGCTCAGTCATACTGGGGTGGTAAGTGATCGCTCCGTTAGAACCGAGAAGTTGCAAGCTAACTAGTTACCAAACTATCAGGCTACTATGGCGGCCAGGGTGCTGATGGCCAACAACAGCAGCAGCAATCTTGAGATGCTCCTTCAGTAAATATTCACGTGTACTCCGCTGAGGGCGTACGTTTCACTCTTGTCTTGAACTTTCGTGATTCTTGGCAGTCTACGTTTTTGGTCCTTTTCATACCTATTCTGTTCTCACACTCTTCCTCTCCTTTCCTATGTTTACTCTGAACTGCAAGGAAGTTTGTGCACTATTCACTATGTCTGCCAATCCGTCACTTTCTTCAATATGTTTCTGAAATTACCTCACCCACGTCGTATTATTGGGCCTATCTGGCTGCAATTTCGTTGTAAACTATCTCGTGAGCTCTGTGTTGGCTCCTTCCAATCTCCAAACGTACACGAGTTTTCAGTATTTGTGATGCCCGCGAGTGGTCGAGATTGTCAAGCTTAGGTATTTGTCAGTGAGGCGAACGGAGCGAAGTCCTTGTCCCGGGTACTCAAGGGCATGAAGACACCAGCCTTATCGATCATGTCTGAAGTCACGGCTGTGCTTTGTTCAAGTAGATATCGAGTGGAAATCAAGACTCTGCCGTCCTCGGTGATAGGCAAGACCGCCAACAGTATGGTAAACGTCGGCGACGTTTGAAGGTGTGAAGGCTTTGGACACGGGAGGATGCGTACGCAGCATCAGCAATAGCATCTGTCAAGTTCTGCAATGTGTGGTGTGGATGGTTCCCTTGTATGAAGAACCAGAAGTCATACAGAAAGGGCAGATGTTTCCCATTGTAACGAAAAGCGCCAGAATAGTCGGGTCATAGTCGGCTGCATTTCTCCCCTCCCGACGGCCTTTGGGTTGACGGTATCTTTCTATCCTCTACAACCCAATGAATTTGGGAGTTGCAGCTCCAAAATTTGTCATCATCCTAGTGCACTTCCAACGATCTCCGTTGTCCCCCAGCTACCTTTCTCCTCCAACTACACGCCCCATCACATATACTTCCAAGAAGGCCGCAGCCTTTATGAGAGCAACAGTTAGCGTCGGCTCTATCGGTTCGCTACATCCTTAGTACAGGTACAATGACTCAAGCCGGACGATGTATTCGTTTCATTCCGGAGTTGCGTTCTGTCATCATACTATTCCAATGCCTGCTGACTGTCCATTTTCCACGTAGATCATACTGCTTACTATCAGTGTACTAATGACCGGCTTTCATTTGGGAGAAGTCGCAGAGCCTGGCGGCTTGAGAGAAAGCTTGATCTTGGGCTTGGCAGGTGCACCGCTGCCTGATGTCGAGGCTGGAGTTGAGGGTGCTAAGGACGAACTACGACGGACGTCGCCTTCCGCTCCAAAGGAAGCTGAGAGTGGCGGACTAGTCGCAAGAGGTGATGAGATGGGTGGATATGAGAAAGAACTGTTCCGATTAAATGCGGATGCTGGTACTGGAGGTGGTGGCATGAGGCCGCTACCACCATAACGGCGATCATCTGCGGGAGAGGGTGGTGGAGGTGATCCTGCGGGAGGGGACTTCGCGCCTCCAGGCTGGTTGAATTCTGCCCAGCGAGGGCATTTACGGTTTGTTTCTATCAACTGATCAGCATGGGTTCGGACACGGAAAGTCAGTTGACATACTCATGTGCCCAATCTGGCCACAATGGCCGCAGCGGCGCTTGTCAACCCAATGTCAATAACGACGACAGGCACAAGAGTCTCGGGTTCATACTCACCGTTGTGTCAGGCTTTGGCGCACGATCCAGAAGGATTGGAGAGCCCCCGGTGGCAACAATCTGAGCGTTCTTCCGCTGCAATCGACGTTCTTGATTCTTTTGCATCTTGATTTGTTGATCGATCAGCCTAAGAAGGTGATCGATAGGCGTAGAATTAACTAGCAATGAGGAAGGGAGACTTACTTCTGACGAAGCAGTGCGTCTTTGGCGGGATCACCAGTGGGAACGATTTCTTCAAGTGGAATGTTCTCAAATTCCTTCTCCTCCCTCCTCTTCAAGTATGCACTGATGACGTTCGGATCACGAACGATTTCAGTGCGCCATTCCTCTCCATGCTAGCGGGTTTTGGAATATTCAACGTTTGTATACTTTATCAAATCCAACCTGGGGGCACATACCCTTCTTCGAATACGGAGGATTTTGTTTGACTGAGGAGCACCATCATCTCGCGTAGGTGAATTAAGGCGACTGAAAGCAGGTGAGTGGCGAGATTCGGATACTGGAGATATCTCCCTGTCCTCAGAATCGTTCTTCACGCGATCAAGAGGGTTCACATTCTTATGGTCCTCCTCATCGGAGAGCTCTGGAGCGACCTTGTCGATGAGAGAATCATATTGTGCTTTCCAGATCCTCTCAATTTCAGAACGATAGATGATCTGTTGCTGCTGAACATTATATCGATGGCCGCTTTTCGGACGTTGTGCCTCCGCCTCCGCTAAGTTTCGGTGTTCATTATAATGCGGAAGACCGTGAAAAGATGGGTTCTCGTACCTTCCTTTTCAGCAGGATCCTCCCCAGCGCGAACGAAGATGTCCTTCATGGAAACTCGAATGAAACTGAAAGCTTCGCCACGTCCAGTGGGATCACCAGGGCCATGAAGCTTTAACATCGCCTTCGCATGGGTAGCATTCACAAAGTTCTTCGTGGTGATCCACGGCGCTAGTTGCTGCTCAATGTCCAGTTTTGATACGTCGCCATCATCGGCCTCAGCAGCGGCATTGCCATAGCCTGCGTCGAGCAAGTGACGCTGTCCTACCTGCATACTTTCCTGTAGGATGACTTGTTCGGGAGTAATCTGTTCAAGAATCTTGGCGTCCGGTAAGACCTCATGGTTTGGCTTGAGTCGCCAGTATCCTTGATGAGGTCCAGTTCTGTGATACTCCATGAATTCCTGATGTCTCACCTCAATTGGAGAACAAGGGAAGCTAAGTGAAGCGGCGTACTTTCAATCGTTGCCGCATTTGCAAATCATTTTGATCCGGGAAGTATCTGAGGACGCTGGGTAAACGGAGACGCTCCTCAAGGGACTTCCTGAGGAGTCGGTAAGTTATGTATTGCAACCGATATTTCAGGTTGTTCGTGATTTTTCTGGAGTGTGGGCCCGGCACCTCGACGACGGGGAATGTCTGTCCGACCACGAACAATGCCTTTATCTCACGGATGTAGTACTTCGTCTGCCCACCAATAGTGCTCCTGAGATGGAATTAGTGTCCACAGCCAGCGACATCGTAGATGAACTTACTTTATCACAAGGAAATCTGTCGGAGCGGGTTTATGCCGGAACAAAGGAGCCCGAACCAAATTGTTATACACGGCAGGAATAGTTTGCCCAGGTGCGACAGAGCCAAACCGGAGAAAAGGTGACTCATCACTAGGTTCAAGAATAAATGATTCTCCAAAATCGAGCTATATCCCAACATATTTCACAAGTTTAACCTGACTGACGAAGTCGGGCTCACATTTGGAATAAAATCATCGTTCTCATCGCGCTTCCTATAATAGTTTACCAAAATAGAGCCCATCCCAATGTTTGGAATAACTGGCGGATGTTCTTCCTGATGTTGGATCGGAGTTTAGTATAGCTCAAAGTCCGCCTAGATGACATACTGACAGAGTATTCCCAAAGCACGAAAGGCCCCGTCTCTCGTAATGTAAGGTCATGCGTTGTTCGGAGTGCTTCACTCGGATCACCACCTCCTGCAACAGTAACCCTTCGCCCTGATCTATCTTTTTTCTTTTTGGCAGTGCGGACCTTAGAGAAGTGAAGCTCCATATTGACGGGAAACTGAAGGGCCGGCCGGTGAAATGATCGAGCTTCTGCCTTGGACAACCTTGTCTTATACTACGAGACAATCGACGTAAAGGAAGGACAAGCAGTAATAAAAAAAACTTACGAAGGGCAGTTGCAATTTAACAGCAGGGTACGCGTGCTGGACCACAAGTTGCCCGAACGTTTGGCGGACACGATGCCGTTGTCGAGCGATCTCGTATGCTTGATCATTGGATATGTTGAATCTATCCTTGAGGACGCTCTTGTCCCGTTGCAAAAGTAGCAGCTGACTCTGATCTGTAGTTTGAGAATGACTGGCATCCAGCCTCCTCTTCTTCTTTTTTCCAACAGGATCTGCGTACCAGGGGCGGGACATGAGCACAGGGTGGATATGACTCAAGGGCGAATCAAAACTCACCGTCTTTATCTTTGGCATCCACACCTGTAGCCTTCGTAGTTGCACTCGAGCCCCCTTCGGCATCCTCCAATTGTAGCTGGGTGAAATCTACAAATGGCGCCTTGGGATCCCATATAATACTTTGAATCCATGAGCCTGACTCTAAGGCCGAATTGATAGGTCGTCGCAAGTCAATGTTCTGCTGGCGATGATTAGCCCTATATAAAGACACCACTATAAAGAATCAAACAGGTAACACGATTGAGGGCACTGACATGCTGGGTTCATAGACAATGTTACATTCCCAGTCGGACAGATTGATTAGATCATAGCTACGTTCATTGAGAAGGATGTCCGCATTGGCGTCGTATGAATTTGCATCTCTGCGGACCTGAAGTGGAACGATTAGTCTTGTTGGGGTCAATCAACAACAAAGCAACCTTGAGGGCCCTCCTCAGACCGATTTCCTCAGCCGTTTGCGCACCATCGGGTTCAGGGGCCTCCTCTCCCTCAGCCAACAGGTGAGCTACTTCTCGTGATACTTGGTGAACATTCAGAACGCTGGGGGGAAAAGGTGGGTTCGATGCAAGCTTGATAGGCTCCTCCACGTCGCCTGCTTATCAACATGGGTACTCCTAATTAGCTTCGACTAGCGAGCGAGGAAGATCATGAACGTACAGGTCGGTAAAGGACGATACACTGTCCGAGGTTTCCGTTCGACTCGTGCCCTCAACATCTTCGTCAAATTGAGAATTTTCCCCTTTTCAAAGTCAGGCCAAACATCTCTGACATCCTTCGGTTTCTCAGGTTCTTTGACGACCTTCCGCCTCTTGCGTGGTCGTGTCGGAACGCTATCACCACCAAGTTTCTGTGGTTCCTTGGGAATCATTGTCTCATCAGGGCGACTTCGCCCACTAATTAAGAAGGGCTCATCTGGTCCCTCGCGCTTAATCTCATTGTCTACTTCATCCTCAAAGTCCTCTCCTTCCCCTTCACCAATATTTCCGGTGCGGTCTGCGCGTCCATAATCGAACGTGTTGAAACCAACTGCCCCAAGATTGGCGCCTGAGATACCGAGGGAAGCGAGGACATCCTCGGGCACCCAGTTTTCGAACCCGCGGGAGATATCCTCATCTGCCATCCTGCGAAGCGCAAAGCGGATTTTGAAGACACGTGATGTGACTCTTGGGGTTCGAGTAGAACGTACCAGGACGTTCCTTCGGTACTCGTTTCGACGCGGACGCGTCATCCACTCGATAAGAAGAACCCTTATGTGTACGCCGGGGAGCGCTCTGTTGCGTTCTCACGCGACCGCGGGGTAACAAATCATCATCATGCACAACATCGTAGAGTCTTAGGACGATCTACACGTCGAATCCCTCGATCTCTGTGCCAAGAAAAACAGGGCACTCGCCCACCTGCCCCTTCGCGGACGAAATACTCGTTCGCAGCGGCGACGACTTTGACGTTGCCAACTTACGGTGCCCAGTCTTCCCCGCTGTGGGGAAGACCCCCGCCTGAGCCCCCTCCTTGGGCTGTAGGCTTTTTTCACACCTCCCAGGCCCATCAGGACGGAATGGAACACGTTGACTCACAAACTGAGCTGACCTGCTGAGTGCCTTGTCGCTGGATGATGAGGCGTATTATTACTGATTTGACGATAATCGTCGCACCTGTTCCTTTTCGACGGTCTAGGAAGGAGCCGATCGCTTCTGAAGTACTACCACCCCTAACGGCAGTGTGGGAAGGAGGGAGCCTATGCTCCCTAGGTATGACTTCGATACTTGTAATTTTTCCGTTGTAGTTATCGAACCCTAGGTCGTATCTTAAATTGTCAATTGTTTTCTTGAAAATTTAGCCTGCATTTTCCCACTGATCGACCGGTTCCTAGAATGTATTGGGCAAGTACTTCGACGGCCTTGGTCTCGTCAACAGTGGCGATCCGCATTTGTTCCAGGCTCTCACTCAGGACCAGGCTCCCGCTGCCAAGAATGCCCTCATAATGGTCATCAAGGAGTGTAACCCTCATGCCCGATTCTTCAACTTCGATATTGCCAAGTTGATGTACGTGAAATTCCGAACCTTGAATTTTTTTTCCATCACGGAGCCTTTTGAAATCCCCAACATTGGTTGCATTGAGCTGGACTATTTTTTTTTATTAAAGGTGGTGATCAATGAACATGAGTGCCAATTCGGAGAATAAGGCGCTTATGTTTCGTCCGTCATCGGCGATCTGAGACAAACCAACTTGACGCCTACTCGACATGGAGTAGACTCATGGCAGATATGTTTAGTCTGTGAAATCGGTTGATCTTTGGATAGGGTGGATGGTAGGAGGATCGCTCTCTATCACGGAGAAAGGTCTTGAGGCTAATATTATTATTAATATTTTGCAAATGTTGCGGGGGTTTGTATCTGGCAATCCTACAGCACTCCTCCATGCCGCACAGCAGAAGATTGCTACTTGTTTCATTGAAGAACGTTAACAGGTTCCTATCGTAGTCAATTCCTGACATACGGAAGAAGGGCAGATTCCTGATCAGAACGCAATGGAAATAACCTGCGGCCTTGGTCCTAGTCTTGATCCAATCGACAATACTTGTACCCACGAGAGCAGTATGATAGAACTATGTTGTGCCACATCCAAATCGCAATTCACCTCCCAATAATCTTTCCTAACTATTTTGCCTGTGATGAGCATCTAAACGTACCTGAAATAAAAGAAGAGGAAAAAAAGCACATGTTGCTTATTTGATCAGCTGCCATCTTCATGCCCAAGTGCTCCTTACATCAACAAAATAATCATGTACACCTGATTCCCCCCAAATTTGAGGTTCTTGCTCGGACTTCATACTCCCGCTTCCTTGCGGTGATCACTCATATTTCAAACATTTGGCACGGTGATAGGTGAACCCAAGCTCTACTCCGAAACCGGGCAGGGGAAGGATAACTGAATGGAAATATGCACAATGTTAACGGTTCGAGGAAGTGGATTTCATGGGGATTGATTAGCTATACAGAAAAGAACTATATTCACACATCGACACAAGGTGAGAAAAGGAAAGAATACGGCTACCACCTAAGTAGGTCATCTTCGCGATGAAGAACTCGGTCGGCGATCGTCCAAAGCAGCCGCAAGAATTTCCGGAGGAATTTCCACAGTTACACCATCCGGGTACCGCGCAGGATCAACGATGGTGTATTCAGGGGGAGAACTGCCTGCAGGCAACGGAGTGGGTGAGGAGGGAGAGGATGAGCGGACATCTGAATGAAGATCATGAAGGCGAATATCGGAAACATGAGGAGTAGGTGGGTTTGCCGGTTGTTCGGGAGAGGATGATGCAGTCTGGGGCGAGGTGTTCGTACGAACCGATATTGTAGAGCTGAGGGCACGACGATGAGCGGAAGAACTTTCTTGTTCGATTAATGCCGCTGTCTCAGACCTCGGGGTTCCCTCAGACTCTGTCTGCCATTCTTCTTCGTCTTCATCAAGTTCGTCACCCTCTTCTGCAAAGCGGTTCCGGGATCGATTATGGTACTCCACATCTGTAGGGGAGATGTATCGACCCGAGGGTCTGGTGCCACTGCGGGCCTCATTTAAATCCTCTTCCGAAATTGGATCTGGGTGAGACTGGCTTCGACGACGGGAGATCACTCGCACTGATGATGACACATGCCGTGTCGTGGAATGCTGCCTACGAACCGAACGTCTCGAAGATGAGGCCGAGTTGGAAGAGGAGGCAATCCCTGACTCATCGATGAGGGGTGGCGGGGACCTGCGCCGTGCTGGCGTCACTTGAGCATTCCCAGCACCCCCTGTCTGCAAGAGGATACTACCACGTTCACTTCCATAGGCTGGAGGAGGTGCTAGAGTACCAACACTGGGTGCCAACCCCCACTTCTTCACTTGGGCTTCAATATGGACAAATCCTGCCTGACCCAGATTCACATGCAGGCTGCAGGGGCCATCGGCTCCAAGGGAAGGGAATAAATTCCACTTGCTAAGGCCTATAAATGCGTCCTCCGTCTTGCGTCCGTTGCGAGTAAAGAAGACTGTGCCTGACCGCGGGCGATATCCTACGCCAAGCACATCTCCTTCCTTTAAGGGAGGTCCGAATGGTGCAGATGTGAAAGGATAATTATAGGACTTGTCACCGTTCGAATGGTAAGCTATCGAGAATCGACAATGACCAGGCATACGGAATGGAGGGTATGGCTTGGTAGCAAGTCCTATGGAAACATTCGTAGCTGGTGGAAGGTCGAACATCTTAACTTCCCAGTAGTAAACCTCATTTAGTTTAGGAATAGGGAGGTTTGACAGCACGGTGGTAGGACTCAGGGGATCCGGGAGAAACGTAAGCTCTGTGCGAGCGTGAACAAGCACAGATGGTGTCGTCTCGTAATCCGGCTCGAAGCACCATGCTGAAACCCCTTTCTCCTGAATGGAAAGGAATTGAGAGAGGGTGATGTCTGTCGGCCACGAATTTGGGCGTTGCTGCATCTGGAAATCTTCAAACCGAATCTTTAATTTTAGCGATAGCAGATAAATGGGACTTGGACTGTACCTTTAGCTCGTTGATACTGTCTACGTGATCCCTCATCCACTGATTCCAGCCATCGGCTCTCAACACCTGTGAAGCCACCAGCGCCTTCAGCAAATTCATCACGGCTCAAGTCAATAGGACCGTCAGTATCACTAAGCGCGATACCCCGACGCCTACGCATCACAACTACGCAGACTAGGAAAAGAAGGAGAAGGAATACGAGCGAGGAGAGAACGATAAGGATAGGTAGCAGTATCATAAAGGGATCGTTCTGAGGGGACATTGTTCTGATGCCGATGCTACGTTCCACCTTCAATGATGGTTGTGAGGTCGCCATTGAAGGCGGCCAAGCTTGTGGAAACCAGTCCCAGGGAGTGTATGCGGGATTTTGATATTGTGCACTGAAGAGATTGATCGTGTGCGAGAAGCAGGAACTGTCAAAGTCAGGGTATAGAGTATAGAGAAAGTGCGACCAGAGGCGGTGACCACCGGATCCAAAGAATAGGGTCTACACTACACTCTGCCTCAACACAATGGATGCCAGAGTCAATCGTAAACCTTCAAGTCGAGGCGGGCGTCCCCGAGCTAATTCAAGAATGACGCCAGAATCGCACGAGGCTGCAGTGAAATCCATTCGAGCGTTCCTCAGAGCTCGAACCTCATACGATGTCTTTCCAGTAAGCTTCAGGACAATTGTGTTGGACAACAAACTAGAGATCAAAAAGGCTCTGAATGCTCTCCTTTCTAACTGTACGTACATGTCAAATCCCCAGCTGGGCGCGTCCTGACTCACTTCATCAGCCGTTGTATCTGCTCCCCTCTGGAATGGCGATACGGCTCGATTCGCCGGAATGTTCACCGTCCAGGATATCATACACCTCATCCAGTACTACTATCTGCACTACCAGAATTCCTCATACGACATCATCGGGCATGATGCTGAGCAATTCCGATTAGAATCCTTGCGAGGTGAGTGGTTCTCGTCACCAACACAATTGGGCGCTGATTGACCAAGATCCCGTTAGAGATTGAGAGAGATCTAGGTGTACCCACCTCTCCACTTACCTCCATACATCCCATGAAGCCTCTATGGGATGCCTGCCAGCTCCTTATTTCTACGCACGCACGACGGTTGCCTCTTTTGGATGTTCAACCCACTGGCGAAGAAGTCATCCTTTCCGTGCTGACTCAATATCGCGCACTCAAAGCTATTGCCACTAACGTAAGGTAGCGTTGTCCACTACCCGATCTTGTGACTGATAGTGATATCTGGTAGGTCAAGGACATCGTACATTTACACATGTCCCTCAGATCACTGGGCATTGGGACGTATCGTAGGGAGCCCACTCCCGACAATCCATATTATCCTATCGCCACGGCCACTATGAGAACTGCGGTATCTTCCGTGGTACATATGTTCAGCAATCTTGGGATAAGTGCCGTCCCCATAGTTGACCAAGATGGCATCGTCGTCAACCTATATGAGACAGTGGATGTGATCGTGGGTTCAACTTTCCCGTCGCTCGAACTGATGCCTTTGGTGTGACCACTCAGAATTTTCAGACACTTGTCCGGTCCGGAATCTACCAACACCTAGACCTCACCATCGAAGAAGCTCTGAGACAGCGACCACAAGATTTTCCTGGAGTCATCACATGCACAGGGAAAGATACTCTATACTCTCTCATGAAACTCATAAGATTAAGGCGTATCCATCGCCTAGTGGTCATCGAAGGCGACGAAGGGCGAAAAGGCAGACTCGCCGGTATCATAACACTGAGCGACATATTGCGGTACATCATTGGCGCAGATTCGATTCCTCAATCCAGTGCTACGCAACAGCACACGCCGATCCCATCGGCAAGTACTTCAACGACGGATACATCGGGTTCAGCTGGACCGAGTGCATGAGCCTGTCACGTCAAATGCTCGTTCTAGTCTCCACTAACTTCTTGCATTGTCTTGCGATACTGTTCCTTTTTAGGCCACCAATCCAGGCCCGGCCGCATTCGCTCATTTGTATCCAAAAGTTGAATCAGTGGTATTGTGTCCAATGCTTGTATTAGGGAAGGGAAAAGAACATTATATAAACACGGTTCACCAATGAATTAGTTTCTTCTATGTTTCCTATATAATTGTAGACATTGTAGACCAGGAATTTGACCATTTCTTCATCTTGATCATCGACGGGAGTGATTTGGATCACGGGTACCACGTCACGTCACTCACGTAGTCATAAACGTTCTGGAATCCCACGTTGAGACAACGGAAACAGTCAAATATAGCTAAGGTGCGTGAGGAGAGATCCTTGTTGAACCGGACCAAAGATACAATAGATACAATAAGTTCGGCCAACTCCGCCGTAATATACAGCTAAGGTTAACTAATCTAATCGGACCAAACAATTTGCTATAGTGGGGACGGCCTAGACGGCCAATTTTTATTGCGGCGTGCGCCGAACGACAGAATGACCGTAAAAAATAAAGGAGGCGAAAGGGGAAGGAGGTGGGTGCGCAAGAAGGATAAGCGCTACAAAAGTTAAGTTACAGGCAGTCGGGCGTAAGGCGACAGGTAGCCATTGAGGATAAAATAACGGACATTGGTAGCGC
>WNFI01067692.1_pt1 | contig 16144 bp, 13 predicted proteins | sample 5400471 | NCBI WGS metagenome assembly WNFI01 (sample SAMN13153348, study PRJNA577476) | soil metagenome | isolation source: 100 cm saprolite on Douglas fir-dominated hillslope | place: USA:California | collected 2013-09-17 | reverse complement strand
ACCAGCCGAATAGTGATCTCACCCTCCTTTGCGTACATGACGATATTGCGGGCCAGTTCGGAAATGGCTGTAGCGATCAGGGTAAGATCAGTCGAAGAGAATCCAAGCTTGGAAGCCTCGGTGCGTCCGGTCTGCCGCGCCCGGATGATATCCAGGTCTGACGCTATAGGAACACGCGTCTCCGGTGCATCGGTCTTCGATCTTTCTCCTGGGCCCGAACTCGGGCTGACGGCGGCGCTCATAGGCTGCAGATCCTTCGTCACGCAAGCTATTCTTTCTGCTTACTCCTCGTTCCATGCGAACGCACTTCTCCTCTGATGTCTTTGGTTTGACGGTTCAAAAATGTAAGACCTTCTTCCAAGTCCAATGCGGTGGCTACACCGGCCAGGTTGACCCCGAGTTGAACCAAAGAGAATGCGACTTCCGGCTGGATCCCGACAATTACAGTCTGCGCACCGCGCAGCCGGATCATTTGGGCAATGTCACGCAGGGTACGGGTGGCAAACGAATCCATCACATCGAGCGCGGTAACGTCCACGATCACGCCCCGTGAGCGGAGCTTGCCTACCTGCTGAACGATGCCATCCCTCAGCTGCACCAGATCCGCGTCACTGAGGGCAGACTGGATCGTGGCGATAAGATACTGACCCTGCTTGAGAATTGGTACTTGCACGGTTGCCCCTTATGACCCAGAGGGGTTATCGGTCAATTGCACCACCCTGTACCCCAAGGCCCGCTCGGCCTCTTCGATGCCGCCCTGAAGATCGCCGACGGTGTTCATTTTGCCCAGGTCCACGCCAATCGTGACCAAGGTCTGCGCGATCTCGGGCGACAAGCCCGTGATGATGACCGTGGCCCCCAGCAACCGCGCCGCTTCCACTGTTTGCACCAGGTGATTGGCAACAGTCGCATCCATCACCGGCACGCCTGTGATGTCAATGACGACCACTTTGGCGCGGTTGGTGCGGATACCTTGCAGCAATTGCTCGGTGAGCTGACGCGCTCTTTGTGGATCAATCACTCCGATAATAGGCAAGATGAGCAGTCGCTCACGGACCTGCAACACTGGAGTCGACAAAACGCGAATCGCCTCCTGCTGCTCACGGATGACGCGCTCGCGCTCTTGCACAAATCCCACCGCCACCGTGTTGGCGATCCGGTTGGCTGCGGGCTCATAGGCATCGAGGATCCGGTTTAACAGTGCGAAGTCAGTCTGATACTTTGCGAACAATGAACGCGCCAGCACGTCGCGCAGGAGCAACACGATCCCGATCACTTCATCTGTTTCTACCCCTCGCGGGATAATGCGCTCTGACAGGTTCCGGGCATAAGCTTGCAGCGCCTCAAAAGTTCCGCTTTCCAGCGCCTCCACGTAGTTGTCATAGACGGCAGTCGCTTCTGCGAAGATTTCTTCCTGTCCCATGACGGTCAACAATTTCGCTTCCGTGATGCGTCGGGCCCACTCTTCCCGGAGCTGGGTGCGGTTTTGGCGGAGGTGCGACACGAGTTCGCGCAACAAATCTGCAATATTGTGGGAAGCCGGGGTGTTCCTCACTTGTGTACTAACAGCTGTCATCGACCACCTCCCGGATTGAAGCCAAGAGTGCTGAGCGCCATCGAAGTAACTCCTTTCATTTCAAAAACTTAATTGCTCACCGGACCTTGATCATATATACATCAGAGTAGCTGTTCAAGTCGGCGTCGCTGATATCCATATTGCTGTCGAATACCACATAGCCACCGTCACGACTAATAGCAGCACGGCTCTGCGCCCAATAATACTCGGCTGAGCGGGAACGATGGTGCGCTAATCGGAAAACAGCTGAGCCATCAATTTTAACCAGAATCAACTCCTCGTAAAAGTGCCGCCAAGCGGAGGGCCAGTCAGATTCGAGATGCTGCGGAAAGCAGGAATAATGGGGACAGGCACCCTGATCGAAAAGCGAGATCGCCACCCATCCCCGCGCGCTATCCCTGTAGCTGATGTGTGCCGGCGTCCAGTTTAGGTCAACCAAGCAGGAGATAGCGTGAGGGGGATCCACTTTGATTATGTCGGCTCCGCCCCCGCTGGGACAAGCGTCTTTGTACGTATCCGGGATTCGGCCCACAATTGCAATCTCGTTTCCACTTAAGTCTCTCCCCACATCCGTGTGAAGGCTGTTGTCAAACATGTGCCAATAGAGAGTGCCGTCGGAATTGTAGACTTCCTGTCCCCGGCCGATTGTCACGCCATTGCAGGCCCAGGTCATGAGCATCCTGTTGGAGGGTGTAATCTGAATTTTGTGCCAGCCACAGCGGGTGTCCTTGGCGCCCACGTTAACGCTTGGACCCGTGGCACCAGTACTGATCGTGTACAGGAAGGCTTGGGTTCCGGCCACGATCCAAAGATGATCTCCATCCTCCGACAAGTCCTCCTGGTCGGGAATTACCACACTGGGATAGCTGGCAAAAGTGTGCAGCGCGTTGCTTTTCACAGCATGCCCTGAGATTGATCCTCTGTAGAGGGTATTTCCATTTGTGTAATAAAACGCATCCGCAGGGTATCTGGCCCATGGCACATTGCCAACGTTGATCGCAGGGAAATCCCGTGGTCCAACCACAACGTTGCCAACCAAGTCCACAATGACGCCTTGGCCCCACTCGGTTATAAGCATGACCCGGGTATCGTCTTGGTTGACGGCGCTGATTGTCGAGTATTGATGATGGACAGCCAGCTTAAACTGCGACTTGGCGTCGGTGAGACGGACGACTGCGCAGCTGTACTGCGGGTCAGTGTAGCTGCCTCCCTTGACGGGTGGAGTAAAGTTATTGAAGCGAGGCGGAATGTGGACAAGGCCGTCGTCTCTCGACCCGCACGGGTCGTTGCCGGTCGAGACGCTGATAGCCGCGGGAATTTTGCCTTCGCCCGAGCACCGAGTTAGGCCAATACAGGGCAAAACGCAGACCACAACACTTAGAGCAACTTGGAGCTGGATGCTTGTCTTGCGCTGTGAACTCTTTGATTTAATGGGAAGATGGCAATTCAGCTGGTTGCCTCCTCTCCGCCACCGCTTCCTTACGCCAGAAGAGCTGCTCCGCATCCCAGAGCAGGTAATTCCTCATCACCGAAGGTTTAACTCCCGCCAATGAGGTTTTGGCGCCCACGAGAACATTGGGGCTCACCATGCAAATCACAGGGTCGTAGGTCGCGATGATTTCTTGCACTCGATCATAAGCCTGCTTTCTTTTCTTGTAGTCGAGAATTGTCGTCTGGCGTTGCATTAGCATATCGACTTCAGCCTGCCATGGAGCAACCGGCTGGATTTCGGTCTGTGCCCAAAGGTGAGTTCCTCCGCCGGAAGTCCAGACGTTGATTTCAGGATTTGGATCCGCGTCGCCGCTCACTAGGCCCAGGATGGAGGCTTCGTAGTCGAGCGAGTTAAAGACTCGCGTCATGATCGCCTGGAATTCGAGTGGAACCACGCGAACCTGCATCCCGAGCTGGCTCAGATCATCTTGGATCATCGTCGCGATCTTCGTCCGCTGAGTATTGCTGGGATTGGTCAGGATCGTAAACTCCACCGGGTCCCCATGTGTATCGACTAGCGTGCCGCCCGGCCGGCGAGAGAAACCTACGGAGCGCAGCAAAGCCGCCGCTCTTTCAAGAGACTTTGGGGGATGAGGAATTGCCGCGTTAATCCAGAGCTTGTTTCCCGGCGTGACCTGGTCCCATAGTGCCGTGGCACGACCCTGGTACACCAGGCGGACGATGGCCTCACGATCGATTGCCGCAGAGATCGCTTGCCGAAACTCGACGCGCTGGAACCATTCCTGTTTATGTCTGATCTCGGGGAGTTGCTTTGCGCTCAGATTGTTGAGATTGAAAAAGAGGAAGTCATATTCAAACCCGGCTCCCAAATCATAGAGCTGATAGCCTCGCGTGCGCTGATCCTTTTCCAGTACCGCATAGTTCTCAGCGCTGATTTTCCCGATCACGTCGACATCTCCCGCCTGGAAGCGGATGACTTCAGTGTCTTCCGTGGGAACAATAAGAAACGCAATCTCGTCAAGGTACGGGAGACGACTTTTCTGGAGATCCGTCTTCCAATAGAATGGATTTCGTTCCAATACAATTTGCTCGCCAGGAATATACTGCTTCAACCGAAAGGGTCCGAGTCCCGCAATTTCATTTGGATTCGTTGCCAAGCTCCAGGCCTTCGAGAGTGTTCCTTCCTCGTAAGCATGCTCGAGCAGGTGCCGAGGAAGAATCCTCACGCTGTCAAACAACCGTTCTGCCGCGGCGTAGGGCTGAGGCAAGTCGAAAACCACTCGATAAGAGCCGAGCTTTCGAGCTTGGATGGGTTTCCCTCCTATTTGCAGGAGGTCTCGTTGCGGCGAGTGAACCTTCTCATCCAGGTATACCTTGAAACTAAACACGACGTCATCTGCGTCAAAGGGATGCCCATCGGAAAACAAAATGCCATGTCGCAGCTCGAGCGTATAGCGCTTTCCGTCGGGGGAAACTTTCCAGGACTTCGCGAGCGCCGATTCTGTACGCTGCGTGTAGAGATTGATATGAATCAAGTCTGAGAAAAGAAGCGCAATCACGTCTTTCGAAGGCAGGTCCACTGCGATAATAGGGTTCAGGGTCTTCGGGTCCGAGTGGAGTGACGCCACTAAACGGCCACCGTGCCGGCCGATTTCACCGGGCACTATAAGGATATCTTCGCCGGGCTTAACGGCCTGGGACGCAGGGGTCGAATCACCAAGTACGGCAACAGGCCAGGAAGTCAAGACAAGGAGTGCGCACGCCAGTCGAAATCTCATATCGCCACCTGAAGTTTCTGCCTGCCCATCGAGTTACTCGCCTCGGAAGACGCAGGAGTCTTAAAGCGCGCCAGAAGGGCGTCGGCGAGCGAGTAGTAGAGCAGAAATATGGGAACCAAAACAATCCCGGAAACGAACATCCACCAGTAACTCTCGAGAACGTAGTACTTCTGAAGGCTGGCAAGCATATTTCCCCAGCTTGACACTGGCTCGCCCACGCCCAGCCCTAGGAACGAGAGAGTGACTTCGGCAAGGATGCATTGCGGTATCAAGAGCGCCGCCTGCGTGAGTACAACAGCCGACGTCTCCGGCAAGAGATGGCGCCGGAGAATGTAACCGCTTGAAGCGCCGAATCCGCGCGCGGCATGAACGAAATCGCGCTGTCTTGCGCTTAGAATGACGCCGCGGATCAATCTCGAGGGGCGAGCCCACCCTGTAAGCCCGATAACGCTAACCAGAAGGAAGAAAGACTGGCGAGCACCAACATGCAAAGGCAGGAAGGCACGTAGTGCGAACAACAAATAAACCCATGGTAAGGCCATGAAGACCTCAGCTCCCCGCATGATGATATCGTCCAACCAGGAACCGAAATATCCAGCAACACTTCCCAGCATGAGACCCAAACCAAGCGACAGCCCAGTTGCCAGTAATCCGGCAAACAAAGAAATCTGCCCTCCGTGGAGAAGGCGTGATAGCTCGTCGCGTCCATAGTCGTCAGTTCCGAGGAGAAAAGCCTGTGTGGACCCATCCACCCCGAACAAATGCCACTTTCCAGGGATTGCCGGTGATCCGTTTGGCCCCTCTCTCACCAGAAATCGCAGCCGTGAGATGCGGCTACAATCTTCGACATAGTGCGGAGAGCCGATACTCCCCGCTTGATTAACCCACGGGCACACATAGGGGCGAAGGTGAAACTTCCCTCCGGAGTCAACAAAATGAATGCGCATTGGAGGCGCGAAGGGATAGTCTCGATGCTGCTCAGCGGGATCATAGGGGGCAAAGAAGGCCGCACCTAAGACCAGAATATGGATCAAAGCCAGTGGCGCCACCGAAAACCAAAGCTTCTTATTTCTCATCATGGCTCACTTCTCCCGGATCCGCGGATCTGCAATGTAAAGAGAAATATCTGCGAACAAACTTCCCGCCACGAGCAACAGCGTCGAAAAAAGCACGGCTGCCACCACAACGTGTGGATCACGTTCGAGTATCGCTTGCAGAAGCATGGGGCCGACTCCAGGCCAGCCCATAATCACCTCGATCAATAGGGACCCGCTCAATAGCATTCCCACGGAAATGCCGAAAAGCGAAATCAACGGGTTGGCTGCTGCCGGGAGGGCGTGGCCAAACAGCAGCCGGTAACGAGGAATGCCGTGGCCGCGGGCCGCAGCGATGAACGGCGCGTCCAGAACGTTTAACATGGCAGACCGGACATGCCGCACCAAGACGGGGAGCATCCCTGCTGCAAGGGCAGATACAGGCAAGATGAGGTGAAGAACAAGGTCCTTTGTCCTTCCGAATACTCCCGTTTCTGGGAGTGCTGGCGCGTGCATTCCTCCCGTAGGAAGCCAGCGTACACGCAGTGCGAGCGCCAGTAGGCCCAGCGCGATCAGAACATCTGGTGTGGCCAAGAGAAAAGTACTCCCGATGCTGGAGATCCGGTCTTCCCATCGTCCAGCCCGAGATGCCATCCAAACTCCGATCGGAATCGCGACCAGCCACGAACACAGCAAGGCGGTAATGGTCAAAGTTAACGTGTTGCCCATACGTGTTCTCAACAACGGCCACACGGGGGTGTTGTACGCAAAGGAAAACCCAAGCTCGCCGCGCGCTGCCGATCGCAACCAACGCGTGTACCTGACCGGAAGCGGTTGATCCAGACCATATTCGACTCGAAGGGCGGCAACAGTTTCGCGGGAAATCTGGGGGCTCAGCCGCATTTCCTGGAAGTATTCGCCCGGGGCAAGATCGATGAGGATAAACGCGAGGACAGATACGCCAAAGAGGACGAACAGCGTGCGCGCGAGTCTTTGGGCGAGGAATTGGATCATTGTGAATTCACCGGAAGGCTGCTTAGTTCGGGTACCGCAGCCAGGAAGCCATCTGCGTGTGAACTCTGGGAGTCCGCGAGCAATTCCGGTACGCCGCCTTCCACGATTCGTCCTTCGTGAAGGACAGCCACCTCATCGGCAAGGTGGGTGACCAAGCCGAGGTCGTGGGAAATGCACAAATAAGTAAGAGAACAAACCTCCTGGAGCCTCAGCAGCAAATTGGAAATCTGGGCTCGGGTCGAAAGATCGAGACCGGTTAGAGCCTCGTCCAGGATGAGAAGTTTAGGCTCTAGCACCAGCGCACGGGCAATAGCCAGCCGTCGGCGCTGGCCTCCGCTGAATTCGAACGGCAGCCGGCTTCCCATGCAAGCGGGCAATCCCACCAGCTCCATCAAATCGAGAGCCCGCTCGTTCCGTTCTTTCTTTGTCCCGCGGCCAGCAATAAGCAGGGGTTCGGAGACAATCTCAACGGCGGTGAATCTGGGATTCAGGGACGCGCCCGGTTCCTGGAAGATCAATTGGATCTGGCGCCGGAACGGTACCAATTCGCGATCTGTGAGCATTGCAAGGTTTGTCCCTGCAAACCAGATTTCTCCAGAATCCGGTTCTTCGAGGCATGCCAAGCAACGGGCCAGGGTGGACTTCCCCGATCCCGACCTACCAATCAAAGCCAGCGTCGAACCGGCGCAAATCTTCAAGTCAACAACGCGTAATGCCTCGATTTGAGGGCGACGTTTCGATAACCACCCACCACGGGTGTATCGTCTGCTTAAACCCACCGCGCGTAGGAGTATTTCCGCCTCACCGGCTTGTGATGACTCAGTGAGCATAATTGAAGCACGCGACCCGCCGAGAGATTTCCGACCGGAACTCCTCCGGCTTGCGGGTTCGACAAAGACTCCTTCCGTCCGGGCAGCGAGGCTCGAAGGCACACCCCGCAGGCAAGTCGGCAAGATTAGGCGGCTCACCTGGAATCACCGCAAGGAGTTGCTTGCGAGCTTCGTTCAAACCGCTTGGGGGCCGGGCCTGCAAAAGCCCTCGTGTATACGGATGCAAAGGCTTCTGTATAACCTCCTGAGTTGGACCTTCTTCAACGAGGCGACCTGCGTACATAACCAGGATGCTGTCGACGACCTGTTCGAGCTCGCCGGGATCGTGACTTATCAAGAGAAGCGCCAGTTGTAATCTTTCCTGGAGGCTCTTCAGAAGGGCCAGAATCTCTCTTTGGCTCACGGCATCCAGCGCGGTGGTTGGCTCATCGGCAATGATGAGCGCCGGATGGCAAGCGATGGCCTGCGCAATCACCACTCGCTGCTTTTGTCCTCCACTCAGCTGGTGCGGATACGCTTCTTCGATGTGCTTATCGGCGGAGAACCCAACCTGTGTCAAGAGAACCTTCGCCCCTTCCCTTGAGCGTTCCAGACTCAGCGGTTTGTGTGCGCGAAGTACCTCAGCTATCTGATTACCCACTCGAACCACCGGGTTGAGCGCCATACCCGGCTCCTGATAAATCATCGAGATTCCTGCGCCCCGGATTCTTTGGATTTCGCGCTCTCCTAGCGCTAGCAAGTCTATTCCCCGAAAGATAACAGTGCCGCGCACCACACATCCTCCCGCCGGAAGCAGGCGGAGCAGCGACAGCCCCAATGTAGTCTTCCCGCACCCCGATTCGCCAAGCAGCCCTACAGCCTGTCCTGCCGCGATGTCGAAGCTCAGGTTATCGACTACAGTGAATCGCCGCTGGGCATCCAATTGATAGCCGACGGCCAGATCACGTACCTGAAGCAGCGGTAGCATTAGGATCCTTTGATAGCCGGGCAAACACGCTGGCGCTTGGTCCGACCCGAAACCCCAAACATTTAAGCCAGGCATCTACTGCCAAAGACTGCACACACCTGTTTCTAACTGGAAACTTTCTCCCTCTTCACTCAATCAGCACTGGCCCGTCACTTGACACCACGTGGCGACCGCTTGGTAAGCATCGAGGCGGCCGTAACCCAAAGCAGGGGAAATGTAGTTGGCATTCGATATCGCCTGCGCAGCTGACTGCTGGTTCAAGCCGCCGCTGACATTCCACAACAACGCCACCGTGCCCGACACGAACGGAGCGCTGAAAGAGGTGCCCCAACCAGCGGCGTAAGTCCCGTAGGGATACGTCGTAACAATCCCCTCGCCCGGAGCTCCGACCCAAACGGGAGGTTGTCCGTAGTTTGAGAATGAGGAAAGCGTGTCATCGTTGGTGGTGGAAGCAACGCCCATGACGTTGCTCAAGCCCGCCGGGTAAACCACAACCTGTTGTCCATCGTTACCAACGGACGCCACACAGATGACCCCTCCATCCGTGGCGTGGTTCACGGCTCTCTCGAGCTCACGGGAATAAGTGGAGAAATCGAAGCTCATGCTCACAATGTTCGCGTTGTTTCGAGTTGCATAGTAGATCGCACGCAGCACATCCGACAGGTTTCCCGTTCCATCCGCGTGAAAAGCTTTCAGCGGCATGATCTGGGCAGTTGGGGCGACCAAGTGAATGATTCCTGAAACCATTGTCCCGTGCCCAAAGGCCGCAAATTTAGGCTGCGAGAACGTGGAGCTGCCCTGCTGATTGACCACTGCCATGCTCTCTTGATTGACCCACGCCGGCTGGGCGCCGTTTACCACGGCCATGCTTTCCTGATTCACATCGGTCAGCTCCGACCCGCCTGTTTGGTTCCTGGTGAAGTCGCGGCCCTGCACCAACACGGCCTGGAGCACTGGATGGGTGGGATCCACGCCCGTGTCAATCACTGCGACAATTCCCGCACCACTGACATTGAAGGATTGCTGCGCAGCTTGCAGATTGATGATCTGGGATGCCGGTTGATTGGCGTACCCGTCCCACACGGTTGTCCCGTAGTAGTCGACGGGCGTCGTGTCATACAGACCACTCGGCGCCGTCTGGGTTTGCATAACATGTAAGAGCAAGTCAGGCTCCGCATCCACGATTCCCAGCTGGCCCACCAATTCCCCCAGGAAGGTTGTGAGCGAAACATTGGTCGGGGCCGCCACCAGGAAGACTTGCCCGAGAGAGCCGTCTATTCCTTCAATTACGCTGCAGTGCAGGAGGAAACACGTGGTCTGCAGCGCGCCCTGTCCAAGGGAATCGCGTACGATAACATGGTTCTGCGCCTTGCCTTGGGCGCTTGAAATTGCCAGAAACAGCAAGCAAGACAGTAAGCAAAATACCGTGCGTTTTCTCATTTCAGCACCTGCCATCTTTTTGTTTCCTTGTTGGACCTTGAAGGTTCGATGCAACTCCCGAGCTCTGCAGCTAATTTTCTGGCTGCCAACTCGATATTCGTTTACCTGCCCAATCCATCTTCCCCAACGGGACCAGGACCCATGACCGCTCACCCAGCCGGATTTCAAGGCTGACATCTTCCGGAAGCTCGCATTCCACATGGAACTCGCCAAATTGGTTGGTGGCGGTTCGCGCTAGAGTTCCCATCCCGCTGACTAAGAGCACTGAAAGACCATCGTTCTTGCCTTTTTTCTCGGCGTCCAGCACCTGCCCTGCGAGCGATGCCCGGCCAGATCCTTCCGCGAACTCGATAGAAAGATCAATAGTTGTCTTTTTGTGCTGATAAGCAAACTGCCTGGCGCCTGGGGAAACACCGCGTACGCCAGTCGGCAGCGGGGACTGGAAACTATCAAATATCATTCGCGCAATCTGCATGGCCCGCGGAGACAAATCGCGTGACCGTGAGTATGTGACAAGGTCTTGAAGCGTGATCCAAAGCTGTTGAAGCATGCCTTCTTGAGATACTTGGATCAGGTCGTTGCGTTCAATGAGCTCTATCATTTCGCGGTCGGCAACACCGTTGCTGATCACCAGCATTCGATCCGCTAAACTTGGGCGAATCTGTCTTATCCTCAGGATGGCCTGCTCTGCACTCGCCTCAGAACTACCCAGGTCGATCAGAACGGCGTCAAAGGCCTCTCGCTGTAGAATAACGGGCGCCTCCTCCTTGGTCTGAACCACTGTGCACGTCCAACCCATGGTGGCCAGGAATGTAGATATCAGACTCTGGACGGATGGTTCAGCACCTATGAGCAGAACCCTCCGTCTGTGTACTAAAGGAGCTTCAGAATTTTTTCGTTGAAACATCTTTCTCGAACTGACCTTTATATTTCTCCCCCCCGCTTGTGGTTGTCTCTGCGCAACCGATGTCACCTTCGCTGAGATCCTGCCTGAAGTAAAGGGGGTAAACAATGTCATTTTGGGTAGGGAGAATCCTGTATGCAGGCGGGATCAACCGACGAGGATAAAAGGGGCCCAGTAATAGGGGTGGGGGTAACGTTGCCTTACCTCGACCATAGCCTCCTGCAGCGCTAGAGCCCGGTCCGGACGAGCGAAGAGACGACTGTAGAATGCTTTCATGAATTGCGCGGTGCTGCTATCGTTGACATCCCACAGGGTCAGAAGCAGGCTCCGCGCCCCGGCAGAAAGCAGGCCTCTCACAAGGCCGATGAGTTCGTCTCCCGCGGCAATTACATTAAGACCCGTCGAACAGCCGCTCAAAGTGATCAACTCGGCTGGCAGTTTCAAATGATAAAGATCGTATAGCGTGAGGAAGCTGTCTCCCATACGGATGCCGGAAAACATGGGATTGTCCTGGCGGAAGAATCCGTGTGTGGCGACGTGAATCAACCGGCTCTGGGGACCGTTCTCCCTCAAGACCTTTTCGCTGGCTTTAGGTCCGAGGAACACCTTCGCTTGTGGAACAATCTCAGCCACAGCCTGAAGCTCTTCATAGATAGACGGTGTCTGCTGATCTGGAACGCCCAGAATCAAAGAACAGCCGGCCTGATTGGCTTGCTTCCGGCGACACTGCATATAGATGCTCGCGCTCGGTGCATAAGAAACAGTGAAAGAATCAATCAGATATCGGTCTCCATCAAAAAGCGCGTGGAAAGGCACGTAATGGAGCAGTTCGTGAGGAACCACGATCAGGCGCCTTCCCTTGAGCTTGGGGCGCACGAGAGCAAGTAGCTCGGTGTAAAGCTCATTCAAATGAAACCGCGTTGCCTCAAGGAGCGGCCCCTTAAATTCCTGCAGATAACTCGGACCGAGGCGAAATTTCGAGAATTGAAATTGGAGCATGCGCAGGATTTGGGCGATGCGCGGAGCGACCGTGACAGGCATGATTTCCACACCATCCTCGGTCACGATCGCCGCCAGGATACGATCGCGAACGCGGAAGTACTCCAGCAGTGTCGTGTTTGGGCCGAGAGCCTCACGAACGGAATCGAGAGATATTGGCTCCGCAGGCCCGACGCCGGAGGCTTCTGCCTCCGCTGGAGACAGCTCTCGCAAGGCCCGAAGAAGTTCCTTCTCGCGTTCCTGTGCCAGTTCCCGAAGAGCGAGGAGGCGTTCGTCGGATGCGGCGACTTGACCGAGTTGCTCGACCTCCATGCGGTGATAGTACCAATTCAGCTGTTCTCGCAGATCGCGAATCCGCCGAGCCACTCCGCTTTCTTCAGGGCCGTCAGCCGACACGGGATTCATCCGGTGGGTAATCAATTCGAGCAAGCCGCGGGATTTCGCCTGCTCCATATAGGCCCATGCTTCCGCTTGAGCACCAGGAGTCGCGCTGGATGCCAAGCAGAGGTCGACAAGGTTCTCATAGACTTCGAGCTTGTTCTTCACAAAGGAAATCTTCAGCTCTTCCCCGTGGACTCCGCCGCGAAGGGTTTCAAGCACCTCCTTTGCGGCTCGATAATGATGCTGCGCCTCTTGAAGATGATGGACGGCTTCTTCTACTTGACCCATCACCAAATGCGTTTGATAAGCGAGAATCGGCATTTCCTTTCCGCTAAGACCCTGGAGTGCGGTCTGACATTGCTGGCGTGCGGCTTCGATTTCTCCCGTCTTCAGCGATAACCTCGCAAGCAACAAACGGCAAAGGATGGCCCGGCCGGGCAAGGGTGAGGTGCAAAAGAATTCCAACGCAGCCAAGCAGTATTTTTGGGCTTCAGGCAGGCGTCCTTCGTTGAAATAAACCAGGCCTCGATACAGGTCGATGAGTGACGGCCAGACCTGGTTTTCTTCTTTGACAAACAGAGCTCGTGCCTGCGCGAAAAGTTCCAAAGCTCGAAATCCTTCGCCCTGCTGGCTCAATGCGATCGCCGAGTTGCACAAAGCCTTCGCAGTTTCGTATCCCATGCCGAGTTGCTTGAAGTTGCTAAAAGCTTCCCTCGCGAGTTCAGCTGCATCCTGATTGATATTGAGTTCCAAGTAAATTTCCGAGAGGTCAAGTTGGCAAAGAGCTGCGCGGTAGCTATCACCGGCTTTTTGAGCGGCCTCCCGCGCGCCACGTAACATGTCGATGGCGCGTCCGTAATGCCCTCTCAGGTAATACAGGTAGGCGATGTTGTACTCAGCCTGAGCCATCGCCAACGGCATGGCCTGCTCTCTGCAGAATTTGCGGACTTGCTCGTAAGCCTCCAGGGTCTTTTCGTACTCATTCAACATGGTCAGGCACATTGCGATGTTGTGGAGAGCGGCGACAATGCCCTCTGCATCTTTGAGAGGAAGCAGTTGCGAATAAGCTTGCTCGTAACAATCGAGCGCTTCGCGAAACCGATCCTGCCGATGGAGAATGTTTCCGACGTTGATATCAAGACGGGCCAGCCGGACCGTGTCCTGCGTTGTTGCAAAGATCTTCCGGGCTCGTTCCGCTGCCACATGCGCGCGTTCATACTCTCCCATTAAGATCAGTGGTTGAATGGAAACGCTAAGGGTGCGGCCTGCTTCGACGGTCTTTCCGGACTCCTCGAAAAGCTCGACCGCCCGCAAGTGGAGTTCGGATGCTTGCCTGTTCTGCCTAAGAAACCACAAAACGTTTGCCTTGGCGCGCAGAGCGAATGCCTGGGACTCCTTGTCGTTGAGCTCGTTGGCAATAGCGACGGCCGTGTCAGCCAGTCCGTGGGCTTTTTTCAGGTCGACCCGCAGCAGAACTCGCACGGCTTCGTCCAACTGTACAACAAACGCGGGGGAGAGCAGGCGTGGACGGCGGGAAAGGAATTTGATGCGACTGGCATCATCAGGAAGTGCGGCCAATCGGTCGAGAACTCTTTCGTGACTAGTGCCCATGGTTGTCATCACAGCTCTTCCGCTTGTGGTGTTTCGCCAAATTCTTCTATGTCCGAAATCCATCTCTCTACAGAGACAGCGGAACCGAGGCGTCTATCATAAATCTATGCTTGAGAAAAACGGCTACAAGAACCAGATCATCGATTAAGCTTTGGCCTTGAACTTCTCCTACTTCGGATCACCGCGGCAGATTCAGATCGGCGCCGTCGTTGCGGCTTTACCTGGCCGATCAGCGGGTGGGAACATTATCGCCCCGACTCTCATCCCAATGCGGGCTTTGTTCGAGAAGCGATTTCTGCTCTAGGGTAGTTTTACCATCCCTATGGATTGTGCAAATCTCTGAGGAATCGCTTTGGTACAGGCTCTCCGGTCAACGTTTTCAAAAACTCCTTCAGATGCTCTTTTTCCTCCGCCGAGAAACGCAGTGGCCGGATTTGCTTCGGTCCGCCAAGGAAGGTGCCGTCGGCATCGCCGCCGCGATCATAGAAGTCGATCACTTCGTCCAGCGTCGCCGCTTGGCCGTCGCGGAAATAAGGAGCGGTCTCAGCCACTTGACGAAGGCTTTTCGTCCGCCACAGACCGAGCGGAATTGTCTGGCTGCAGAAGTTGCCATCTCGGGTGGTAGCAGGATCATCGCTGAAATGTCCGTTCACGTTGAAATCGCCGTCCGCCACCGCAGTCGTGCAAATCAGGGCTTGGTTGGCCGCGTGGCCGGTCTCGGTGGGGTCGGCAAAGGGAGAAAGCGACTTGTCAATGCGCAAACCGATAATGTGAAAATCGTCGTCAGACAAAAGTGGCGTGTTATGGCAATGGACGCAGCTCGCCTTTCCAATAAACAGTTTCAGCCCCTGCTTCGCTTCACGGCTGATGGCGTTGCGATCGCCGGCAACGAACCGGTCAAACGGCGCATTGCGGCTCACCAGTTTTCTGAGATAAGCCTCTATGGCCTTGCCGTAATTGACCAGAATGCGGTTGATGATCTCCTTGTCGCCCGGGTTCAGGCTGTTCCAGCTCGCCCTGTCAGTGTAGGGTGAACCGGTTGCGGGAAATCGTGTGCGGTTCGCAAGGCCCGGATCAAGCGAGAATTCGGGAAACGCATTGTTATAGTCGTCGCGATAGTGGTCAAAGATTACATGTGCAAGTTGCAACCGGCCGCCGTTTTGAACCGGTGGGCCCTCCGGCTCGCTTTGTGCGTCAACCCACTCGGAATCGGAGAAGCCGTCATTCTCCCGCCAGTGGGCGCCCGAGCCGGCGTGGATGTAAAAGACGGTATTGACGACGCTACTCACGTTGCGTGTCATCCAGGCTGAGCCCAGGCCGGTCGCGTTGGGAATCGGTCCGCCATTATTCGAGCGGATGTCAAAGAGCCACTTCGATTCCGGCATGTGGCAATTGCGGCAGGCGATCTTGCCTTTCTCGCCGATGGCGCCCAGTTGCCCTTGCGCAGATGTGCCGACTTGAATGGGACCGGAAAGGCGAGGTTCAAAAAAGAGCTTTTGTCCAAGGAGAGCTGCGGCCGGCGAATCGCGATACTTATTGGTCGTGTCCACAGGCAGCGCTGGCAACGGAGAAAGGGTCCTGATGATCGCCCACTCCTGGCGGGAAAAGCCCTCATGCTTCCTGTCATCGGAATCGGAGGACTGTTTTAAATTGGGATCAGCCAACGGTCTTGCACTTTCGCCGTCGGAGGCAGTCTCGTCAGAATATCCGAAGGAAACTGCCAGCGCCACCGACACGACAAACAGACCGAACCACAGTGTGGATCTCCGCATCGTTCACCTTCACGCAGAATCGCAATTCTGGAGCTCCCCTCGTGGCGTCGGGGACGCCTGGATTGTACACTGGGCCTCGCTTCGTCGTCATACAATCTGTTTCCGCACTGCGCCGGTCCGCTGCGGGCTTTGCATATCGTAAGGAGGAGAAGAGCAGAGAGCCTGGATACCCGGCCTGACACCGCGATTCTTTACTAAAACCGGAGGCGCATCTCTGCGCCTCCGGTTTTACAGGCATGCTTGTTGCACCCGTATATCGCGGTTCGCGGAAGCGTCTTATGCCGTTTTCTTTAGAAGCTCCTTAGCGCGCTTGCGTCCGATGTCGATGGCTTCACTAACCTGTTTCGTCGTACGAGCAAGCATCTTCTTCCCAGACCGTCCAAGAG
>WNFI01659677.1_pt1 | contig 16151 bp, 16 predicted proteins | sample 5400471 | NCBI WGS metagenome assembly WNFI01 (sample SAMN13153348, study PRJNA577476) | soil metagenome | isolation source: 100 cm saprolite on Douglas fir-dominated hillslope | place: USA:California | collected 2013-09-17 | reverse complement strand
GTGCGAGCCACGTCATTTCGCGCCCGATGGTAGGCACGGATCATGGCGACCCCGGCGAACTCACCCTGCGCGCCGGCCATGGGCGTGAGGCTGACGCCCTTCATACCCGTGATTTCCTGCAGCATTTCCTGCAGTTCGTACATGCAGGCCAAAAACCCTTGGGGCTCGGGCCCGAGCGGATGCCTGCCGAGAAATTCCGGCAGCATGGCGAAGGTGTTGCACGCCTTGGGGTTGTACTTCATGGTGCAGGAACCCAAGGGATAAAAATGCGTGTCGATCGAGAAATTCATCTGCGAAAGGCGCGTGAAATGACGCACCACCTGCAACTCGGACACCTCGGGCAGCATGGGCGGGGCGGCGCGGCGCAGCTGCGCGGGAATTTCGGCGGAGCCCGCAACGTGCGGCGGAAACTGCGTGCCGGCGCCTCTCCCCGGCTTGCTCAGTTCGAATATGAGGGGCTCTCGCAATTGCAATTCTGGCATGGTTGGTCCTTTAGCATGGATTCCGTTCAAACCTGACAACAACGCGTTTCCGCGGAAACGCTGGTTCGTCCGCTGGTTGGTCGTTCCGAGGGTTTCCTGCGAAACGCGCGCCGCACGATGCTCCCTTTAGGCGGCAGCACGCGATGGGCTCATCACATCTGCGAGCGTGCGGGAATAGGTATCGATGTCCGCGTCGAGTTTGGTCTCGGTCGCGCAGACCAGGAGCGCGTGGCCCAATTCCGGGTAGCGGTCGATGAGGTCGAGTCCCCCGAAGATTCCGCGTCGCGCCAGAGCGCTGAGCACCGGCGCCACCGGCCGATCCAGGAGCAACACGGCTTCATGAAAACGCGGCGCAGTAAACGCCGGTTTGACGCCGGCGACTCTGCTGAGCGCAGCGACCAAATCGTCCGTGCGCTGCAGACTGGCTGACGCCACTCGTTTCAGACCCGCGGCGCCCAGAAGCGACATGTAGATGGTCGCAGCCGTCACCATCAGGCCCTGGTTGGTGCATATATTCGAGGTCGCCTTGCTGCGCCGTATATGCTGCTCGCGCGCCTGCAAGGTCAGGCTGAACCCCGGACGGCCCTCGGTATCCAGGGTACGTCCGACGATCCGCCCCGGCATCTGCCGCACGTACTGCATGCGCGTCGCCATGAATCCGAAGTAGGGTCCGCCCGCCGCCAAAGGCACACCCAGCGGCTGTCCTTCGCCGCAAACGATGTCCGCGCCTTGCATGCCGCCGATCTGCGCACCCCACTGCCCCGGGGCTTTGAGCAGCGCCAGCGATATCGGATTGACAACCGCGATCAGCAGGATTTTGTTTTGGTGCGCCCAGTCCGTCAGCGCATCGATCTCTTCCAGGCTGCCGAAAAAATTCGGCTGCTGCACCACCAAGGCCGTGACATCCTGCCCGTTGTAGGATTGCAGGGATTCGAGCGGCGTGCGCCCCGCCGTTCGATCGAAATCCACCGTCTCGAACACGATGCCCTGATTGCCCGCGATCGATTTCGCCACCTGGGCATACGTGGGATTCACCGTGCGCGGCAGTAGAATACGCCGCGAACTCGCCGCACGATTGGCGCGTACCGCCATGAGGCAGGCTTCGGCCAGGGCCGAAGCGCCGTCGTACAGCGATGCATTCGACACCTCCATGCCCGTCAGGGCGCAGATCATCGATTGATATTCATAGATCAATTGCAAGGTGCCCTGGCTCGCCTCTGCTTGATAGGGCGTGTACGCGGAATAGAATTCGCCGCGAGTCGCGATGGCCCACACCGGCGCCGGGATGTGGTGTTCGTAGGCTCCCGCGCCGATGAAATTCAACGGCCGGCCGTCGCTCGCCGCGCGGTCGGTCATCAGACGTCCGATTTCCATTTCAGAGAGCGGAGGCGGCACACCGAGCACACCTGCGCGCAGTTCGCCGGGGATTTCGTCGAACAGTTCGTCGATCGACCGCACGCCGATCACTTCCAGCATATGGGCGATATCGTCGGGGGTATGAGGAATGAATGCCATGCAAGGGCCTCCTACTTCGCTTCTTCCGCGAGGTAATTCGCGTAGTCCGCGGCGCTCATCAACGCGGTGTCGTCGATCGGCGCATTCGTCTGCACGCGGAACATCCATCCGGCCCCATAGGGATCCTGATTGAGCAGTTCGGGTTGGGTGGCAAGCTGGCTATTGCTGCCGATGACCTTGCCGCTCACCGGACTGTAGACATCGGAGGCCGCCTTGACGGATTCGACGACTGCACTCGCGCGCACCCATTCGTGGCTCTTGGTGTACCGCAAATCACTGGGTATGTTGCTCAATGTATGTCCCCCTCAAGCTAGACTGAAATCAACGCCTTCCCATGACGCACGAACGGTGTCTTGACGATGCTCGCGGGATGCAATTTGCCGCGAATCTCGACTTGCACACCGGCGGCGGCTGTTTTTGGCACGCGCGCCAGCGCGATGGAACGATTCAAGGTCGGAGAAAATGTTCCGCTCGTCACTTCGCCGGCGGGTACTACTCTCTGATGGCTGCGCAGCACCCCACGCTCTTCGAGCAACAGGCCGACGAGTTGATCTCCGGACGTGCGCCGCAGAATTTCCAGCGCCGCGCGCCCGATGAAATCGCGGTCGCCGGGTTCGAATGCCACCGTCCAGGCCAACCCTGACTCCAACGGGTGATGAGTTTCATCCATGTCATTGCCGTATAGATTCATTCCGGCTTCCAGCCGCAGGGTATCTCGTGCACCCAAGCCGGCGGGCTGAATTCCCTGCGCGCGCAGCGCATTCCAGGTCTTGGCGGCGTCGGCGGCCGGCATCATCACTTCGAAACCATCTTCGCCGGTGTAGCCGGTCCGCGCGATGAACCAGGCATCGAACGTTCCACCGAAGAAAGGTGCCAATTCACGCGCGGCAGCACGCTGCTCCGACGCCAACAGCGGCAGAGCCTTCTCCCGGGCATTCGGGCCTTGAATCGCGATCATCGCCAAATCGCCGCGCAGGGTGACGGTCACGGCGAATGGTGCCGCATGCCGGCGAATCCACTCCAGATCCTTGTCGCGGGTACCGGCGTTGACGACCACGCGAAACCAGGTGTCCGACATGAAATAGACGATCAAATCGTCGATCACACCGCCGCTCGGCAGCAACATGCAGGAATACAACGCCTTCCCGGGAATTTTCAGCCGGCCGACATCGTTGGCCAACAGGCTCCTCAAGAACTCGCGGACTCGGTCGCCCGTGAGGTCGATGACGCCCATGTGCGACACGTCGAACATGCCCGCGTCGCGGCGAACCGCGTGATGCTCTTCGATCTGCGAACCATAGTGCAGCGGCATTTCCCAGCCGCCGAAATCGACGATTTTCGCGCCCTGCAGAACGTGGGTGTCATAGAGCGCAGTCTTCAGGCCCATCGCAACCTCGCGGCGAAAGAAAAAGTGACACAAGCACCAGTGTGCCTTGCCCCTCTGTCCTTTGGACCTGAGAGATCGCGCGCTCTCGATGAGCGCTGCTCCCCTTCGGTGGATCGCCGCTGCGACCGCTCTCCAGAGATCGCGAGAGTCTGCCGTTCGTGTGCCTGAGCGTTTCCGGGCGGTTGCGCCTTCGGCGGTCCTAGTCGAAAGGACTCTCTCCAGACAGCTCTTATCGCGATCCAGATATGATACACCATCCGCTTCGGGCGGTGCGAAGAGCGGAATAGAATCATCGGCATGACGCAACATATCCTCGTCTCCCTGGCCGTCACCGCTACCTTTGCCGCCGTGACTCTGGGGCCGCCTTGCACGGCATCGGCGGCACCCGCGAACATTTCCGCGACATCGCCGGAGGCGTTGAAAACGCGGCTCGACCGGATCTACGACGATGCGTGGCAGCGCTGGCTGCGCGAGGATCCGACCCTGGCCACCGGCATCGGCGATTCGCGCTACAACGATCGCTGGCCCGATCTGTCGCCGGCGGCCATCAAGCAAACCAACGATGACGATCAGGCCGCGCTTGCGGCGCTCCGCGCAGTCGATTCGACGATGCTCGCCGCGCCGGATCGGCTGAACTACGACATCGTCAAATTCGAGTTCGAGCGCCGTTTGTCGCTGGCCCGCTTCAAGCCCCACCTGTGGTGGATCTCACAGCTCGGCAGTGTGCAGGCTTCGAACAGTCTGCAAACCGCGAGCGAAATTGCCGAAATCTCGCCGTTTGCGACGGTGCGGGACTACGAGAATTGGATCGCCCGCTTGCGCGGTTTCGGCGCCTATCTGGATCAAGGCACCGAATTGTTGAAAATAGCGGTCCGCGAAAAGCGCACTCAGCCTCGCGTGATCATGTTGCGAGTCAAGCCGCAAATTGCGGCGCAACGTGTCGCAACTCCGGAGGCCAGTCCCTTTTTCACGCCGTTCACGCACATGCCGGGCTCCATCTCCGCCGCTGAGCGCGAACGCCTGATCGACGCGGGAAAGTCGGCGATATCCGCCGTCGTGCTGCCGGCATTTGCGCGCTTCGATCGGTTTTTCAATGAGACGTACCTGCCGGCCTGCCGCGACAGCGTCGGGATCTCCGAGACTCCCGACGGTGAAGCCTACTATCGCGCGCTCATCGGCTATCACACGACGACGGAGCTGACCGCCGACGACATCCACCGCATCGGTCTTGACGAGGTCAAGCGCATTCGCGCCGAGATGGACAAAATCATCGCTGCCGTCGGCTTCAAGGGCAGCTTCCAAGAATTTGCGCACTACCTGCGCACGGATCCGAAGTTCTTCTACACCGATCCGACCGAATTGCTGCACGGCTACATGGTCATTGCCAAGAGCATCGATCCGAATCTCGTCACGCTCTTCGGCAAGCTGCCGCGCACACCCTACGGCGTCCGTGCCATACCGGACACCAGTGCGCCGAATTCGACTACGGCGTACTACCAGCCGCTGGCCGCCGACGGTTCGCGCCCCGGGTACTACTACGTCAACTTGTACAAACCGGAGGCGCGGCCGAAATGGGAAATGGCGGTGCTCACCAGCCACGAAGCGGTGCCTGGCCATCATTTGCAAATCGCCCTGCAGTACGAGAACGCAGCCGGCGTGCCGATGATCCGGCGCATGGCCGACTTCACCGCCTACGCCGAGGGGTGGGGCCTGTACGCTGAAAGCTTGGGCGACCAGCTCGGCCTGTATTCGGATCCCTATAGCAAATTCGGTCAACTCACCTATGACATGTGGCGTGCCGTGCGCCTGGTCGTCGACACGGGGCTGCACGTCAAGGGATGGACTCGTCAGCAGGCAATCGAGTATTTCATGGCCAATGCGCCCAAGAGCGAACTGGACATCACCAACGAGATCGACCGCTACATCGCCTGGCCGGGCCAGGCCCTGGCCTACAAGATCGGACAAATGAAAATCCTCGAACTGCGCGCGACGGCGCGGCAGGCGCTGGGGCCGCAGTTCGATATCCGCGAATTCCACGACGTCGTACTGTCGACGGGCGCGGTGCCGCTATCGGTGCTGGATCGGGTGGTCCAAAGATGGCTCGCCGCCAAGGCGGGCGGCCACCACGAAGCCGCAGATACCGCGGCTCATTGACGCCTCGCGGCTCATTGACGCCTCGCCGCTCTATCCACCCGATTTCTTCGCCGGCCAGCCCAATTTGATCAGCTCCGCGACGATCACGTCACGATGATCGCCCTGAATTTCAATGACACCCTCGCGGACGGTGCCTCCGGATCCACAGCGCTTCTTGAGTTTGGTGGCCAAGGATTCGATGTCGGACAGCGGCATCGGCAGACCGCTGATCGTCGTGACTCCCTTGCCTGCCCTCCCCTTGATCTCCCGGCCCACTCGCACGGCCGCGGGTTTGGCGGCGCCGGGAGCGCCCTTCGGGCACACACAGTCACGCACGGGTCTGCGACAATTGGGGCAGAGACTTCCAACTCCGGTTGAGTAAATGATGCGTGCGGCCATGTCTGTATTATGCCGATTAGCGTTCGCGCCCCGCCATCCCCATACTTTGCTGATTCACTAGGACCATCCATGGGTTTTGCACCTGTCTCATTGCACGGCCGGCACGTCTCACTCGTGCCCCTTTCTCATTCGCATCACGACAGTCTCGTCGACGCCTTGAAGGATGGCGAGCTGTGGACCTTGTGGTACACCACAATTCCCACTCCTGAGGGATTGCAGGCGGAGATCGACCGGCGTTTGGAGCTTCAACAGCAAGGTTCGATGATTGCGTTTGCGCGACACCTGCGTGTACAGCATTATCGATCGCGAGTGGCCGACGGTGAAGGCCCATCTCACTCATCGACTGATCGTCTAAGGGACGTTCATCACTAAGCGGATTTCCAAAAGGTGATGACCGCCCCTCCCGCGATCACCAACCCACCGCCGACCAAGATCGGCATCGTAGGTAGAGTTCGGAAGGCGATGAAATTGATCACCTGCCAGACCACAAATAGGGTCGCAATGTACAGCCCGACCACACGGCCGAACTCGATCGGCGCAAGGTTTAGACACGATCCATAACCGAAGAGCAGCGCCGCACCTGCGAGGAACAGCGCGATGCGCATCGCGCCGGCATGCTGGTAGATCCCTATTCGTACGACGGCGTCGCCGCTGACTTCCAGGACGGTTGCGATCACCAGCAGAATCAGCGGGTGCACTGTTTGAGAAATCTTTAGCATTAGTCAGTTCGCTTTGGTTGAATCCGCGCAATTCGATCGAGTCGACGACTTTCAGCCTACCAGAGACCGGTGCTGCCATGCCGCATCGAACGCAACCAAACTGATCGGCCGTAACCTCAGCTAACCCCATCCAATCGATCAAAGCGCGGCTTGACGCTCGGGCGCGGACGGGAGGACATTTAGCCAACAATAGAAATAGGCCCTCCGCCGCGCAGCTTTGCAACTTTATCCGGTCAGCGGTGTTCTGGGTCTAAACGAACACACTCCAGTGCAGCATCCACCTACCGGGCCCGACCGCTCAACCGAGTTCACGACCTTCATGCGTGCGTATCAGGATATGGTTTTTTCGACCGCCGCCCGCCTGGCAGGCGATGACGGACAGGCCGAGGACATTGCGCAGGAGGTCTTCCTGAGAGCCTATGAACATTTCGCGCATCTCTGCACCAGTCCGACGGCAGGCGGCTGGCTGAAGACGGTGACCACCAATTTGACAATCAATTATTTGCACCGGTATCGCAAGCGCTGGCGCTTGTTCTCGGAGCTGAGACCTGCGAACGCCGATGAGGACACGTCGGGACCGGATCTGGGGGCGGAGCCGGACATGCTGCTCGCAGATCTCGGTGCGGAGCAGCGACGCGAGCTGATCGACGGCGCGCTGCGCAAACTCCCCGAGCATCAGCGGCTGGCACTGGTGCTGTATCACTTCGAGGACCTCTCCTACGAGGAGATCGCCGTCAAGCTCGGTGCCTCGCTTGCCAAGATCAAAACCGACATACGCCGCGCCCGGGCGGCGCTGCTGCCCGTCCTGCAATCGAGCGGCATCGCCGCCGATGGCCCGGAGAAGTGAGATGACCACGAACGAATCCGATGAGGCAATGGAACGTCTGTTCGATCGCACGTTGCATGTGCTGCCCTTGCGTCGCGCGCCCCCGACGCTCGAATCACGGGTGATCCGCGAGCTGGACCGTCGCGCCGCGCTTCCTTGGTGGCGTCGCAGCTTCGTACACTGGCCGCTGCTCGCACGAGCGGGCTTCTTCGTGATCTGCGCCGCGCTGATCAGGCTGGCGTTTCTGGGCGGTGCCACCGCGGTCACGGGTGTCCGTTCCCTATCCTGGGTACGCGACATTGGGGGGCTCACGGCCTCGGCCGCTAATCTCATCGCGGTGCTCGCGCACATCCAGCCGCCGGCCTGGGCTTACGCAGGCATCGCCGTATGCGCGGTGCTGTATGCAGTTTTGTTCGGGCTCGGTGCCGCCGTGTACCGTGCGCTCTACCTTCAGCCTATCAATGGCAGGTGACCCAATCCCATGAATACTTTCCTGTTGCAGCGACTGACGTTTCTAGCGGTGTTGCCCCTGTGCAGCCTGCTCGTCATGACGGCCCACGGAGCAGAGCCGTCCGCGACACCCGACGCACCTGCCTCCGTTACACCGGCTCCCGAAGATACGGAGGAGCGTGGAGACCGCCACCGACGCTTCGATTGGCATGCGCACCATGACTGGCACGACCACCATCATCACGGCAACGATCTCGTCAACATCGGCCACGATTCAAACCTGCCTCGCGGGCAAACGGCCAACTCGGTCGTGTCCATCTTCGGTTCGTCGACCAGCGACGGCGAAGCGGGAGATGTGGTCTCGATTCTCGGCGACACCCGGGTCACCGGGGAGGTGAGCGACAGTGCCGTCGCCATTCTCGGCAATGCCTATATCGACGGCAAGGTCGATGGCGACGCCGTCACCGTGCTCGGGAATATGGAACTCGGACCCCATGCCGAGATCGACGGCAATGTCGTGGCCGTCGGCGGCACCCTGCAGCGCGACCCGGCTGCGGTCGTTCACGGCGATGTCCACAACGTTTTAGGCAGCTTCGGCGGCGTTGACTGGCTGCGCACCTGGGTCCGGCATTGCCTGCTGTACGCGCGTCCGCTGGCCCTGGCGCCCGGGCTGGGTTGGGCCTGGGGATTGGCGTTCACCTTTCTGGCGCTGTATGCGGGGCTTGCGCTGCTGTTTCGCGAGGGTGTCACGCGATGTGTGCAGACATTCGAAGCGCAGCCCGGCCGGTCGGTGCTGGCTGCGCTGATCGCCGTGCTGCTGACTCCCGTGCTGGTGGTGTTGTTGTTCGTCACGGTGATCGGCATTGCGGCGGTACCGTTCGTGGTGTTCGCGCTATTTTGCGCCGGCCTATTCGGCAAGGCGGTGATGCTGGCGTGGCTGGGCCAGCGCGTCACGGGCAAACAGGAAGTGGGTCCGATGGGCCATCCGGCGGTTGCCGTGCTGATCGGCGGCGTACTGGTGTTGGCCCTGTACTTGGTGCCCGTGCTTGGATTTCTTGTCTTCAAGCTCCTCGGCTTGCTCGGGTTGGGCGCCGTGGCCTACACCGTGATTCTGGCCGCACGCACACACCAAGCTGCCAAAGATGTTCCTCGCAACTCGACCGCACCGCCCGGCGCGACCGCATCGTCCGGGCGGGCCGCATCGTCCGGCCCGGCCGGCCCGATGCCAGAGACCCACGAGCCGCCTTTGACCAGCTCGGGGCCGCCCATTGACGCCGCCCCGGCAACCGGCGACGCGCCGGCGTCCGGCGCCACCGAGGCGCGGGATTCGCAGGGCCCGTCGCCGGCGGCCGCAGCGCCGCACGCTCCGGCGCCCCCGCCCATCACCGCGGCCCTGCCCCGCGCGGGCTTCTGGATTCGCATGGCGGCGCTGCTGCTCGATGCCCTCCTGGTGGGCTTTCTCATGGGTGTACTCCACGTGTATCACCTCGAATTGCCGGTGCTGGCCGCCTACGGGGCAATGATGTGGAAATTGCGCGGTTCCACCATCGGCGGCATCGTGTTCGACCTCCGCGTCGTCCGATTGGATGGGCGGGAGATCGACTGGGAGACGGCGATCGTCCGTGCGCTTGCCTGTTTCCTGTCTTTGGCGGTCGCAGGCCTGGGATTTTTCTGGATCGCATTCGACGATCACAAGCAAGCCTGGCACGACAAAATCGCCGGTACCGTGGTCGTGCGCGTGGCGAAGGGCACACCCCTGGTATAATGCCGATCATGATTTCCCGTAGAACGTCCCTAGGCGTAAAAGTAGGTGCGGTGACCATCGGCGGCAAGGCCCCGATCGTCGTGCAGTCCATGACCAATACCGATACCGCGGACATCGACGGCACGGTGGCGCAAGTCAAGGCGCTGGCGCGTGCCGGGTCCGAATTGGTGCGGATCACCGTCAACAATGACGAATCGGCCGCGGCCGTGCCCCATATCCGCGACCGCCTGGACGCCTCGAACATCCACACGCCCTTGGTGGGCGATTTTCACTTCAACGGTCACAAACTATTGAAGGCGCATCCGGCCTGCGCACAGGCGCTCTCAAAACTGCGCATCAACCCGGGCAATGTCGGCCGAGGGAGCAAGCGGGACCCGCAATTTGCGGAAATGATCGAAACCGCCTGCAAGTATGCCAAGCCCGTGCGTATCGGGGTGAATTGGGGCAGCCTCGACCAAGATCTGCTCACCCGCATGATGGATGAGAACTCGAAGCTGGCGACGCCGCTGGCGGCCATCGACGTGATGCGCGAGGCCATCGTCGTGTCGGCGCTGGACAGCGCCAAGCGCGCGGAAAGCCTGGGGTTGAAGTCCGACATGATCGTGATCAGCGCCAAGGTCAGCGGCGTGCAGGATTTGATCTCCGTCTACAGCAATTTGGCCGCGCGCTGCACCTATCCCCTGCACCTGGGGTTGACCGAAGCCGGCATGGGCAGCAAGGGCATCGTGGCCTCCACGGCGGCGATGGGCGTGCTGTTGCAGCAGGGCATCGGCGATACGATTCGCGTGTCCCTGACTCCCGAGCCCGGCGGCGACCGCACTCAGGAAGTGATCGTGGCCCAGGAAATACTTCAGACCATGGGCCTGCGCGCCTTCACTCCCATGGTGATCGCCTGCCCCGGCTGCGGCCGCACCACCAGCACGTACTTCCAGGAGCTGGCTCAGAAAATCCAATCCCATATCCGCCACCGCATGCCGGAGTGGCGCAAGCGGCACTCGGGCGTCGAAGACATGTCGGTCGCGGTGATGGGCTGCGTCGTCAACGGTCCGGGCGAGAGCAAGCACGCCAACATCGGCATCAGCCTGCCCGGCACCGGTGAAAATCCGGTCGCGCCGGTTTATGAGGACGGCGCAAAGACGGTGACCCTCAAAGGGGATCGGATCGCCGAGGAGTTTCAGGAACTGGTCGAACGCTACATCGAGCGCACCTACGCCAGGAATTAGTCGTGAAGGAATTGTCCGCGAGGAAATGCGTGCCCTGCGAGGGCGGCGTGCCGGCGTTGACGCCGGCCCAGGCAAAACTCCTGCGCAAGCAATTGCACGACGACTGGCAGATTGCGGAGGATTCGAAGAGCCTGAAGCGCTCGCTCAAATTCAAAGATTTCTACCGCACCATGAGCTTCGTCAACGCGCTGGCGCACATCGCGAACACCGAAGATCATCACCCGGACTTGGCGCTGGGCTATAACTATTGCCACGTCACGTTCTCGACGCATTCCATAGGCGGGCTGTCCGAGAATGATTTCATTTGTGCGGCCAAGCTCGATAATCTTGTCTAGGCGCTTCGAGCCGAATTTACGGGGCCGCGACGGCCCCGTCCTTTAACCGCTCGCTGCGCGAGCGTGGATGCGCCTGAGAAACTAAACCGGGTCGATCCTCGCATCCGCCTTGAGAAAGGGGGGAAGATCGCCGGTTAGCCCGAGGGCTCGCCGCGCCAGTCCGCGCTTGACGAACGGCAGCTTATCGGCCGCGCTCAAGCCCAGAGAGCGCAAAGCCGTGCTCAAGGGATCGGCGTTCGAGAACAATCGCTCCAGCGCGTCCAGAGCGCCGGCGGCCAGCAGGTTCTCGCTGCGGCGCCAGCGTTCGTAACGCCGCAGCAGCCGGTGCTCGCCGAAATAGCCGGCGCCTCCCGCTTGCCCGAGAACATCCGCGAGCGCGGCGCAGTCCAGCAGGCCCAGATTCAAACCTTGACCGGCCAGAGGGTGCACCACATGCGCCGCGTCGCCGAGGAGCACGGCGCGCGGCCGCGCGTACTCCAATGCATACTGCAGCTTGAGCGGAAAACTCACCAGCGGGGTCGACAGTTCGCAATCGCCCAGTACTTTTCCGCTGGCCGCGGTCAGGGCGGCGCCGAAAGCCGCGGGGTCGAGCGAGCGTAGGTGTGCCGCCTCGGCAAGCGCGGAGCTCCACACGATGGATGAGCGGCCATCCGGCAGCGGTAGGAAGGCCAGGGGTCCTTCCCTGAGGAATCGTTGCCACGCGGTGTTGCCGTGGGATCTGGCAGTGCGCACATGCGCCACCAGGGCGTCTTGACGATAGCTATGGCCCGCGGTTTCGATGCCGACGCCGCCTGTAAGCACTGCCATTGCAGGGTGCGCCCATCGACGATGAATCCTAGATTCGGCTCCCCGATTTCCGCGCTGTCGAAGCTCAAGGAACTCTTCCCGTGCGGTTCACCGCGCGCATCCCAGACGCACATGCGCTCGTACGCGAACACACGCCCGGCCGGCAGCGAATCCCACACGCCGCACGTGTCGAGCAGCCGCTCCGATGCGCGGCTCAGGGCAAACACGCGCAGATCCCAATCGGCATCCGCCGGCGCCGCGGTGGCGAAGCGATCAGCAACGATGGCCACGCGTCCCGGTGAGCTCAAATTGCGCGCCATGAGGAGGCTCGCCATGCACGCGCCGATCACACCGGCACCCACGATGACCACGTCGAAGTCGCCGGCTTGGGAGGCGCTCATCGCAGCGCGACGCCGCGCGCCAACTTCGGCACGCGCGTACCGGCGCCGGCCCCGGTGCTCAAGCGGGACAGGGCAGCCTTGGCCGGAGGCAACAGGTCGAAGGCCAAGAGTCCGACATTGCGCAGCCGCTGCACCACGCTCGAGGGATTGGCAAACATCCGCACGAGACCATCGGTGAAGGCGATGACGCCGCCGCGGTCCGCTCTGCGCCATGCATCGTACTCGGCCAGCAAATTTGCAGCCCCGGCGTCGAAGGGGGAAACATGGCGGCGGTCGGCGATGAGTTCGGCCAGGCTGGCGACGTCGCGCAGGCCCAGGTTGAAACCCATGCCGGCAACCGGGTGCAGCCCCTGCGCGGCATTGCCGACGATCACACAGCGCCCCGCGCTGGTGCGCGCCGCACGGGTGAGCGACAACGGGTACGGGATCCGCCGGCCGACTTTGAGGAAACGCCCGAGGCGAAATCCAAATCGTCGTTGCACCTCCGCGAGAAACTCCTGATCCGACCACGCCATGGCCGAGTCCGCCGTCGCCCGGCTCAAGGTCAAGACCAGGGTGCATCGGCCGCCCTCGAGCGGCAGCAGCGCCAGCGGTCCGCTGCCGGTAAATCTCTCGTAGGCCACATGGTCATGGAAGCGCTGCGGTAACACCGTGGTGATGACGGCAGTCTGTTCGTAGTCGCGGGATTCCGCATCGACGCCAAAGGCGCTGCGCACGGCCGACCGCACACCATCGGCGGCGACCACCAGCCGCGTGTCGAGCCTGGCCGTGGCGCCGTTCTGAGCGATCTCCAGCGTGACCGCGTGCTCACCTGCCGTGATGCGCGATACCTCCGCTGGGCAAAAGACATGAACGTCGGCGCTCGCCTGAAGACGCGACCACAATGCCAGCCCTAGTGCGCGATTCGGCACCACGTAGCCCATTGCCGTCAGACCCTGTTCAGCCGCATCGATGCGCGCGAAGCCGAAGTGGCCCTGATCCGAGACGTGGATCTTGCGTATCGGCGTCGCCAGCGACGACACGGCGGACCACACACCGAGAGTCTCGAGTATTCTGCGGCTGCCGTTCGACAGCGCCGTGGTGCGCTCATCGAAGCTGGGTTGCGATGCCGAATCGTGCGGAACGGCTTCCACGAGCGCGAGCTTCAGCCCGAGCGGCGCCAATGCGGCGGCGAGGCTGGCGCCCACCATGCCGCCGCCCACGATGGCGATGTCGACCGCCTGCGTCGTCCCCCGAGCCGTCATGCGGCCTGCACCAGCGACTCGATCTCTTCCGGGGTTTTCTCCAGAACGCCGGTCAGCACCTCGGCGGCATCGGTGGTGACCAGCACCTCATCTTCGATGCGGATGCCGATGTTCCAGAACTCCTTCGGTACCCGCGGTGACGGTCGAATGTAGATCCCCGGCTCGACGGTCAGCACCATCCCCGGCTCCAATACCCGCCACTCGCCGCCGACCTTGTAGTCGCCGACGTCATGCACGTCGAGGCCGAGCCAATGTCCCGTGCGATGACCGAAAAACTGCAGGTACTCCTGGTCCTTGATGAGTGCGGCAACCTTGCCCTTGAGCAGCCCCAGCTTGACGAGACCCTGGGTAATCACGCGCACGGCGGCTTCGTGCGGATGATTCCAGTGGTTCCCGGAACGCACCTTGTCGATGGCGGCGAGCTGAGCCTCCAACACCACGTCGTAGATCGCGCGTTGGGGCGGGGTGAACCGGCCGCTCACGGGAAACGTGCGCGTGATATCCGAGGCGTAATAGTCGTGCTCGCAGCCCGCGTCGAGCAACAGCAAATCACCGTCGCACAGCGGCTGATCGTTGTCGCGGTAATGCATCACACAGGCATTGGCACCGCCGCCGACGATGGGGTAGTAGGAAATATCCGCATTGTGCGAACGGAACTCATGCAGGACCTCGGCCATGACCTCGTACTCCATGCGCCCGGGGCGCGCAAAGCGCATCGCGCGGCGGTGAGCGCCCACGGCGATCTGCGCGGCGCGCCGCAGACTCACGGTCTCGGCGCGGCTCTTGTAGAGCCGCATGTCGTCGAGCACATGTCTCAGCGCAACAAACTCGTGGGGCGCGCCGGCTGCCTGGCTTGCCTGCACCCGGAGACCATTGACCCAACTCAAGACATGAGAATCGAAGTCCGGGTGCGTGCCCATGGAGTAATACACGCGCGGGCGCGTTTCCATCAACCCGGGCAAGATTTCGTCGATGTCCGCGATCGGAAAGGCGTCGTCCGCCCCGAAGCGCTCGACGGCGCCGTCGGTTCCGGCGTGCGCGCCGTCCCAAGATTCGCGCAGGGCGTCGCGCTCGCGGACGAACAGCAGATATTCTGCCTGGGGGCGGCCCGGCACGAGCACCGCCACGGCCTCCGGTTCCGGGAATCCGCAAAGGTAGTGGAAGTGGCTGTCTTGCCGATAGGCGTACTCGACGTCGCCGTTGCGATGGCGCACGGGTGCCGCCGGCAGGATGGCGATGGCGTCCTTGCCGATCATGCGCATGAATTGGCGCCGCCGGCGCGCAAACTCCTTGCGGTCCATGGCTGATCTCAATGCAGCCGCTGCTGCGCCGGATAGACCTGCCGGCGAAGCGGCAGTAGTTCTTCGAACACCACCTGGGCCGCGACGCGAATGAACTCGACCAGTTCCGCATAGGCCTGCTCGTTGGATTCATCCGCCTCCGCGTCATCGCCGGTGGCCCGCGAGATTTCGGTGAAATCGCGCACGATCTCTCCCACGTCGCCGTTCAGCGCTTCGAGATCGGAAATATGTCCAGTCCCCAAGCCATAGAGAAACCCGGTGCACCACAGTGCCAACGCATTGGCGCGGCCGTTGAGGGGCGATTCGTCGTCCGGCAGCAAGGGTTCGAATTCCATGCCTTGCTCGCCAAACGATGTCGCGGTGGCCGTGAACACCCTTTCAATCATGGCAGCCGATTCATCGGAGAGCGCCACGCCGTCGGGCAGGATCTCATTGACCCAATCTTGCATCTTGTAAGGCGACATCGAACACAGCGCGCCGCACAACGAACCATGCGCCTCCGCGGCGTCGGCCAGACTGCCGGCCGTCACCAAAGCGTCCTCAAAGTCCTCGAATCGAATATCCGACATCATGGTTGCTCCAATAATACCGCAGTAAGGGTGTGCGCCGCCCTTTGCATTGCGCTAATTCGCGCTCTATATTGGGAGTCTATGAACGAAGCCAACCCCAAGTCAGCGGTCGAACTTGAACTGAAACGTCTCGAGAAACGGCTCGAGGACCTCATCGTGACCGTCACCCAGATCAAGGAAGAGAATCGTGCCTTGCGCCAGCGGCAGGAAACCCTGACCTCCGAGCGCGCGAGCCTCCTGCAGAAGAACGAGCAGGTTCGGGCGCGGGTCGAAGCCATGATCGGTCGATTGAAGTCGATGGAGCAGGCATGAGCGACAATCAAGCGAGGGTCAGCGTGCGCATACTCGAGAAGGAGTATCACATTACCTGTCCGATCGAAGAGCGTTCCGACCTGCTGGATTCGGCGGAATTCCTGAACATGAAAATGCGCGAGATCCGCGACAGCGGAAAGGTCGTCGGTCTGGATCGCATCGCCGTGATCGCCGCGCTCAACATGGCGAACGAGCTGATTCGGTTTCGCAACCGTGACAGCAATCTCGAATCCGACGTTGGGGGACGCTTGCGAATCCTGCGCGAGCGCGTAGAGTCGGCATTGGAGAAGGGCCAACAGCTCGA
>WNFI01468272.1_pt1 | contig 16153 bp, 10 predicted proteins | sample 5400471 | NCBI WGS metagenome assembly WNFI01 (sample SAMN13153348, study PRJNA577476) | soil metagenome | isolation source: 100 cm saprolite on Douglas fir-dominated hillslope | place: USA:California | collected 2013-09-17 | reverse complement strand
TGTCATGACTATAGGCGTCGAAATGGCTCTGTTGGCCAGGGTAACGTAGGATTCCTTTGGTTGCCTTGAGTAAGAGGTCGAGGTAGATCATCTGCTCACCACGTATCTATCTTGCCAAAACGTACTGCATTCCTCCCACCTGCCGGATCATCCCTTTTAGCTCCATCATCAATAAGGTTGATGTCACGGTGGTTGTCGGCAGCTCTGACTCACGAATCAGTTCATCGACATGGCATGGTTCATGGTTGATCAACTTCAGCAGCTTGCGCTCCTCGTCGTTGTCGGGCAGCACGGCCTGCATCTCAACCTGTTGTGGTATCAAAAAGAGGTTAAGCGCCTCCAGGATGTCCCTGACATCCATCACCGGCCGCGCACCATCCTGGATAAGTTTATTCACCCCGGCACTTTTGCTTGAAAGGATGCTTCCAGGGATCCCAAAGACTTCGCGGCCCTGCTTCAGAGCGAAGCTCGCTGTAATGAGTGCCCCACTTTTTGGTGGAGCTTCCGCAACCAGGACACCGAGTGAAAGCCCTGAGATGATGCGGTTGCGTGCCGGAAAGTTCCCTCCTTCGGGTTGGATGCCGAGCGGGTATTCAGTTATAAGCGCACCCTGTCCGGACTCAACTATGCGACGTGCCAATCCCCGGTTCGTCGGAGGATAGACGATATCCAGCCCGCATGCCAGGACAGCTATAGTCCGTCCACCCCCGTCCAAAGCAGTTGTGTGCGCAATGGTATCGATACCCACCGCCAGGCCGCTCACGATAGTAACCTGGCCTTTCACCAGTTCGGTTACAATGCGTTCGGTCACCTGGCGACCGTAGGTCGTCGAATTGCGTGTACCCACCACGGCCAGGGCAAATTGATCGGCCTCCGTGAGTTTGCCATAGGTATAAAGTACCGGTGGCGCATCGTCGATTTCGCGTAGCAGCGATGGATAGCTTTTGTCTTTCCAGGTAATCACACGAATGCGCAGACGCTCCAGTTTTTCCAGTTCCTGTTGAGGTGTACTGGTCGAGCGCAGCTTGATTACATTTTCAATAGCCTTCTGTGTAAGACCTGCTTGTGCCAGCTCTTTACTATCGGCTTGCCATGCCGCTGCCAGGTCATCCTGGAAGTAATCGAGAAGCAATTTGAAGCTGACAGGCCCAATGCCGGAAACCCGGTTGAATGCGATCCAATAGGCCAGTTCATCCAGTGACATGGCATCAGAGGGATAATAGTGGGAGGGGGAGTCAAACACTTCCATCTCAATCAAACATCCTTTTATATTCTAAACTTTCTTAATGGGTACCTGATCTATATTCTATCCTATCTGCCGCTATCATTCTTGCGGTGCCTGCTTTCGAGGGACATTGGTCGGATACTCCAGTCCCTGAAGAGGTGATACGGGTTGCGAGTATGGCCGGGCATACATCGAAGTGCGCATATATGTTGATGAATCAGTGTATGAATGCGATACAGGCGTATTTGCCTCTTGCCAATTTGGTGGATAGGGAGTGTTGGGCATCCTTGTCACAGCCTTGTGATGCCGCAAACTGAAAAAGAACAGCAGGATCAAGCCGGTGAGAGAACCCAGCACTAGCAATAAACCAAGGCCAATAAGTAACCAGAAACTTGTATCAGTGGTAGTAACGCTCTGAATTTGCCTGACTGCTGGTGTCAGTTTCGGCGTTGGGGTCAACTTACCGGGAATAGGTATCCCTGGTTGATTCAGGTGAAGGCGCCATTGATTCTCCAGGTGTACCTCGTCTACTCCCAAAGCCTGCTGCAAGTCTTCTTCAAAAACTGTTTGGGAGTTATTCATTAGCTTGATAAGCCGCGCCACCCTGGGCTGACCAAAGGTACTGTACATATACCCCACCAGGTTCCAGCTCTGGGCATAGGCCAGGTACGCTTGATCGGCATCGGCAGGAAAACCTGTAGTGATCTCACTCAACCGAAGCAATGAATGCGTGTCAAGGGCTTTGTGGAAACGTGCCGTCATATCTGGTTCATGATAGATCTGGTTATAAACGGCCAAACCCTCGTCAAACCATGTTGGAGCAAAGTTGCCTTGCTCAATAAGTTGGTGAAATATGAGATGTGTCAGTTCGTGCGGCATATCTCGCACAAGGGTATCGTCTGAGGTACTGATTACCACAATGGAGGCTTCATGTAGCGATGGCAATGCCTCACCTCCTACCCATTCAAAGGAGCCTGGGACGAGCGAGCCATGGAAATCCTGATCGGTTTCATAAACCCACAGGTTAATTGGATGGATCAGCCCTCCACCAAGATTGGCGCTAATGCGCTGTACACTGGTGTTAGCCTGGCTTAGTACCACCTCCGCAAAATCCTGCGAACGATTATACCAGTTGACCTGTAACATGCCCTGTGTCAGGTGCTGCCAGTTAAAACGGGTGTCTGTCGTATAAAATTGTTGTTGTGTGTCGGTTAGCGTGTTCCCCGCGCTATCCCAAAATTGCCAGAAGTAGGTGACCTGCGTTCCCGGTGGTATGAAATGGCCGCCACTTGTATCTTCGTGCCATGATAGGGATATTGTATGTGCCGCCTGGTTAATGGGTATGGTATGTATTTCTTGCTGCGCATCTACACTCAAATCAATGTCGATGCTTGCCTTGGCGATAGTACTGATAGGATCGTTTGCGCTTACGTTAATTTCAATCGAACTAGGAAAATGTACAACGTATGTTCGAGAGGTGATTGTTATTGGGCCGCTGGGTGAAGCTAGCGCGTGCGCATACCTGGGAGCAATGACAAACGAAAGGAAAAGTATAGAAAGGCAAAGTGCTACTGGCAGAGGGAAATACATGCGACGAAGGGGCATTGATTAGCTCCTCTCAATCCAGGAATATTGGAACCTCATTAATATCTAAGCATCAGGTTATAATGGTAATAGCTATACATAGCCCATATTGTACATGATTGGGTGTTTCTGTACAAACGTACATGCCTCGTTCTGATTTCCATCAGGACTATTTGCACATTCTGGCGCTTTGATGTGGCCTGAATAGATTGCCGTGTTAATACGCTCCTATTTATTCGTTCCCATACGTAGATCGCTTTTTACCTGAATCGGTCCAGGTGCCTCATTCTTTACTAGAGGGTAGACGCAGCCAGGCAGGAGTTTTAGCGCAGATATGTGTATGGGAAGTCTGGGCTTAGCCTATAAGTTCAAGTACTACTAAGGAAAAGTATGAGTAATAACTATTGGAATCAACAACGCAACAGTAATCAGGCTGTCCCCCAAGGTGGGGGTCCTCGTACAGACAACCTGAGAGGTAATTACTCCGAGCAGTCGGTCCAAATGCCTCCTCAGTACTCTCCTTCTGTGGGGCAAGCGCCGCAAGGAATGCCTCCGTACTCTCAGATGTCACCGCTACCTCCTCCTCAACAGCCTGCGTGGCCTGAACCACAGCAGTGGCCTGCACACTCCTTTTTGGGCAATGCTATACAAACAGTACGTCGCTTGACTGGCAAGATGGCAGCAGTTCGTGGCCAGAACGTCGATCAAAATCCCCTGGTGCTTTATCGTCCCTCCACGCCGCCGCTGCCTCCAAAATCAAAGCCCTGGAAACGCTCTCGCTCTGTACGTCTCGCAATGCTAATGCACCATCGCCGCGAGCGATGGCAGCGAACCGGACCCAATAGTAAAAAAATCTGGACAATAGCCCTCTCTATTTTCTTGCTTCTCCTGCTGATGGCCATTTCTTCCGGCGCTGTCTCTGCCTATAGTTATTACCAGGGCCAGCAGGGTCTCCTTTATGGATTGGCAAACCATCAGATCGACCAGACCACCCGTATCTATGACCGTAATGGCCAGCTCCTCTACGTGGCATATGACAATAGAGAGGGGCGACGCACTCCTATTAGGTTCAATTACATACCAGGGGTAATGCAGGATGCCATGATTGCCGCGGAGGACAAGACCTTCTGGGATAATTCGGGCGTAGATCCCCAGGGCATCCTCCGCGCCGCCGGTCAGTACACCTCTTCTGGCTCTGTACAGAGTGGCGGTAGTACCATCACCCAGCAGTTGATCAAAAACCTCAGGAATGATAAAGAGGTGTCGCTGCAACGAAAAATTCCCGAAGCAGCCCTGGCGATTGGCTTGACGCAGCAATATCCCAAGTGGAAGATTCTGGAAATGTACCTCAACGTCTCCCCCTTTGGTGCGCAAGAGCTTGGTGTCGAGGCCGCCGTAGAGGACTATTTTGGTCTCAAACCAATATGTAACCAGAATTTTAATTGCATTCCTGCCATAGCTAACCTCGATTACAATCCTGCTACAAAGAAGCACGACCCACTCCTGTCCCTGGCGCGTGCCTCGCTCCTGGCAGGGATGCCACAGAATCCGGTTAGCTATGATCCGACACTGGGCCCTGACAATGTAAACCTTGCTCTGGCTCGCCAGGATTATGTGCTGCAGCAGATGCTCTCGCTCAATATGCATGTGAATTCAGCTCTCGGCGACCAGACCAACGACTATGGCCCTATTACCCCTGACATGATCCAGCAAGTAGAGGCCATGACTGCGAAGATGACCTTCGCAGGCTTCCATTCTATTCAGAACGCTCCGCATTTCGTAGAATGGGTTCGCAGTCAATTAGAGATTGCCCTGGGCAATGGTGACGAAGGGCTAGGAGTTCACCTGTTCCTGACCGGTGGCTTTAATATCCGCACGACTATCGATTATGACCTGGAAAAGTATGTCGAGAATGCCGTGCAGCGCCACCTGGACCAACCAGAGCTCCAATACTTTCTCGCCACGTATCCTTATGGACCTCTCAACACAAAACATAATGTCAATGACTCAGCGGTTGTAGTGATGAATGCAAAAGATGGCGAAATTCTAGCGATGGATGGCAGCGCAAACTATAAATCTAAGGAGCAAACAGTTGCTGGAAATTTCAATGCTGCAACTTCTCCTCGCCCACCGGGTTCGTCCTTCAAACCTATCGTCTATGCAACTGCTTTTCAAATGGGTTGGTATCCCGGTATTGTGCTACCAGATAGAAAAACCTACTTCCCGAATGATAGGCCTATATGTGGCGATCTTATTAATATAAATACCTATTGTCCAACTGATTATGGTGGTAGATATAACAACAAGAATTGGAATATTCAGCTTGACATTGCGAATTCGTTCAATATACCGGCAATCAAAACGTTAGAGTTTGCAGGTATTGATAATGTAGTTGCAATGGCAGAGCGTATGGGCATAACAGGCATTGATCCAAAGTCATTAGGCCCTTCCCTTGCGCTTGGTACGGTTGCCGTTTCCTTACTCCAGATGGTTGGCGCTTACCAGGTTTTTGCTAATCAGGGCGTGCGCGTCCCACCGCAAGGAATCCTGGACATCTGGGATAATTACGGTCACAATCTCTATCACTTCGACCCCAAACATCCTCAAGGCACCTCGGTGATTAGTAAACAGATTGCTTACCTGATAACCTCTATACTCACAGATGAAAACGCGCGTAGCTATGAGTTTGATGGCGATCATGTACTTTCAATGTGGGATTGGCTGGGTGTCAATAATTCTGAAGTAGCAGCTAAGACCGGTACAACCGATAGCTTTAAGGACAACTGGACACTCGGTTATACACCCAATGTTGTAGTGGGAGTCTGGTCAGGCAATGCTAACGATGTCCCAATGGATCAGAATATCGTCGGTATTACGGGCGCCGCTCCTATCTGGCATGATGTGATCGAACGTGTGAGTGGTCATTGTAACCAGGATGGGATCGATTGTGGCAATATTCGTACCATCTTTCCTCCTCAACCATTCCAGGTTCCTTCAGGTGTGATCCAGCAATCTGTCAATACAGTCAATGGACTCGCCGGCAGCGGCTATCAGACCTATATGCTCAAGACTGATGTCCCGCTGCAGAGCGGCTTCATAACCAATACTAATACCAATAATGTTAACGGAAACGGCTATAGCAACCCGTATGGGAACTTGACACCTACACCAACCCCATAAGCTTTCATGCTAATTGTTTGATTCCTTGTAGGTGCGCAACGATGTCCCTTGATACATTCATCGGATCATCTGTAGGGCCGATGATGCACTTTCACGAAATACCCCGGGTATCGTGAACGGGTACGTCACACTTGACTTTGCTGGCGAATGACATTGAGAATGCAATAGAGACGCGATTGTATTCTCAATGTCATTCGCCAGCAAAGTCACACTCGTAGGGCCCGATGTATCGCGGCCAGCGCCGATGTATCGGCCAGTGAGAAACCCACCACATGCCTGGATGAATGTGTTAAAACTCATTATCGGCCTCGCTGGCTTTTCCGCTAGCCGGATTAGTTTGTTCAATGCCATTATCGGCCCTCGCTGGCTGTTCGCTCTCCTGATGAAAACGTTAAAGCCGGCTCCGCCTCTCGCGCGATGCCCAGCAGGTTCGAGGCAAAGGCTATGTCCGCGGTCTCGCTGTCCCGGAACGAATTCGTGAAGATGATGTTCGCCAGGAACACCGGCGCGAAGGCAAGGGCGCTCGCGAGGAGGTACCTGGCGACCGGGTTGCCTAGCAAAAGCGTTTCGGGCGGGAGCAGGATATTAAGGGCGAGTATGCCGAACAGCAGCAGGTAAAACGGCCAGATCCGCTTGATCTTGAGCTTGCTGTTGACCAGCACAGCCAGCAGCACGCTGCTTAGAATGGCGAAGAAGACCAGCGAGTTGACCAGCCACGTGCTGCCGAATAGGAGCGAGAATGTGGTCAGACTCTTGACCTCCAGGAGCATGAAAGCGACACCCAGGAAGAACATATGCCAGTCGAAATGACGCAGCACCTTCTTTGGCGCGAACACTAGAGTACCCCCTATTGCGAACGCTGCAACCATGGCGAGGCCTTCAATATAGAGCACAGGAAAGCTCCGATCAATCAGGTAGAGGAATGGCCAGTCATCGGTTGCCGGGGTACTATTATTGGTCAGCGGAAAGAAACCCTCGCCGATAACTCGCAACTTCTGATTCCCGCTGGCCGGGTCCTGCTCGTGATATGGACCGAACTCGCCCGTTGGCAGCGTTGCCAGCCTTGGCCCCGCCATGATAACCGCCGCACGTCCCCAGCCGCCATAAGTCGAGACAAATGGTTCCTGGTTGAAGGCATGTCCCACCATATTAGCAAGCTTCTCTACTAACCACTGATCGCGGTAGTAGTTATAGAGTACCAGCACGCCATTACTGGTTAAGCGGGTTCGTGCCGCTTCGATCGAATCTTGCGTCAGCAGAAAGCTCTCGAGGCGCAGGGTGGTGTTACTCGAGGTGAGGGTGAGCGAGTCAGGCAACGCGAAAATGATCAAGTCGTACTTCTCGCTAGTGTTCTCCAGGAAGGCTCGTCCGTCATTGATGACGACCTTCACATGCTGGCTACTATAGGGATGGTCCGGGTTGAAGCGGAAACCAAGTTGCTGGATCGTTGGGTCGATCTCCACTGCCGTAATGGATTGAACTCCGTAGTGCAGTGCTGTGTCGACATCGGACCCGCTGCCCGCACCGAGGATCAACGCGTGATGGAACGAATTACCTGGGAAGATCTGGTATACGCGCCGGTAGAAAGGTTCCTTGTACTGCCAGGGAATCATCGACTGGTGCCCTCCAGCATTGTTCACATCAACGATATAGCCACTTGGAGTGGCGGGGTGAAGCAGTATCTTGTAGTATGGCGACCAGTAGGCGCCAAGCTGGAGTCGCCACACGACGTATATGCTCGCGAAGAGTACCACCGCTGCTGCTAGAACCGTCTGCTTGCTACTCAGCAGCAGGATCAACAATGACAGGATGGCAAACCAGAAGATCGGCGGTAAGGAGAAGAAGGACATGGCGGAGAAGCAGGCGATTCCTAATAGGCTACCAATAATGTCGAAGGTGTACGCGGTTAATGGCTTAACCTGCGTAAACAACTGGCCAAACGAGCGAGACAGAGGGATGAAGCAGGCAGTCACTATCCCGAAGATGATAGGCAAGACGATAAAGTTCTCTGCCTTGGCGCTTTGCGCTTCACCAGCCCCGTAATAAAGCACCTGGGTCGAATTAATCTGTAGGTTGAATCGGTTCATTCCAACGATGATGACCAGCAGCAGTACCATCAATGGAAAAGGCAGGAACCAGAAGCGCCTGCGTCGCGCTGCAAGCATCCCCAGGCCGATCCCCAGGAACGATGCGAGCAGGATAAAATTGTTGAAATAGCTCAGGTAGCGGACATAGGATGGAATCCAGCGGATGCACAGCAACTCGAAGAAGAGCATCGCAAAGGAGAGGAGGAAGATGCGTGCACGCGAGTTGGTAATGAAGAGCTGCTTTGGGGTGTCCAGGCGTAGCCATGACCACAACCAGACATGATTGGACGAACCTTGGGCAACTGATTGATGCATTAGAACCTCCTGGCTTCGTTTTTCTGTTGAATGAGTATGACACATATCCCTCGTGCAACTCTCTGATTATCGGCATTAGCTGTGGGCTGGCTTCCAACGTGGACATGGTCATCCCTTAGTTTTTTCCCGCAAATCAAAATCTAGAGTGTACCAGTAATTTCAATATCAATGAAATCTGCCTTTCATACGAATCTGCGGTCAAACGCATAATCTTTTTCCTGTTAAAGAGGCCCACAGAAGCCGATACAAAGCTATATATCGGATCGCAAATCCGTATCACTCTCTGCTTGTAATACGGAATCAACAGATCAAAGGTATCATGACACGACTTTTCTCTTGACAATCCCCCTTACGGAGTGCTATTCTGTACTTGCAGTCTCCAGGTGAGACTGCTAGCAATCATCATTGACAAATGAAGTATCATACGAAGATAGCTCTATGTTCTGAGGATGTATCAGCAAGTGATACCACTGAGCCAGCGCAAGCAGCAAATCCTGCGTGCGCTTGTTGAAGAGTATATTCATAGCGCAACACCAGTTGCATCCGAAACCCTGGTGCGCAAATATGCCATGAATTTCAGTTCCGCCACTGTTCGTCATGAACTGGCCGGGCTGGAAGAGTCGCATTTGATTTACCAGCCGCATACCTCGGCTGGGCGAGTTCCTACCGACCTGGGGTACCGTTACTTTGTAGAGCACCTCATGGAAGAGTCGGCGCTCTCGCTAGACGAACAGCGCCTGATTCGGCATCAGTTCTACCAGGTACAGGATCAACTGGATCAATGGGTGCGCCTGACAGCTTCGGTCATGGCGCGCTTGCTCCACAGCGCGGCGGTGATGACTTCTCCGCGCGCCGATGTTGGGCGGCTGAAGCATTTCGAGGTGCTATCGGTGACTGACCTCTCTGCACACTTGGTGCTGGTCTTAGTGGATGGCACGGTGAAACAGCAGCGGCTGCTGTTGGAAACCCCCATCGACCAGGAAGAACTCAGCGCCTCGGCAGATCGTTTGAATAAACTCTTCCAGGGTAAAAATGCGAAGCAGATGGAGACTCTCCTGGGAGAGCACGATCTTTCAGCCGTAGAGCATTTGATAGGTACCTCTATCGTTCGCATCCTCGAGCAGCACGGCGATCCCCTAGGCGATGTATTTTATCGCGAAGGCGTGTTGAATGTACTTGAACAACCTGAATATAGCCGCATAGGGCCGGAAGAAGAGCGTAGTGAGCGCGTGCGTAAGGTGATGGAGGTACTGGAACAGAACCGTTTCCTGCCTGCTCTCGCGTCTCACCTGCGCGAAACCGATGGTGTGCAGGTGCTAATTGGCGGTGAGAACCAATGGGACGAGATGAAGGATGTCAGCCTGGTAGTGGCTCGTTACGGACAGGAAGGTAGAATCGGCGGCTTGTTGGGTGTAATTGGCCCAACGCGCATGCAGTATGGACGGGCCATTGCTGTAGTGCGCTATATGGCTCAGGTAATGAATGAACTGCTCGCCGAAGTATATGGGTTCGATGAGTAGAGTGATGAACTATACCTGATTAGGTAGAGCAAACGGAACGGTAGGAATCTCCCTACGCGAACAACAAAATAAATCTTTATAATGTAGGAGGCAATTGTGCCAAAAGTTATTGGAATTGATCTGGGAACAACTAACTCTTGTGTTGCAGTTATGGAGGGTGGAGAGCCTGTCGTTATTCCTAACGCGGAAGGTTCACGTACCACGCCTTCGATTGTGGCAATGAACAAGAATGGCGAGCGTCTTGTAGGTGAAGTGGCGAAACGTCAGGCTGTCACCAATCCTGAAAATACAGTCTATTCTATCAAGCGCTTCATGGGCCGCAAGTACGATGATCCTGAAGTGGACCGTGACAGGCGCCTGGTACCCTATAAGGTTGTCAGGGCCGGTAATGGTGATGCATGGGTAGAGGTTCAAGGCAAACAGTACAGCCCGCCTGAAATCTCGGCTATGATCTTGCAGAAACTTAAGACTGATGCCGAAGCGTACCTTGGCGAGCGTGTAACACAGGCCGTTATCACTGTACCGGCTTACTTCAACGATGCCCAGCGCCAGGCGACTAAGGATGCCGGCAGGATCGCTGGGTTGGAAGTGCTGCGTATCATTAACGAGCCGACCGCCGCTTCACTGGCGTATGGCCTTGATAAGAAAAAGGATGAGCGTATCGGCGTCTATGATCTGGGCGGCGGTACCTTCGACATTTCTCTTCTTGAGTTGGGTGATGGCGTCTTTGAAGTCAAGAGCACCAATGGTGACACACACCTGGGTGGTGACGACTTCGATCAGCGCATCATCAACTGGCTCGCCGATGAGTTTCGCCGCGAGAGTGGCATCGATCTGCGACAGGATCGCATGGCCTTGCAGCGTTTGAAAGAAGCGGCTGAAAAGGCCAAGAAAGAGCTTTCCAGCTCACTGCAGACCGAAATCAATCTGCCTTTTATCACGGCAGATGCCAGCGGTCCCAAGCACCTGAACATAACACTCACTCGCTCGAAGCTTGAGCAGTTGGTCGAGGACTTGATTGAGAAATCACGCGGTCCTGTGATGAAAGCGCTCTCCGATGCCGATGTTCGCCCGGGTGATATCAACGAGATAGTCCTTGTTGGTGGTCAGACGCGTATGCCTGCCGTACAAACCCTTGTCCGACGCATCTTCGATCGCGATCCACATCGCGGTGTGAACCCGGATGAAGTGGTGGCTGTTGGCGCCGCAATCCAGGCAGGTGTCTTGACCGGTGATGTCAAAGACGTGCTCTTGCTTGACGTCACCCCACTCTCGTTGGGTATCGAGACCCTGGGTGGTGTCTCTACACGCCTGATCGAGCGCAATACCACTATTCCGACGCAGAAGAGCCAGGTTTTCTCAACCGCCAGCGACAACCAGCCAAGCGTAGAGATCAATGTCCTGCAGGGCGAGCGTGAGTTTGCCAGGGACAATCGTTCTCTGGGTAGCTTCATTCTCGATGGTATTCCGCCCGCTCCACGAGGCATCCCTCAGATCGAGGTAACTTTCGATATCGACGCTAACGGTATCGTGAATGTTTCCGCTCGAGATAAGGGTACCGGGCGCCAGCAGAAGATTACCATTGTAGCTTCCAGTGGCCTCTCAAAGGATCAGATTGACCGTATGGTGCGCGATGCAGAGTCGCACGCCGCCGAAGATAAGCGCCGCAAGGAAGAAGTTGAGGAACGCAATCTGGCCGATAGCGCGGCCTATCGCGCAGAAAAGAGCATTAGTGATTTGGGCGATAAGCTCTCTTCTGAGCAGAAGAGCGAATTGGAGAGCAAGATTGCCGATGTTCGCGCTGCGCTCTCGACCGATGATGTGGCGCGCATCAAATCATCGCGTGAATCCCTGGAGCAGGCTTTCTACAAGATCAGCGAGGGAATCTACAGTCAAGCCGGTAGCGCCGCCGGTGGTTCTGGTGGAGCAGACTTTGGTGGTGGTACAACTCAGGAAAACCCAACCGACAAGCAGGGTGGCCCTGGAGACGATACCATCGAGGGTGAATACAAAGAAATGTAGGTTTTACAGTATGTGGGTGGGACAGGGTGGGCCAATCCTCGCCTTGTCCCACCCACACACCTACACGGCGGTTCTCCCAGTAATCGTGGGTCGTAGGGACAGGGGTGGGGTGGTGTAGGGTGGGGCCCCTTGTGGGTGTCCGTGGGAGCCAGCTCCCGATGTGTGGGAGAACCCTACATGGCTATACCCTTGCATACAATTGATAAACAACGTAGTATTAAGTAACATACAGTAGTACAGTTTTGGATTAGGGAGCGCGAATCAGGCCGCGTCCTGTTTCTGATGGTAGATAAGGGACCAGTTGATGGCCAATAACAAACGAGATTATTATGAGGTACTTGGTATATCGCGTAATGCGAGCGACGATGAACTGAAAAAAGCATTTCGCCGTCTTGCTAAGCAATACCACCCGGACACCAATAAAGAGCAGGGAGCGGAAGCCCTCTTCATTGAAGTCAATGAGGCCTATGAAGTGCTGAGCGATCCGCAGAAACGGGCTGCCTATGATCGCTATGGGCATGCTGGAGTAGGCAATGGCTCAGGCGCGGGCTTTAATGACTTCGCGGGGTTCAGCTCTATCAACGATCTCTTTGAGACATTCTTTGCCGGAGCGGCAGGTGCGCAACGCCGCTCGGGAACGCAGCGAGGCGCAGATCTTCGCTACGATCTTACAATCACCTTCGAGGAAGCTGTTTTTGGCTGCCAGAAAGAGATCGAGCTACCTCGCTGGGAAACCTGCCTCAACTGCCGGGGTAGTGGCGCACAGCCCGGCACATCAACAACGCGTTGTTCCTCTTGTCAGGGCACCGGCGAAATTCGCCGCGTGCAGCAGTCAATCTTTGGGCAGTTCGTCAATGTGACGATGTGCGAACGCTGCCGTGGTGAGGGCCGCGTGATTACCACACCTTGCGAGAAGTGCCGCGGTCAAGGACGAGTGCGTAACAATCGTCGTGTAGTCGTCAATATTCCTGCTGGCGTAGACGATGGCATCAACGTACGTGTCACTGGCGAAGGTGAGGTGAGCGCGCGGGGCGGTACACCAGGCAATTTGTACGTGATCCTCACGGTAAAGCCTCACCCATTCTTTAAGCGCTCGGGCAATGATATCATTTATGAACTGCCCATTAGCTTCACACAAGCTGCGCTTGGCGACGAGGTTGAGGTTCCTACCGTTGATAACAAGACAACAACGCTCAAGATACCTGCCGGTACGCAAAGTAGCCGTTCCTTCCGTCTCAAAGGAATGGGCGTACCTGTTGTCCATAGCAGCGCTCGCGGCGACCAGCACGTCATCGTTAAAGTGGTCACTCCGACCAATTTGACGGCAGAGCAAAAACGCTTGCTTGAAGAGTTCGCTCGCCTTGAACGCGAACAGGCCGAGCAAAACGACAAGAATATATTCCGCAACCTCTTCGAGAAGACAAAAGATGTCTTCCAATAAAGGCGTCAAATGAGCTTGTAAACATGGGAATGGGCTTGTCCAGGTTTCTGCCATAGACAAGCCCATTCCCATGTTTATTGATTAGCAATTTCAGGGTCGCGAGTTCTTAATCAAAGGGTTCAGAGCGAGAACTCATCCCACTCCTACTCCCCATATATCCTCGTCATCTTCATTCCTTACAAAAGTGGCATTCTCACCCAGTTCCACGGAGTTTGCCACATATTTGGCCTGGGCTCCTGCATTTTTCCCAAATTCTGCAACAACTGGCAGGTGATCGCTTGCCTCGTCACCACGCAGTCCGTTCCCTTCCGTAATAACATTACATGCTGAAAGCTGCTCGGCAAGTTCCGGACTGGCAAAGATGTAATCGATGCGGCCAGCAGGAGCGTCCGCTGGACAGGTAAATCCCGAGGAATCTGGATTCATACGTCGAAAACAATCGATATAACCTGCTTTTCGCAACATTCTGATACTACCACGAGGAGCATACAACGAGCCTGCTTCATCAAAAATGGCGCTCAGCAACTTACTGCGCGGAATCACTCGTAGCAGCGGATTCAGGAAGCGTAGAGGCGCTGGTACCACAAAATCCAGGTAGGGGTGCCCCACGCTAGCACTTGGGTTTAGCCGGCGACGACGATCCATCGCTACGAGGTACCGCAGAAGAGTACCTGCTTTCAGACGATCTCCTGGTGAAATCGAGTTGAAATCGCCCATCAACAGGTGTGGCGTGCCTCGCTTCGTTTCCATGATTCGCAAGATTTCTTGTACCTCTCGACGCCGGATACCATCACCCCCTCTGCCGTAATTGAAAGCTGCCGTCAGGTGCGTTAAGAATACTGTGAGCACGTGCCCACCTTCCTCCTCTAAGCTCACCTCTAAGAGAGGGTGGGTGAGGATGCCGGGGCGAACATGTGAATAAGTCCGTACAATCGGCAGACGACTGAGTATGGCTGTATGCCAGTCTTGTCTATCTTCGGTATATCTGCTCATCCTATGCTGCATGCCTAGCCGAATCGCCAGTTCCTCAACCACTCGCGGGTTAGTAGCTTCGACCAGGCCAACGATATCGGGATGTGCTGAACTAATGATTTTTGTTATCTGCTCGACACGGCGTGAACCGCCTACTAATATGTTATAGGAGAGAATACGAGTCATGTATAGCTATCCTTCTATTCTGTTGTACTATCCAATACAACTATACCAGACGGAGAAGCAGCCATGAAAGATACATGATAGTTGCTTCCCTTTTCCCGCTCCCAGGCATATCTATTTGGTTGCTCTCGCATTTTTTGCTTGCGAGCCTCATCTATTTAAAACATGTCGAAGCGGCTGGTGGCGCCACCACCAGCCGCTTCGACATGTTTATTTATTTGGTGGCGACCCTTGGTTCGAGAGTCCGCGAGAGATCTCGCTGGATCTTCCTACTCGCTCGATAAAACTCGCTCAATATTAAGATTCATTGCAGCCAGCCTGGGAACAATATTGCCGTATCCCCGCTCAAGTAGGTCAATACCTGTCACAGTCGTTGTGCCACAAGCGACTGCTGCTGCGATCACATAGGCTAATCCGGCTCGTAAATCTGGCGTAGAGATTTGATCAACAGCCCTAAAAGGAGTCGGCCCCATAATAATCGCACTATGCTCAAAGTTGGACTCGCGGTAGCGGCACGTCGTCCCTCCTAAGCAGTACGTTGTCAACTGTGTTTTTGCCCCAAGCTTATCAAGGGCTTTCAGATAGCCAAAACGATTTTCGTGTACCGTCTCGTGAATGATCGAGATTCCATTTGCCTGTGAAAGCAAAATGGCAAAAGGTTGTTGCCAGTCAGTTGAGAAACCAGGCCACACATCCGTCTCGATAATTGCCGGGCGCAGTGGCTCTTTACGAAAAAAGCGGATAGTGTTTGAATTAACCAGCTCAAATCCTCCTCCAGCTTGCCGGAAGTAGGAGAGGAAATTGCCTAGCGTTTCCGGACGGATGCCGTCAACTGCAATGTCACCATCGGATGCACATGCCAGGCAAGCCCAGGAAGCGGCTTCGATACGATCCCCCATCACTTTCACGTGCGTCCCCGTGAGCCGTTTCACGCCTTCGATACGGATCTCCCGCCCCGAAGAGGTGAAAATGATGGCCCCCATAGTCCTAAGCATCGTGATTAATTCAAAGATTTCTGGCTCGATAGCTGCATTCGAGATAGTTGTGCGCCCTTCTGCCAGGACACCCAGGTATAAACAAGTCTCTGTAGCGCCCACACTCGGATAGGGCAACTTGATGTGCGTCCCTTTCAACGAGTCAGTGCGCTGCGCTAAAAACCCATCAGGTGTTTCTTCGACCTTGCCGCAAAATTGGCGGATCGCATCCAGGTGGAAATCTACATTTCGAGCACCGATCTGATCTCCTCCCACAATTGGAACAGAGACCTTGTCAAAACGATGCAGTAACGCTCCCAGTAAGAGTATAGGTATGCGATTACTCCCTGAGTCAGGCGTCGGCACCTCCGATAAATTCATCGAAGTGGGATCAATGGTCAGGGTCCCGCTGGTAGCAAACTCAGCCTTGACCCCGATAGAGGTGAACATTTCTTTGGTGATCGTCACATCGCCAATCGGAGGAACATTCGTGAGCACCGTTGGCGTATCGCCCAGCAGCGCCGCTACCATAGCCTTAGTGGTAAAATTCTTCGCTCCCAGGCATTTAATCTCCCCAACAACCGGCTGCCCGCCTTTAATAATATATGCATATTTATGCTGATTTAACATTAGCAACCTTTCTTATAGTC
>WNFI01022528.1_pt1 | contig 16153 bp, 9 predicted proteins | sample 5400471 | NCBI WGS metagenome assembly WNFI01 (sample SAMN13153348, study PRJNA577476) | soil metagenome | isolation source: 100 cm saprolite on Douglas fir-dominated hillslope | place: USA:California | collected 2013-09-17 | reverse complement strand
GAAGTTCGGGTTCAAGCCCACCAGCCGGAGCAGCTCCTGCACCCGCCGACGCCGCTCCCGCACCGTGCCGACGTGGAAGTTGTCCAGCGGCTCCTGCAGGATGTCCCCGACCGTCATCCGCGGGTCGAGCGACGCAAACGGATCCTGGAAGATCATCTGCATCTTCCGCCGCACTCGGCGCAGCGCGCCCCCTCGCAGCCGCGTGATGTCCTGGCCGTCGAACGTGATGCTGCCCGCCGTGACCGGCATGAGGGCGGTGATCAGCCGGGCCAGGGTCGACTTGCCACATCCCGACTCGCCGACGAGGCCCAACGTCTCGCCGCGCCTGATCTCGAGGTCGACCCCGTCCACGGCGCGCACCGCCAGGCCGCCGAACCCGCCGATCGGGAAGTGCTTGTAGGCACCCTTGATGTGGACCAGCACCGGGTCGGTCGCCGCCGTCCTGGCCGGCGCCCGCTCAGCCGCCTGCATCGCCCCCCACCCCGACGGTCGGCGCCTTCAGCTTCGCCGCGGCGTCCTTGGACAGCGCGCTCTTCTTCGCCTCCTCGACGTCTTCCTCCTTGACGTTCCGCATCAGCACCCAGCACCGCGCCACCTGGCCGAGCGCCACCTCTTCGAGCGAGGGCTCCGGGTCGACCGAGCAGCGAGGCACGACGAACGGGCACCGCGGGTGGAACTTGCACCCAGGAGGCGGGTGCGAAAGGTCCGGCGGCAGCCCCTTGATCGAGACGAGCCGGTCCTTTCGCGACTCGTCGACCCGCGGCACCGAGCGCAGGAGAGACCACGTGTAGGGGTGCTGCGGGCTCTTGAAGATCTGGTCGACAGGGCCCTCTTCGACGATCCGGCCCGCGTACATCACCACCACGCGCTGGCACAGGCTCGCCACCAGCGCCATGTTGTGGGTGATCAGCATCATCGCCGTGCCGAGCTCGCGGTTGAGCTGCTTCATGAGCGAGATGATCTGGGCCTGGACGGTGACGTCGAGCGCCGTGGTCGGCTCGTCCGCGATGAGCAGCGACGGCTCGTTGGACAGCCCCATGGCGATCATCGCCCGCTGCCGCATACCGCCCGAGAACTGGTGGGGGTAGTCCTTGACGCGGGACTCCGCCGCAGGCACCCGCACCCTCTTGAGCAGCTCGATCACCCTTCCCCGCGCCAGCGTCTCGGTGAAGCGGTTGTGGGCCGTCATCGCCTCTTCGATCTGGCTCCCGATCTTCGTGACCGGGTTGAGCGACGTCATCGGGTCCTGGAAGATCATCGCCACGTCGTTGCCTCGGAAGTCGCGGATCTCCTCGTCGGTCATCTTCGTCACGTCGTGGCCCCGGAACATGATCCGGCCCGAAACGATCTTTCCTGGGTCGGGAAGCAGCCGCAGGATGGAGAGCGCGGTCATGGTCTTGCCGCAACCCGACTCGCCGACCACGCCCAGGGTCTCCCCGGCGTCGACGTGGAAGCTCACGCCGTCAACGGCACGCACGACCCCACGCGACGTGAAGAACTGCGTGTGCAGGTCTTCGACCTCCAGCAGGGTTTTTGCCAATTTACCTGCTGAAATCTACAGGAGCTAGCGGCGCATTCGCGGGTCTAGGGCATCGCGAAGCCCGTCGCCGATGAAGGAGAAGGCCAGCAGCGTGAAGCCGATCGCCAAAGCGGGGAACACGACAGAGGTCGGGTTGGCGTAAATCGCCTCCGTGCCGTCGGCGACCATCTGGCCCCAGGTGGGCTGCGGCGGCTGGATGCCGACTCCGAGGAAGCTGAGCACAGCCTCGAGGAAGATCGCGTTGGGGATGCCGAAGGTCAGGGTGACGATGATCGGACCGAGTGAGTTCGGCAGCATGTGCTTCAGGATCAGCTTCAGCGGCGACGAGCCAGACGACCTGGCGGCCTCGATGTACTCCTTCTCCTTGATCGACAGCACCTGGCCGCGCACCAGACGTGCCAGGCCGACCCAGTTGACGAGCGCGATCGCGCCGAAGATCGGGATCAGCTGGACGAACCAGGTCCCGCTCACCCTCCACACCGAGACCACCACGAGGACGAAAAGCAGGTCGGGGAACGCGTACCAGATGTCGGTGAACCGCATGAGCAGGTTGTCGATCCGGCCGCCGAAATAGCCGGCGGTCAGACCGATGGCCAGGCCGATCGGAAAGATGATGCCCTGGACCAGGAGGCCCACCGTCAGCGAAACCTGGCTGCCGAGCATCAGCCGGCTCAGGGTGTCCCGGCCGAGGATGTCTGTGCCGAAGATGTGGCCGTTCACCCCCGGCGCCGTCTCGATGCTCTCGACCTGCTGCTTGATGGGGTCGTGAATGATGCCGAAGTGGACGAGCAGCGGCGAGATCAGCGCGACCACGACCAGGAAGGTGACAAGGCCCAACCCGAGCACGGCGAGCCGGTTGCGGCGAAAGCGCTGCCACGCGTCGGCCCACAGCCCGACCTGCTGCTCGGGGACCTCCCAGTCGATCGGCGAACCCTCGACGGCCGCTACCGGAATGGCCATCTAGGTGAGCCTCACCCGTGGATCGATGAATACGTAGAGCACATCGACGACCAGGTTCGCGGCCGCGATGATGATCGAAAACAGGACGGTCGTGCCCAGGATCATCGGGTAGTCGCGCGAGGTCACGGCCACGACGAATGCGCGGCCGATGCCCGGGATGCTGAACACCGTCTCGACGATGACCGACCCCGTGACCAGGAAGGCGAACGTGGGGCCGAGCGTCGTCACGACGGGGATGAGCGAGTTCTTGAGCACGTGACGGATCACGACCAGGCGCTCAGACAGGCCTTTCGCCCACGCCGTCCGGATGTAGTCCTGACGGATCGTCTCCAGCGTGCTCGCCCGGGTAAGCCTCGCCGTGTAGGCGATGGGAAGGAGCGCCAGCGTGACGGCCGGCATGATCAGGTGATCGTCGAGGCCCCAGCCACCAGCGGGTAGGAAGAATTGGCCTCCTGTCCACTTGTAGAGCAGGACCGAGAAGAAGACGATCATCAGCGACCCGATCACGAAGTTCGGGAACGACGCGGAGAATGTCGCGAAGCCGACCGTCGCATAGTCGACCCGCGTGTTCTGGCGCAGGGCGGCGAGAACGCCGAGGCCCACGCCGATCGGCACGATCAGAAGGAAGGCGAGCGTCCCGATCGTCGCCGTGTACGGCCAGCCCCCGCCGATCAGCTCGACCACGCTCTTGCCCTGGTACTGGTACGAAAGCCCGAAGTCGAAGTGCAGAACGTTCCAGATGTAGAGGAGGAACTGCTGGAAGACAGGCTTGTCGAGCCCGTACTTCTTGTTGAGGTTGTCGACGATCACCTGGGACAGCTGGCGGCCCCCGCTCTTGTCCCACGGGCTGCCCGCCGCGCTGTGCATGAGGATGAACGTGATGACGATGACGAAGAACACGACCGGGATCATCCACAGCAGCCGTCGGATCACGTAGAGGACGAGGCTCCCGATGCGGCTGTTTGTCGCGTCGGTCAATCGGGAGGGGAGCAGGGCGCCCCGCTTGGGGCGCCCCGCGATTACGGCCAAATCGACTCCTTAGTGCGTGGTGATGTAAGCGTCGTGCCAGTAGAAGTTGCCGGGCAGACTCTGGTCGTCACCGGCGGTGATAGTGAGGTTGCCGACGTACGGCTTGATCAGGTTGTACTCGTAGTCCTGGAAGATGAACGCAACCGCAGCGCTGTCGATCAGCTGCTTCTGCGCCGTGTTGTAGTCCTTGTTGCGGGCGTTCTGGTCGAGCTCGCCGTCCGCCTTCTGGACGAGCGTGTCGTAACCAGGCAGGTCGACGCAGCCCCAGTTGAGGCTGTGGCACGAGTTCTTGAAGAAGATGTCGTACCAGTCCTGCTGGTCGGGGTAGTCAGCGCCCCAGCCGTCCGGGCCGTAGATGTCGAATTGGCCCTTGCGGATACGGCTGGTGACCGTCTTGCTGTCGATGACCTCGAGCTGCATGCTCAGGCCGAGGTTGGTGTTCCACTGGTCGATGATGAACTGGTTCAACGTCTTGTTGCGGGTCGTGTTGCGGGTCAGCAGCGTGAACTTGTTCAGCTGGGCTGCAGTGACACCCGCCTTCGTCAGCAGCGCCTTCGCCGCCGTCGCGTCAAAGCTCTGCGACTTGTCTGACGTGTCGTAGCCGGCCATGCCCTTCGGGATGAAGCTCAGGATCGACTGCTGGATGTCGTGCTGGACCTGCTTGTTCAGCTTGTCCCGGTCGATCGACTTCGAGAACGCCATGCGGACGTCCGCATTGTTGAACGGTGTCTTCTGAGCGTTGAAGGTCATCCAGAACGTGGTGAGCTTGGGGTAGACCTTCGCCTGCTTGCTGAGCACGGGGTCGTTGCGCACGACGTCCACGTCGGCAAGAGGCACGGTCATCATGTCGAGATCGCCGGTCTGGTACTTGGCGAACGCGGTGTTCGCGTCTTCGATGAAGTTCTCCACGATCTTCTGGAGGTGCGGCGCGCCGCCCCAGTAGCCCGTGTTCGGCACGAGGGTGACGTGGTCCTTGGACACGATCTCCGAGATCTTGTACGGGCCGTTGCCGATGATGGTGTTGGCGCTCTGCGCCCACTTCAGCGGCTTGGTCGTGTCACTGGACGGGAACGTGCCTCCCGCGGCCTGCTCGACGACGTCCTTGCGGATGGGCACCGCGACCCACAGGGTCACGACCCACTTGAAGAACGCGGCCGGGTGCTGCAGCTTGATCACGAACGTGTTGGCGTCTGGGGCTGAAAGACCCAGGCCCGAGATGAAGCTGTCGATCGCGCTGGAGCTCGAGACGTCGACGTTCGAGTAGTTGTCGGCGCCCTTGATCGTCGTGTCGAAGAACGGGTCGACGTAGCCGGCCGCCAGCGCGGGGTTGAGGAAGTGCTGGTAGCCGTAGACCCAGTCGGCCGCCGTCACGGCCTTGCCGTCGCTCCACTTTGCGTTGGTGCGCAGGTGGAACGTGTAGGTCAGGCCATCAGCCGAGACGTCGAACTTCTCTGCCGCCGCCGGAGTCACCTCGGTGCCGGCGGGGTTCGGCTTGAGCAGAGACTCGAACGTCTCTCGGCCCACGCCCGCCTCATACGTATACGTCTGCTGAGTCGGGTCGTAGCTGTTCGGCTCGGTGCCGTCGTTGACGCTGAGTGTCTGTTTGTCGGCCGGTGCAAGGTTCGCGCTCGGAGTGTTGGTCGGCCCACAAGCACTCACCACGAAAAACCCTGCAGTCGCGAGCGTGAACGCCCGGATGCTTACCCGAAGATGCATACGCGTCTTACCTCTCAGACTCATCCTGCAGCCTTCTTCCCGCAGCGCGGGGCGAGAGTGCGCCGGCGGCAGGTCTTACTCACAGCCTCGGCGGCCAAATTGAATTCTCTTGTGGTTGGCTCACAAGTGTCAAGTTGCGTAGAAGATTAGATACCCGAACGCCCGTTCGTCTACGGCCTTGACAACCTGAGAAATCAGTGTGGGGCGATGGCGATCTGGCCCGCGGCAAGGGCCCCCGGCCACTCGTCCACGGGCGACGTGATCACGCCCCGCACGTACGGCTGGACCAGATACCAGCTCACCGTCTGGGCGAGAAACACAACCGGCACCTCGCCGACCAGCATGGACTGGGCCTGGAGGTACTCCTGGTCGCGCCGGGCCGGCTGCGTGTCGGAGCGCGCCACCCGGACGAAGTTGTCGTACTGCTGGTTCTGCCAGAGCGAGACGTTGTAGGAGCTCGTCGTCAGGAAGGTGTCGTACCAGTCGGCCTGGTCGGGGTAGTCCGCGCTCCAGCCGTCCGGCCCCGTGACCTGAAACTGGCCGCTATCCCGGTTCGAGCCGAGGGTGTTGGGGTCGAGCCCCTGCAGCACCACGTTGATGCCGAGGTTGTTGACGAGCTGGTCGTGGACGAACCTGGCCGTCGCCTTGCGGAAGTCGGACGACTGGTCGTAGGAGAACGTCACCGACACCTGCTTCGGGGTGAGTCCCGACGCGGCCAGCGACGCGCGCGCCTGGGCGACGTCGAACTTCTGCGTGGTCAGGTTCGGGCTGTAGCCGTGCATCCCCTTCGGGATCAACGCCGCCGCCGGCAGCCCCTCACCGGCGAGGACCTGCGACACGAACGCGTCGCGGTCGATCGCCTGGGCCAGCGCCTGGCGCAGCTTCGCGTTGTCGAGTGGCGGAGAGTTGACCCGGAAGTCGATCCAGAAGACGGTGAGGTTCGGGGTCTTGACGAGCTGGCGGCCCAGGGCCGAGTCGCCGGCGACCGCCGCCGCCTGCGCCGGCTGGACTGTGATCTCGTCCAGCTCTCCGTTCTTGTATCTCGTCAGGGCCGTCGCGCCATCGTGGACGATTGTGAAATCGATCCTCGTCAGGGTCGGCTTGCCGCCCCAGTAGTTCGGGTTGCGCTCCAGGCTGATGTGGTCGTTGCTCACTATCTCGGTGGCCCGGAAAGGCCCGTTCGTCACCAGCGTGTCGGGGCTGGCCGCCCATTTGTCCGCGTTCCTCGCGACGACGTCCTTGCGGATCGGCGCTCCCGCGGGCATTGCAGCAAGCCAGATGAAAGCGGGGTCGGGTTGCGCGAGCTGGACCTGGAACGTGAAGTCGTCGACGGCTTTGAGGCCGAGAGTCGCAAGCGCCGCGTCGATGGTCGAGGCGTCGCGCTGCGGGTCCATGAGCGAAACGCGTTGTCCGTTCTGCACCGCGTCGGCGAACAGCGTCTCGTTCGGCGCGGCCAGGCGGGGGTCGATGAGGCGCTGCCACGCGTAGACGAAGTCCTGCGCCTTGACCGGCGTGGCGTCCCAGTACTTCGCGTTGGTGCGCAAGTGAAAGACGTACGCCGTGCCCGAGGTGTTCACCTCGAAGCTCGACGCGGCGGCCGGAACCACGCCACTGACGTCTGGGTTTGCCTTCAGCAGCGGCTCGCTGGTCCTCGAGCATGAGGCGCAGGACCTGGTCCTTGGCCAGCTTGGGGCCGACGGTGATCCCGGATTGGCAGGCCCCCGCCGCCACCAGCACGAGGAGCAAGACTCCGACGGCGCGCCACAGCCTCGAGCCTGGAGTCACCAACCCATCATCTAATAAACCAGCGTTGGGAGCAGGCCGGATTCACTCCGGCCGTCCCCAAGCTCGTGTTGGTCGCCTTGCCAACTGTGCGCGCTGGAACAACCGCGGCAGGAAGGTGACCCATGAGGGGGAACCTGGGTTCCCTCTAATAACAGGGAAGGAGGCAACCCTGGCGGGCGCCCCCTTGTGCACGTAAGCCAGACTCTAACCCAAACCGGCCCGGGTGGAAAGCCTCTAGCCGATCTGGGTCCAGCGCGCGCCGTCCCAGGCCCAGAGGTCGTTGCGAAAGTCCTCCCCGCTCTGCGTCGGCGACTTGCCGCCGAACAGGACCACCTGTCCAAGCCCCGAGTCAAAGGCCATGCTCTGGTCCCGCCGGATTCCCGGGCCGGTCGTGGATCGCAGCGTCCAGCTCAGGCCGTCCCATGTCCAGGTCTCGCCGCCCGGAGCGTACATCAGGACCTGGTGCCGAACCGGGTCGTAGACCGCTGCGGACTGGTTGGCCGTCGGATAGTTGTCGGTCTTCCTGGAGGTCCAGCTCGCACCGTCCCACAACCACGTCTGGGGGTCGGCGTCGCCGAAGCCCCCGTACACGACGAGCTGCTTGCGGTCGAGGTCGTAGGCGACGCCACCCTCTTCCCGCCAGCTCATCGGTGCCCGACTCTCGGCCCAGCGCGATCCATCCCATGCCCATATGGTCTCGCCTCCGTCTGCCGCGGACCGGCCGAGCACCAGCAGAACCCCGTCCCCCGCGTCATACGCGGATCGCGTCGAGGTAGCCCGCCATGGGCATCATCGACGGCGTCTGATGGGACCAGCCCCGGATCGGACTCCAGGTCCAGAAATCGTGTCCCGACGTGGCCCAGCCGGCTGCGTTCGGGTCCGCCATCCCGCCCATGAGCAGGAGCTGCCCCGACACCGGGTCGTACTCGATCGCCGCCCCGGCCCGGGGCGCGGGCTGGCCGCTGTTCAGGAGCGGGCTCGGGCTCGTCAAGGCGAATGCCGTCGGCAATACCGTCGCGGCCGCCTGCTTCTCGACTGGCCTGGGGACTGTCCCGCATGCGCATGCGACGAGGACGATCAGAAGGGATCCCACTACTCCTCGACGTCTCAAGGTCATTGCCTCTCGCCATCGCTAACGCGGCCGCCCGAGACCAGGTAATGGAGCCAGGCTGCCCGCCGCGAGCCTGCATTGCGGACCGCTGTATCCAACGGCGTGCATCGCGCGCCGGAATTTGGCTCCGTTGGCGCCACCGGGGTGAAAAAAGAAAGGGGGGCCGCTGCGACGGTCGACCTTGCCCGAGATGGCGGCCTCGGTCAGGACCCTGGTGGTCTCCTGGAAGGAAGCGGCCGACAGCCACGACGTCGTGTTCAGCGCCGCCTTGATCAGGCCGAGCAGCACGGTCTGCGCGGTGGCGGGCTCGCCGCCCTCCGCCAGCGCACGCGCGTTGGCCTCCTCGTACTCCCACTGCGAGACGATCTCGCCCGGCAGCAGGCCGGTGTCGCCGGCCGAGTCGATGCGGACCTTCCGCATCATCTGCCGGACGATCACCTCGATGTGCTTGTCGTTGATGTCGACACCCTGCGACCGGTAGACCTTCTGCACCTCGTCCACGAGGAACGTCTGCACGGCCTCCTTGCCCAGGATGTGGAGCAGCTCCTGCGGAGAGATCGAGCCCTCCGTGATCTGCTGCCCCGCCTTGATCACGACCTTCTGGCCGTCGCGCCGGTCGAGCTCCGGCCGGATGCGGACCTGGTGCGGTATCGCGTACTCGCGAACCTCCTCGTCCACCGTCCGGACCGTCATCTCCTTGGCCGAGACGGTGACCTTGCCGGCGTGCCGCGTCCGGATGCCGGCGCCCTTCGGGTCGCGGGCCAGCTCCTGGCCCTCCATGACGTCGTCGCCGGACTTGACCAGCGCTTCCATCTTGGCCTCGACCGGGTAGGAGACCTCGAACTCCTCACGAGAGGTCACACGCACCTTGCGCGCGCCTTCCTGGCGGATGATCTCGAGCTCCCCGTCGATCTCGGAGATGATGGCCTTGCCCTTGGGGATGCGAGCCTCGAACAGCTCCTCCACGCGGGGTAGACCCTGGGTGATGTCCACCCCGGCGACACCGCCGGTGTGGAACGTGCGCATGGTCAGCTGGGTGCCCGGCTCCCCGATCGACTGCGCGGCGATGACACCCACCGCCTCGCCGATCTCGACCAGCTTGCCGGTCGCCAGGTTGCGGCCGTAGCAGGTACGGCAAACGCCCTCGCGCGCCTCGCACACGAGGACGGAACGAATCTTTACGTTGACGCCGGCCGCGATGATCTGCCGCGCGGCGTCGTCGGTGATGGACTGGCCCGCCGGCACGACCACCTTGCCGTTCACCGAGATGTCCTCGGCCGTCACGCGGCCGGCGACCTTCTCGAAGATCGGATCGTTCTTGGCCCGCTCCGGTGTGACGTCCCGGATCCAGATTCCGTTGCTGGTGCCGCAGTCCTCCTCGCGGACGATCACGTCCTGGGCGACGTCGACCAGGCGCCGGGATCAGGCCGCGCATGCCCGCGAGCTGGCGGATCTGCTGGATGTTGCCGCGGGCGCCCGAGCCCATCATCATCCAGATCGGGCTGAACTTGTCGAAGGCGATCTCGGTCTGGGCGCCCACGTCCTCGTAGGCGCGCTGCCACAGCTCGATCACCTTGCGGTAGCGCTCGTCCTCGGTCATGACGCCGCGCCGATACATCTTCTCGACGTCCGCCACTTCCTTCTCCGTCGCACGGATGATCTGCCACTTCGTGTCCGGGTGCGGGATGTCCATCGCGGAGACGGTGATCCCGGCCTGGGTGGCGTAGCGGAAGCCGAGCCGCTTGATGTCGTTGACCACGCTCGCCGTCGTGTCGCTTCCGTACAGGCGGTACAGCTCGGCGACCAGCACGCGCAGCAGCTTGCGGTCGTAGTGCGCGTTCTGGAACGGAAGGGGATCCATGGTCGGTTCCATCGGCGCCTTGCCGACGGGCAGAGGCTGGTTGAAGACGACGCGGCCGGGCGTGGTGACGATCAGCCGGTCGCCGATCTTGACCCGCACCCACTCCTGGAGCTTGACCACCTTGGCCTCGAGCGCCAGGACGGCCTCGTTCTCCGAGCTGAACGTCCGCAGCCTGCTCGTCTGGTCGTTGGCCGGCATCTCGCCACGCGTGGCGGTCAGCCAGTAGCAGCCCAGCACGACGTCCTGCGTCGGCGCGACCACAGGGTGGCCGTCCGCCGCTGACAGGATGTTCTGCGACGACATCATCAGGTTTTTGGCCTCGGCGATGGCGCCGCTGAAGAGGGGCACGTGCACGGCCATCTGGTCGCCGTCGAAGTCGGCGTTGAAGGCGGCACACACCAGCGGGTGGATCTGGATCGCGGATCCTTCCACCAGCACCGGCATGAACGCCTGGATGCCCAGGCGGTGCAGGGTCGGGGCGCGGTTGAGCAGCACCGGGTGGTCGCGGATGACCTCGTCGAGGACGTCCCAGACCTCGGTCCTGCTGCGCTCGACCATGCGCTTGGCGGACTTGATGTTCGTCGTGTAGCCCTTGTTCACCAGCTCGCGCATGACGAACGGCTTGAAGAGCTCGAGCGCCATCTTCTTGGGCAAGCCGCACTCGTGCAGCTTCAGCTCGGGGCCGACCACGATGACGGAGCGGCCCGAGTAGTCCACGCGCTTGCCGAGCAGGTTCTGGCGGAACCGGCCCTGCTTGCCCTTGAGCATGTCGGACAGCGACTTCAGCTTGCGGTTGCCCGTGCCGGTGATGGCGCGGCCACGGCGGCCGTTGTCGATCAGCGCGTCGACCGCTTCCTGGAGCATCCGCTTCTCGTTGCGCACGATGATCTCGGGCGCGCCGAGCTCGAGCAGCCTCTTCAGGCGGTTGTTGCGGTTGATCACCCGGCGGTACAGGTCGTTCAGGTCGGAGGTGGCGAACCGGCCGCCATCGAGCTGGACCATCGGCCGCAGCTCGGGTGGGATGACCGGCAGCACCTCGAGCACCATCCACGTCGGGCTGGCGTTCGACTTGCGGAAGTCCTCGACGACCTTCAGGCGCTTGATCGCCTTCTGCTTGCGCTGGCCGCTGGAAGACTTCGACTCCTCGCGCAGCCGGTACATCTCGGACTGGAGGTCGATGCGGGAGAGCAGCTCGCGGACGGCCTCGGCGCCGATGCCGGCGCGGAACGCGCGGCCGAACCTCTCCTGGAAGTCGCGGTACTGGGTGTCGGTCAGGATCTGCTTGGCGTGCATCGCTTCGAGGTCCGTGCGGGTGGCCTCGATCTCCTGCTGCAGCGCCTCGAGCTGGCCCTGGATCGCCTCGCGCTCGGTCTTGGTGGCCGTGTCGATCGACGACTCGAGCGACTTCTTGTCCGCGTCGAGCCTCTCCTTGGCGCGCTTCTGCGCGGCCTTGGTGTTGGCCTCGAGCTTCTCGACCTTCTCCTGGACCTTGGTGAGCACGCTGCGCGACATCTCGCGCGACATGAGGTCGCCCTTCTCGATCACGGTCTCTTCGTCGCCGTCGAGACCGACCGTCATCGTGCGCCGCGACTTGGTGCCGATGCCGGCCTTGATGTGCTCGGTCGCCTTCTTGCCCTGTGTCGTCAGGCCGTCGACGGCCTCCTGCAGGTCCTCTTCGAGCTTCGCGACCTCGGCCTCGACCTCGCCCTTCAGCCTCTTGGTCTTGGCCTCGTGCTCCTGGCGGAGCTCACGCGCCTTCGCGTCGATGTCGGCGCGCAGGCGGATCGCCCGCTCGTCCTTGTCCATGTTGAGGACCGAGAGCATGTCCTGGCGGACTTCCTCGTGGACGTCGGTGACGATGTAGTTGGCGAAGTAGAGGATCTTCTCCAGGTTGCGCGGCGACATGTCGAGCAGGAGCCCCATGCGGCTCGGGATGCCCTTGAAGTACCAGACGTGGCTCACCGGCGAGGCGAGCTTGATGTGGCCCATGCGCTCCCTGCGCACCTTGGACCGCGTCACCTCGACGCCGCACTTGTCGCAGATGATGCCCTTGTACCGGTAGCGCTTGTACTTTCCGCAGTGGCACTCCCAGTCCCGCGTGGGACCGAAGATGCGCTCGCAGAAAAGACCGTCGCGCTCCGGGCGGAGCGTTCGGTAGTTGATGGTCTCGGGTTTCGTGACCTCGCCGTGCGACCACGACATGATCGTGTCCGGCGACGCCAGCGAAAGCTTCAGCGCGTCAAAGTTCTCGAGTTTCAGCATTTATTCGGCGGAATCCTCCCCGAGTTCCTCTCTTTCAAGCGAGATTCCAAGGTCGAGCGGAATCTCCGGTATGTCCTCTTCTGACAGCACGATCTGGCGCTCGTCCTCGCTCAGGATCTCGACTCCGAGCGCGAGCCCTTCCAGCTCCTTGACCAGCACTCGGAACGACTCCGGAATGCCCGCCTCGAGCGTGTTGTCGCCCTTGACGATCGCCTCGTAAGCCTTCACGCGGCCGACGATGTCGTCCGACTTGACGGTCAGGATCTCCTGCAGGACGTGCGCTGCGCCGTACGCCTCGAGCGCCCACACCTCCATCTCTCCGAACCGCTGGCCACCGAACTGCGCCTTGCCGCCGAGCGGCTGCTGGGTGACGAGGCTGTAGGGTCCGGTCGAGCGAGCGTGGATCTTGTCCTCGACCAGGTGGGCGAGCTTCAGCATGTAGATCATCCCAACCGTGACCGGCTCGTCAAACTCGTCGCCAGTCCGGCCGTCACGCAGGCGGACCTTGCCGTCCGCCGGCAGGCCTGCCTTCTCCAGCTCACTGACGATGGTGGCCATCGGGGCGCCGTCGAAGACGGGCGTGGCGACCTTGATGCCTAGCGTGTGCGCGACCCAACCCAGGTGCGTCTCGAGGACCTGGCCCAGGTTCATGCGGCTCGGCACGCCGAGCGGGTTCAAAACGATGTCGACCGGTGTGCCGTCCGGCAGGTACGGCATGTCCTCCGACGGCATGATCCGGGCGACGACGCCCTTGTTGCCGTGGCGGCCTGCCATCTTGTCGCCGGCCGAGATCTTTCGCTTCTGGGCGATGTAGACCCGGACCATCTCGTTGATGCCGGGTCCGAGCTCGTCCTTGTTCTCGCGGGAGAAGACCTTGACGTCGACCACGATTCCGCGCTCGCCGTGAGGCACGCGCAGGCTCGAGTCGCGCACCTCGCGCGCCTTCTCACCGAAGATCGCACGGAGCAGCCGCTCCTCAGCCGACAGCTCGGTTTCGCCCTTGGGCGTGATCTTGCCCACCAGGATGTCGCCCTGCTGGACCTCGGCGCCGATGTAGACGATGCCGCGCTCGTCGAGGTTGCGCAGCGCGTCGTCCGCCACGTTGGGGATGTCGCGCGTGATCTCCTCGGGGCCGAGCTTGGTCTCGCGAGCCTCGGACTCGTACTCCTCGATGTGGATCGAGGTGTACATGTCTTCCTTCACCACCCGCTCCGAGAGCAGGATCGCGTCCTCGAAGTTGTAGCCCTCCCACGGCATGAAGGCGACGAGCACGTTGCGGCCGAGCGCCATCTCACCGTTGTCGATCGCGGGACCGTCGGCAAGGATGTCGCCCTTCTCCACCTTCTGTCCGGGCTTCACCACCGCGCGGTTGTTGAGGCATGTGCCCTGGTTGGACCGCGCGAACTTCTGCAGCGGGTAGTGCTTCTCGGCTCCGCCGCCGTCCGGCTTGACGACGATCTCGAAGACCGGCGTCGCGTGCACGTTTTTCATTTCTTTCGGGTGCGCGACGTCGACGACCGTCCCGGCGATGTCGGCGACGATCATCTCGCCCGAGTCCTTGGCGGCGTAGTACTCGACGCCGGTGCCCACAAGCGGCGCGTCGGTGACGAGCAAAGGCACCGCCTGGCGCTGCATGTTCGCGCCCATGAGGGCGCGGCCCGCGTCGTCGTGCTCGAGGAACGGGATCATGGCCGTGGCCACCGAGACGATCTGCTTCGGCGACACGTCCATGTACTGGATGTTCTGGATCTCTTCGATCTTGAAGTCGCCGCGGGCCCTGGCGGGCACGCGCGCCTCTACAAATGTGGCTTCCGGAGTGAGGGCGGCGTTCGCCTGGGCGATGCCGTACATGTCCTCCTCGTCGGCGGAGAGGAACTCGACCTCGGTGGAGACCCAGGGCACGATGTCGATCGAGGCGACTCGCGCCTTGATTAGCTTCTGGATCGACTTCTCGTCCAGCACCTCGTGCGCGGCCATCACCTCGCCGCCTTTGGGGTCGACCGCGGCGCGGCGCAGGGTGCGGCCTATTAGCTTCGGCATGACGGCCTCGTTCAAGGCCACGCGGTTGTACACGCGGCGGAACGGGGTCTCGATGAAGCCGAACTCATTGACCTTGGCGTACGTCGCCAGGTTGCCGATGAGCCCGATGTTCGGACCTTCCGGCGTCTCGATCGGGCAGATCCGGCCGTAGTGGCTGTGGTGCACGTCGCGGACGTCGAACCCGGCCCGCTCGCGGGAAAGGCCGCCGGGGCCAAGCGCCGACAGGCGGCGCTTGTTCGTCAGCTCGGACAGCGGGTTGTGCTGGTCCATGAACTGCGACAGCTGGCTCGAGCCGAAGAACTCCTTGATCGCCGCGACCACCGGGCGCGCGTTGATCAGCGATGCCGACGTGACCGTGTGCGGGTCACTGATCGTCATGCGCTCCTTGATGATTCGCTCCATGCGGATGAGGCCCATGCGGAACTGGTTCTGCAGGAGCTCACCGACCGCGCGCACCCGGCGGTTGCCGAGGTGGTCGATGTCATCCGGGATCTGCTTTTCGCGAGGCGCGTTGTTGAGCTCGATCAGCTTGCGGATGAAGGCGATGAAGTCGCCCTTCTCGAGGATGCGCAGCTCGCGCTGGCGGACGCGCTCGAGGATGTCCTCCTCGTCGCGGCCCAGGCGCTTGTCGACCTTGTAGCGGCCGACGCGGCCGAGGTCGAAGCGGCGCGGGTTGAAGAACAGCGACTGCAGGAGGTTGCGCGCGTTGTCCACGGACGGCGGGTCGCCGGGGCGGACGCGACGGTACAGCTCGAGCAGGGCATCCTCGGTCTTGGTCGTGGTGTCCTTGTCGACCGTGGCTTCGATGTAGCGGTGCTCGGGGTTGTTGTCGACGTCCCCGAACAGCTCATTGAACGCGCGCTTCTGCGCCTCGCGGTCGCTCTCGGTGCCCTTCAGCTGTGGCAGCTCCAGGGCCTTGAGCAGAACGGTCACCGGGACCTTGCGCTTGCGGTCGATCTTGACCGTCAGCAGGTCCTTGGCCGAGGTCTCGATCTCGAGCCACGCGCCGCGGTTGGGGATGAGCTTGGCCCCGAAGAGCTTGCGGCCGGTGTTGGGGTCTTCGGCCGCGGTGAAGTAGACACCCGGCGAGCGCACGAGCTGCGACACGACGACGCGCTCGGTACCGTTCACGATGAACGTGCCCTCGTCGGTCATCATGGCGAAGTCACCCATGTAGACCTCGGACTCCTTGATCTCCCCCGTCTCTTTGATCGTCAGGCGGGTCCGGATCCGGAGCGGCGCGGCGTACGTCATGTCGCGGTTGCGGCACTCCTCGACGGAGAACTTCGGCTGGCCGAACTCGTAGTCGAGGAACTTCAGCTCGAAGTTCTTGCCGGTGTAGTCCGTGATCGGGTTGATTTCGTCGAACAGCTCACGCAGGCCCTCGGTCTTGAACCACTTGAACGACTCGAGCTGTGTGGCGATCAGGTCCTTGAGCTCGACGAGGTTCGGGATACGGCCATAGCTAAGACGCGCGGGGGCTCTCATCTCTGAGATCAAATTCGGTACTCCTTCCAGGAAAAAGGGCGCGCTCAGCTAGAGGGCAGGGTGAGCGGCCGGGACGTGCACGAACGGCCAGTATACGAGAAAAACGTCCCGTGTGGGAACGTTTCATTGAGACCAGGCTTAGCGGGCACCTGGCCGAGGTTTCCGGCACTATACCACCCCCGAGGGTCAGTGTCCTCCCCATTCGCCGGAGCCGGTCCTCCCCACGTGCCGGAGCTGTCCTCCCCATTCATGGGGAGGTGTCGGCGCAGCCGACGGAGGGGCTGGGGTTAGCCTTTGCTCGTGCCGGACTGGGCAGCTCTTAGGCGTGAGTTCCCCCTGCTCGACCGCTACATCTACTTCA
>WNFI01335394.1_pt1 | contig 16158 bp, 16 predicted proteins | sample 5400471 | NCBI WGS metagenome assembly WNFI01 (sample SAMN13153348, study PRJNA577476) | soil metagenome | isolation source: 100 cm saprolite on Douglas fir-dominated hillslope | place: USA:California | collected 2013-09-17 | reverse complement strand
CGTAGTGGGTGGGTAGCGCCCGGGCGCAGGTCGGCTCTGCGCCCGGTGCGCGAGGAAGTCAGGGATAGCCGCAGAAAAAGGAGTTCGAGAAGTTCAAGGAGTTGCAGGAGTTCAAGGAGAGACGCGACGAGCTAGTCAGCAGGGGCCTTGCGAAGGACTCTTCAGCGGCGAAACTGCAGCTCATGCAGCCGCTAGGACGAGGCCCTAGAAACGCATCGCGATAAGGCGCCGTGCTGAAGATGCGCCTACGATTTTACACGTACGTACGTCTCGCTGCTCTTAAACCCTGGTTCCCGTCTACTGAATCCTGCTCCTTGAACTCCTGCAACTCCTCGAACTTCTCGAACTCCTTTTTTTTGTGATCTTTCGCGGCCATTCCAAATTACTTCCTACCATTTGTCATGTGCCGTAACCGCTCTACCGTGAGCATCCATGGCAACCATACCCGTAAAACCCTATTCTCTCGGCGTCTGTTATTATCCGGAACAATGGGACAGTGCCAGATGGCCGGAAGATCTAAGCGCGATGCGGGACCTCGGCCTGCGGTACGTCCGGGTCGGAGAATTTGCTTGGAGCCGCCTGGAGCCGGCGCCTGGCAAATACCAGTTTGGTTGGCTGCAAGAGGTGCTTGATCTGGCGGCAGAGCGCGAGTTGGCCGTGGTGCTCGGCACTCCAACCGCGACACCACCAAAATGGCTGGTAGATCGAATGCCGGATATGTTGGCCGTCGACGCCGAGGGCCAGCCAAGAAAATTCGGGTCGCGGCGTCACTATTGTTTCTCCCACCTCGGTTATCGGACGGAAGCAGCTAAGATCGTAACTAAACTCGCTGAGACCGTTGGCCAGCATTCCGCTATTGCTGCGTGGCAAACCGACAATGAGTATGGCTGCCATGATACCGTGCTCAGCTATTCCGAAGCGGCGCGAATCGCCTTTAGAAAATGGTTAGCGGATAAATATCAAACGATCGACCGTCTGAACCAGGCTTGGGGCAATGCGTTTTGGAGCCTGGAATATCAGGAGTTCGATGAGATTGAGCTACCCAATCTGACCGTCACCGAACCCAACCCGGCTCATACTTTGGATTTTCGCCGGTTCAGCTCGGATCAGGTGAAAACCTTTAACCTCGAACAGGTCGAGATTATCCGGCGTTTATCTCCCGGACGCAGCGTTCTCCACAACTTTATGGGCGAATTTCTAGCGTTTGATCACTTCGACGTTGCTCAGGACTTGGACGCCGCTAGCTGGGATTCGTACCCGCTCGGAGCTTTGACCCTTTTGGACGTACCCGAGACACACAAACGCAAATTCCTTCGTTCCGGAGATCCTGATTTTCCGGCATTTCACCACGACTTATATCGCACTTGCGGCCGCGGCCGTTACTGGGTCATGGAACAACAGCCGGGGCCGGTCAACTGGGCGCCCTATAACCCGTCTCCGTATCCCGGGATGGTGCGACTTTGGACCCACGAAGCTTTCGCGCACGGGGCAGAAGTGGTCAGCTATTTTCGCTGGCGCCAAGCACCTTTTGCTCAGGAACAAATGCACACCGGCCTCAACCGGCCCGACGGCAGTGCAGATGTAGCGACGGACGAGATTCGAGCGGCGATGAAGGAATTAGGAGCCACCTCGTTGAACGGCAATCATCAAAGCGAGCCTGCTTCCGTAGCGTTGATTTTCGACTATGAAGCCGCTTGGACGCTGGCCATCCAACCTCAAGGCGAACATCTCGATTATTTCACGCTGGCGCTGTCGTTCTACCGGTCAGCCCGCCGTCTCGGTCTCAATGTCGATATTGTGCCGCAAAGCGCCAACCTCGATTCTTACAAACTGGTTTTAGTTCCGAGCTTACCCATTCTCCAACCTCAGCTGATCGCTTCGCTTAAGAATTTCCGCAGCCCAGTTCTGTTTGGTCCTCGGACCGGCTCAAAAACTCCCGATTTTCAAATCCCGTCTAATCTCCCACCGGGCCCGCTCCAGGAGCTCTTCCCCATGCGGGTGGTTCGCGTCGAATCGCTACCGGAGTTTGAGCCCATCCCGGTAACCTGGCGCGGAGCCAATTATCAATGCCGGTATTGGTCGGAACAAGTTCAGACCCAGGCAACCCCTTGGATCACGTCCGCAAACGGAAGTGGGATCGCATTCACTCACGAAGCTTTCACCTACTTGGCGACCATTCCCGAACAATCGCTACTGGACGCGATGGTAGAAGACATCGTTTCACACACCGGCCTACCAACCATCCTCTTGCCGGAAGGCCTCCGGACCCGGGTCCGCAGAAATCTCCGTTACTTTTTTAACTATGGTCCGGCGGCAGCTTCACTGCCGGTCTCAAAGGAAACTGAATTCATTGCCGGCGGTCCCGATCTACCGGTTGCTGGGGTAGCGATAGTGCGGGAGGACCGTTATAAGTTATAAGTTATAAGTTATAAGTTTTAGGTTATAAGTTTTAGGTTATAAGTTTCAGGTTACCCATTCGAACCCCGTCGACCGCCTGGAGCAGGGTGAGCTGCCGTGCCAAGGTTTGAAGAACAACCTCCAACCTAAAACTTAAAACCTATAACCTATAACCTATAACCTATAACCGTTACACCGAGAACCACTCGATTACGCCCTGGGCTACGAGTTTAGCTCTACCCCACTCGATTTTCTCCTGGTACAGCGCTATCTCCGGCGGAATCTCATCCTCTTTAAATGTTCTTAGAACCCGAAGCGCTCCGAGCTGCTTTAAATGCGCTTCAAATCGGCTGGTAACAGATGGATTCGCGGTCAAACCAGTCGACGCCATAGGCCGGTATTTGCTGAGCCAGGACTTGAACATGTCGATGAGCTGAGCATCGGAAAATGCTTTCCAATCAATCCGAAACACGGATTCCCACATTGACGGGTTAATTTGATGCACCGGCCATCCGAGCTTGTCCTGAGAAAAAGCGAGTGCCTCAGACCAACCTTCTCCTGAATGCTCGGTGGCTCCGGCAGGGCTTAGTGGACGCAGCCCTTCCGGGCTAATCTGGGTCATCGCTAAGAAAGAGAGCTTCTTCAAGTGAGCGACCTTAGGGTCATCTTTCGCTGACCATCGTAACCGTCTCCTTCGTTCTTCGGCGGGAATTTGCAGATACGGCTGATTCGGCCATTCGGGCCAGAACATAAAGACTCTGGCTGGGTCGGCGATCAGCTCTCCGTGAGCTGCAGACCAGGGACTCGATAGATAATAGTCGAAACCGTTCGTTGCCTCGGGAGGAACAGCGGGCCGGCTTTTAGCGCATGCGTCTCGCAAACTTTTGCTTTCGCGAGAATATTCGTAGAAGTAGCAAGGTCCAAGTTCATCCGCTGGGCAATCCACGAACATGGCCCAAAGCTCTCTGGGAAACGTTGCCATAGATAATGAATGAGTTCTCCAGTTGCCAGCGGATTCAATACCAACCCATCGCGCTGATTTTCAAGATCTTTTTATTAACGCCGAATCTGTCGATGTATCGCATTACTTGTATATCGCTGTTCGGATCGCTAACGTCCTTATACCGCGATATTGATCTGTTTTAGACTTCACGCATGACTGACTCAACCCCTCGGGCCCTCTGCTGGCGGCGTATTCTCGACGATAACAGCCTTGAGTATGCCACGGCCCAGCCTTTGCCGGCCGGAGTAGAATTGGCGGGCTCCATTGTTGCCCTCCACAATAATATTCCGTTGGAGGTTCGTTACCGGATCCAATGTGATAGCGCATGGCGTACGCGAGCGGTTTCGATCGAGCAGCACCTGGGGCTACAACGTTCCACCCTCGCCTTGGCCGTAGATGAAGCCGGTGCCTGGACCGAGGAACGGACCGGCCCGGTCGGCGGATTGGCCGGTTGTCTTGACGTCGATCTCGAACTCTCACCGATCACCAATTCGTTGCCCATCAAACGGATGAGCCTAGCTATCGGACAGCTGGAAGAGATCGCGGCTGCTTGGATCCGCTTCCCGAGCCTGGAGATTGTGCATGCGCGCCAGTCGTATGAACGATTAAGCGAACGCACTTATCGTTATTGCAGCCTGGCCAGCGGTTTCACGGCCGAAATCGAAGTCGACGAAATGGGGCTCACCGTCCGGTACGAAGGGATTTGGGAGCGAATCGGCGACGCCTAGGCGGCGATGCCGCGGTTGCCACGAAGTGGCTAAACAGAATAGCCCAGGGCTTTTAGCCCTGGGTCGGGCCCTAGGAAAATCGCCCTGAAGGGGCGACCGAAATGTTATTCGGGATCTGCGTGTGCTACGTCGGCGAGAATCGCCTTCGAATCCTTTTGCTTTTGACTCCCGGACCGCGCGCTCCTTATTCCTTCCTTAATCTTCTCTCATTTTGATTCTCCAACCCACGCTATGAATTCTAATCTCTCGCGAAGACGCGCGATCGGCTTGCTAGGCCTCGGAGCGGCCGCTTTTGGCCTCGAATCACGGGCAGACGCAGCGACACCACGGGATCGGTCTAATCCCGGCTATTATCGGTTTAACGTCGGCGATTTCCAAGTAACCGTTTTCAACGATGGTTATAAGCTCTTTCAGCCGCTCCAACCGTTCTGGGCATCAGAAGCAAATCCTGATGAGCTCAATTCAGCTTTAGAAGACGCGTTTCTGCCCACCGACCATGTTATCGCCTACTATAACGTGGTGCTCATCGATACCGGCAAGGAGGTGCTCCTTTGCGACACCGGCTTTGGAAAATCGATGCCTCTAACCGCGGGGCACTTAGCCTCCCAGCTGGCCGTGGCTGGTTATCGGCCTAATCAAATCACGGCGGTCTTACTTTCGCATGCTCACCCAGACCATTTCGGCGGACTCGTCGGAACAGACGGCAAACCGTTCTTTCCTTCCGCGAAACATTTTATTAACGAAATCGAGTGGAACTTCTGGACGCAGAAAGATCCGGATCTATCCAAAACGTTGCTCAACGACGAAGATAGAAAGACTCATGCTCAGCTTGCCCGAGAAACGTTGTTAACTCTCGAATCCCGATTTCACAAGTTTCAGGCTGGGAATGAATTGTTAGAAGGTGTAACCACCGAGCTGGCTCCAGGCCACACCCCAGGTCATACCATTCTGCACATCCAATCCGGTCATGACGAGCTCGTTCACATGGTCGACCTTGCCCACAACTACGTGATTATGTTCCATAATCCGGACTGGACGATCGGCATCGATGGTGACCCCAAGCAGGCAGCATCCACCCGCAAGAGCGTCTTTGAAAAGCTCGCGGCTACGCGCACCAAAGTGATCGGATATCATCTCCCCTTTCCCGGCGTCGGCCACATTCGAAACAAGTTTTAAGTTTTAGGTAGGCGTATGGGCGTTGCACAGGGCCGGTTATCGATTGTTCAGCGGCGGAGAAAGCCGAACTTAGAACTTAAAACTTATAACTTAAAACCTATAACAAAATCCTTTCCATGAACACCAGATCCAGCCAGCGTTCGAATTTCCAGCCGACTTCACGGAAATGAGCGACGGGCTGGAAGCCCGCCTTTCGGTGCAACGCCAGGCTCGCTTCATTCGTTGCATCAATTCCCGCCACCATGGCGTGATAGCCCGCCATCTGGGCCGCATGTAGCAAACTGTCTAAGAGCGCCGCCCCTGCACCCTTCCGGCGGTGGGCACGGTCCACATAGAGCGAGTTTTCTACCGTATACTGATAGGCTGGCCATGGACGAAAAGGTCCAAAGGAGCCGAAACCGACTACGGTCTCGCCTTCATGAGCAACAAGAACGGGTAATCTCTGGGCCTGTTTTGCCTCGAACCATTGCCGCTGCAACTCGGTTGATCGCGGCTGATAATCGTAGACGGCAGTCGTTTTAATAATCGCGTCGTTGTAGATCGCGAGCATCGCATCCAAATCAGCTCTTTCCGCAGGCCGGATTTCGATTTTCATCAGATTTTTCGGACAATGACCAGATAGCGGCAACCGCCTGGCCCTTTATTATGGAAACGGAGGGGTAAATTCGTTTGCATCAACAGACAATCCCACGGACCAAGCTCATATTCCTTGTCGCCTAAGCTCAGGTATAGCCGGCCCTTTATCGGCACCACATGCTGTTCATAAGTTAGATAGCGCTGCGGATCGTAATTCACGCTGGCGCCGGCCGGCAGATCAATGCGTACAATCTCAACTATCGAATTGGTAAGACTCGGCGAAATCATGGTTCGAACCAGACCCGTGACGGGGTCTTGCCAAGTGGTTTGATCCTTGGCTCTCATCAACGGAGACTCCGATTGTTCTGCGTCGGCAATGAGGGCTGAAAGGGTGACTCCCAATCCGTTACAGAGGCGGCCAAGCAGGGCGGCAGTTGGGCTCGCGGCGGAACGCTCCACCTTCGAGATCATGGCGCGACTGACACCGGAACGTTCGGCCAGGTCGGCCAAGGAGAGACCACTGGCCAGCCGGCGCTGTTTCAAATGGGCGGCGATCCTTTGTTCGATTCCGGATTGCGTCGACTTCACTGCTTCTGTTTCCGATAGGCAACTTTTATCTATTATAGTAGATGCCCCGAGTCAAGCCCTCGCCTGAAGCTCGGATTTATGACAAATGACAAATTAGTCTTCTCGCGCATCAGCTCGCCTGGCTCATTTGTCATTAGGGATTTGTTCCGGCGGCCGCCGGATCATTCCGCCGAGTTGAAGATGATAGAGGAACTCACTATCGGAGATTTTCGAGTAGCTCGTCCACGGCGCGAGCAAACGCGCTCTCGGGCGGACCCGATGGGCTCACGCGTTTGGCCGCTTTAATCGCAGATTGGTTACCATGAGCCATCGCGACTCCCATGCCTGCCCAAGTCAGCATGGCCACGTCATTTTCGCCGTCACCGAACGCCAAAACCTCGCCCTGCCGGATTCCGTATTCCCCCGCGACTTTGGCCAGAGCCGTCGCTTTATTGATTCCGCGCGGCATAAATTCCAGGTTTTCGCGCTCGGTGGAAAACACGTCCGCTTTATCGCTATATCGGGCGGTCATCTCCGGCCGCACTTTCGCCAGGGTGACCGGGTCGCCGTACCAAACAATCTTCAGCGCTCTCCGGCCGTCTAGTTGTTCCAGCTTGGGCAGAACCTCGGCTCGCTCACCGACGCGCGACTCGTAAAGATCGATCCAGCGATTGTTGTGTTCCGGAACATACAAATGATCGAGATGATAATAGATCGGTTGAATATCGTTCCTCTCGGCGTCGCTGATTATCTGGCGAGTCACGTTTTGCGGTAGGAAATGGGCTTCCACCACGTTACCACTCTCGCCGTCCCGAATTAGCCCGCCCTGGCAGGCAATGATCGGGCCGCTAAGCCCCAACTGCCGCTGAAATCGAACGCTGTTTTGATGGCGACGACCAGACGCGATGATGACCGTCACCCCGTTGTCGCGCAGCCGTTGCACCGCTGCCGCGTTCTCAGGGCCGATATTCTTGTCTGGTCCAAGCAAAGTCCCATCCAGGTCGATTGCCGCAAGACGAAATGGGAATTGTTTAATCTCATTCTGGTTGGGTGTTTGTTCCATACAGGTATTTTCTAGCTTCAACCGCGAATGGACGCGAATTGACACGAATTTAAAAGCAAAACGTGAATGCGCCCAGCGTCGGGAGGGGAGCCGCTTGATAAGCTAACAGCTCTATGTGTTCGCAGCAGGTGGCTCCCCTTGAGGCGCTGGGCGCGCTCACACTTGCTTTAAATTCGTGTCAATTCGCGTCCATTCGCGGTTACCGGTCGTAGTGGGTTCTCCATCGCTAGATTGAAACAACAAAAGATCAATCTTGATCTTTTGCCTTCCGGAAGATGACCTACCAGTTGTAATGAAGAGCTTGCGAGGCGTATTGCTATTCAACGCGGTGTTCATTCCGGTGTTGGTGCTTTGTCTTGGGGTAACCGCCTACTTTGTCCAGAAAGAGTTCCGGCAACTCGCGGAAGAGCAAGTCCTTGAAAACGCTCACTTAATGATGGAAACCGCCAAGGCCTCAAGAAATTACACCACCGAACAGATCGAACCTCTGCTGACCCACGAAGAAACTAGAGTCGTCGACGGGGTAAAGAACTTGAACGACGTCATTAACAAGCAGTTCCCGCTGGCATTGCAACAAGCGATCTCCGGACTTTCGAACGCAAAGGACAGGCAGACACTCCAGGTACTCTCCGAGCAGATCGTTCAGAATGTCCGGCAACAGCCTCGAAGTGTTCAGGAACCCGAATTTGCGGCTCAATCAATTCCGTTTTACGCCGCGACCGAAGCCTTCAATTATTTCCGGAAACGGTACCCTGATTATTCCTATAAAGAGGCAACGCTTAACCCGACCAATCCGCGAGACCGGACTCTGGAATGGGAAGCCGACCTGGTAAACATCTTCAGCAAAAACCCTTCTAAAACTGAGCTTGTCGGCTACCGAGATACGCCAGAGGGAGCTTCACTTTATTACTGTGCGCCGATCCGAGTTGATGACCGGAGCTGTCTTGCTTGCCACGGTAGCGCCGACGACGCCCCCCGGGAAATGACCAAGGTCTACGGAAAGAACAACGGCTTTGGTTGGAAGCTCAACGATCTCATCGGAGCTCAAATGTCAGCGTCCCTGCCAGATTGGTTAACGAGTCCGCTGATGCCGCGTTACGAAGAGTCCTAACATGGCTCGCCGCCGGATACGGGGCGATTTTTATCGTGGTCAATCTCGGCGTGTACGTCCTGGCCCGCCGGTAGGGACGAGCTCCCGTAACCGCGAATGGACGCGAAATTTAAAAGCAAAACGTGAATGCGCCCAGCGTCCGGGGGAGCCGCTTGATAAGCTAACAGCTCTATCTGTTCGCAGCCACCGAAAGCCTTCGGGTCAGGCCGGCGGCTCCCCTCCAGGCGCTCGCGCACTCACACTTGTTTTTTATTCGTGTCCATTCGCGTCCATTCGCGGTTGCAGGGAGCTCGTCCCTACCGGTCAGCGCCATGATGATTGGCGGTCGCCTGCGCCACCTCAAATAGGCGCGCTCGGAAAGCTTCGGGCTCAATGATTGTAAGCCGGGACCCGAAGGAAAGAAACCAACCCAGATACCAATCCCAGTTCCCGATTTCGACCGAAAAGATGATATCGTTTTCGGCTCGCTCCTCTTTGGCGATCTTAAAGGGTGCTTCTTTACGAACCCGCTCCGCGGTGACTGAATCGACGCGGATGGCGGCCTTCACCATCGCGCTCGGCTGGTCCACTCTAGCTAAGAATTCGTCGAGCGAGAAATTGCTGCGAGGTTCGAAGCGCTCCGGTAAAGCAGCCAGCTCATGAATTCGATCCGTGCGAAAGTCGCGATAATCTCGTCGCATTCGGCACCAAGCGATCAAATGCCAACGGTCCCCATAGTAAGTCAGCCCCATCGGCTCGACCTCGCGGGGGAAAGACTCGGCCTTTCCTGCGCCACGATATGAAATCCGCAGCACAGTGCGTTCGGCTAGCGCTTTTTGCATCAAGAATAGGCTGGCCGATCGCGTAGGACGCGGACTTGTCGGGAGAGACATCCGGCTCTCGAGGCGGGCGATGTGATCCTGATGATCGGGTGGAAGGACGGCCCGAATTTTCGCTAGAGCCGAACCCATCGGCGACATCAACGATTTATCAGCGAAGCGATCCATCAACAGGCTGGCTGTGATGAGCGCGGTCGCTTCTTCAGTAGTAAAATGCACAGGTGGAAGATGATACCCTCTTACGATGCTGTACCCGACGCCGGCTTCCCCAACGATCGGGACACCCGCTTCCGCCAAGGCTGCGATGTCCCGATAAACCGTCCGGATACTAGTAGCAAACTCATCGGCAAGATCCTCGGCCCGGGTCACCCTGCGCCCTTGGAGATAGATCAGGATAGCGACAAGTCTGTCGATGCGATTCACTCGTCATATTTTATCTTCTTTTTTAATTTGGACGAGTCTGGCGCGCATCAGATTCGCCAGCATAGGTCTCGGCGGCAGTGCCGATGATTTCATGGCCAAACTGGATCGATTGGCCGACGCCCGCTTGCCGGGAAGAATTCCCCAGAGCAAGAATGCCCATCAGTACAACCGTTAACGCCGCTGCCGAGATGAGCGAATAAGCAAATCGCTCGACCGGGCCAAGTATCTCCGCCCGGCGCCGTCGTTCGGCCGCAGATCGGCGGATAATTTCGAACTCGGTGTCGAGTTGATGATTGCTATCGTCTGCTTCAGCGACCCGGCGGCTGCGGGTTGATAAGAAATCGGTGACACAAAGTGACGAACCGACCCGGGGTTCTTTCCAATACGCCTTCCGGCCGATAAATACTCCTGATCTGGATACACTAGTCATGGTAGCTCCTGTAGGTTTAGTTTTTAAGTGAGCTGATCGGCACGACTGGCCCAATCAACAACAGGAGCAGGTTACGAGATGGGCATGACAACCCTATGTCAGCAGGTATTTAGGCTCTGAAAGAGCCTAATCGTCCTCGTGCTCGTCGTCGTCCTCGTCCTCGAAAATTTGAGGTGAGGTGGAGTCGAAAATGTGGACGAGTACGGACGGTTTCTTGTCCCGAAGGGACTAAACGATCGTAGACAGCCCTCGAAGCTTTTGGGGCTGGGATGGGTCCAAAAAGGCAACCGTCCCGTAGGGACTGTATGATCGTAGCCAGGCAATTTATTGCCTGGAAATCGTTTAAATAACGGTCCGTCCCGTAGGGACGGTTCGAGCCGCGCTACTCGACGTATTCACCAACCGAGGTCGAAGAGACGTCCTGCCCACCTAATCATACCGTACCCTACGGGACGGATCCCTGCTCGCACAGATCCCAGGCAATAAATTGCCTGGCTACGATCATTTAGTTCCTTCGGGACAAAAACCTTCCTGACACCTGTCCACGAAGTCGGCGGCACATCACCTTTCGAGCACGAGGACGAGCACGAGGACGCACCGCCAACTGCCAACTGCCAACCGCTAACCGCCAACTGCTAACCGCCAACTGCTAACCGCTAACTGCTAACCCCTAACCCGCATAGACCCGTTCACCCCGCACCCAAACCCCGTGAACCGCGAATTCGTCATCGAATAACACAAAGTCAGCCGCCTTACCCTTCGCTATCGATCCGAGCTGCTTTTCCCGGCCGAGGACTCGGGCCGGCGTTAGACTCGCCATTCGCACCGTTTCCGGCAAAGAGACACCGACCGACTTCGTCATCTGCTGGACCAGATCGATGGTCCGCGCCAGGCTCCCGGCCAACGCCGATCCATCGGCAAGCATCCCGTAGCCTGGGCCAACCTTGCAGCCGAGGCGGCCAAGCTGAAATTCGTAACCGAGTGGCTTTCCTGCACCCGCTAATGCGTCCGTGATCAACATTATCCGATCTGGACCTTTTGCATTGTAAGCCATGCGCATGAGCGTGGGCACAGCGTGAAATCCGTCGGCGACCAATTCGCAAAACACGCTCTGATCGGCCAAAGCATATTCCAGAACGCCAGGCTGACGAAACATTCCTTTTTTGGTGGCCGACGACATCGCGTTGAATAGATGAGTCACCTTCGTCAGCCCGGCTTCAACGGCCTTCTGCATCTCTTCCCCATTCGCTTCCGTGTGGCCTGCGCTCATCTGAATGCCGGCTCCGGCCGCTGCCGCGATAAAATCGAGTGCGCCCGGTAACTCAGGAGCTACGGTGATTTGAGAAATCGCAGATGCACGCGCCAGGACCCACTCGATATCCGCTTTGGTGGGCGCCCTCATCAGGCTGGGATCTTGTGCGCCGGCTTTGCCCGGGGCTAGATGCGGTCCTTCCAGATGAAGAGGCAAGAGCCGGCACCGAGTTAACGGTTGGGCTTCCCGCCAGTGAGAGAGCACAGCCTCAAATTTTTCGTAAGTCGCAGTCGCTGCGGTTGGGCAGAGCGCTGTGGTGCCGCCGCTCAGATGAAAGCTCGCCGCAGCGGCGAACCCGTCGGCTGTCGCATCGAGAAAATCAAACCCCTGTCCACCGTGAATATGCAGATCGATGAACCCGGGCGCTAAGTAAAGGTTCTGCGCATCGATCCCTTCGGGCGTGGGAATTCGATCATCACGTCCAATTTCCGTGATGGTACCAGACTCGAAACCGACCCAGCCGCGACTCAGTACCTGGTCCTCAAGAATTACGCGGGCGTTATGAATGCATGCCACGGAGTTCCACTAGTGTTGAGGCGCCTCTCTTGCAAGGCGCGGATTGAGACTTCTAGGGGCGAGGCAAGCTCCATGTCCGCTTAAGCCTAAGCGGTAACTTCTTTGATCTCGGAGACGAACATCATAAGCCCGCGAGTTCCAACATGTGTTCGGCTTGGTTTTACCGAATTGTGATTCGTAACGCTCGAATGTCTCCGGCGCATCGTTCGTTACGCGAATGTGGTAACTTCGCGAAATATCACATGCTGAGGAGTGTCACCGATCGAAATTAAACCAGCCACGAATGATCGAAATGACCCAGCCAGCGAATTCTGCATAAGATGTTATGAAAGGAGAGGCATTTTTCTTTCGAACAAGCCCGATACCAACGAGTTAGGGATCACCAACAAAACAAAACGCGCAGCCTCTCGAAACGGAAATTTAGGCACCTTCAGGCACCTTGATCAAAAGATGCTGTTCAAACGGCAGGGTGAAGCTTTTTCTGAACGAAAATTTCTCTCGCCATCGGCTGGCGTGGCCTTGATGTGGCCCGAAGAAGGTAATTAAGGTAGAGATACCATGAAGGATCAGAAAGCCGGTGCACGTTTGCGAGACTTGGTGTGTTGTTTTGCTCAGAATCCGGATGTAGAAGCCGTTGTTTTGTCCGGATCGGCTGCGGGAGGAGTTTTAGACCATCGGTCGGATTTCGACGTGTATGTGTATTCGCGAGAATTCATCCCCGTAGATTTCCGGGAAGCGATGCTCCGACCGCGAGCGCAACTTCTGGAGGTGCATCGGACGTTTTGGGAAGATGAGGACGCTTGGATAGAGCACGACGGCTCAAAGTTTGAGGCAATGTATCGCTCATGTGAATGGACCGAAGGCGAGCTGAGCGCCCGCTGGAAGCGGTACGAAGCGTCTGTGGGATATACGACGGCTGTACTTTACACTATCGTACGAGCCGAGATACTTTTTGACCGAAACGGGTGGTTCAAGAGCGTTCAGGAACAACTCTCAACCTCATACCCGGCGCAGTTGGCGAGGGCGATCGTACAAAAGAATTTCCCGCTACTCGGCAGCGTCATCTCTTCATACGAGGAGCAAATCTATGCGGCCTTCGAGCGACAAGATTTGATTAGCCTGAATCACCGAGTCGCGGGTTGGCTTGCCAGCTACTTTGATATCTTGTTTGCTGGTAACTACACATTTTATCCGGGTGAAAAGCGACTGTTGACACACGCGAGGGCTCTTTCAAGCTATCCCGACGCGATGTCCGAAGATCTGGCCTTGGTTTGCAAAGGTGCCGCCGATCTGAGAGACAACGTTGGGCACCATTTGTCGAATATGGGCGAGTGCCTGAGAACGTGGCTTCATCAAAAGACCCTTTTGTAGTCCGGGTAAGCGAGCACGGCAGACGGTCGAGATTGAAGCTGGCGTTTGTAGATGCCAGTATATTTTTAGGAACCGGATGGTACTGGCGGCGGCGATTACTTTCGATGTAGGAGACGCACTACGTATCCTGAGCCGCACGATTAGAGGCCGGTCTTAACGGAGCTGGCGCGATGGTTGGGCCGGCGGCTATAAAGATTTGGCTCCTCCGGAGCCGGTTGCCCGGAGCATCGCTCGCTCGTCTCCTGAGAGCGACGCTGAAAACCGCTTTCATTTAGCGCTCGCTTCTGTCAAAGCTTTCCCGCCAAGCCCCCATGCGTTACTTCCCATTGCTTTTCGCAGCCACATTCCTCGCGCCCCTGCTAGCTCCGTCAAACTCGCTGGCTCAAACCCATACCAAAGGCCGGCATGTTGCGCCATTCACTGAATCCCTCAAAGCCGGCGATTACAGTTGGCACCCGGAGTTATCGCAGACCGGTCCGGTCGTGATCGTGGCTAGCATTCCCGATCAGACGCTCTATGTCTTCCGCAATGGCATCAGGATCGGACGTTCGACGATTAGTACCGGCAAGCCCGGCAAAAGCACCCCGACGGGCGTCTTTACGGTGTTGCAGAAGAAAGTCCGCCACACCTCTACCATTTATAAAGGGGCGCAGATGCCGCATATGCAGCGACTCACGTGGTCGGGCATTGCCATGCATGCCGGGCATCTACCAGGATATCCGGCATCGGCCGGGTGCGTTCGTATGCCGGTCGACTTCGCTGCCAAGCTCTATTCTGTGACCAACCTTGGCACCACGGTCATCATCGCGGACAATGACTCCGCTCCGAAACACACGGTCGAGCCGGGTTTGCTTTTTTCGGGGAAAACTGGGACCGAGCCGGGAAAAAACTTCACTTGGGACCCGGCAAAGGCGCCCAGCGGTCCGGTCTCGATCATTATCAGCACAGCGGACGGTAGGATCTACGTGTACCGGAACGGAGTCGAGATCGGTCGAGCACCCGTAGGTGGGCTCAACCAGGTCAGAGTGACAGGAACGTTTGTGTATTCGGCCGATTCAAACTTTGGTTCGGGGCGCCGTTCCGAATGGATCTCCGTCGCCAGCATCGGGCAAAAGGCGCCAAAGCTGAAGGCTTTAGAGGACCATTTCTCAGCCGATCGTTCCTTTCTCCAAGACGTACGGGACGTTATAACGCCAGGAACGCCGTTGATTCTTACGGATATGCCGGTGAACCGCCAAACCATGAGCGGTCCCGGCTTCAACATTCTGGCGGCGAGCGAAAACTGATGGCGCGTGAACCGGGATCGATCCACTCCCACTTTCCACGGCGGGGGCCTCTAGCTCATTGTCATCATCGGCTACATTCTGGGGATCACTAGCCGGTTCTAGCGCCGGGCGCCCCAAGACCAGGACTCCATCCCGTTTGTGCATTCCCTCCCGAATAAAACGGGCGGCGGTAAAGATTAGAACCAGTGGTGTCGGCCAGATCAACATCCAGATGATGGGCGCTTCGCTGAGGGCTGCCACGATGACACCTAGCAGGGCCAATAGTAAAACCAATAAAGAAAATGCAGTTGCGTGGTAACCCCTCGGGCGTCGAACGATGTACTCCGCGGACACTTCTTTTGTCATCACTGCCTCCAGATCCATTCAAGGTGTTAAACGGCAAATTGGCTCGGTTTATTCCCTCCAATTGCTCGCTTGCCCAGGATAGACCATCAGGATGACAGCCCTATGTCAGCAGCCTTTGAGTAGATGAGATCGTGCCCCGCAGGAGCAAAATCTTATGGCAGCACGCGGTCTAGAAAGTGTTCCAACACTTCTGGCGGACTAAGCTTGGTAAAATCGCACGGGACGCTCTTTTGGATCCGTTTTCGGATCGCCGGCGGTAGCTCGTTTAGGATTTGTGGATTGATTTCCTTGGGAGCAGCCAACCAGCAGCCGTTCTTTGCATTGTGTTCGATCAAATCGGCGATTCGTCCCGCTATCTTACGGATCAGACGACGTTTCTCTTCCAACTTGAGATTATGGTCGTTTCCCATTGGCGCACTGTGGTTCTTTTGCGTGGGCGCTCGGTGCCGGCCCGCCAAATCTGTAACCCGATCTTTTAGACGGGTATGTGCCTCTTCCAGCACTATTTCTTGCACCGGTTGTAGACGGCGGGTTTTCTGCGGGGTCAAATCAATTCGATATGCCCTCACTAGACCAAGATCGACGACGATAATGAGTTTGTCTTTCATGGTTCGCTCGCAATGCCAGGTAACCTCGCGCACTTCTATTGGATTTCCCAAGACATTATCTGCAGTTCGCGAGAAACTCGGCCATGGCTTCCTACCCATCCTATAACAACCCGACCACAGGGCCAGCCAGTCTCGCCCTATTAATCGTTCGCATCGCGACCGCCTTGCCTTTTCTGTACCACGGTAGCGCCATTCTTTTTGGCGCCTTTGGCGGCCCTGGCCCTCACGGTTTCGCTGAGTTCATGCACGCCCCCGATATCATCGGCTATTTGATCGGCCTCGCAGAATTCGGCGGCGGCCTGGCAATTCTTACCGGGATCCTCCTCAGAATCGGTGCTTTGTGCGGCATTATTGTGATGCTGGGAGCGATCTTTCTGGTCCATTTGCCCAACGGCTTTGACATTTCCAAAGGAGGATTTGAGTACGCT
>WNFI01122324.1_pt1 | contig 16158 bp, 15 predicted proteins | sample 5400471 | NCBI WGS metagenome assembly WNFI01 (sample SAMN13153348, study PRJNA577476) | soil metagenome | isolation source: 100 cm saprolite on Douglas fir-dominated hillslope | place: USA:California | collected 2013-09-17 | reverse complement strand
ACGCCCCGCGGTAGTTCCGACGACAAGAGTGCAATCGGCAATTGCGCTGGCAACTGTCCTATGCTCCTGCGCGTTGGCCAGCAATTCCGGCGCGCCAACAGCGGAACGAGCTTCACGAAACGCCAGGTCATAAGGATTGATCACACGCAAATCGCGGAAGCCAAAGTTGCTCATGGCGCGAGCCGCGGCGCCGATATTGAGCGGATTGCGCGGGGACACCAGCACCACGCACAGACGGTCGAGTTCGGATAGAGAAAGCAAGGCTAGTTATTCTAATGAATGCCCCCGGTTGGAAGATGAATGTTAAGATGACTTTCTGCAAGAATCGAACCATGACTTGGGCCCATCACACAAAGATCAAGATCGCGTTGGCAATGATGGCTGGCGTTATGGCCATGATCGCATGGTATGGCGTGGTCCACGCGCAAACACCCGCAGTACAGCCGCGTTCCGTGTGGGACGGCGTGTACACGGACGCGCAAGCCAGGCGCGGCGGGCAGGTCTATTTGAGCGATTGCTCTACTTGCCACGGCAAGCAACTGGAAGGTATAGACGACGCGCCTTCGCTGGCGGGCAAAGATTTTCTGGACAGTTGGGATGGCCTGACGCTCGGCGCGCTCTTCGAGAAAATGCGCAAGATGCCGCGCGATGCTCCCGGAAGTCTCAGCCGGACGGAGTACGCCGATACTCTGGCGTACATACTGAGCGTGAATAAGTTTCCATCGGGCCAATCCGAACTTCCGCCAGAGACTGAATTGTTGCGGCAAATCCGGCTGGAGCAGGCGAAGCCAGCTCCGAAAAAATAGCAGAATGCGTTTTGTTTGGCGGCGCGACGCAGCGCCGTGTTTCTAAATCTGGAGTCTTCGTTTAAACTCGGTGCGCAATGACACATCCTCTTTTACCCATTCAAGACATCGCCCGAAAACTACGCCTGCCGGATGACTACGTTGAGCCCATCGGCAAATTTGGCGCCAAGCTCAAACTCGATCTGCTTTCCGATCCCGCGTTTCCGCGCCGCGGCAAACTGATTCTGGTCACGGCCACCACGCCCACCGCTGCCGGTGAAGGGAAGACCGTTACTTCCATCGGACTCACACAGGGCCTGGAGCGTATTGGCCGCAGGTCCATCATTACTTCACGCGAGCCTTCTCTGGGCCCGGTGTTTGGCATGAAAGGAGGAGCCGCCGGCGGCGGGCTATCGCAGATCGAACCCAGCCAGAAAATCAATCTGCACTTTCACGGCGACTTTCACGCCATCACTACGGCGCACAATCTGCTGGCCGCGCTGCTGGACGCTCATCTGTTTCATGGCAACGACCTGGACCTCGATCCGGAACAGATCACCTGGCCGCGGGCCATGGACATGAATGACCGTGCGTTGCGCCGTATCATCGTGGGCATTGAAAAGAATTCTCCGGGACGGCCCAGCGGTTTTGTGATTACCGCAGCTTCCGAAATAATGGCTGTGCTGGCGCTGGCCAGCAGCCGGCAAGACCTGCGGCGCCGTTTGGATTCCATTGTGGTTGGAGTCTCGCGCAGCGGTAAGCCAGTAACGTCCGCCAACCTCGGCGCAACCGGCGCCATGCTGGCGCTGCTGGATGAAGCCATTCTTCCCAATTTGGTCCAGACCACGGAAGGCACGCCGGCCATGGTGCATACGGGACCGTTTGGAAACATCGCGCACGGCACCAGCAGCGTGGTCTCGCAAGCCATGGGCATGCGCCTGGCCGACTATGTGGTGAACGAATGCGGTTTCGCTTCCGATCTGGGCGCGGAAAAATATATGGACATCGTGCGCCGTTCGTCGGGAATTGACCCGTCGGTTGCAGTCCTCGTCACCACCGTGCAGAGCCTGCGCCATCAGGGCGAAGGCGATCTGGAGCGCGGCCTGCCCAACCTGGGCCAGCACATCAAGATATTGCAGGGATTCGGGTTGCCGATTGTGGTCGCCATCAACCAGTTTCCGAAAGATACTCCGGCGGAATTACAGCGCATGGCCGACTTCTGTTCCCAGCATGGCGTCGAGCACGCCATGCATGAGGCCTACACCAAAGGCGGACTCGGCGCGAAAGCTCTGGCTGAAAAAGTTGTAGAGACAATTGAACGCAATCCAAATCCGAAGTTGCGGTCCGTTTATGAGCTCGACGACCCATTGGGCAGAAAAGTGGAGCAGATCGCGCGCAATATCTATGGAGCGGCCGGTGTCACGTACAGCGATAAGGCGCGCGCCAAGCTCCAGCGGTTTGCCGATTGGGGCTTTGCCAAACTGCCGGTCTGCATTGCCAAGACGCAGGCCTCGCTAACGGACAATCCAAAATTGATGGGCGCACCCGCAGGTTGGCAACTCAATGTGAACGACGCATCGCTTTCCGCTGGGGCCGGTTTCGTCGTGGTAATCGCCGGCAACATGATGCTGATGCCAGGGTTGCCCAAAGTTTCCCGCGCAGCCAGCGTGGATGTAAACGAAAAAGGAGAGATCGTAGGAATTTAGAGATGGCAGATTACAACGATGGCGCCCAGAGGAGCGACGACACTGGGCCATTCTCCACCACAGTCCGGGGATTGCTCTCCACCAGCGCCAACGCGACGTCTTTGCCGAATTTGTCAGCGACAAAATCGCGGGCTGCTGAAAGCACTGGAGGCCGGTGCACCAGATCGTGCGCGTCCGTCGCAATGATGTGGACCAGTTGTTTTTGCAAAAGCCATAATGCGACTTCCTTGGCTTTGCGGCCCCAGTGTCCGGTGAGCGAGTTGGCGGTTACTTGTACCAGACAGCCGGCTTCCACCCACGGGGCCACATTTTCCGGATGCCGTTGCAGCATCGGATAACGCTCGGGATGAGTCAGGACGGGCACGATCTGAAGTTCGGCATGCATGCGGAACAGAAGGTGGTCGAACCGGGGCGGAAAGCTGAAGTCGTTGAATTCAATCAGCAGATAGCGGGTGCCTTCAATGAGGAATTCGCCCGGATTGGCAAACAGCAGTTCGAGGTTTTCAAACGATAAGTGAAAGTCGCATCCCAAACCGAGTTTCAGTTCGCCAGGGCAATGTTGCCGGAGTTCTTCCAGACGCAGCAGGAAAGCGCGGCGATCATAGGCAAACTGCGAGTTGGCATGAGGTGTGGCCACCACGTGAGTAATTCCGTCAGCGGATGCCGCTTGGCACATTTGTTCGGCAATCTCCCACGAAGATGCGCCGTCATCAATCGCCGGCAAAATGTGACAGTGGATATCAATCATGATGGACCAGCAACACAGTGGGACTGGTTGGACCGTTGTCATGGTCGAGCAGGGCGAAGAAAGCGATTCCAACTCCGGCGCCAGCGCCGGCGATCAGCGCAAGGAACAGCCAGCCCGGAATTCCGGCCCTGCCGGTCGGAGAGTCGTTCGCGGCCGCAGCCGGGTTGTACATCATCATGTAACCTGCGTCCAGCTTGGCGGTGTGGATTCCATCCGTAACGTTGAGGGAGCCTTCCAGGGCCGCGATCTGGTCAACGCCTTTAGCGCTGATCAATTGAAACTTTGCGTTGTGACCGGGGTCGGCGGAAATCACAAGCTTTCCGAAGCGGGCTTCGGTGCCCTTAGGAGCGGTCACCAGCACGCTGCCGCGCACGAACGTAATGGAATTGCCCTGGTATTGGATGGCGGAATCGCCGGCGATGGAAAGCAGCGCATTGGGGGATTTCACCAGCGCCGATCCATTGGAGGCCGTCTCGATCCGGTCGCCGGGAAACACCGTATACGAACTGGACGCCTGCGCGCCATTTACCTGGACCATGCCGGAGCCCATCATCAGGGCGCCGCCGGTTGCACCCAGCGCAAGTGAACAGGAGGCCGCAAGTAACAACACTACTGCTGCGATTCGCATGGCTTCATGATAAACGCGGGTCCCAATCCAAGTCAACGCATGATTTGCTGTCTTTGTAAAAATCTATAGCCACTATCCGAAAGCTTAAGAAAGACCGCATCGACCAACGACCGTGGTAACTGCACGTCTACGGGGCCATCAGGATTTCGCCGGGCGCTGCTCCCACTTGCGCAACTCCACTTTGGCGATGGCTTCGGTATGCACTTCATCCGGTCCGTCTGCCAGGCGAAGAGTGCGCACGCCGGCCCAGGCGGCGGCCAGGAACGTATCCTGTGAAACACCCGCGCCTCCATGCGCCTGGATCGCGCGGTCCAGCACGCGCAGGGTTACGTTGGGCGCCACCACTTTGATCATGGCGATTTCCGCGCGCGCTTCTTTGTTGCCGGAGGTGTCCATCATGTACGCGGCTTTCAACGTGAGCAGGCGCGCCTGCTCAATCTCCATGCGCGAGAGCGCGATGTCAGCGCGAATGGTCCCTTGCTCCGCCAGCGGCTTGCCGAAGGCAATGCGGGATTGCACGCGCTCGCACATCATCTCCAGGGCGCGCTCGGCTACGCCCACGCACCGCATGCAGTGGTGAATGCGTCCCGGGCCCAGACGTCCCTGGGCGATCTCAAATCCGCGGCCTTCACCCAGCAGAATGTTGGCCGCCGGAACGCGAACATTGGTAAACGTGACGTCGCCATGCCCGTGGGGCGCATGATCGTAGCCAAAGACGGTCAGCAGGCGCTCGATCTTCACGCCGGACGCGTCCATCGGCACGAGAATCATGGATTGCTGCTTATGCTTAGGCGCCGCGGGATCAGTCTTGCCCATGAAGATGGCGATCTTGCAACGCGGGTCGCCCGCGCCGGACGACCACCACTTGTGGCCGTTAATCACATAGTCATGACCATCGCGGACGATACTGGCGGCAATATTGGTTGCGTCCGACGATGCTACCTCCGGCTCGGTCATCGCGAAACACGAACGGATTTCGCCGGCCAGCAGCGGCTTCAGCCAGCGTTCTTTCTGTTCGGGCGTGCCGTATCGGGCCAGGACTTCCATGTTGCCGGTATCGGGCGCGGAGCAGTTGAAGACTTCCGGGGCCATATGGCTGCGTCCCATAATCTCGCACAGCGGAGCGTACCCAAGATTCGTAAGACCGGCTCCGCCTTCGGCGTCCGGGAGAAAAAGATTCCAAAGCCCCGCGGCGTGGGCTTTGGGTTTAAGCTCTTCGATCACTCGCGTTGGCGACCAGCGGTCGCGCTCAATTTCTTCATGAAAGCGGCGTTCGTTGAGATAGACGTGCTCGTCCATGAACGCGGTCAGGCGCTTCTGCAGGTCTTTGGTTTTTTGTGAGAATTCGAAGTGCATAGAACCTCAGTCATTTAACAAACTGCTTATCGCGATAAATGATCAAAACTTGATCAGGATCAAGGCAATCGCAATTCCCATAAGCCCGAATCCGGCATATTGAGGCCAGCCCAGAGTTTCACCAAGGAACAACTTTGCAATCAAGGCGACGCATATCACGCCAGATCCCAGATGCATGGCAGCCATCTGTGCGCCGGAGAACGTTCCCCGCCCCCAACGGACCGAGGAGACATTCAGAATGTACTCCGGCAATACCATGAGCCAGCTAATCGCCAAGGCAGTCAGGAAGTTCCATGACTTGAATTTCAGATGGCCAATCCACGCAAAAGACATCAGCAGACCTGCCGTTAGCAGCATCAGCGGGACGAGAACAACTTTCATGTGCCCCCTTAAAGTTCGATTTTGCCGCGCTCCGATGCCGATTGTTTCTACAACCTGCCCACCAGCGTAGCTCCGCCATCCACGACAATTGTTTGCCCCGTCACGTATGATCCGCCGTCGCTGGCCAGGAGAACGGCCAGCTCGGCTACTTCTGACGGCTGTCCCAAATGCTGGATCGGCTGCTTGCTCACGATGTCCGCTTTCAGCTTTTCGTCTTTCCAGTAGTATTCGCTCAATACGGTCTGGATCAGCCCGGGGGCGATCGCATTCACGCGCACGCCTTGGGGCCCGAGTTCGAGCGCATACGATTGCGTCATCATGATCAGCGCGGCTTTGGTCATGCTGTAGAGCAGGCCATGAAACTGGGGACGCAGCCCCGAAATCGACGCGATATTAATGATGGAGCCGGACCCGCGCTGGCACATTCCCGGAGCCACAAGGTTGATGAGGCGAAACGTGCTCTTCAGATTGACTTCAACCATCTTGTCGAACTGGCCTTCGTCCATTGCAATGGCCGGGCCTTGCGCGATGTTCGTTGCTGCGTTATTAACCAGAATGTCAATGCGCCCGTATTCTCGCGTAGTGGATTCCACAAGGGCGTGGACGTGGTCCGCTTTGCCGACATGGCAGACCAGCGGCTTGGCGCGTGGTCCGATCTCGCGGGCGACCTGGTCCAGCGTTTCCTGCTTGCGGCCGCAAATAACAACCGTGGCGCCTTCGCGGACAAACGCCTCGGCAATGGCCTTTCCGATCCCGCGACTGGCGCCGGTTACGATGGCGACTTTGTCCTGGAGTAAGCTCATGTGTGCCTTCTTTTACCGTCCGCGATTATATATGGGATGAAATTGTGCTCCCGCACCCGGTTTGGTAAAGTTGAGGGCACAAGCACTTCTGGAGCATGATCATGAAACGCTCACTGTTGTCAACAGTCTGTATCGTCCTGGCTCTGTTCAGGGTGAGCGTTGTCGTCGCCGGGGCACAACAGCCCAAGACGCCGGAGACCAGTGCAACGCCTGCGCCAGCATCTCCTGCCACCCAAGCTCCCATCACCCGTTTTGACCGGCTGGCTGTGGCAAAAACCATCTATATCAAGAATAACGCCAATAACGAGATTCCTTATAACGTGATCAGCACCTCGGTTGAGAGCTGGGGACGATACACCATTGTCGATGATCCTGATAAAGCCGAGATTGTCATGGAAATCTCGATGACCGGGGAAGAAGGCATCAAGGTTACCGAGTCCAACAAGACGTCTATGCACAGCGGGCGGCCGGGACAGCAGGATCAAAGCCAGTCCAAGAAAGAAGTCTCTACCGAGCCAGTCGAGATCAAGGTGACTATCTTTGACAAGAACAAACGGCCGATGTGGATAGCCAGGGAAGAACCAAAATTTGCAGTACGGCACAAAGCTGAAGAAAACCATATTGTGGAAGCATCGCAGAAACTTTTCACCAGATTTCATGACCGCGTCGAGCCGCCCCTTCCCAAGCAATAGTGACCGGGAAAAAGTACGACTGAACGGCCATTCATTTAAGCACTTCTTTGTGCTAGACTGCGGTTCGCCGACAAAAACTGCGGTCCAGTTATCAGTCGTGACCATAGCATCTCGCCTCGAAGGTTGCATTTACGCAAGGAGCCATCCGGATGGACCTGAATCTGACTGCTGAAGAACTGAGCTTTCGCGATGAATTGCGCGCCTGGCTTAAGGCCAACGTGCCCAAGGACTGGGATGAGTTTCGCGAAGCAGCAATGGAGCCCCGTTTTGAATACCTGAAGCGCTGGCAACGCAAGCTCTATGAAGGCGGCTGGGCAGGACTTTCCTGGCCCAAGGCTTATGGCGGGCGCGGCGCCAGTCTGATGGAGCAGGTAATTTTCTGGCAGGAGATGGCTCTGGCTGATGCGCCGCCCATGGCCAACGTTCTGGGTTTGGGATTGATCGGCCCGACCATCATTGCCTTTGGAACCGAAGCGCAGAAGAAACGCTTTCTTCCCAAGATCCTCAGCGCTGAAGAAATCTGGTGTCAGGGCTTCTCCGAGCCAGACGCTGGTTCCGATCTCGCTAACCTGCGCTGCGAAGGACGCCTCGACGGCGACCACTACATCATCAACGGTCAGAAAGTCTGGAACAGTTACGGCTGGGCAGCGGATTGGTGCGAACTGGTTGTGCGAACTGATCCCAATGTCCCCAAGCACAAAGGCATCACCATGCTGCTGGTGGACATGAAGTCGCCGGGTGTGGAAGTGCGTCCGCTGCGCCAGATGACCGGCGAGACTGAGTTCAACGAAATCTTCTTTCACGATGTGCGGGTCCCGGTGGAGAACCTGGTCGGCAAAGTGAATGAAGGGTGGGCCGCGGCGATTGGCACCCTGATGCATGAGCGGGGAACTTTTGGCGCCGGACTCCAGATCATTTATCAGCGCAACATGGCCCGGCTGATCGAACTCTCGCGCACGATTCAGCACAACGGCCGTCCCGCTGCCCAGGACCCGCTCATGCGGCAGAAGCTGGCCCAATGTTACGCCGAGATCGAGATCATGCGCATGAACCAGATGCGGGCCTTCAGCAGAATCAGCGCAACAGGTGTGCCCGGGCCGGAAGGGTCGATCCAGAAAATTTTTTGGAGTGAACTGAACCAGCGTTTTCAGCAAGTAGCGCAAGAACTGCTTGGCCCGTACGGACAGCTTGAAGGCAATGACCCTCACGCCATCGACCAGGGAGCGTGGTCTTACGGATATTTGCGGACGCGCGGCAACACGATCGAAGCGGGAACGTCAGAAATTCAGCGCAATATTATTGGGCACTTCGTTCTCGGCTTGCCAAAAAGCTATTAGAAGACGAAAAAAATTACACCGTAGAGACGCGGCATGCCGCGTCTCACACAAAGGGACTGGAAAATGCAATTCGGTTTGAGCGAAAGCCAGCAAATCCTCAAAGTGGAACTGGCGCTGTTAATGGAAGAAGCCGGGTACGCCCTGCTACCGGGACCATTTTTCTCGACGGTCGCAATGGCCGGCCCTTTAATAGAGGCCTGCGGCACGTCCGAGCAGAAGAAAAAATATCTGGAGCCGATCTGCAGTGGGGAAGCGCGTTCTACTGTCGCGCTTCTCGAGGCGAGTGCAAGCTGGGATCCGGGAGACGCACAGATGTCCGGAGCGAGCGGTCGTCTGACCGGGGAAAAGCTTTTTGTTCCCGATGCTGCTGGAGCCGCTTCAATCCTCGTAGTTGGCCGCAACGGAGTTTTCATTGTTGACGCGAAAGCGCCCGGCATCGCGATCAAGCCGATGTCCGGCATGGATCTGACGCGCAAGTTGTACTCCGTACAATTCACCAATACTCCGGCGGAGAAGTTGGGTAACCCTGCCGGGCTGCCCCAGGCCCGCCAAGTCGCGGTTGTGGCGCTGGTGTCCGAGATGGTAGGCGGGATGCAGCGCACGCTCGATCTGACGGTCCAATATGCCAAGACACGCAAGCAGTTTGGAAATCCTATCGGAATGTTTCAGGCGGTGCAGCATCAATGCGCCGATTCTTATCTGGAAACCGAAAGCTCGCGTTCAGCCGCCTACTACGCTGCGTGGGCGCTGGAAGAAAAGGCGCCGGACGCGACAGCAGCCGTCTCCATCGCCAAAATTTACGCCAGTGATGCCTGCCGCACCGTGGGCAACCGCGGAATCCAAGTCCATGGCGGAATGGGCTTTACCTGGGAAAACGATTTACATTTGTATTACCGGCGCGCCAAGGCATCAGAGACGATGTTTGGAGACGCAAGTTTCCATCGTGAACGATTGGCGAGACTGGTAATCGACAGCGTGGCGGCGCAGAGCGCGTAGCCAAATTGGGTAATTGGGTAAATTGGTAATTGGGTAATTGAAACCTAGAGCAGCTAACTGAATTACCCATTTACCAAATTACAAAATTACCCAATCATGACAAACCACGAATCTAAAAGGACCCTCACCCATGAGTGATCTCGTTCAACTGACAAAAAATAATTTTATTGCCGGCGCCGACATCAAGGAATTCGGCAAGATCACTTCCGGCGAGAACAAGCGCGGCGTTGGGCTGCTTCCCATTCTGCTGCGTATGGAAGATTGCACCAAGCCGGTGGTGGTGGCCATCCACGGCACAGCATTGGGTGGTGGGCTGGAAGTCGCCATGTCCGGACACTATCGGGTAGCCGTTGCTGGAGCGCAGGTTGGCCAACCGGAAGTAAAACTTGGCATCATTCCCGGCGCGGCGGGAACGCAGCGGCTGCCTCGTCTGGCGGGCGTGGCCAAAGCGGTTGAGATGTGTACGGATGGCAATCCGGTGAAAGCCACGGAAGCATTCAAAGTTGGAATTGTTGACAAGTTGATTGATGGCGACCTGCTGGCAGGCGCTGTGGCTTTTGCGCGCGAAGTTTCCGGTAAGCCTGCTACCAAGACGCGCGAACGCGACGGGAAGCTGGGTACTCCGGAAGAAAATGTCCCGGTCTTCGCCGCAGCCCGCGAAAACGCGCGCAAGAAGCAGCGCGGATTGATGGCCCCACTCGCGGCCATTGACGCGATTGAAGCCGCCACTAAGTTGCCCTTTGACGAAGGCTGTCTGGTGGAACAGAAGCTGTTTATGGAGTGCCTGTTCTCCGATCAGTCGAAAGCCATGATCCATGCTTTCTTCGGCGAGCGCGAAGTCGCCAAGATTCCGGACATACCCAAAGAAACGGCGATCATTCCAGTCAACAGCGCTGCCGTCGTTGGTGCGGGAACCATGGGCGGCGGCATTGCCATGGTGTTCGCGAATGCCGGCATTCCTGTGTTGCTCAAAGAAGCCGATCAGGCGGCGCTGGATCGTGGACTTGCCACCATTCAAAAGAATTACGCGAATTCCGTGAAGCGTGGCCGCTTTACCCAGCAGTTCATGGATGAGCGCCTTAATCTGATCAAGCCAACGCTGAGCTACAACGATTTTGCCAATGTGGACATGGTGATCGAAGCGGTGTTTGAAGGCATGGCGCTGAAGAAAGAAGTGTTCGGCGAGTTGGACCGCATTTGCAAGCCGGGAGCAATCCTGGCCAGCAATACGTCCACGTTGAACATCGACGAAATCGCTTCGGCCACGACGCGCCCGCAGGCTGTGATCGGTACGCATTTCTTCAGTCCGGCGAACGTGATGCGGCTGCTGGAAATTGTCCGCGGCAAAGCCAGCAGTAAAGAAGTCATTGCTACGTGCATGCAGCTTTCCAAGAAGCTGGGCAAAGTCGGCGTTCTGGTAGGGAATTGCCGTGGTTTTGTCGGGAACCGCATGTTCGGGCCGTATCGGCGTGAAGCGCAGTTCCTGGTGGAAGAAGGCGCCAGCGTCGAAGCAGTCGACAAAGCGCTCTATGACTACGGCATGGCCATGGGACCGCTGGGCGTGGGCGATCTTGCCGGTCTGGACGTCGGCTGGCGCATTCGCAAAGAGTATCGCCATCTTGAAAAACCTGGTGTTCGCCAGCCGCTAGCCGAGGACAGTTTGTGCGAACTTGGGCGTTATGGTCAGAAAACCGGTGCCGGCTGGTACAAGTATGATGCCGAACGTCGTGCAATTCTTGATCCCGAAGTTGCTCAATTGGTATCCAAGTGGGCTGCTGAAGCGGGGATCAAGCAGCGCCAAATTTCCGCCCAGGAAATTGTCGACCGTTGCATTTACGCTCTGGTCAACGAAGGCGCACGCATTCTGGAAGAGGGCTACGCGCTGCGGGCTGTCGACATCGACATTATCTATCTCACCGGCTACGGTTTTCCTAATCACCGCGGCGGGCCCATGTGGTACGCGGACACCGTGGGCCTGAAGAAAGTCTATGAACGCATTCTTGAGTTTCACCAACAGCATGGTTTTTGGTGGGAACCGGCGCCTCTGCTGAAGAAGCTGGCCGAGCAAGGCAAAGGCTTTGCCGACTTTGACAAGAAGTTAGGAGCGTCGACGTAAGAACGCAGGCACTCCAGCCCCATAAAAGATCGACGACGCAAGCGGGCAAATATCAACCGACACTAACTGAATTAGATTAGCCCTTGACATAAAAACGGATATTGTAGTAGACTTAACTGGCTTTGTAGTAGAGATAGAATATGAACAGAACCAAGGTTTCAAAGGCCGAGGCCCGCATCCTGGAGCAGTTCTGGAAGCTGGGGACGTGCTCTGTCCGCGAGATTCTCGACAGCTTGCCGGAAGAAGAACGCGTTGCTTACACCACCGTTCAAACTCTTGTTTACCGTTTGGAAGAAAAAGGTGCGCTTCGCAAAGTAAAGAAAATAGGCAATGCCCAACTGTTCGAACCCGCCATCAATGAGCACGAATTTCGCAGCGGTTTAGTGGACGAACTGCTGGAATTGTTTGGCGGATCGACTCGGATGCTTTTATCGACTCTCCTGGATACGGGCAGGATCTCACTCAAGGATTTAAAGGTCCTTGAGAGAGCCGTATCCAAGGTCAAGACGGGTCATCGGAGGAATGCGCATGAATGAACACATCGCACACGCAACGCGTTACGCAGAAATACATCTCTTTTGTGCCTCAGCAGTTTGGCTCACGGCGTGGTCTTTGACGTCGATTGTTCGACGTGATGCTGCCACTTGGAAGTATTGGGTCTGGGTAGCAACTTCTCTCAATTTTATCTTGCCTCTGGATGTACTTCTCTCGCGATTTTGGGCGTGGCATCCCTCATGGACGTTGCCACTGACATTGGCGAATGCCACGGACACTAACATGTTTCGGAGCACCGCAGTACTTGGCGTAGTTTGGGCTGTATGGTTGCTTGGCGCCATTGTGATGTTCGTCCGGCTATTTTCTCGTTTACGCGCGGAGCTTCGGGTTGGCCAGGTCTCAGCCGGGCCAACGCCGTGTAACCTCGACAAGGGGCCGTTTTCCGGGAAAATCCCCGTGAGGCTTTCCGTTGGTCCGTGCGTTCCGGCAGTGCACGGGTTTCTGCGCCCGCACATCTTGCTACCCAGTGGAATTCAGCGATTATTGGACGAGCGGGAACTGAATGCTGTGCTCATTCATGAACTAAGGCACGCAAGAAGGCGCGATAACCTGGTAGGTCTCATCTATGAGATCAGCCTTTGCGGACTCTGGTTTCATCCGTTCGTTTGGATAACTGGTCGTCGCTTGGCCCTGTATCGAGAGCTCTCCTGTGATGACGCTGTGATCCAGAGTTCTTACGGGGAACACCTAGTTTACGCGCTCGCAAAGCTCACGCTTCCTGGGCATACTCATCTGTTGTGCGCAACTGCTTCTTCGCTATTAGAACATCGCTTGGCCCGTCTAACGGCAGATCAGCCTCAGCGGCGCTGTACTCCAATGAATCTGTTGTCGATTGCGGCTTTCAGCTTCTCTTTCTTTATGGGTTTTTTGGGAGCAATACCACAAATGGCCGAGAATGGCGGCTACAAGCCCAACACGCCGGATAGTTCCGTAATCAGGACCAATGCACCTTCTACACCCGTGCGTACACAAGCCCCGATAGGTGGCGTGAAGGCCGGTGTTTCTGGGGGGATTCAGGGTGGTGTTGGAGGCGGTGTATCCAACGGAGTTGCAGGTGGAATTAACTGAGCCTTAGTTCGAAGTAATCTCGCCAAATCGAAGTATCTTTTTGTCCGGGAGGCACAAACTGATGCGAAAAAAACTATCTATCGCAGTAATGACGCTTATCGTGATTACTCAGATTCTCGCTCAACAAGCTGCTCCGGCGCCACCGGGAAAACTGATCGATGTCGGAGGTATCAACCTGCATATCGATTGCACCGGTTCGCATCATGGTCCAACAGTTATTCTAATCGCAGGGATAGGGGATTTTTCATTCGATTGGGTACTCGTCCAGTCACGAGTACAGACCTTTAGCCAAGTCTGCTCGTATGACCGCGCTGGCAAGGCCTGGAGTGATAAAGATTCTGCCGAGCCAAATTTGAGCCACGTCGCGCAGCAGTTGGTGAGCCTGTTGCAATCTGCTCAAGTGCCACCGCCCTACATTTTAGTAGGTCATTCGTGGGGCGGCGCAATTGCACGCGTCACGGCCAGCCTGATCCCGCAAAAAGTTGCCGGTATGGTTTTGATTGACAGCACGCACGAGGACGAAATTCTCGGAATTAATGACACTGCCGTGCGTCCCCGTAAGTTGTCGGCGATCGATTGGGACAAGGTATGGAACCCGCCAGCGCCAACACCAGGAGCGCCGGGCGGTCCGCCGTCCGGCCCTATGACAATAAAGCGCCGAACTCCTTCCATCGAGCCGCCTTACACACATCTGCCAAAACAAGCCCAAACTTACCGTTTGTGGGCACTTTCGCGCCCTCGCCCGATTGATGGTGGTGACATCAGATCTGATCTGATGACTCTATTTGCGAGTCGTGGAGACAGGGATCATCCGTTAGATGATTTGCCGTTGATTGTAATTACGCCGACTGCAGTCAAGTATGATGCCGAACCGGGATTCACCGTTGAGCAGCTCAAAGAGGACCATCTGCGGCTGCAAACCGATCTTGCAAGACTGTCTAGCCGCGGCAAGCAGGTGTTTGCGCGGGGCAGCGGACATCATGTGCAACTGCCGCGATTCGCGTTCTTTCGCGTAATTCGCGGCTGTTTTCTTGCCGATCGCTGTAAATGGGAGAACCATGAGAGAAGCAGTCGTAGTCGCCAGTTCGCGCACAGCGCTGGCCAAATCTTTTCGCGGATCGTTCAACATCACGCGGCCCGACGACCTTGCCGCACACTGTATTAAAGATGTGCTGCGCAAGACACCGAAGCTCGATCCCAAAGAGATTGAAGACGTTGTGCTTGGTTGCGGGCAACCGCACGGCACGCAAGGCCACAACGTAGCCCGCGTTGCCGCCATGCTGGCAGGTCTGCCTACTTCCGTTGGCGGTACAACGATCAATCGGTTTTGCTCTTCCGGTCTTAACTCTATTGCGCTGGCTGCGTACCAGATCATGAACGAAGGCGTCAATGCGGCGATTGGCGGCGGAGTCGAAAGCATCAGCATGGTACAACGCGATAGCAGCCCGAATCCGGCATTGCAGGAAAAGATGCCGGGGATTTACATGGTCATGGGCGATACCGCCGAAGTCGTAGCCAAACGTTACAAGATCAGCCGTCAGGCCCAAGACGAGTATTCGCTGCTGAGCCAGCAGCGCACAGCGCGTGCTCAGGAAGAAGGATTCTTCGCCGGAGAGATTGCGCCTATGCGCGCGACCAAGGCCATTCTGGACAAAAAGACCGGAGAGGTAGTCAGTAAAGAAGAAGCAGAAGCCAACAAAGATGAATGTAACCGTCCAGATACAACGCTCGAAGGCCTGCTCGCATTGAAACCACATTTTGATCAAACCAGCGGACAGGGAAGCGTGACCGCCGGCAATTCATCCCAACTTTCCGACGGCGCTTCCGCCACGTTGCTGATGTCACGCGAGCGCGCCGACCAACTCGGAATTCCCTACAAACTCATCTTCCGCGGTTTCCAGATTGCCGGTTGCGATCCCGACGAAATGGGGATCGGTCCGGTATTCGCTGTGCCCAAACTGCTCAAACGCACTAGTCTGAAAATGGACGACATTGACCTTTGGGAACTGAACGAAGCTTTTGCCGTCCAGGTGATCTATTGCCGCGACCGGCTGGGCATTGATCCCGAAAAACTGAATGTCAATGGCGGCTCGATCGCGATAGGCCACCCTTTCGGCATGACGGGTTCGCGCATGGTCGGGACCATGGCCAACGAAATGGCGCGCCGCAAAATCCGCTACGGCGTTGTGACCATGTGCATCGGCGGCGGCCAGGGCGCGGCCGGATTGTTCGAGCGCGCAGGATGACTGGCAAGAACGTCGTCATGCTTCTCCATTTCAGCCCCCGGGGATATGCCCGAGTCCAACCCTGAGTTTGAGCGAATCGCGCTGCGATTGTTATAATTAATTCGCGTTCGCCACGCTCACAGTCTTCACAGCTCCCGCCCGAAGCTCTCGCGTGTGCAATCAGTTCACTATGGCCAGGTAGCTCAGTCGGTAGAGCGCAGCCCTGAAAAGGCTGGCGTCGGCGGTTCGATTCCGTCCCTGGCCACCATTTTCTTCCCACCCAAACTTCAAATGGGCTGCGCTCAAGGGTGAGCGACCGGCGAGAACCGTTCCGTTCGAGCCGGACGCGAGGGCGAAGCCCTTGAGGAAACGTCCGCAGCCCTGAAAAGGCTGGCGTCGGCGGTTCGATTCCGTCCCTGGCCACCATCTTCTCTGGATCGCCCGTGATCGGGTGATCGCGCGTGATCCACGGCCAGCCCACGGCACGCCGGGGCAGGCGGGACAGGTCGCCGTGATCGGAAAAGCCAAACCAATTACCGATCTGCCTAACATCCTCCGGCTTGTTAAATTCCCTGCAGCAGGGAAAATATCTGCTCTAAATTCCCGTTAACAGGGAGAATAACAGGGAAAATTTCAGCGTTTTGGTCTCCGCCGGCATGCAAACCCTGATTTCAGAAGCACTTGAAGGTTTCTCTTCAAATTCGGAACAGGGAACGAACAGGGAGCGAGCAGGGAAGGAACAGGGAAAACTCAGGAGGATCG
>WNFI01067249.1_pt2 | contig 16159 bp, 21 predicted proteins | sample 5400471 | NCBI WGS metagenome assembly WNFI01 (sample SAMN13153348, study PRJNA577476) | soil metagenome | isolation source: 100 cm saprolite on Douglas fir-dominated hillslope | place: USA:California | collected 2013-09-17 | reverse complement strand
TAGAGAGAGATGCGGTGATGGACAATACTTCGGTTGAACATGGAACACCTTTTTCGATCAATCCAGTACCGAGCAATTTAAAACCGACTTCAATTTCGTTCCTCTGGATTCGGTGAACATCTCCAAGACACAGTCGGCAAGGACTATGTTCCCCAATTCAAGTTCTTCTTCAAGCAACATATTCTTTACGTATTCGATGAAGTACTCAACAAAGCATCGAAAATATGGGCTTTGAACGTTTCGCCATCGCGGTGTTTCTTGAGCAACTCGCTCGAGTCTAGATTATATAATACGGCCACCGCCTAAAATTTTCAGTGTTGCAAGCGAGTTAATTCTGGGCCCAAGATCCGCTACTCTGTAGCGGGAATATTGAAATAGAATCGTAGCGCCGGCAAGCGGTAGTCCTCGAACGCTGAGTCTGCTATTTCGCAGTCTCTTAGACGGAACGACGCTACACCGTGAAAGAAGAATCTTGAACAGCTTGCTGTGTATTTTATGTCACCATGCACCGATCTCCGATGCTACTACCCATCCACGAACCGTCCACTTGCCACAATCGGTGAGCAGCTCATGGCCAACCTTACTTTGGGCACCCTTGTTGGTTTTATAAAGCCATGCTACTCGATTCATCGCAACTTAGATTGAGAGTGTCAATAGCTGTACATGGGACCCGGCCTATTCCAGCCCAATGGCTGTTTGGGGTGATGAGAAATGCATTCGGGCCTCAAGGGGTCTTCCTGCCTGGGGCCCCAATAGTGTAGGCCCTCACATGGCATGCATACGTGCAGGTTTTGTATGCTTATTTGGTATCTTAGTCGGCTGAATAAAAGTTCCCAGGTGAAGTGGAAAATGATGCTGAATCGGCGACGGGATAAAACAAGACCTAAGTGTCGTCACATTGAGGAATACCCGTACTTCCTCCTCGTCCCAACCACGCCTTTCAAATATTACAGTTTTGCATTCTCTCCCTTGAGCCCCACCCCACTCTTTGTAAATGTCTGTATGACATTTATCCATACCTGTACATCAAAATACTCATACCACGAGTGTCCATAATCTGCGGATGGTATACTTCCTGGGGTCTTCCGGCTCGGATCAATTGCAATGCGTATTGCATTCTGGAGGTATTTAGTAAGATAGTTTGATTCGGAGTAGTGAATGATGCGGTCTTTTGTGCCATGAATGATCAGGATTGGAATGGAAGATGGGACGGAAGGTAGGAAAGGGCGGGTATCGGCAATGCGGACCTGCCGAGCCACCGAAATTGAACGTTTTGGGAAGGACTGAGCATCAAGGCAGAAAACATACCGATAGAGCTTGACGGCCTGTTTAGAAAAAATAGAGGCGTGAATAAGTTGACGCCACTTTGAAGCATCGTTGCGTACCGATTTGTGTCCGAGGTCTTTTGACAATCATTGAAGGCAACAGCTTCTTGACCTTTTCCTTCCCTTCAGGTGTCTTCAAGAAATCTACGTCATAGCAAAGGTCCACCATGGGCTTTGCCATCAGCATTTTCTGCTCATCTGTAAGTGGCTCAGGGAATTGAGGCAAATTTGACAGAGTTGAGAGATACTCTATGAATTCTGGATCGCTATGAGGGGCCTTTGTTGTCGTAGCAGTCAGGAGGGCATGGTGCACCCGGAATGCGAGGGTACCGGGTTTGGCACTTAGGATGAGAATATGTTGAAGGATAACTCCTCCCATTGACCAGCCACATGCGTCTATGTCCTTGAACCCGAGGTGTTTGATAAGGGCGATCAGGTCGGCCGCCATTGAACTGATGGAGATGAGTTCATGCTTGCTTGTCTCCACAATAGAGGCCCCAATGTCTCTGTGGAAATTATTCAGGTCATGGAATGACGACGCTTACATGCATTGTCCATACCGGTGGTCAAATACTAGTACTAATGCAAGCAAAAACAGCAGTGATCGCGTTTTAACCACATACACAAGACCAAAAGAAGACAATCATGTACCTGGCCTCAGTTTGCTGAGAGGCTTACTAATAGTTTCCCAATCTTCGTATCGCATGGACATGCCATTGATGAGGACAAGAGGTCGAATGCCCCGATTCAGGTGCTCGGTTCCCAGTATTTCGTAACCTAATTGAGCCCCATTTTCCAGTGGAAAGACTTCAATGGTCATGGCCGAATCGTGCGTCGGGCTTCAGTCTCGAGCGGTGTGAGAACTGTATTCAATACTCAAAAATTCACCAACTTGACGTGGTTGCAGTGTATCTCAATAGCGATCTCACAGAAGAGATCTATATGCGTCCACCCGATGGCATTCCTGCAAGACCGGGTACGGTCTGGCTGCTCAAGAAGGCTCTGAAGTAAGCTGGACTTGGATGGTGCTGTTAGCTAGGTTGTCGTGCATCCCCTCTCCTACACACCCGACTTAGCGCATTCACTCAACACTCGATCAAATCGACTCTCCAAGGTACTGCTTGCCATTAAGGAAGCAGTCTGTCTCTACCGTCAGCTAGCTGCCGCGCATCTATTCCTATTCTCCTACACATCCGACGTAGAGCAATCGCTCAACAACTGCTTCCCAGTCAATCTTTGCCGCCAGCTGCTTCCAGGTGCACCTCAGACTTAGTCCTTTCACGTACCACTGTATAAAACGACTTTAATCGCCGGGAAGCGTATTTGACTTGTTCGCTCAACTTGAAACACGGCAGCAATCTTAGCATGGAAAGCCACGTCTATTCATGGACCCCACCAACGGGGCGTACGTGGTTCTTCTGTAAGATAAGGTAGCTGATGGGCAGTGACAGGAAGACATCTCAAACTAAATTGAAGCAACATCAGATTACGTTGAATTGACCTCTAATGTCATTTAGACTCCAGTGTTGGGATGCCCGCCGAGCTACTGAGACCAAAAATCCCTCCCTTAAATATATGAGGTGGTAACAGTGATGCTCAAGTACCCATTATTCTCCTTTGGATGTAAAGTGGTCACTCTAGGCCCTGGAGTAAGCTCCAGTGCACTAATCCGGGAAGGATCATACGTCCAGGATATGAAAAAACCTGGCTGGTGGCCCTGGTACACTAAAAAATGCGTCCGGACCCACTGCACGTTCGGTTACGGCTTGGTTTTCCAACGTATCGCATAGCCTCAAGCAATGGCGTGTCATATTTTATCCCTGGGCACCTGGTCCGGTTTAATGCGAACCTGCTCAGTATTGGGGCCAGCACGAAGCGGTAGTACTGTGATCTAGAAATTTTGGCAGTGAGCACCCACTTCTTGAATTTTACACATGACACCCTACGCGAACGCGAACCAGGTTGTGTTCTACCATGTCTTCCACCTCAAATACTCCCCCTGGAATTTCTCACACTGTCTGGCAATAACTTCCTCTACCTTGGCTCTTACGCCATTCTTCCCCCTTTTCATCGACTCGAATCGCTGAACAGCCTCCTCGGTAGTCAGAGCGTTCTCGCCACCGTTGTCGCTCATGATGAGAGCGCGGATCTCACTTTCCGAAGGGAGGGCATAATGAGAGAGATTGATTTGGGCTGAAGTGCGTGATGTTTGGAGACGGGGTGCGTTGGAAACATGAGGAGAAGAGCGGTCGAAGAAGGTAGAGATGATTTGAGATTGAGGAGTCTCTGCAAGAGTGGAGGGTGACCAGGCGGGTCGGGATTTGGACTTTTCAATGAGAACAGCTGTTACGCCTGTGGTGAAATCGGGTGAGGCGCCAGACTAGGCAGCAATACAGTCAAAGAAAAATCAGACGGTGAAATGTATATAAAAAATGTAATTTCACTCACACTAAAAGCACTGGCAATCCCTAGCTCCATCTGTAACGAGTCACTTAGCCTCCAGTCCTCCCTACTCGCCCTCCGAACGGCCTCGAACGCCACCCTCAGACTCGTCGGACTCCTCATGTTCAACACCTCTAATGTCTCACGGGCCCACTTCTTCACTATCTCCTTCTCTTCCTCACTCCCTGCATACGCCCCCTGCGAAAACTTTTCCAAAGCACTTACAATCCCTTCCACATCACTCTCTCCAAATGCCATGTCTAACGCCACTCTCACCGGTCCCACACTAACCCTAAGCTGGTCCAATCCCTTCTTCTTTTCCGCATCGACATCGAAGCTGAACTCCTCAATCGTCTCATCGATAATCTTATCATTCAACTCCTCCAATCCTCCGAGCCGTTCGAGCAAGGTGGGAATCACGCTCGAATCAACGTAATGTGTTGCCAGTCCTAGCCGGAAGACTTCGTATCCACTGATAGGTTCAGCGGTGAGAGCAAGGTAGGTCCCCACTTCGCCGTCGAGGCGAGGACGGGAGAGGATGTACGTTGAGCCGACGTCTGGGAAGTATCCGATCTTTGTTTCGGGCATAGCGTACAACGTTGCGGGCGTTGCGATGCGGAAGCGGGCGTAGGCGGAGAGACCGACGCCGCCTCCCACTGTGTTATGGAATGTGAGGAGGTAAGACATGCGAAACAGGGGATAATGGAACGCACTAGTTATGCCATCCATTACGGAGATATAAGGCTTTTGGAGAGTTGCTAGGTCATAGTCTAGTTGGAATCTAACAGAGAGATGAGATGAGGCACTTATGGAGTCAATGTACGCGGGGAAGAATCGGCCTTACTCCTTCTTGAAGTAGGCAAGTGCTTTGTGTTCCGTCTCCTTCTTCGCGATATTTCCGATGACGGCTGGGGAGGGGTGAGGCTCCGTGTCAGATGACGCTCGCTGGCAGATAAATGCTAGAGGCATAGGGAGGCAGATCCACCTCCCCAAGAGAGGACATACATTTGACCTCGCCACCAGCGCAGTAAGCCCGACCGATCCCCCTGCTGATGATGATCTTGCACAAATCCGAATTATCCCACTCCTAAATTTCCAGTAAATTGAGCCATGCAGAAATGGTCCAAAGCCGAAATAACCATGTCATCGTGACAGAATCGGAGAGTTCACCAAGGAACCAGAGATGAGAAACTCCACAACAGACAGCATGAGTCAGAGGATTCTTTACCTGGATCTTGGGTGATATCAGATCGATCATCTCGGAGTCGAGAGCGTTCAAACTTGTTGGCCGGTTGAGAATGAACGTTCGAGAGGAGTATGCGGATTCGAACAGCACGGGCGCCTGATTGGAGTATAATTACATGGATTTGATACATTTCGTACCACCCGTACGGTGAAGGCCGAAGGAGGTACAGCAGCACAGTGTATGTCGTCAGTTGACACAGCAGGCCAGAAGTAATCACACGTATGTACCTCATCTGGAAAATTAGTCTTTCCCTTGGAGACCGCACCATTAGCCTCCATGGATGAAGGGCTAGTAGTCATATGCCTCGAAATCGCGGTCAATCTCGTAGTAGGCGTGGCAAGAAGGGAGCGACGCATAACAAGATGCCTATTACGGACTCCAGACCAGATGCAGAGCTGAGGGACAGATACAGATGCTATGCGCAGCATGAACACTATCCAGCACAGTTATCGCTATTCCTTCACTCCTGTCCTTGGATGGAGAAGAAGAAGCGTTTCCCGACGTCGGGACAGATAATTCTTCTCACGCTGCACACGTGATGTGCCGAAGCGACTCTAACAAACCAATTTCCGAAGCCCCACCCTATTCTTCTACCAGTACCACCAGCACCACAAGACAAGCAGGCAGGTGCATATTACGATGCTCTCAAAGGCAGTTCTATCGGTTCTCCGTGAAAAGGTGGCTGCTAAGGCCATCTTCCCAACTGTGACGTCTTGCGCGAGAAGAAACTTTGTGCAGCCCACATCCATCGATAGAGCCAGCGTTCTTGACATGGCCCACGTCCCTGAGGAAGTCATTACCCCAAATCCAAGTAAGTTGCTACAATATGCACAATGGTCATTTTGGGGTGCGAGTGGCTGACTAAGTGCATTGCAGGCTCGCTAGGTTTCACCGTTGAGCCTGTTAAGCAGCACGATCGTGCCATCTATCTCGACATGCAGGTGGGAATCAAGAGTAAACTTATTCATTAATTGGTTATTCATAGTTATACCCTGCATGTTTGTGGGGAATAGGCGACGACACCAACGGACCCTCGCGTGCTCGATGCAATGCTGCCTTACATGACTGAGCAATATGGAAATCCTCACAGCCGGACCCATTCCTATGGATGGGAAGCAGAGGCAGCTGTTGATGCCGCTCGCAAGGTTGGTACTTTTATCCTTCGTTTTCCCCACGTCCTTGATCGTTCATCCGCTCCGCTTGCAGCATGTAGGGGACCTCATTGGTGCAGATGCTAAAGATATCGTTTTCACCTCCGGCGCCACAGAATCCAACAATATGATAATCAAAGGCGTTGCACGCTTCCATAAAGAGCGTCGAAGACACATTATAACCACTCAGACCGAACACAAATGCGTTCTTGATTCATGTAGGAAATTATCGGAAGAAGGATTCGATATCACATACCTTCCCGTCCAATCGAATGGTGTCGTCGACCTGGGGCAGCTTGAGACTGCAATCCGGCCCGACCAGACGATTTTGGTCTCTATCATGACCGTGAACAATGAAACGGGCGTCATTCAACCTATCCATGACATTGGTAGGCTCGTTCGGAAGTACAAGGGGGTGTATTTCCACACGGATGCGGCGCAAGCCGCGGGAAAGATACCACTCGATGTGAACGAGATGAATATCGACTTGATGAGTGTAACGGCACACAAGATATATGGGCCGAAGGGTATCGGTGCGGCGTATGTGAGGAGGAGGCCACGGGTTAGATTGGACCCGATTATTAGCGGTGGCGGACAGGAAAGAGGATTGAGGAGTGGCACGTTGCCTGCTCCGTTGGCTGTTGGTCTTGGGGAGGCGTGCCGTATTGCGGCACGTGAAATGGCTGTGAGTGTATCTTTCTCTCACTTGTTTTCGCTTTGCGTTAGCCATTTTTTCGATGATTATAATTTTGCACGGGGACGCGACGCGTCCGTACACGGAGTTGAGCGACGCTCTCAACTTGTACTGCGTCCGATAAGGGGCTACAGGTTGGAGATGTCGGCTTGGCCATGATTCTCCGTGCAGGGGTACTGAGTTTTCCCTTCAACGTTGATTTCTTTCCTCAATCATCATTTGCTCACGTCGCACTTTCCCGTAGTTTGACCATGCTCATGTGCGCAAGCTGTCACAGCGTCTCGTCAGGGGTATCACGTCGAGAGTGGACCATGTTGTACGGAATGGTGACCCGAATGGGTATCCAGGATGTGTTAATCTCAGTTTCTCGTACGTTGAGGGTGAGAGTCTTCTGATGGCTCTTAAGGCGAGTGTATTTCACATGGGCTACCCACATTGCCTGCCTGATGGTGCCCCAATCGTTTGTAGAAAATTGCGCTGTCATCAGGGAGCGCATGTACTTCGGCCTCCCTCGAGCCATCATACGTGCTCCGGGCCCTTGGTGCAGCGGACGATATGGCCCATTCATCACTTCGCTTCGGTATGGGTCGATTTACGACTGAAGCTGAGGTCGATTACGTCGTGAGCGAGCTTGTAGAAGTTGTCAACAGACTGCGCGATATGAGGTCTGTTCCTTTGATGTAATTTTGTTGAAGGGATTGATGATGATATTTTGTTTGCGTGAAATAGCCCGCTCTGGGAGATGGTTCAAGAGGGAATCGATATCAAGTCTATTGATTGGACCCAATCACAACATTAGGAAGTTTATTTTAAATTTGCGGGCGAATAATAGTGCCCGTGGGGACTTGTCGGAGCTGTCTAATATTGGATGCTTCACCCTCGAGATGTTCGTTCGGGTCAACGATTTCAAATGGCTCAATGAACACTGTTGGTCGAAAAAGATGTTCAGATTTTTCGGGACGGTTCTGTTCTGAGAATGTTTGCCTTCCAAGAACGGGGTATCTTTGAGGGCGGTTCTGCCATGGATTGCACGAGTCCTTGGTTACTCCAGTGATTATTCGTGTTCTGGTTTCGAATCAAACCACCTCAGGGGATCCTTTCTTCCTTGATTCTTATCGTTTGTTACATACTGTGGTCTTTTTCCTCTATTGAACGAAAGCAACTTGCGAGTTAGTATGGGAAGTGCGGGAAATCGCGCCGGAGTTTAAATTCAGGTTGGAAGTCCGACGGAAACATCCGGGTGTTCGAGCAAAACGAAAATCTTGTCTCCTCGTTCGATCCTCGAGCAACACTCACGTAAAGGCAGAAATCTCCATAACCTCACTTCAAAACGGAAAGATGTCGCGCAGACTCTATCTAGGACGTGTGTATCGTCCCTCCTTATCTACGTAGTGTTGGAAGTGCAGCCACCAACTGTTATCCCCTTGAACTGCATGACCCTTGTTCGTGCAATGCAGGTCTCCCGACGGATGCTCAACAGTCCGACGTTCAAAAGCTCTTTGAAGGGTACGGGCCCATCATCGAATGCCGAGTCATGACTGGTTTGTCTACTGTTCTGAGAGACAGACCGTTCGTCTCATTTTTTGATGATTCTGCTGCGCCAATAGGATTCGGCTTCATTGAGTTTGAGAGCCCTAAGGTATGCATGTTTACTGAATAGTATTTGCAATCGTATAACATTCTATCTTTTGCTCACAGGATGCGGATGACGTTGTTCAGAAGTTCAACGGAACCCAGTTCATGGGCAGCAGCATCATCGTTGAGTTTGCTCGTGATAACAAGCGCCGTGACGAGTTAGCCGTTGTCTTCATGAGGCGTAACAAACAATTGTTCATTCTGTGTTTGATCTCATCTAGCCGCCGTCGTGACCCTCCTCCTCGCTCTAGGAGGCCTCCTCCAGGCCATCGTATCCTTGTGACTGGTCTCTCCAGAGACACTAGCTGGCAAGTAAGTTCAATTTCCTGTTCTTTCGTCTAGTAGGAACCTCTTCGTCACGGCTTGGGAACCGTACCGAACATGATTTGTGCTTTGTGCGGTTGGATGTATGGGCCTAAGGACACCGCTCTCCTATCGGATCTCGCGGATCGGGTTCGGTGATTCACCTACCTCTCCCAAAGTTGGCGTGAAGAATATTGGACTTTCCGGGCCACCTGAACATGTAGACCCTATGGATGCAGTCTTTGTAATACTGTTGGACTCCTTTTGGCCATGTATCTCCTACGTACCCTTGGATTGGACTTCCTTTCCACCTGGACGGAACCTCACCGCAACTTTTGGCCTACCCTTTGTAGGACCTCAAGGACTTTGGTCGTGACGCTGGCGGTCAAGTGACCTTTGCGGACATTGACTACCCTGGTAGCGGGTAGGTTATCATCTGGGAATTACATCATTTCAGTAACTTATGTTCTTTCGTTATCGTAGAATCCTCGAATATGCCACTCAAGATGATGCCGACGATGCTGTGAGGAAGTTGGACGGTAAGGATCTCCGGGGCGTTAGCGTCCGTGTGGACCATGGAGATGTGAGCTATGTCTATCTACGCAGTTCTCAGTCTCTTGATCCAATTCTTCATTCACAGAATAGTAAGGACCGATATCGTGACCGTTCCCCGCGACGCTCTCGTTCACCTCCGCGTCGGTATGGCGATCGTTCTCCAAGGAGATATTATGATCGCGAACGTTCCCCTCCCTATAGAAGGGATGATTTTAACCGCCGCCGTTCGCCCAGGCGGGATGACCGGGATCGAGACTACGAGCGGCGTGACGGAGAACGAGAGGATTTTGGTAATAGTGGTAATAGGAGGGATGACAGGGAGGGGGGTTACGACAGGCGTAATGACAGGGATCGTCATAGAGATTACAACTATGATCGCAACCATGATCGCGAAGGGAGATACTAACCAGTGAGTCGTGGTCTAGTCTCAGCTGTTGTTTTGCGCTGACTGTATCGCTAGTTTCTTCACAGGTCGATTTCCGCTTGTCAAAGTGCAAAGGTCGTGGCTTGGGTCCGTGTTGACGTTGGCGCAAAACAGATTTCTTTCTCTGCGATAAAAAAATTATTGATTCCGGATTGCTTGCGGCCTTGTTGACGTGGTTAACTCGGACTTGTCTTTCCTGATGGATTCGTTCCTTGGCGTTGCGATTCGGTTCTTCCACGGTTGGTTACTGTATTCCTCGCTGGTGGTCCCTCGTTCGTCCCTGGGCTCGTCTTGGCGTTTCAATTCCTTGTTCTTTTTGCGTAGTTACAATTCAGTGGACTGCTTTGTTCATCGCATGGTGTGTTTTGCCATCTAGCTTTGATCAAGCCGCAGACTAGCGTTGTTCTGTGATCCGCTTGCAGAAGGACCCCAGCTAGCACTCAATTACGACAGAAATCGGCGACCAAGACCGATCGAAGCCACTGGCTCTCCCTGGAGCCCGACCACAAGGCGGCTGAGCTTAGTACGTACGTGCTAACTCATTTAGGGAGCCATAATTGAACAGTAGTGCTGCAGTTAGGGATTTGAGAGGAAATGAAAAGGATGAATCAACTCGATGAAAATTGCAGTGCTAAGAAGTGCGCAGACTCGCGATCGATGTCAAGATTATGATGTTTTCTGCTTCGTTGGTGTTGCTGATGGAGAGTTGAGTCACAACTATGCCCGCTTAATTAGGCTTGCAGTCCGGAAATGGCGGAGGTGGTGGCTATGTGCATCACATTCGGACCCGACTTGTCAGTCCCATATTTCAGCACTCTGCATTATGCTGGGCCTGAACACACATATGAAGACACGTCAAGGCGGATGTGGTTTTAATGCTGTCCGCTGACCCTATGTTTTGCAGCTATCTGCGGAGAGAATGACGAAATGCGCATCGCCGTGGCCCGTATCAGGATTCAGGATCATGATGCGATGCTGTTATTGCTGTGAACACAAGCGCTCTGTCAATTATTTGGCTATCCTTCAAAAAAACCGCTCTCTTGAGATGTTTAAGACTTGCGTCTGCCACGCCTCTTGATACCCTCCCCCTTGCCTGCACAACATCGACACCCATTCGCCATTCGATTTTCTGTAAATTCAGAACCTATGGCCCCTGCTCTCATGGACCCTTCAAATGTGGGTATTTTGGCCGACCGAAGAAGCCTGGATCGTTTGGATATAAGTGACTCTGAAACTGGTACTTCTGGAGGTTTCGGAGCCGTCATGGTCGGTGCACCGGTCGGGATCCGGCCAAGGGATCCACGGCACGCATCTAATAGTACCACCTTGACGACAGGTAAAAATGGTGCTGGTGGTGGTGTGCCTGTTTCAACCGCTGTTCTAGCAGCTATCTTAAGCGCTATTCTGGCCACTGGACTTTGTGCGTCTTGTCTCGCCACCAGCCCCTCGAAAATCGAATTAATCAATCGTATTTAGGTATTGCATTTTATAAATACGGTTTCTCTCACTCTAGAGTCAGGTGCACTCGGTCCTCCAGAAATGAGTCCAGCAAATCCAAGCCTAGGAGTTCCACGAAAGAAAAGAGGAGGACCTCACTCAAAAACAGTCGTATTTTGTCCCTTCCTGAAAACCCATTCCAAGCCAACCCCTTCCAACCGCGTATCCAAGAGAGGTCTTATGACGAAATAGTTCCAGTACCTGACCCTGCTACTTGGATGCGGCCCATCTCTCTCGCGTTAAAACTAGAATACCAGGCCAGAAAAGCCGAAGCGAACAACGGTGAAGTTGAAGATGGTGCCAGATCCCCTATCGCAGATGTGAAGACTCCATTGTCGGCCCATGCTCACTTCCCTCTTCAATCTTCTGTCTCTTCCAGTGTTCCTGTGTGTAATATCTACCTCTGACTGGTGTCTTGAATAATGACCACGGTACCCCTCAGATGATGTCCGCAGCTATGGCACCGAACACTCCTCCCGAAGTTACGGACGTCCAATTTACTTATCCTCCTGGCTCCTCCAAGCGTCCACCGCACAAATCAGCTCCAAGATTTAATGAGCTAGTCGATCCCATCGACACGTATCCTAGCGAATGTGATGGTCTTCCCCACAGCCGAAGCCAAAGCCGCATACAGTCAAATCCTCTCCCTCCCCCTAGACTATACCTCTTCCCACCCTCTCCCAAGTCTTTCCTCGTAATGAGCGACAACTCTTCAGAGCCCGGAGAATTAAATTTATCAGACTTTCTACATGACTTTCCTGATATCCCTCAGTACACCTCTCAGAATCAGCAGTCTCAAGTACCCGGCTCTCCGTCTATGACAAGTTTGAACAACAGGACTCCGTTCTTCCCTTCTACTTCCCCCCCGATCGCAGAACGGCTTAGCGAAGTGCGGCTCCAATCGAAGGGTGATCCCAGGATCCCTCTTCCGCTTCCCTACTTCGTCGAAGCAGTACATACCTTCCCGCCTTCACTCCCAGATGAGATGGAAGTTGTACTTGGTGAGACGCTCCGCCTTCTCCACTTCTTCCCGGATGGTTGGTGTCTCGTTCAGAGAACCTACTCTTCCAAAGCTGGAGATGAAGGCGAGGAAGGTGAGGTGGTACAGATGGGTATGGTGCCTGCAATGTGTCTTGCAGCATTGGATGGCGTGCGTACAGCCAACCAGAATGCCGTCCAGCCTGGTACCTCAAGTCAAGGGAAGTCCAACTATCCCTCACTAGATTACCACTCGGGAAGCGAGTATACTGGGTCCGAAACAGGGACGTGGGTTTCGAACTTGGGATTAGAACCGCGTTGGTCGAACGACTTGATAGCCTTTCCACCCACTTCGCCTGCATCCAAGGATTTCACTTTAACGAAGGGACCTCCAACTGTTGGGCAGGTCTGGACTCATAGTGGACTCACTCAACCTCCCGTTGCTGTCGTAAGACCGATTGCGAACGCTATGCATTTGAGAAGTGGGAGTCTCACCACGCTGTTCGATACGACGCGCCTATCATGATCATCATTCTAAATCCATTTATTTCTATCTTGCATGCATATCAACGGACTCTCAGTCACTTCATTTCAATGCATTTTGACCCTCCACTTCATTATTCGCTGGTCGATAGCTTGTAAACGCTTCGGGACTTATAACTACAACCCTTTATTATTACATACCTATCTTGATCACAATAATATGTACTCAATTTTTTTTGGTGGAAGCTACGGTCTCGGGGACTCCCTCCGGGCGTCGCAGCTTGGGGTGGGATTGCATCTCCCAGTTGGGTAGTTGCGCAGTAGATGCTTGTATGCTGAACCCTTAATTAAGGAAGCCACCCTGTTTCGTATTGAGTGTTGGACTCAACCGATGTCCGCCCTTCTCGTGGCGGTCCGATCGTGCATTGTTGTGCTGCGACCGTCGGCCCTATATACCCACTAAAACTCCGCTGCTGTGAGCCACTTCCTGGGGAGGCTATGTTCGTCTTGGAGTGTTCCGCTCCATGTGCGAAGGATGAGCTTCTCTGGTATCCGAGTGCTTAATGATTTCCGTATCTTTTCTTGTGAAGATTCTGTTTAAAACCGACATGGCTTGGTTGCTTCTAATGGCCACGGGATGTCTTTCTCTCGCAGCTACTCCTCGGTTTCCTTTGCACTCGAAAAGTACATGGTTCATGGTCTCAACCGCAGCTAGTGCACATCCCACGAATTGCCTCGATTTAGAATACCTGCCCTGTTCCTTTTATTTACACCATTCATGAAAGACATCAAGATACACTTTTTTGGATCATGGATATTCAACAAATGCAACAAAAGTATGGTCGATCCAAATATCCCAAACAGGCCGGATATCTGGCGGGTTTTAATTCCCCAGCGATGAACTTGAATGCACCCAACGCTGGATCCAAAAACATCTGTAGGTATAGTGCCCAAGTCAAACACCGCGCCGCGTGGAGGTAACCTGGTTTGGGGGCACTTCAGTACATGGATCCTTTAATTTTCGACGCATTCATGCCACGAAAACTATTAGAAACTAGCGCTAGGATGCATTCATCAATAAAATATTTGTTCTACCAACAAGAAACCGTCAGGGGTGAAACTCCCCGAACCTAACCTAGAATGGACTCTACAAGTAGCTCATGGTCCCTGGCGACCCGTAGGTTCCACCAAACGACAAAATCGTACCTCAGTTCAAAGTACGTGAACTGAGGAAAGGACTCGGAGCAAGATGATTTCCTCTCTTATAAATTTAGCGCTCTAAATTGTGTGGTCAATATACCAAGAAAGTAAAGAAGCATTCCCTATTCATAATGACGAGAGTTGTCATAATCGTCACGTCGATGAGTTGACCTCCCCTCGTCTATACATCTGGTATGGCATTTCCGCAGCGCCTGCAGGACTTGATTCTATTTCTTTCAGAAACAAGGCGAGGAGTAGATCCGTCATAAGTAGTATTTCCATATATACATATATGTGGTCGACGATCCGTCCAAATTCCCACGATATGGCAAACTTTGTTCGAGCAGGTCGAAAGATCGTCGCCATAGGGCGCAACTTCTCTGAACATGCCAAAGAATTGGGAAATGCTGTGCCCAAGGAACCGTTCTTCTTTCTCAAACCAACAACGTCATACGTTACCAACCGTGGGATGGTGAAGATCCCCAGGGGATGCATCGTTCATCACGAGAGTAAGTGTACCAAGCAGACAATTCTTATCAGACTGATGTTCGACACAAATGCGGGCGATGCTTCTTTCAGTTGAACTAGGTGTAGTGATTGGCAAGGATGGAAGTGACATATTGAAATCGCAGGCCGATTCCTTCGTCGCCGGTTACGGTTCGCAGACTCTATCTTTGTGTATGTTGAACGTTTCCAATGACCCCTCTTTCCTATAACCAGCACTAGCGATTGATATGACCGCACGAAACATTCAAGATGAAGTCAAGAAGAAGGGACTGCCCTGGTCAGCGGCCAAAGGTTTCGACACATTCACGCCTATCAGGTAGCAATATCTCACTGTTTAAACCATCTGTCATCGTTATCCTCTGCTTCTGCAGCCCATTCATCTCCAAATCGGAGATTCCAGACCCTCACAATGTCAACCTCTGGCTTAAGGTATGAGAAGTCGTATTTCTGTCCCACGGTTGCTATTTTGGTCCTCATTTGTACGTCCGAAACCACCCAGGTGAACGGGGTTCTCAAGCAGCATGGAAACACAAAGGATATGATGTTCAAGATCCCGCGGCTTATCGAGCATGTCTCGTCCATCATGACGCTCGAGGCATGTGGTCTCCTGCCAGGCTACCCACCGCGTCTTGTCTAATCAAGCATCCGGCTCGCATAGGAAGGAGATTTGCTCCTTACTGGAACACCGTCAGGCGTAGGCCCTATTTACGGCGGAGACAAGATAACCGCTGGGTTAGCTCTACCCCAGGCCCCATCCAATCCTGTTACCACCCTTGAATTCGACGTAATTGATAGAGCAGGAGGCTATCAATTCTCAGCCACAGGCAAATGATCAGGCATGTTGTCCCCAGCCCGCCCAAAGGGTATGAGGCTTCTATAAAGCGTAGTCAGATACACTAGGGCACAGTAAATACAAATGTAAACTGGATACACTAAATTAATGCGAAGATGAGAAATGTCGAGACAAGAAGCGGGGTTTCTCATCATCCTTAATGGGAGATTGTGTTGGATGAACTCCGGCGAGGTGATCTTACATTCGGATTGAATGCATCAAGCAGATTACCCTGTTGGGCTTCGTCGAGTGAGACACTTCCAAATGAACGCTCCAGCGCGGCCATCGCATGTGACTTTGGTATTTCGACTTCTAATGCTGTCGAGAGATCGATACTGGGGATGGAAGAGTCATTGTTCTGGCGTATCCCGAAGGCATTCGGTTCCAGGTTGACCTCTTCAAAGTTCTCGCCGAATGAATCATCAAAATGCGGCTTGCTTGCTCTCGGCGTCTGCCCACCATCCCCTGGATACTTTTCATCTCGTATGCCACGCCCACCTTGCGAATCATGGTCCGCCTCTTTCTCTTCTGAGTCTTCAGAGTCCAGATTCTGCGTAATACCGTCGGCGCTTGTGCTCGCAATCACCTCCAACATCGGTGCTCCACTCTGGAAATCACCGAATCCGTTCTCCTCATCGTCAAAAGAATGACGGTTCCCAAATGAGAAGGCTCTCGAAGAGGAAGGATCGTCGAACTCATTATCAAGCTCAAAAACTGGATCCGTTGGGGATGATGACGGGAAAGCAAAGTTGTCAGAGAGCCCAGAGAAGCCGAGCGATGTTTTGGTTGCCAATGAGCCTGAGAACGGACCAAAATCATCCTGTACAACGAGTTAGATATGCTCCATATCAGGGGATGATCTCTATCACCCACTTCATCTTCGGAGA
>WNFI01067137.1_pt1 | contig 16159 bp, 11 predicted proteins | sample 5400471 | NCBI WGS metagenome assembly WNFI01 (sample SAMN13153348, study PRJNA577476) | soil metagenome | isolation source: 100 cm saprolite on Douglas fir-dominated hillslope | place: USA:California | collected 2013-09-17 | reverse complement strand
AGGCACATCTACGCCGGATTTTGAAATCTTACGCTCGCTACTATAATGAGACGCGCACGCACTTGGCCTTGGACAAGGATGCGCCTCTATCGCGCCCCGCGAAGAGGGCAGGGCGTATTCTTTGCCGCCCGGTCCTCGCCGGATTGCACCACGAATATGTCCGGATTTGATTTTCGACAGGCACAATGGGCCAGAATGTCCTCGCGGCTGATCTTGTCGTACAGGGCATAGAACCGATAGCCGGCTTCTGCCTTCGCTTTCGGGTGCAACGCCGTCTGCAGTTTCTGAACACTCTTCGGAGTAAGATGGGCCGCCAGCCTGCTCTGGATGCCAAAGAATGACCCGTCGGCCGCTCCAAGCCTTCGTCGATTGTTCGGACTAATTTCGCCGCCCTGCCACTTTCTGAGTGGTACCGCGCCTGGGGGAAACAATGCGACGACGTGAGATCGTCTACGTCATCTCTTATCCCGACAACCAAGTGCGGTTGAGAGAGACTATCCAAGCCGTGGAGGACCTGAAGAAAGCCCTGCGCTCACAGCATGAACTGGATCTAGAGTCCTTTGACTTCATCGACTTGCGGGCGATCGAGCCCCAGGTTGCCCAGTTCTTGGATCAAGTGGTTGGGGCATCGCTGCATCAGAAGAACTGTCTATCATCGCGAGCGTTGTTTTTGGTGCTCTGGGCGCTGAAGGAACCCGAGTTCATTGCCGCGGCAAAAGCAAGCTTTGGCTGCGAGGCTCAAGAGTTTTGGCACTACATCGAGACACCTTCGCCGACAGAATTGGTACCTTGGCCTTTATTCGTCGCTCTGGATAATAAGCTTCACCTCTGTGCTAATCAGGGGGCTACTAATAGCTGGGGCGAATGCTACTATGACGAATATCCAACGACCGTCGCCATCGAGCGGACGGGGCAACGCGAATCCATTTTTCACGAATTTCTCCACCAACTTGGCGTCTCTGAAGGATACGACCCCTTAAGCAGCAGCAAGCCCCCGTGTGATCCAGCATGCTGGATGCAATATGTATCGACAAAGGGCAAAGGCTTGTGCGGTCGGCACCGCGCAGAGTTGGAACAATTCCTCGTCCGGCTCGGAAGCTAGTCCCAGGCTTTCCAGGCGGACATCGGCGCCAAAACTCGCCGATAGATGTCCGCGGATCGAGCGGAAGCACCAAAGCGATTTGCGCGACAAACACGCGCTTAGGACCTTTCCAAAAAACGTGCTGAGAAGGGCTAAGGACATGTCTGACCCAATATCGTTCCGCGAACAGTTGACCGCCGCGCAACAGCGCCATCGCGACATCGAGGCGAAAATCGATGAGCTCTGGAACCGTAGGGGTCGGACTGACGATGACGATGCGCAGATTGCCGCCCTCGGGGAGCAAATACAGCGCAGGGTACGCGAGGTGCTTGGCTGTGCGCGAGCCACCCTCGATGAAAGCGAGATAAGGAAGGCGCTTGCCGACATGTGCCACGTCATTGCGGATAAGAACCCGCAGGAGGCAATCGATTTGGCAAAGGAGTTTCAAGACCTGCCAGCGGAGGATGACGGCAAAGATGCGGCCGTCGAAGATGCTTTGCACGTCGCGTACCTCACTCTTGGTGATGAGGTGCGAGCCGTACGGCATCGTGCAATTGCAATTCGATTTCGAAAGGAGCGCGCAGAACGAACTGGCAAACAGAGCGGCGATCAAGGAGCGATGGCAGCATTGCGGTCGATGTACATCCCACTCGCCGGAAATGAAAAGGTGGCGCTCGAAGTCAATGAGCCTCTCGAGGTTTGGCTGTCGAAGAAGACGGAAATCAGCTTAAGCGATTTGGCTCCATCATTTGGGAAATTCGTCACCAATGATCGGGTGTTCTACCGAACCGCGAATGACCGCCTGCAAATGCTGTCAAAGCGGCTGCAAGCAGGGCTGAGCAAACCTGACAACTACCTATTGATAGCTAAGCCAGGTCTGGGCAAGTCCTTCTTCGTGAGGCAGTTTAAAGATGAGCTGAAGACCGCTATAGACGGCAAGATGAAGACCGCTATAGAGGGCAAGATCAATTTTCTCGAGAGAAATCTATCTGCATACGACAGCATCGACGCGGCATTCGAAGATATCATTACAGATGTGCTCATTGCATTGACTGGTCGCGAATCGGTTTTTTTGTTTGTTGATGAGGTCGATACCCTGCTCAATGGTAAGAGTATGCTTGAGCGGTTGATCGCGCCGATGAACGGCGATCCGTTCTTCTTTCATGGAAAGCAAGTGTCGTTTGCCGAGAAGCCGCTGGTCGTTTTTTTTGCCTTGAGCAGCAGTCCGGAGCAAATGGAGGGTCGGCAAAAATGGACGGATTTTCTGTCGAGAATTCCGTCTGCGCATAGGATTGCGTTGCCGGAATCCAATTCCCCGTTAGACCGCATTTATCGAGCTGTCTCGAGATTGACGTCTCCCGTCACGCGGGTTGAGGCATCCGCATTGCTCTACATCGGGCTGCGAGAATGGACGTCGGTTCGCGAGCTGGAGCAGGCGGTGGAGTTGGCAAAAACTCGGGCGGCCATCTCAGGTGCTGCAGTGCTTGAACTCGCCCACATCGCGGTGTCACGCGAAGACGTAGAGGAAGTGGAGAAAAGAGCCAAAAGCTGGTACGGCGAAGTCGATATTTTCGGCAGCGGAACTAATGTCATTGACGTAGTGTGAAGCGGACTTGGCCGCGGTCAGCTAAGACTGTATGCTTCTTTTGCACTGACCGGCTCCTGACGTGGAGGGAGTTCGTTAGTTTCGTAGTGCCTTCTTGTCCGATGGGGCTGCAGTACGCCGATGATCGCCGCTATTTCTGGTCCGGATGAAGTTCGCGCGTCAGATCGGCCACCGGCTTGAAGAAGCCTTCTTTGGTATGAAAAATAAAGCAGCGCGGGTCGACGGTCTGCGAAACCGTTCTGAACTCCTGAACCGCGCGCGCGGCGACGGCTGCTGCGTCCGGATTCCCCTTGATAGCTTTGGCCTCGGCATTCGCTCGCGCGTACATTGCCAAGGCAAACATCTCGAGACCGTAATAGTCGTGGCTCACATAGATCTTATCAGCCAATGCCATTCGGATTTGCGCAAGCCGCAGTGACGGCGGAAAAGTGCCGTCATAGTTGAAGATCCCGAGGTCTGCGAGCGGCGCGTTGCATGCGTCGGGATTCGGTTTATCAGTCGGCGCCAATTCCGCGTCGATATGCGCAACGGCGAGTTGAGATAAGATCACGTCGCGCTTGCTTTCGCGCTTCAACATCTCGTCCTTGGCCAGGTTCACGAAGTAGGTGCGCGCTTCGGCGTAACGACCTTCAGCGAGCATCGCGTAGCCGAGATTGGTTCGCGCGTATGGAAACTTTGCGTCGGCTTCAAGAGCCCGAGTGAAATAACCTTTTGCCTCCTCTACGCTTCCGCGGAGCATCGTCACATAACCCATATCGCTCAGGGCGCGCGCCTGAATTTCCGGATAGGTGCTTTGGAGCGCCAACTTGAACGCGTCGAATGCCTTGTCGTTATCGTGGTGGTAGACACGCGCGATCCCCTGGAAAATATCCGCGCTGCCGCGCGCGATCTCCTTGAAGTAGGTGTTCTCCAACTTCTTCCCCATTTCGTCGGCTTGTTGAAAGCCGGAGATGGCATCGGTCAGCAGCGAGGGGGCAGCTTTCTCGCCTCGATTGGATTTATTAATGAAGCTCTGAAGCTGATTGATGGCGCGAAAGAAGACGGCAGCGTCGAGCAATGGCGACCGCATCGAGGCAGGCTTCACGTCGAGATCCGCAGCGGCTTGGTCGAATTCGCCTCTCGCATAGTGGAGGCAGGATTCGAGCAACGGCAACCATGGGGACGTCGCGCGCTGCTGGCGAAGCGCCGCTAATAACTTGTCTCCACTGCGTGCAACATCCGTGCCGTTGAAGCAGAGGTCGATGACCGGATAGACCGCATTGAGATCGATGAATTTCTTGCCTTCCTCCGTCGAGAATTTATCCTTCGCCTCGCCGAGAAACCTGTTCTCGATCAGTTGATAGAATGACAGAGCCAGCAACGTCACGATATCCTGGTATCCCTGTCGCGACGAAAATACAGCGCTCTCCGGAATATCATAGACGAGCGGGACGACCGGCCGGAAACGCAGATCCTGGGAGTAGTCGCCGACTTGGAGGGTCTTGCGCTGAAAGAAAAGACCTAGGACCGACGTCGCGTTCGAGTTCTCATCCCAGTTATCCGAACTGACTTTCTGCCCGTCTATCTGAATAACGGCTTGGCCCGCCGGCCACTTGATTTTCGTTCTGTTCAGCAAGCCTCCGACCACCGCAAACGCTACGGCGGTTAAAAGCACTGCCGAGAGCGTCGTCGGACTGCCAAGGAGTTGATGAAGTTTGAGTCCGAGGTACCTCTTATTCAGCGCGGGAAGAAACCCGTACATGACCCCAATCGCACCGCCCGTGGCCGTTTCAGCCAGCAGCTTTTGCGCATCGACGTCGACGTCGAAATAGTACCAGAGGAGCCAGTGCACCTGCACGAAGACGCAGATTAGGGCAAGGAGGGTAAGCAAGCCGGAAATGCGCCAAAAACCCAACGGAGAGGCTGCAATCGACAATTTGCTCATGGACATTGAATGCCCCTGATGGAAATCACTTAAACGGCGAGCGTCACTTAAATTACAACCGAAGTAAAGACGTCCCAGTCAATTTTGACACGCGGCGGCCGCAGCAGATCGTCGTTCATCGTCCAGGCGCAGCCGGGCGCATCCCCTTACCAGCGAGCTTCATAATATCCGGCTTGGCGGTTTGCCGGCGCCGAAGCATCATTGCTCCGATCGCTTCCGGGCAGGGCGGCGTCGAAGCTGGGCTCGGAACGACCGTTGGCGTGTTCGTCATAGCCCTTTCGAGTGCTCTGTGTTCCGGAAACCCGAGGTCGTTCCTTGCGCTGAGCGTTGTAGCCGAAGGCGCAAGATGCCCGATGATTACGTCGGGGTTCGAACCCGCAATGACGAGAGTCTTAAGCGCGCACAGAAAACCGGTCGAAAGCCGTCAAGGTCTGAAAGCGTGGCTCGATCTCACGAACGTAGATTTCGGTTCTCAGAAACGCGATTTCATCGTCCAGCTTGCTTTCGTCGACGTCGATGTACCATGACCTCGGCCTGCCATCGTTCCCGTCGCTCCAGCGGTAGCCGCGTCGCTTGAGCATGTCCTTGAGGTCGAAAGGCGATTGTTCCGCCCACACCCTCATCGTCCTCTTGCGAGCCTGCTCGAGCAAGACGGCGAGCGCAGACGTTCCGGTCGTCGGCAGTTCGAACGCGAGAATCTCGAGCAGGGCATGGCAATCGTCGACCGCTCGATGGGCCTGATGGAAGAGGCCGGCGCCGTTCAGGAGGTAACCCAGGCGCGAGCCCTCGAAGCCGTGTTTCCGCCACTCGACCTCGGTCGCCGAACACCCCCAAGCCTTGCGTTGGAATATTGGCCAGTAGCGTTCCGCGAATCTTCGGTCGAAGCTCGCATTGTGGGCAATGATGATCACGGCATCGTCCGCGAACGAAGAGACGGCCGCCTCGTCGATCCAGTGTCCCGCGACCATGTCGTTTGTGATGCCGGTGAGCGCGGTGACCTCCGGCGGGATCGGGTCGGACGGCTCGTTGAACGAGGAAAAGACATCCCTGAGGCCAGCGATGCGACCGTCAGGCAGGTAGTCGAACTTGACCATACCGAGCTCGATCACCTCGTCTTTCTGCCGATCGAGGCCCGTCGTTTCGACGTCGAGCAGGATGGCGGTCTTCGTGATCAGACCGTTGGATGGATTGAACGTCTCGCGAGGAACCAGGCGCCGGAGGACGCGGTAGTCGGGGGATTTGGCTAAGGCTTCGGCCATGGCGGCCAGAGTCAGATCGTTTTCAAGCATGGGGTCGTTGCGTTCCTCCAGGCATGTCTCCCGCGCATCGGGCTCGGCTGAGCCGAAAGTCTAGTCAGGTTCAAATCATGAAATCCAGTTGTGGGTCGGCATCGTGCTCTCCCTGAAGGGAGGACAATGACACGCCTAACAGCCGCACGGGCTTCGGCAATGGCATCTCGGTCTGCAGCAAGCCGACCGCAAGTCGCTCGAGGTCGCTGCGGCTCGATACCGCGGCAGCCAGCGACCGGCTGCGTGTGATGATCTCGAAGTCGAAGAACTTCACCTTCAGAGTCACCGTACGTCCGCGGTTACCCGTGCTCTCGCAGTGTTGCCAGACCTTGTCGACGAGCGGCTGGAGCTCCGCGACCATGGCTTCGAACTCGGTGAGGTCGTTGAAGAACGTGTTTTCGGCGCCGACGGACTTCCTGATCCGGTTGGCGCGTACGGGACGCTCGTCGACGCCCCGCGAGATCCAGTAATAATACGCGCCGGCCTTGCCGAAGTTCGCGTTCATGAACTCCAAGCTCTGGTTGCGCATATCCATGCCCGTGAAGATACCGAGGGTGTTCATCCTTTCGGTCGTCGCCGGACCGATCCCGTGGAACTTGCTGACTGATAGCGTTTCGACAAAGGCCGGTCCCATCTCCGGAGAAATCACAAACTGTCCGTTGGGTTTGCGGTGGTCGGAGGCGAGCTTCGCCAGAAATTTGTTGTAGCTGATGCCCGCCGAGGCGTTGAGCCCGGTCTCCGCCTTGATTTTTTCTCGGATCCGCAGCGCGACATCGCGAGCGAGGGGTATCCCCTGCAGGTTCTCGGTGACGTCGAGGTAGGCCTCGTCCAGCGAGAGCGGCTCGATGATCGCCGTGTGCTCCGCGAAGATCTCTCGGATCTGAAGGCTGATGGCCTTGTACACGTCGAACCTAGGCTTCACAAAGATCAGGTCTGGACACTGGCGCTTCGCCGTCACCGACGGCATGGCCGATCGAACCCCGAATTTTCGGGCTTCGTAGCTCGCCGCGGCCACAACGCCGCGCTCCGCCGAGCCGCCCACCGCGACTGGCGTGCCGCGGAGTTCCGGATTGTCGCTCTGTTCCACGGATGCATAGAAAGCATCCATGTCGATGTGAATGATCTTGCGATTAGGCGCCGACGGGACGCCTTTCTCCGGATCGGTGGAGGCCATTCGCGGATTATACAGAGGTTCGGAAAGCGAGTCGCCGTGGGCCAGCGGTCGCCATGGGTGACTAACGCCACATTCCGCGCATGCGAGCACCGATGTCAATCCGGGGCCCCTGGCTGGCGCTGCGCGCAGCGGGGCCAGAAGCCACAACCGGCCAGTTCGCGCGCTCGAACAATCCGAGCAGCTTTTCGGGAATGAAGCGGGTACGCGAGGCGTACACGTGGCGGTCGCCCTGTGAATGCTGGCCGTGCGTGAAGAAGCGCTGCGGCACCACGAGATGGAGATCGTCCTTCGCCCTGGTCATCGCGACGTAAAGCAGGCGGCGTTCCTCCTCGAGCTCGGCGGAGGTGCCGGCCCCCAGGTCCGACGGCATGCACCCGTCCACGACGTTGAGCACATACACCGACTTCCATTCCTGACCTTTGGCGGAATGGATCGTCGACAGGATCAGATAGTCCTCGTCGAGCAACGGCACGCCGGCCTGGTCACTCGTCGCGTCCGGCGGATCCAGAGTGAGTTCGGTCAGGAAACGTTCGCGCGAAGGATACCCGCCGGCGATCTGTTCGAGCTGGATGAGGTCAGCGCGCCGAACCTCGGCATCTTCGTGGATCCGTTCGAGGTGTGGTTCGTACCAGAGCCGGGCACGCTCGAGGTCCGATGGCCACTCGGAATATCTGAGGTTTGCGACCGTCTTGACGAAGGCGGCCCAGTCGTCGCCGGCGCGCGGCGGGCAGGGCAGGCCGCTAAGCGCACTGAGTGGGTCGGCGGCCTCCGCCATGTGGTCGAGGACGCGCTGCGCGGACGCCGGGCCGACACCCGGCAACAAATGCATCACGCGGAAGCCGGCGATGCGATCGCAGGGATTCTCGACGAACCGCAGCAACGCCAGGACGTCCTTCACGTGCGCGGCGTCGAGGAACTTCAGACCACCGAATTTCACGAATGGGATGTTGCGACGGGTGAGCTCGACCTCCAGCGGTCCGCTATGTGAGGACGTGCGGAAGAGCACCGCCTGCTGCTTGAGGAGCGCCCCTTCCTCGCGATTTTCGAGGATGCGTTCGACGATGTATCGCGCCTGATCGGCCTCGTCGCGCACGGCCACGAGACGTGGCTTTGCCGAGGAAGTCCGTTCGGTCCACAGGTTCTTGGTGAAGCGTTCTTTGGCGAGATCGATGACGCCATTTGCGGCGGACAGGATCGGCTGGGTCGAACGGTAGTTGCGGTCGAGGGTGATGATCTCGGCCTTCGGACTGAACTGCTCGGGAAAATCGAGAATGTTGCGGACGGTGGCGGCGCGGAACGAATAGATCGACTGCGCGTCGTCGCCGACCACCGTGAGGCCGCGGCCGCCCGGCTTCAGCGCCAACAGCACCGAAGACTGGAGACGGTTCGTGTCCTGGTACTCGTCGACGAGCACATGGTCGAACCGGCCGCCTATGTCGTTGGCGATGTCGCCGTCGGACATCATTTGCGCCCAGCAGAGCAGGAGATCGTCGTAGTCGAGGACGTTCTGCCTCTGCTTGGCCTCGACGTACGCCGCGAACAGCTCCTTGAGCTCACCGGCCCAGCCGGAGCACCATGGGTAGGACGATCCGAGGACCTCTTCAAGTTTTGTCTCCGCATTGACGCAGCGCGAGTAGATCGAAAGACAGGTGCCCTTTGCGGGAAAGCGGCTCTCGGTCTTCGAGAGACCGAGTTCGTGCCTGACGAGATTCATAAGATCGGCCGAGTCTTCCCGGTCGTGGATGGTGAAGGCCGGGTTCAGTCCGATCTGGTCGGCATATTCGCGCAACAGCCGCGCACCGATGCCGTGGAAGGTGCCGGCCCAGCTTAGCGCATCGGTCATGATGCCGGCATCCGAGCCAAGAACCTTGCGTGCGATCCGCTCGACCCGTTTCGCCATCTCGGACGCGGCGCGCCGCGAAAACGTCATCAGCAGGATCCGGCGAGGGTCGGCGCCGCCGGCGATCAGGTGGGCGACGCGGTGAGCGAGGGTGTTCGTCTTTCCGGATCCGGCGCCGGCGATGACCAGCAGTGGTGTCCCGACATGGCCGTCCTCAGTGACGCCATGCTCGACCGCCCGGCGCTGCTCCGGATTGAGCGTCTCAAGATATGATGCGGCCGTCGTCGCGAGCACGAATTGTCCCCCGTTCGAATTTGACGCTCGATGATTCCCCGTGGAACCGCAATGAGTTCGCTTACGCGGCTAACCCAAAATCTTCCTTTTCTCCGGTCGCTACGATCTTCAAGGCGCCGTCGGGCAGAGGGCGCTGCAGCGCCTTGGCCTCCTCCCAAGGGGCGCGGAGCCAGGCGTCGTACTCTTCGGTCGTCGTCAGGATCACCGGCATCGCCTTCTGATGGACCCGGCCGACCTCGACGTTCGGTTCGCAGGTGAGGAACGCGAAGATGTCGGCGGTGATCTCGCCTTCCTTCGCCTTGCGCACGGACGTCCAGTTCGTCCAGAGACCGGCGAAGGCGAGCAGGGGGCGGCTCTCGTCCAGAGCGAACCACACCGGGACCTTCTTGCCGTCGATAGTGTCGTATTCGGAGAAGGAGGTGAACGGGGCCAGGCAGCGATGCTCTGGACCCAGCCATCGCCTCCAGTGCGCGCTATTCACGTTGCGGATGTTGGTGGTGCCGCTGTCCGGCTCCATCCGGAGAAGCTCCTTGAAGTCGACCGTCTTGCCCTTTGCTTCGAACTTCTGGGCCCGCTTCCTGGTGGCGTCCATCAGTGCCCGTTGCGACGACGGCATGCCCCACCGCGCCATGACGATCTCTCGCCCGTCCGGCGCATTGCGAACGATCGGTGCCGGATAGTCCGGGAATACGCCGGGCATGGACGGCAGATTGCCGACGCGACTGTTGAGCGCGCTGAACAGCCGACGGATCGCCTCCACGTTCTTCGTCATCGAGTACAGGTTGCACATGGGTTCAGTCCTGGGGCGGGGCTTAGTGGGCGCGCTGCGCGAGTTGTAGCAGCGTGGCGACCGGCCGGCGGCCAGTCTTGGCGCATTTCCGACACCGAAGCCGACTGGCTAAGTCGTGAATGAACGTCGTCGGCGGGTGGGCGAGGGCGGCGAGATCGATGTCTCGCGCCGTCTTGCAGCGCGAGCATTCGATCTGAAGCCAGCCATGGCCGCCATTGACCGCCTGGTCGACGGACGGCGACGGATCGATTGGCCCGCCATCCGCCTACATTCTCTCGTTCCAGCTTTCGCCGAGAAGTCGGTCTGCCTGCTTTATCAGGGCATCGCCCTTTGCGCGCTTCCCGGGACTGGGCCGCGAGAATAGTCGTCATCGCATGCGCTTTGCGGAGCTCCTTCTTCAAGGCCTTCCGGGCGCCTCCTGAAAGCGGTTCGGATGATGCTTCGAGGCCATCGACGCAGGTCGGCGGGGGATGATCAAGACGCATCATAGGATGGCCAGCAGCCGTCCTCTTCGTACCGCCCGGTGCGCTGCTGGCAGGGGTCGTCCAGCATGCGCTTACCGACGGCGTTCCAGACGGCCTGCCGACCATAGAGGCGAATGGCATCCGAGGTCTGAATTTCGACGACCCGGCCGCAGCGCCGGCATGATACCCGCAGCAGGTGTTGCCGGATCTCGGCGAGCTGCTGGGTCCGGATTTGAGTGGCGGATGGTTTGTCTGCAGGAACGTCACGTTGAAGCGCTTTCCCAGTATTCGGACGGCATGTCGTCACCCGGGCCGGGGTCGGCGTCGGCGGTGGCTTCCTACCGACCTGGGCGGCCAGCTTTTCCATCTGTTTGGGTGTCGGCATTCGCCAGCCCGCGGGTCGATCCGTCATGGCCGGAATTAGAACATAACAAGAACACAAGAGTCGAGTCCCACCGGGCCAAAAAATTTGGCTTATGGGCGCGGCAGGGTTGTCGGAACCATGGTCCGCCGTTCGTCTTGAATCCAGCCGCTGTCGTTTTTCGGAGTACCGCGTACATGGCCCCGCGCGCCAATTGGAAGGGTTTTCTGCGTCTGTCGCTCGTCACCTGTCCCGTCGCGCTCTATCCGGCCACTTCCGAGAGCGAGAAGATCAGCTTCAATCAGCTCAACAGGCAGACCGGCCACCGGATCAAATATTTGAAGGTCGACGCTGATACCGGCGAGGAGGTGCCCAACGAGGACATCGTCAAGGGCTACATGTTGGACAAGGATCAGTTCATCGAGTTGTCCAAGGAGGAGCTCGAGGAGATCGCGCTGGAATCCACGCGCACCATCGAGATCGACGAATTCGTTTCGAAGTCCGAAATCGATCCGCGCTACCTGATCCGTCCGTACTACCTGCGTCCAGACGGCAAGGTCGGGCACGACGCCTTCGCGGTGATCCGCGAGACCATCCGCGAAATGGACAAGGTCGCTATCGGCCGCGTCGTGCTGACCAACCGGGAGCACATCATCGCACTGGAGCCGCTGGAGAAGGGACTCGTCGGCACGCTGCTACGGTACCCGTACGAAGTGCGCAGCGAGGCGGAGTATTTCGACGAGATCCAGGACGTCAAAGTTACCAAGGACATGCTCGATTTGGCGAAGCACATCGTGAAACAGAAATCCGGATCCTTCGAGCCCGACAAGTTCGAGGACCACTACGAGACCGCGCTGGTCGACCTGATCAACCAGAAGCGCGCCGGCAAGCCGATTACGCCGAAGGAGCGTCCAAAGGGTGAAAACGTCGTCGACCTGATGGAAGCGCTGCGCCGGAGCGTAGGCGGAGCGTCTGCCGCCGAGACCAAAGCCCCGGCGCAGAAAGGGGCGAAGAAGCCGCGCAAGGCGGCGGCCGGTCAAAAGGAGATGCTAATGCCGATCACCGGCAAGAAGCAGGCGAAGGAAACGATTGCGAAGAGGCCGACGGCCAGGCAGCGCAAGTCGGCCTAGACCGCTTCGGCTACCGCTTTGAGGCACTCGGCGGATCGCGCGAATACCTGTTTGTACGACGCCCGGAAGATCATCCGATTCAAGCTGGACGCCTGATCGCGCGTGAGTCCGTCGGCAGGGAACATCGGCTCTTCGTCGACTTCCGCCAACAGCAGACCGGCGTGCGGCGCGATGGGATAGAAGATCGAAAAGCTGTCGGTCGGATCGGGGCGGGTGCCTTTCAGATTGATGGCGGGCTGATCGCCGGTGATGAAGGGCACGTCCGTGCGGTTGTTGACGATGGTCAGCGTCCGCCTCTTGCGCTCGACATAGAGGGTGGCGCCGACGTTCGTCGCGAACATGTGGATGGCGATGTTCCAGATCGGCTCCGGGAACGGGCTCTTCTCGAGCACGCGCTCCTTAACGCCGCGGGTCCGTAGGTACTGCGTGCAGAGGTAGTTCAAGAACGAGATGCACTGCTTGTCATCGGCATAGAAGCCGATGTCGCCGCTCAGGGCGCTTTCGAGCGCCGGGATGAACGAGGCCTCGATGCGGGCGTGGTAATCCTCGAGGACGTTGGACGCATAGTCGTCCAGGTCGGCCTCGATCTGATCGCGATGCAGGCCGTCCTCGAATTGCTCCGCAAATCGAAACGGCAACATCAGCCTGTTGAGCAGGTCGGCGTGCGCTCTGACGGCGTACGAACGCCCCTGACCGAAGATCAGCTTCAACAGCGCGAGATCCTGGGCCTTCAGCCGATGGAGCTTGTAGAAGTCCTTCTGCACGGCAACGGTTTGCGTTCCGGCGGAGAAGATGCGGCCGTCCTGCAGGCAATAGAGCGCCCCGCCGACCGTCCATGGTCGGAGGTAGTTCTGCCATACGTGGTGATGACGACGCTTAGGCTTCTGCGGCGCGCTCATGATCGGTTCTTCGAAAATTTGGCCGGAAACATGCATCCGGCAAGAACCCGAGGCCTCTACCACGTCCTTCCTTGGGTGGAAACAAGAGGCCAAAACAGCGAACTGCTACTGGTCCTCGGCCGCGCACTCCGGGCACGTGTCTCCGATACCGTCCAACAACCTCCGCGATCGCGACCGCCGCCGCCTCCGCCGAAATTCCGAGCGGCGGATCCAGGCGCGCGATGTCGAAAGCGAGCTCGCGGGCGTGCGGGTCGGCGCGGTCCTGCATCCAGCCGTGCTCCTCGCACTCGCGGATGGCGCCAGCCTCCTGCAGCACCGAGACGGCCCAGCCGCGCAAAGTCGGGATCGCCGGTCGCCTCTCCTTTGTCATCAACATCCAGCTCGCTCCTGCCGGAAGGAATCCTTCGACCGCCGGCTCGTTCCGGCCGGTTTGCATGGGGCAGGGGATTCGAAATCGCTGGAGCCGCATCTTGTCCACGTGTTCCCCTAAGCTGTGGACAAGCGGCCGACGCCAGCTTCCTGCCCAATGCTCGCTCATGCCGTCAGGGCTGGAACTTGCCGGGTCAGCGCTTCGCAACGTGCCAACGGGCCACAATCGTTGACAGGAACACTCCCAAAGCGCAAAAAGCCCGGGAAACCCGTCGAAAGTCCATGAGCAGATTGAAGGATTCGCATTGGCCTTTTGCCACGTGTGTGTAAGATTTATGCAACCAGCACACTGGGGCTGATGGCGGGGGAACAATGAGGCGGCTGGGAACCACCGCGGGATGCGTGCGGAAGTGATTACGCTCGATCCTGCGCAGACCGCGGCGCTGCGTAGCGCCGCAACCGAATCCATCGCAGCTACGGGGGCCGACGGTACAGGCAAGTCGACGCTTGCCATGGCCATTGCTGCACAAGTGGCCGCGGCGGGGCGCTCATGCCTGCTCGTCGGCAAGAGTACGATTCTCGACAGTCCGTCACCCTGCCGAATGCTCTCGCAAGTGCATCCGGTTCTCTTCGAAAGGGCGCTCCTTCGCGACTCCGCGGCACCCAGCAGGATCGCCTCAACGGAATCGGATCCGCTCGCGGCTCGAGCGGGTGTCGATCCCTTCGCGGCGCGCAGCGCGCTGGCGCTGCTTCGCCGCGTGCGCAATCTGGTGCAGGTTCATGGCCTGACGACCTCTGAAATCGAGGAGGCAGGCGGAGCCAATCAGCCTGTAGGTATCCCTACGCACGACCTCGCCGCCGTGGTCCTGGAAGATGCGACGAAACTTGCCGACCAGTTCTGGTCCGGCAATGCTCGGGCAGGCCGATCCGTTTCCGACGTGGTGCAGGCGCTCAAAGGCGGGCCGTCCGAGGTGCCGGCAAACGAACATATCCAGGCCCTCATCGGCGCAGATGACGCGCATTTCGAGTTGCAACTTGGGAAAATGAGAGCCGCGCGCCGTGATCAGCGGGACGAGCAGTTGGCTTCCGCCGTCGTTTCGCGGCTCAAGAGACCGATCAAGACCGAAAAGACCGTCGCCGAGTATCGCCAGCACGCCGATTGGATGATCAGGGTGATGGCGGAAGCCATCGATCTGGTCCGCAAGCACCGCAATCTGCGTGCCGCCGCGGAGGCGCAGCCGGATGCTGAGGGCGCAAAGGCCGTAAGCTACTTCATCCGGATGCGTCCCCAAGAGGGGGCAGCCGATGCGCTTCGCCAATTCCAGGCGGCCCTGAGGGACTATCAGCAGGACAGCAGGTCGCTGGAGCCGCTCCTGCGCCGTTTCGGAGACCGGACGCTGCAAAGCCTGCAGACGAGCGACAACGGTCCCGCGATCTCCGCTGGCGAACCCGCCGTCTTTTCCCAGCGGATTCGCGAAGTCCGAGCCGCGTCCCGACCACTGCCATCCCGGATCGCCCAGCTCCGCTCTGCTATCTCTCCGGCAATGGCGGATCGCCTCGAGAATTGTCCGCTCGAGTCCGCGCTCACCGTTCTGGACCAGGCCGGCCCGCCGAGCCTGCGCGAAAAGTCCGCCGACGAGGCGCGGCAATTGCGGGAATTGTTTACGCAAACGGGATTCGGCGATCCCCTCGCGGCATCAGTGGACTTCGAAGCGCGTATAGAAGGCGCTCTTTCCAGGACATTGGCAGATCGTTCACCTACTCGTCCTGCGGGGCACCACGCTCCCGTTCTTGATCTGCTCTTGGATGTCGTCGGCTTCACGGAGAGCAAGCGATACGACGCGTGGCCGTCCGCAGTCGTCCGGGCTCGCAGCGTCGATGACGTCCTGGGAATCGCCAGGGCCGGGCGCAAGTTTGACGCCATCGTAGTCGACGACGCGGAGGAGTTCGCCTCGGAGAATGCGGCATTCGCCGCGTGCTCGAGTGTGATACACAGGATAGGCCAATCCGGCGGGGAGGGCGCATTCTCGTTGCGGACGCCGCATCTGCAGCAGGATGCGGAACTTGCGGACGCTGCGCTGGGACAGCCGGGAAGATGGCTTGGAAGTCCTGATGGCATCGGCGTGCTCGTCCGGGCGGCGCCGAGGCTGAGCACCGCAGAACTGGAAAACAAAGCCGCGGAGCTCACCAAGACCCTGCAGGACGCCGGCTTCGATGCGGCGCCAGCGACGCCCGGTCGCGCCGCGGTCGACTTCCTCGTGACAAGCGTTACGGACCTCAGGGACGAGCACGTGCCGCCGCTCGCTCGGCATGCGAAGAAGGCCGTCATAGTCCTCTGTCACTCCGACCAGCGGACCCGGATCGAACATGCGGCAGAAACGAAAGCCGCATTGCAGGCCGAGTCCCTGGGCTGGCAGGTCCTGCGTTCAGCGCTCGAAGGAACGATCGTCGAAAAGGGCGGCCGCGCCGCCGTGATCGTCGAGGAACCGCAAGTCATCGACGAGGGAACGGACGCGAGCGTGGCGGACACGGCGACGAGGCTGGCCGAAATGGGCTGGCGTCCCGTCGTCGAGTGGGCAGGAAGCGAAAGGGAGCCGGACGACCTCGCGCGACTTCTGGACGAACGAGCCGTCAGTCGCGACAACCGGCTTGTCTCGATCATCCAATCCTTCGACCTGACACCGCCCCCCGTAAGCCCACATGATGCGCCTCCGGACGGCGGCCGTTCTGCCGATCCAGCGTCAACTGAGTCACCGACGGCCGCTGCGCCGGAAGCTGACCGAGCGCCTTCGGCAGCCGATGCGCCCTACGCAGAAGTGGACGCCATCGCCGCCTCCGCGGAAGATACCGCTGGAACCGACAAGATCGATATTGCGGAAGCGGTCGTTCCGGCCTTCCCGGTGGCGCATCCGCCCGCTGCGCCCCAATTCGATCCCGC
>WNFI01085995.1_pt1 | contig 16162 bp, 19 predicted proteins | sample 5400471 | NCBI WGS metagenome assembly WNFI01 (sample SAMN13153348, study PRJNA577476) | soil metagenome | isolation source: 100 cm saprolite on Douglas fir-dominated hillslope | place: USA:California | collected 2013-09-17 | reverse complement strand
CAGCGCGTACCGGGCGACGATCGAAGCGCTGGTGCGGATGGAGGAGATCAGCCAGCTGAAGTCGGACCTGCTGAAGACCGTCTCGCACGAGCTGCGGACCCCGATGACGGTGCTCGCCGGCTATATGGACATGATGCGCGACGGCAGCCTCGGCGATGTCCCGGACGCATGGATCAGGCCCCTGCAGCTGGTCACCGTGAAGGTCGACGAACTCAACCGCCTGGTCCAGATGATGCTCGACGCTTCGCGCGCGGAGGGTCCCAGCCTGCAGGTCCAGCTGGAGGACGTCGATGTCGCCGCGGCCGTAGCGATGGCGGTAAGCGCCCAGGAGGACGAGGCGGCGGCCTCGCACCACTTGCTCCGCCTCGAGGCGCCGCGGAACCCGGTTTCGGCCCGGGCCGATCGCGACAAGCTGCTGGTCGTGATCCGGAACCTGATCGAGAACGCGGTCAAGTACTCGCCCGCCGACACCTCGGTCGACATCGGCCTGGCGGCCGACGCCGACGTCGTCCGGATCTGGGTGGCGGACCGCGGCGCCGGTGTTCCAGAAGAGGAGAAGCATCGGATCTTCGAGCAGTTCTACCGTGTCGCCAGCTCTGATGGCCACCGCAGCGTAGGCGGGGCTGGGCTAGGACTGACGAGGTCTACCTCCAGCACCACGTCTGACACACAGCTGGTACCGAAAACGTATTGGCAGCGGTGTCCGCGTGCCTCTAAATCAGGGCTGCAGGCATCATCCCTCCCTAACCCAGAGACGACCCGAGCCCTAACCGGCTCGGGTCTTCTCTTTTCAGCCCTTTAGGATCGAGCCGTGTTCGCCGAAGCCAGGCCACCCCTGACCGCCTTCGTGATCACGGTCAGCGACCGGGTGGCGGCCGGGGAAGCCGAGGACAGCAGCGGACCGGCGGTTGCCGATGCGCTCAGGCGGCACGGCTTTGAGATCACCGGCTCCGCCGTAGTCAGCGACGACGTCGCCGCCATCACCAGCGCGGTGCTGGCGGCGGTCGCAGTGGCCGGCCTGGTCGCGACCACCGGCGGGACCGGCCTCGGCCCCCGTGACCGGACCCCGGAGGCGACTGCGGCCCTGGGCGATTTCCTGGTGCCCGGCGTGGCCGAGGCGATGCGGAGCGCCGGTAGCGCATCGACCGCGACGGCGATTCTGTCACGAGGGGTGGCGGCGGCGGTGGGCCGCAGCCTGGTGCTGAACCTACCTGGGAGTCCCGTCGGCGCGGTGGAGTCACTCGACGCGGTGGCCTCGGTCCTGCCCCACGCTATCGCGGTGCTGGCCGGGGGCGACCACCCCAGGCCCTAGGGTTAGCTAGGAGCCGGGCCTGCTTCGGGGGCCGCCGCGCCCTCCTTTCTTGGCCGCGACCTGGAGGGCGTCGACCCGGGCCCACGGATCGATTGCTTTGATCATGTCGATGGCCGTCAGCCCGGCCACGGCGCACGCCGTCAGGGCCTCCATTTCGGCGCCGGTGCGTTCGACGCAGCGCACCCGCGCCGCCAGCCGGACGCCAGGCAGCGACGCGTCGAGCACGGCTTCGACGTCGATCGCGGTGAGCCGCAGGGGATGGCACATCGGGACCAGGTCGTGCGTCCGCTTGGCGGCCATCACGCCGGCCAGCCGTACCGTCGACAGGAGGTCGCCTTTGGGCAGATCGCCGGCGGCGGCGGCCGCGAACGCCGTGTCCGAGACGACGACCTGCGCGGTGGCGCGCGCTTCTCGCAGGGTCACTCTTTTCTGCGAGACATCCACCATGCGCGCCTGCCCGGTGGCGTCGAGGTGGCTGAGGCTGTGTCGGGCGGGCACGGGCCCGGCCTCAGGTCGCGCTGGCCTGACGGATGGCTTCGTGGACGACGTCGCGGAGCCCGTCAAGGCTGAAGGGCTTGGCGATGAAGGCATCCGCGCCGGCCTCCTTCAGCTCCTCCTCACGGGTCTCCGCCGCGGTGAAGATCACGATCGGGATTCGCGGAGTTTGGTGGCTGGCGCGCACCTGGCGGACCACCTCTTCGCCGCTGACCTCCGGCATCATCAGGTCGAGCAGGATCAGGTCCGGCTGGTACTCGCCCAGCAGCGACAGGGCTTCGCGACCGTTGGCGGCGCGGACGACGTTGTAGCCCTCCAGGTCGAAGAACATGGAGAGGACCCGGATCAGCTGCGGGTCGTCGTCCACGATCATCAGCGTCAGCGCCATCTCGACAAGTACTTTAGCCCGGGATCCCGGGTGTCGCGCCGAAATCCGCCTCAGTCGCGGCTGACGCTGTCGAGGTCGTCGCGGCGAAAGTCGCGCTGCTCGCTCGGGGTTGGCTGGCCGCGCAGCACCGCGCCAGGTCCGAAGCGCTGCCGCAGCTGGTCCATGGCCCCGTCCAGTGCCCGGCGGCGGACGCGGTCCTGGTCGAAGAGCCCGTCCTGGGTGGCATCGGAGAGGCCGGCGGCCCCGATCCCGATCAGGCGGACCGGCCGCGACGAGCTGAGGGCCTCCGCGACCAGCTGGTCGACGGTGCCAAGCACCTCGTCGTCGAGGTCGGTCGGCGTCGGCAAGGTGGCCTGGAAGGTGTGCGTTTCGAAGCCCTCGAAGCGAACCTTCAGGCGTACCGTACGGGTCCATAACCCCTGCCGTCGCAGGCTCTGGGTCACGTCCTGGGCCAGGCCCCTGACGGTCCGGCGCAGGGCTGCGCGGTCGGCGACGTCGCGCTCGAAGGTGACCTCACGAGAGATGCTCTTGGGCGCCCCCGGCACGCTCACCGCGCGCGGATCGTCGCCGCGCGCCATCGCGTGAATCGACTGCCCGGCGCTGCCCAGGCGTGCCGTCAGCACCTCCACCGGCGTTGCCGCGATGTCGCCGATGGTGCGCAGGCCAAGGCCGTCGAGGCGCCGTTCCGTGGCCGGCCCCAGCCCGGGCAGCGCCCGCAGCGGCAGCGGCGCCAGGAAGCCCGCCTCGGTGCCGGCCGGCACCACCACCAGGCCGTCGGGCTTGCGCAGGTCGCTGGCGATCTTGGCTACCGACTTGGCGGTCGCAATTCCCACGGACGATGTCAGACCACCGGTCGCCTGGCGGACCTCGGCCTTGATCCGCAGCCCGGTCTCCTCGGGGTGCTGGCGCGCTTCGCGGTTGCCGCTCAGGTCCAGGAAGGCCTCGTCCAGCGACAAGGGCTCGATCACCGGGGTGTACCGGCGGAGCACGGCGAAGACTCGCGCCGAAGCATCCCGATAAGCGGCGAAGTCGGCGCCGATAAAGATTGCCGACGGACATAGTCGTTTCGCCGTCGCCGACGGCATCGCCGAATGCACACCGAATTTGCGCGCCTCGTAGGACGCCGCGGCGACGACTCCGCGAGGGCCGTCGTACCCGACGATCACCGGCTTGCCCCGAAGCTGGGGGCGGCGCAGCTGCTCGACGGAGGCGTAGAACGCGTCCATGTCGAGGTGCAGGACGCAGTGCGCGAAGCCGCGCGGGGGGTCGTCAGCCGCGGCTCGACCTCGGCTTGTACTCGGCCAGCTCGGATGCGGTCAGGTAGCCCGCGCGCATCAGGAGCTCGATGTACGGCACCTCGAGCAGAGGCGCGATCCGGCGCAGCACCCACGGGGGCGGGTTGTCCTTGTTCTTGTTGACGGATTGGTAGAAGTAGATCTGGTTGAGGTCGGCGCGCACGGCGAGCTTGTGTAAGGACAGCCCACGGTCGGCGCAGCGCGCCTTGAGGTAGGTCGTGAACTCCGCGGTGGCCATCAGGCCGTAAGTATGCATCGGCCGCGGATGTCGGGTCGCCACTCCCGGGGGCCAATTTGGACCGGTAGCAACACGGTCACAGAGGCTCGAATTACATGGGCTTTCGCAGGCCCGACTGCCATAATGCGGCCATCTTGGGACGCCTTGAAGCGTGGCCTTCACCCAAGACCGGATTTGGCGCTGTGACAACCCCATGGACGGAGCGGGGACCGTCATCAGAGACTAACCGCCGGTAATCGCCGTGAACATCGGCGCTGGAATACGGCGCGCCCTGCGTGAGATCGGCAACATCGGCGATTGGCGGCTTTCCACCAAGGTGATCGTCGGCTTCATGGTGCTGGCGCTGGCGGCGATCTTCGTTCTCACCAAGGTGACGGAGAACGCCATCACGCAGAAGGTGACCAGCATTGAGAGCCGCGTACTCAGCGACCAGGCCGGCTCGGTCGCCCTGGAGGTCGACAGCCAGGTCGCGCAGTACCACCGCGATGCCCTCGCCGTCGTCTCTGACCCCGATACCGTTTCGTACATGGAGATGGGCGCCGCCGACCAGGCTGCCGGCGTCAACGCGCTGCTGGCGCACATCGAGCCCGCTCTCAAGGCCGATCCGGATTACCGTGAACTTCTTGTCCTCGAACCCGGCGGACGCCTGGTTCTCAGCAGCGGCGGCGGCAGCAAACCAGGCGAGGACCTCAGCGGCCGCGATTTCTACACCCACGGGCTGACCGCGTCGCGCACCGACCCATACATCTCCGACGTCGTGCCGGCGGCCGACGGGCATTCGCAGGTGGTCTATTCGTCGCTGCCGATCCGCGACACCGCGGGGCGCATTCTGGGCGTTGCCGCGGTGCAGGTGTCGGCGGTCCACATCACCGCCCCGTTGAGCAGTCAGGACCTGGTCAGTCAGCATCGCCACGGCTTCCTGGTCAGCCAGGACGGCGTCATCCTGACCAACAGCGTCGACCCGTCGTTGAACTACCGGAGCGTGGGGTCGCTGGATCCCGCCCACGCCGCCGCCGTACAGAAGCAGTACGGCCTGGACTCGGTCCGATCGCTGGGCCTGGACAACCTGGCCCAGGCGATCGCCGGCTCCAGTGCCGGGGTCGCATCGGCAAGGCTGCTCAACAGCCGCGAGACCGACGTGATCGGCTTCGCCCGCGTCTCCAGCCAGCATTGGTCCGTGCTGGTGGCGGAGGACCAGGCGATCTTCACGGCCGATGTCAGTGACCTCTCGCGCACCCAGTTCTTCTACGCCTTCGTGCTGGCGCTGATCATCGGCGGCCTGGTCATCTTCGTCGGCCGGGCCTTCGACACCACCGAGAGGGAGTCGCTGTCGGACCCCCTCACCGGTCTCGCCAACCGGCGCTTCCTGCAGGAGATCCTGCTCCGTGAGCTGCGGCGCGCTCAGCGCTCCAACCAGCCGGTCTCCCTGGTGATCGTGGACATCGACCACTTCAAGGCCGTCAACGACACCTACGGCCATAACGCCGGCGACGAGATGCTGGAGCAGCTCGCCGGGATCATGCTCAGCGGCGTCCGCGCCACCGACTTCGTGGTGCGTTACGGAGGCGAGGAGTTTGTGATCCTGCTGCCCGAGACGCGAGTCACTGACGCCCAGCAGGTCGCCGAGAAGCTGCGCAAGACCATCGGCGACACGGTCATGGAGTCAACCTCCAAGCCGGGACTGACATTCGGCTGCACCGTCAGCGCGGGCGTCTCCACGTACCCGATGGACGCCGGCTCCGGTGAGGCTCTGATCCTCAAAGCCGACAAGGCGCTCTACTACGCCAAGCAGCACGGGCGCAACCAGGTGGTCACGGTCGCCGAGGCCGAGGCCCCTCCGTCAGACGCCCCGGTGGTGTCGATCCAGGGCTAGGTACAGCTAGGCCAGCACCAGGGCGGGCAGGCGCGAGAGGTCTGCGAGCACCTCGACCTCGACGCCCGGGCCAGGCTCCTCCTGGCGAAACTCGTGTGTCAGGACGGCGGCGATGCCGCAGCTCCGCGGGCCGCGAATGTCCTCACGCAGCCGATCACCGATGAAGAGAGCGCGGTCGGGGGGAACCCCGGTCAGCCGAAGCGCCTCTTCGTAGATCGCCGCGTTGGGCTTGCGGACGCCGATCTCTGACGAGTACACGGTGGCGTCGAAGAGGTCGAAGATGCCGAGGTGGCGGAGCTGGTCCCGCATGGAGCGCGGCGGGAAGGCTGCGTTGCTGACAATAGTGAGGCGAACCCCGGCCTCCCCAAGGGCCTCCAGGATGGGGCGGGCGTGGGGGCTGGGCAGGACGCCGTTGAACCAGGCCACCTGCTCTTGGTCGATGACCCATGCCAGCGTCTCCGCCTGGCAGTTGATGCCGATGCCTTCCAGCGCCGCGCGGTATAGGTCGGCGATGTCGACCTCCTGCTCCGACCCGGTGCGATAAGACCGGCCGATCAGGTCGTCGACCTTCTCGGAAATCGAGACCAGAAGATCGGAGGCCTGGGGCACGCTGCGCTGCAGCTCGCGCTCCAGTCGCTGGTTGATCTCGTGATAGGCCTTCAGCAGGTGGGTCTGGGGGCGCTGGAGGTCCACCAGCGTGTGGCCGTAGTCAAAGAGGACGGCGTCGTAGGCGCGCGTCATCAGGCCAGTTCCCGCAGCCGGTCGAGGTTGCGGCGGCCCTCGATGCCCTCGTCGCCGGGGGTCTCCAGGATGAACGGAAGGTTGCGCAGCTCGGGCAGGTGCAGCAGGTAGGCGAAGGCATCCTCGCCGAGGAGCCCTTCGCCGATGTGCCAGTGGCGGTCGGCCTTGCCGCCGGCGGGGACCTGGGTGTCGTTGGCGTGGATCACGAAGAGGTGCTCGAGTCCGACGACCTCGTCGAACTCGGCCATGACGTCCCCGGTCATCTCGGCGCCGCTCATCTCGTGACCGGCGGCATGCGCGTGGCAGGTGTCGAAGCAGATCCCGACCCGGTCCGAGACGTCCGCCAGGCGTGCCATCAGCTCGGCCAGGTCGCCGAACTCACCGCCTACGTTGTCGCCGGTCCCCGCCGAGTTCTCCAGCAGCAGACGCGGGCTGGCCCCCGGGGGGACCACCGCCAGGGCCCCGTGGACCGCGCCGGCGACGTGGCTGTAAGCCGACTCCAGGCCGGTGCCCTTGTGGCTGCCGATGTGCACGATGACGTGGTCCAGGCCGTAGGCCGCGCCCCGCTGGAGCTCGCCCGTGAGCGCCTTGCACGACTTGGTGTAGATGGGCTCGTCGGCGCCGGCCATGTTGATCAGGTAGTTGGCGTGGCTGACGACGGTTCGCACACCAGCGGCGCGCAGCGCCTCTGTAAAGGCATGAGCCGCGGTTGGATCGGCCATCTTGGCCTGCCAGGAGGACGGGTTGGTGGTGAAGATCTGAACCGCCTCGACACCAAGCGCCTTGGCCGACGCCACCGCTGCGGGGAAGCCCTTGTCGGTGCTGATGTGAATCCCAATCGCGGGACCCTCGGGGCTCAGGGAGCCTCCATTGATTCCCGGGTCGCCGTCGGCATCGCCTTCGCCGGCGCCGGCACCGCCGTGGCCCGGGCGGCGTCGAGGCGAAGCGCGATCAGCGCGGCGGCCGCTCCGGCGCCCACGCCATTGTCGATATTCACCAGGGTCACGCCGGGCGAACATGTCTGCAGCATCGACAGCAGCGCCGCCAGGCCGCTGCCCCCGGCGCCATAGCCAGTCGAGGTGGGGACCGCTATCACCGGGGCCGAGACCAGTCCCGCAACGACGGTGGGCAGCGCGCCCTCCATGCCCGCGGCCACCACCAGCGCATCGACGCCGGCATCGACCATCGCCTGCAGCGGCTGGGCCAGCCGATGCAATGCCGAGACTCCGACGTCGTAGGCGCGCAGCACCCGGACGCCCATCGTCTCCGCCACCATCCGCGCCTCCTCGGCGACATCGACATCGGAGGTGCCTCCGGTGAGGATCCCGATGACCGCCGACGCTGGTTCGCTGGGCTCGGCCCGCCTCAGCCGCCGCCCGCTGCCAAACACGTCGATATGCACGCCGTCGGGCGCCGCCGCGGCCAACCCACTGTCGTGCTCGGCCGTGACCCGCGAGACCAGGGCCACTCCGGTCACATCGAGCAGCCGCAGCGCCAGTTCGGCGGTGAGCTCGGGCGTCTTCCCAGAAGCCAGCACCACCTCCGGAACGCCCTTGCGCCGCATCCGGTCGGGGTCCAGCCGAGCCAGCTCGCCCACCTGCTCGACGTGCTCCGTGTCCAGCGCTCGGAGCGCCTCGTCGACGCTGAACTCGCCCGCCAGCAGGCGTTCCAGGATCTCTTTCATCTCCAGATCATCCTATCGGAGCCCGGATCTCACGCCCGCCGTCGGGTGGCCGTTAATTACGTGTGAGCCTGCCGCCCTTCCAGACCCTTGTCGACGAGCACAAGGAAGAGGTTTATCGACTGGCGCTGAGCGCCGTTGGCCCTGAGGACGCCGACGACTGCTTCCAGGAGACGCTGCTGTCGGCGCTGCGAGCCTATCCCGCCCTCCGTCACGCCGACAACCTGCGCGGCTGGCTGCTCACGATCGCGCATCGCAAGGCGCTCGACCACCATCGGGCGCGGGGCCGGGCCGCGGTTCCCGTGGGTGACATGGCCGACGTCGGCCACCTCAACGGCGCGGCCGCGCTGCCGCCCGACGTCAGCGATGGCGAGATCTGGGCGTCGGTCCGGCGCCTGCCGCCGAAGCAGTCGCTGGCGGTGGCGCATCGGTTCGTCAACGACCTCGCCTACAAGGAGATCGGTCGGCTGCTGGACTGCACCGAAGAGGCCGCCCGGCGCAGCGTCCACGAAGGCCTGAAAAAACTACGACAGGAGTACACGAGATGAGCACCATCAGGGAGCGCCTGGAGCGAGCCCGCCGCGCTGAAGTCGGCGACGCGGTGGAGCGGGCTGCCGCACGGTTCCGGGAGCGGGCTGCCGGCGCGGGGCTGGTCGACATCGCCTATGGCTGGGTCGACACACCGATCGGCAGATTGCTGGTGGCGGCCACCGAAGATGGTGTGGTTCGCGTCACATTCCCGCACGAGAGCACGGACCTCACGCTGGCCGACCTGGCCCGGAAGGTGTCGCCGCGGATCCTCGAGGACGGTGCCCGGCTGGAGGCGACGCGGCGCCAGCTGGGGGAGTACTTCGAGGGCCGTCGCCAGACCTTCGACATGGCGCTGGACCGGCGCCTGATCCATGGTTTCCACCGCCAGGTGCTGGATGTGACCGAGCGCATCCCTTACGGGTCGGTCTCGACGTACAAGAAAGTGGCCGAAAAAGCAGGCAGCCCGCGAGCCAGCCGAGCCGCCGGCAACGCCCTCGGCTCCAACCCGATCCCGATCATCATTCCCTGCCACCGCGTCGTCGCGACCGGCCGCGGGCTGGGCGGGTACGGCGGCGGATTGGATAAGAAACAACTGCTCCTCGACCTCGAGGGCGTAACTCCCTGGTGAGGGCTGAAGACCTCTAATAGTTGGCTCGGATCGCCCCCCTATAATCGGATTCCTACCCGATATGAACATCATCGCCTTCATCAAAGAGCGCGCCCGGTATTACAACTGCCCGGCCTGCGCCCGCAACCTAGAGAGCTGCGAAGTTCGCATGCTGAAGCAGGCCGAGTCGCACCTCACGGTCGAGGTCACCTGCGCCCGCTGCCACGTGACGTTCATCGTCGTGCTGGCGGTGCAGTACAGCGCCGAGGAGATGGAGGAGCTGGCCGGTGAGGAGACCCACGCGCATGCTCATGCCGGCGTCGACCTCGACCCCATCAGTCACGACGAGGTGCTCGACGTTCACGACATGCTTCGCGAGTTCAAGGGCAACTTCAAGGACCTGCTCCGCTCTGAGGATCCAGGCGCCAATTAATCGCCGCTGGCGGCGGGTAATCGGCGCGGCTAAGGCGCGCCCGGGACGCTGATGATTTACCTCGACCACGCGGCCACCACGCCGCTCGACAGCGAAGTCCTCGACTTCATGATGCCGTTCTTCGGCGAACTGTACGGCAACCCCTCGTCCGTCTACAGCATGGGGCGCAAGGCGCGCGCGGCGCTCGACGATGCCCGTGACATCGTCGCCGGCGTGCTGGGCTGCCAGGCTCGCGAGCTGATCTTCACGTCGGGCGGGTCGGAATCGGACAACCTCGCGATCCGGGGTGTGGCGTCGCGGAACCGCGACCGCGGCCAGCACATCATCTGCAGCCAGGTCGAGCACCACGCCGTGCTCCACACCTGCCAGGACCTCGAGCGCCAGGGGTTCGATGTCACCTATCTGCCGGTCGATGCCACGGGCACGGTCTCGGCCACCGACCTCGCGGCGGTGCTCCGAGAAGACACCATCCTGGTCTCGGTGATGATCGGCAACAACGAGGTCGGCACCCTGGAGCCCGTCACCCAGCTGGCGGCGCTGACCCACGAGCGGAGCTCCGCCTATTTCCACACCGACGCCATCCAGGCCTTCGGTAAGGTGCCCATCCGGGTCGACGACCTCGGCGTCGACCTGCTCAGCATCTCCGCCCACAAGATCTACGGGCCCAAGGGGGTGGGCTGCCTCTACGTCAGGATGGGCACGCGAATTGAGCCGATGATCACCGGCGGCGGCCACGAGCGCAACCGGCGCGCGGGCACCGAAAACGTCGCCGGGATCGCCGGGCTGGGCAAGGCGGTGGAGATCGCGGCGCGCGACTTCGACCGCGATACCGGCCGGATCCGTGACGTTCGCGACCGCCTCACAGAGGGAGTCCTCGGCGGCGTCCGCGGGGCCAGGCTGACCGGCCACCCGATCGAGCGCCTGCCGCACCACGCCAGCTTCCTCATCGGCGACGCCGCCGGCGACAGTTTGCTGATGCGGCTCGACCGCGAGGGCGTCTTCGCCTCCAGTGGCAGCGCGTGCACCTCCGGATCACTGGAGCCGTCGCACGTCCTGCTGGCGATGGGGATCAGCCCCAAGGACGCTCTCGGCAGCCTCCGGCTGACCGTGGGCAAGCGCACCACGGACGCCGATGTCGACGCCGCCGTCGAGGTCATCCAGGACGCGGTGGCTGCCCTTCGCGCCTGACCGGATGTAACGGTTAGGTCACGGATCAGGGACATCGCTTGCCAGGCGGGGGGGTGGGGGCCTAGGGTCGCTCGAGTGAGAGGGCGGACCACTTGATAACACAGCGCATGGGCGCGCTCCTTGACGGGCTGAACGGCTTTTTCGCGCGCGCGCAGGGCACCGAGGCGGTCGAGCTCTCGCCCGACAGCGTCAGTAAGTTGAGCTGGCGCCAGGTGCGCCACCTGCTGGGCGAGGCCTACCGCCGTCGCGGCTATGGCGTGCAGCCGATGACCAGCGACGTGCCCGCCGACTTCGTTCTCGACAAGGACGGCGAAAAGACCATCGTCAACTGCAAGCACTGGCAGGTCTGGGAGGTTGGCGAGCATCCCCTCCGCGAGCTTTACGGATACACCACCGGGCTGGGCGCCGAGCGCGCAGTCATGGTCACGACGGGGCGCTTCAGCGAGCGCGCCATCGGCTTCGCTGACCGCCACAACCTGCGCCTCATCGACGGGCGCGGGATTCGCGAGCTGGTAGCGGGCAACTAAGACAAGAGTCGCGGCCCGGAGCTGGGTCCGAACCGCGATCCTGGGGGTTGGGGCTGATTCAGGCGACGGCTATGGCCTCGCCCTTTCCGTCCGTGCCGGCCTCGGCGGGAACCAGATCGGCGATGTCGGGCGCAGGCGAATCGGTGCGCGCCGTTTGACGCTCGTCGCTGATCACGCGGCCGTCCTTGAGGCGCACCACGCGGTCGGTCCGCGAGGCGAGGTCGAGGTCGTGAGTGACGAGGATGAAGGTGACCCCCGTCTCGCGGTTCAGCCGCCGCATCAGCGCGATCAGCTTCTGGCTGGTCTCGGTGTCGACCTCGCCGGTGGGCTCGTCACCGAGCACCAGCGTAGGCTGGTTGATCAGCGCCCGCGCGATGGCCACGCGCTGCTGCTCGCCGCCGGACAGCTGCGCCGGCCGGTGGGTCATGCGGTCGGCCATACCAATCTCCTCGAAGAGGTCCTGGGCGCGCCGGCGGGCAGCCTTCTTATCACCGCCGCTATAGCGCAGCGGCAGCATGACGTTGTCGATCGCGTTAAGCGAGGGCAGCAGGTTGAAGCCCTGGAAGATGAACCCGATCTTGTGGCTGCGGAAGTCAGCCCGCTTGCCATCTGAAAGGGTGCTGGTGTCGGTGCCGTCGATGACGATCGTCCCGGATGTCGGCCGCATCAAAAGGCCGAGGCAGTCGAGCGTGGTGGTCTTGCCGCTGCCGGATCTTCCCACCATGGAGACGAACTCGCCGTCACCGATGGCGAGGTTGATGCCGTCGACCGCATGGACCGCGCGCTCGCCCTTGCCGAATGTTTTTCTGAGGTCTGTGAGTTCGATGTTTGCCATTTCTATCTCCTAATCGAATTTCGGCTTTACTGCGAGCGCAGAGCGGTGACCGGATCCAGGCGGGCCGCGCTGAAGGCGGGGATGACGCCCGCCAGCCCGCCGAGGACCACCGCGAAGGCAAGCGAGGTCCCCGCCAGCGAGGGCGTCAGCAGGAAGAGGTCCAGGTTCTGGCTGGCGGTGCTGGCGTTGATGGTGCTGGTGATGATGAAGCCGAGCAGCAGCCCGATCGAGCCACCTATCAGGCCGATCACCACCGACTCGGTCAGGAACTCACGGATGATGTGTCGGGTCTTGGCGCCGACCGCCTTCTTGAGGCCGATCTCGCGGTAGCGCTCGGTGACCGACATCAGCATAGTGTTGACGACCGAGAGGCCGCCGACGATTAGCGCCAGCAGGGCGGCGCCCAGGGTGATCGCCGAGAAGATCAGCGAGAACGACTTGAAGGCGTTGACCACCTCGGTCGGGGGCTGCGCTTTGACGCCAGGAACCTCGGCGTTGATCTTCTTGGCCAGGTTGTCAAGGTTGACGCCGGGCTTGCCGTAGACGTCGATGCCGCTGATCAGCTTGCTGGTATCGACCTGGGACCGGACCGCCGGCGGTAGGGCGTCGCCGAGGGCGACCTGGCCGTCATGCAGCGACACGAACGCGAAGTTGTCAGGCGCCGTCAGGGTCTTGTTGAGGACTCCGATGACCTTGAACTGGTGGTTGACGAAATCGGCGCGAGGGGTCTTCGGCGCCTGGGGCAGATCGATGGTGTCTCCAACGCTCTTGCCGAATTCTTTGGCGATGTCCGACCCCAGGACAACCTGGCCGTTGGGAATGTCGCTCGGCAGTACGCCGGTCTTGGCGCTGAGTTTGAAGTTCTCGTAGTTCCCCTCACCCGCGGACGCCCCGGAGATCTCGTCTGGAACCCCGAAGCTGAAGCCGCTGTCGGACTTGGCCTGGGCTCCGGCCGTGGCAAACGCCGCCAGCACACCGTCGACCGCCTGGACCTTGGCGACCTTGGAGACGTCGATAAGGCCGCCGCCTCCGCCGCCGAAGCCGCTGGTGGAATCGCTGACCGCGATGTGGTCGGAGAAGTACTTGACGCCGCCATCGATGAGCTTGTTGTTCTTCTCCGCCATCGAGCCCATGGTCGTGAAGGCCATAATCCCGATCGCGATCCCCGAGATCGTGAGGATGTTGCGCAACTTGCGCCGCCAGAGGTTCCGCAGGATTTCCATTAATTGCTCCTATAGGACTTCTTGAATCAGGTTGATGGGGCGGGCGCAGCGCTCAGGAGCGCTCCCGCTCCATGAATTCCCGGATCTGTCGCTCCTCCCACCCGGCGCCGAGGATGGCGCCATGCGCGAAGGTGTTGTAGGTGTGAAGCGCCACGGCCAGCCCCCAGCCGCCGGCAACCCAGAGAAACCAGAGATAGCTGGGATCGGTCAGCAGATTAAGCACCGCCAGGAAGGCGTTTATGACGACGTACGTGACCAGATTGCTGTAGAAGCCGCGCAGCTGGCCCACGCGGTGCCGGGCGCGCGGGTACGCGTCTGGCTCTGAGAAGCCTACCGGTGGGTTGGCGATTGGTGTTGTGTACATCTCTCCGCATCCCTACCGGCTGCTGGCCGGCGACTGCTGTTTGCTGTCCCGGCTCACGTTAGGCGTGGCCGGGAGGGTCCGAAAGTGCCCCCGGTAAGCGATTCGACATGACATCCGTCACGACGTTTTGATTAACGCGGTCAGTTCGATTTCCGATTCCGAGCGCCTATCCTGAGTTGGCTATGAACGAGTCCCGCTCCCACCTCTTCGGGACCGTATTCGCGCTGGCGTGGCTGGCACTCCTGGTCTTCAACGTCGCCGCCGCGGCGCTCTCGCCCGGCGGGCTTGGCGCCAACGGAATCATCGTTGGCGGCGCGCTGGCCGCCTTCGCGCTGATCTATATCTGGTTCTGGACCAGGGCTGTGTACGGTCAACACGCCGCGCCGGGTGCCCTGCTGGCAGCCGGCGGAATGACGGCGATCAACCTCTGCCTGATCCTTGCCGGCGGCAGGGACGCCGCCCAGAACCTCGGCTACGACTTCATCTACGTGGTCGTCGTGCTGGCCTACGGGTTGCCCTGGCGCAGCGGGGTCATCGCCTGCCTGCTGACCACCGCCCTGACCGCGGGGATCGCCGTCATCTTCCAGGCCCCCGTCGATGCGACCATTGGCGTCTCGGTGTTGGTGCTCCTGATCGGGCTGGGCATGGTCGGCGTTCGGACGATGCGGAGCACCATCTTCGAGCTTCGCAACGCCCGCGACGAGATGGCTCGACTGGCCGTCGGTGAGGAGCGGCTTCGATTCGCCCGCGATCTGCACGACCTGCTTGGCCACAGCCTGTCCGTGATCGTCCTCAAGAGCGAGGTCGCCGCCAACCTCATCGGACGGGATCCCGATGGTACCGCCGCGGCCCTGCACGATATCGAGCAGGTAGCGCGCGATGCCCTCCGCGACGTTCGCGACGCGGTGGCGGGCTACCGCAAGACCAACCTCGCCGTGGAGCTGGCCGGCGCCCGAGAGATGCTCGAGAGCGCCGGTATCAGCGTTCGCTGGGAGGAGACAACCGGAGACCTGCCTCCCGAGGCGGAGACGGTACTGGCCTGGGCCGTCCGCGAGGGCGCCACCAACGTGCTTCGCCACTCGCGCGCCCGCGAGTGCATGGTCAAGCTCGATCATCGCAACGGCAGCGCCGTCCTGGAGATGCTGGACGACGGCGTCGGCGCGGCCGAGGTCGCCGACGGCGCCCGGCTGGGCAATGGTCTGCGGGGGCTGGGCGAGAGGGTGGCGGCGGTCGGCGGCGACATGGTGGCGGCGCCCGCTCAGGGTCGCGGCTTTCGGCTGGCGGTGCGCGTGCCGGTGGCCGGTGGAGCCTGAGCCGCAAGGCCAACCGGCGGGCGTGATCCGGGTCCTCCTCGCCGAAGACCAGACCATGGTCCGCGAGGCCCTGGCGTCGCTGCTGGGACTGGAGCCGGACATCCAGGTGGTGGCCCAGGTGGACCGAGGCGATGCCGTGCTTGCCGCCGCCCGCGAATCGGTCCCCAACGTGGCCCTGCTGGACATCGAGATGCCCGGCGTCGACGGCATCGAGGCTGCGCGACAGCTGACCGCCGAGATGCCCGCGTGCGCGGTCCTGATCCTCACCACATTCGGGCGCCCGGGCTACCTGCGCCGGGCGATGGAGAGTGGCGCCCGCGGCTTTCTGCTCAAGGACGCGCCGGCCAAGGAGCTGGCGGTGGCCATCCGCCGCACGGTCGCCGGCGAGCGCGTGGTCGACCCGACGCTGGCGGCTCAGGCGCTCAGCGAGGGCAAGGGGCCGCTCTCCTGGCGGGAGCGGGAAGTGCTGCTGGCGTCGGCACAGGGGAGCACCATCGGCGAGACCGCGGAGTCGCTCCACCTGTCGGAGGGGACGGTGCGCAACCATCTCTCCTCTGCGATCCAGAAGCTCGGGGCCCGGAACCGGTTCGAAGCCGCCAAGGCGGCGGAGGGGAAGGGCTGGTTGTGATGCGCGCGGTTGTCCACGACCGGTACGGTCCGCCTGAGGTCCTTCGCCCCGAAGAGGTCGACAAGCCCATCCCCAAGGAGGACGAGGTACTGATCAGGATCCGCGCGACCACGGTCAATCGTCTCGACTGCGCCACCCGCGAAGCCAACCGCCGAGGCGGCCTGGCTGTGCACCTGCTCAGCCGCGTCATCTTCGGCATCGGCCGGCCCAGGCGACGGATCCTGGGCACCGAGCTCGCAGGCGAGATCGAGGCAGTCGGGGCATCTGTCAAAGAGTTCGCTGTCGGTGACCACGTCTTCGGCATTACCGGCCTGAGGTTTGGAGCACACGCGGAGTTCACCTGCGTACCCGAGACCGCTCGAATCGACCACAAGCCCGCCGGTGTCAGCTTCGAGGACGCCGCGGCGGTCCCCGACGGGGCGCTCAACGCCCTCTGGTGCCTTAAAGGGGCGAGCATCCAGAAGGGGCAGAGCATCCTCATTTACGGCGC
>WNFI01566530.1_pt1 | contig 16165 bp, 18 predicted proteins | sample 5400471 | NCBI WGS metagenome assembly WNFI01 (sample SAMN13153348, study PRJNA577476) | soil metagenome | isolation source: 100 cm saprolite on Douglas fir-dominated hillslope | place: USA:California | collected 2013-09-17 | reverse complement strand
GGACGGCCCCGGAGAGGTGGTAGCTCAGCGTCTGGACGGGGATGTCCACGTCCGACCCCACGGCGGTGAAGGTGAGTGTGCTGCCGAGCTCGACGGTCTTGCTCCCGATGGGCGCGAGGACCGGGCTCGCATTGACCTCGGTGACCTGGAGGGTGATGTCCGCTTCCGCAGCGGCCAGGCCGTCCGACACCCTGACCTTGAAGGCGTAAGGCACGCCCGTCCCGCCCTGCGCTTCGCTGGGCGTCCACGAGAACCGTCCGGTGACGGGGTCGATCGCCGCCCCCGCCGGCGCGCCGACGATCGAGAACGTCAGCCCTGGCCCGTCGACGTCGGTCGCCTGTGCGATGAACGCGTACTCGGCGAGCTCCGGAGTCGTGGCCACGGGGGGTACGGACGTGAGGACGGGCGCGTCGTTGACCGGGACGACGAGGACGTCGACGGTGCCTTCCGCGCAGCGCGGATCGGGTACGCCGCGGCTCACGCCGTCGTCGCACACCCGGTAGAGGAAGCGGGCCGTGCCGTTGAAGTTGGCCGCGGGCATGTAGGTCACGAGGCCGCCGCTCAGCGTCACCGTGCCGTGGGTCTCAGCGGTGGCGGTCACCCCCGTCACGGTCAGGGTCTGGCCGCGCTCGTTGGCGGGCCCCGGGCTGTCGTTCGCGGCCAGGTCCTGCGCCGGGAAGGTGAGCGCCGAGTCCTCGTCGGTGCTCTTGACGTCGCCGCCCGCGGTCGGGGGGTCGTTCACGTCGTCGGAAACGACGCGGTAGTGCACCGAGACGTCGGCGGCCACGTTGCCGACGTTGTCCTCCGCTCCCGCGCAGGTGGCGGTGATGGCGCCCACGCCGTCGGCGTCGCCGCCGCTGATGGCCAGTGTCGCGGCCGTCTTCACGCCCGCGGCGTCGTCCGACGTGTTGCAGCCCGCGGCGGGCACGCTGCCGCGCACGTACGTCTCCCCTTCGGAGACTCCGGTGACGAACACGGCCGGAGGAACGGTATCGCTGGGCACGGCGAAGTACGCCACCGGCACGTCGTGGTCGGAGATCCGCTCCGGCCGCGTCGCGTCCGCGCGCAGCGATTCCGGGAAGTCCGCGTCGTTGCGCGCGTAGGTGAACTCGTTCACGGCCAGGCTCTGGCTCGACGGGCGGGCCGCCACGCACGGTCTTGATCACGTCCACGTAGCCGTCGTTGATGTCGAAGGCGTTGTAGTCGCCGACGGAGACGACCTTCTCGCCGGCGAGCTGATAGCCGTTGATGAGATCGGCCAGGAACTCGGCCTGGGCCAGGCGCTTCGCCCGGATGCGTGCCCCGTCGGTGCCGTCGATCCCGCTCAGCGAGCGCAGATGGTTCACGATGATCCGGACCGTGAACGGCAACTCCTTGCCGGAAGGCTTCAGCTCGGCCTTCATCACCAGGGGCGGACGGTCGTTGAGAAGCGCCGTCGCACCGTCCGGCTGCACGAAGGTGGCGTCCTTGCCCAGCTGCTCGACCCCGATCGCGTCGATGCGGCTGGCCTTCACCAGGAGCCCGACGTCGATGCCGCCGATGTCGTTCCCTTCCTCCAGGTACGCCTGGTATCCGGGCGGTGTCTCTCCGGCGGCGACGGCATCCTCATCGATTCGCGTGGCCAGCGCTTGGAGCGTGGTGAGGTTCTCCATCTCCTCGACGCCGAGGATGTCCGGCGTGTGGAGGACGTCGCGGATGGCCAGGGAAGCCTTGGCCAGCCGCCGGTCGAGCGCGGCCGCGGTGAGGATGGCATCGCTCGTCGACGGATCGTTGACGGTGTCGTAGAACCGCTCGAGGTTGAACGAGGCCACCGTGATCTCGCCCTCGCCCGCTCCCGCACGGACGGGCACGGCCGCCGCGTCGTTGCCGGTGACCGTCGGCGTCGTCCCCGGATCCGGATCGAGCGTGTAGGTGCGGGAGCCGAAGTCGAGGACGCCCGTGAGGTCGGAGACCTGCGCGCCCGTGGCCACGTCGAGCGCGGTGGTGCCGACCTGGCCGTCGCTGTCGATCCGCAGGCGCTCCGGATTGGCGTCGAACTGCGGCACTCCGGCCGGCGCGGCCGCAGGGGCCTCGATACCCGGCTCGCGGAAGGGCCGCGGGGTGCCCGGAAGCACGCCGAAGAAGATGCCGTTGCTGGTCGAGGTGGCGGCCGCTTCGTTGATGAAGCCGCCGGTGGGGGCGACGACCTCGAGCACGTCGACGTGCACGCGCATGCCCTCGTACTTCGAGAGCTGGCTGATCGTGGCCGCGGGATCGAGGTCCGCGGGCGTGAGGGTGATAGGCGCGGGGAGCGGATTACCAGTGGAGACGACGACCACGGTGGCGAAGCCGGCGATCTCCGTCACGGGCGGGCTCAGGGGATCGCTCGACGGGATGAAGTCCTGCACCGTGCCCCGCACGCGGACGCGGTTGCCCACGGCCGCCGCCGCCGGAGGGGTGCTGCTGGTGAAGACGAAGATCCCTTCCGAGGTGTTGACGTCGGCGTCGCTCTCGAACTCGGGCGCCTGGATGAAGAAGCCGTTGCCCTTCACCGCCGTCACCACGCCCTCGACCTGCACGACGTTATCCGCCCACGGCGAGAAGACGCCGGCACCCTGGACGTCGTGGATGGCGACCTGCGGTACGGGCGCCGTGACGGTCAACGAGATCGTCGTGCTCGCGCCGCGACCCTGCGCATCGGAGACCGTCACCGGCAGCGACTTCGATCCGTTGGCCGTGCTCAGGGCGACCGTCGCCACGAAGGAGAACGTGCCGTCACCCTGGTCGATGAACGCCTGCGTCGCGCTGCCGCCGATGGAGGAGAGGTTGCCCGCGACCTGGATCCCAGTGCTGGTCGGGTTCGCGCCCGGAGTGACGGTTACGGTCAGGGTGGTCGAGTCTCCGGCGGAGACCGAGGGGGCATCGCGGATCCGGATGCCCGGAGACTCGTGGACGAGTTGCGCGGGGCCGGGATGGCCGCGGTGAAGTCGCTCGCGTTGTTGTCGGTGTCCGTGCGACCGGCGTTGCCGCGGAATGCCGCCAAGGTCGCGCTCAAGGTCGGCGCGGGGCCAGCGCCTTCGAAGAAGTTGGCGCCGCTGCCGCCCGTGCCGTAGCCGACGAGGTCGATGATCAGGGCCAGCGCCGCGGGCGGGCACGGAGTCGACCCGCCGTTGCATCCGAGCGACGAGGTGGAGCTGACCAGCACGACCTTTCCCGCTCCCGCGGCCATGTTGATGGGCGAAGTGGCGATCAGATCGGGGGGCGGCAGGACCGCTCCCACCGCCGCGTTGGAGGCCTCTTGGACGAGGTAGTACTGGCCCGGAGCGAGCATCACCGCCGGCAGGACCGTGATCAGGCCGCTGTTGGCGCCGAAATTCCCCTGGCCCGTCGCGCTCGTGTACTGCAACGACTTGCCGCCGAGCGACACCGGCGCCGCGCCGCGGTTGAAGATCTCGATGAAATCGTTCCGGTAGGTCGCGCCCGAGTTGCCGCCGCCGCCGTAGACCTGGCTGACGACGAGGTCGGGCGAGCCCTGGGCGAATGCGGCTGAGCCGACAAGGAGGACGGCCACCGCGCAGGCAAGCGCGACGCGGGCGGGTGAGCTGGGCACGGATCCTCCTTGGTTCGGGTGGGAGCCGGAAAGCATAACGAGGAGGTGGAGGCCCCGCAAGTCGGCGGCGGCGGCGGCGGTCAGGCCGACAGGTCCTCGATCAGGGCCTGTCGCGTTTCCCGAGCGAGGCGCGACTCCGCCCGGTAGTGCGGATGCTCGACGACGAGGCGCACGACCGTCTTCTCGTCGGAAAGGGCGGCCCGCGCCGCGTCCGGCACCGCGAACCGCACGTAGTGCACGGCCGCCATCTTCTCTTCCCCGCTGTGGCCGGACTCGAAGCGCGCGGGGATGCGCAGCCCGTCCACCACCAGCCAGAGGCTGTCCCGGTCGAGGCCCTGGAACCGGTTCACCGCCTCGCGCACCTTCTCCTGGGTCATCCGCACCAGCTCCGGGATCTCGATGAACAGGGTGGCCGAGAGCTCGCCGCGGTCGGGCACGAGCGCGTTGTAGACGTCGACCTCCTCCTGGATCTTCGCGTCGTCGACGATCCGCTCCGTGCGGACCATCTCCTGGATCTGGAAGAGGACGGTGTCGCGGTTCTCGAAGAGGAGGGTCAGGTTCGGCCCCACCGCCACCCGACGATGCCTCTTGACCTCGATCACGCGCGCGCGCATGGCCTCGCGGGCCTTCTCGTAAGCGACGAGGTCCTTGATCTCGCTGCGCTCCACGTTGCGCATGGCGTCCTAGCGCTCTTCGGCCAGACCGTAGGCTTCGCGCAGCAGGCTCACGGGGTGGGCGGGGCGGGTGCCCCGCACGTCCTCGAGCTGGAGCGCGGCCAGCGAGCAATCGGTGGCGTAGGTGTCCGGCTGGGCCGCCTCCATCTCCTGCGCGGCCTTGCGCGCGAACTGCAGGCTGAGGGGATAGAACTCCTTCTTCATCCCCCACGTCCCGTCCATGGCCGTGCAGCGCTCGACCACCGTGACCTTCGTGCCCGGTATGAGCTGCAGCACGTCGCGCGTCTTGTAGCCCATGTTCTGCGCGCGCAGGTGGCAGGGGGCCTGATAGGCCACCTTGCCCGGCGAGCGGCCCTTGAAGTCCGTGGAGAAGTGCCCTTCCCGGTGGCGGCCGACCAGGAACTCGAAGGTGTCGAACGTCTTCGCCGCCACCGCCTCCGCCGCTTCACCGGGCACCAGCAGCGGGTACTCCTTCTTGAGGACGTAGGAGCACGTCGGCTGCGTGACCACCACGTCCGCGCCCGCCTTCACGAGGGGCAGCAGCGCGTCGAGGTTGCGGCGTGCATTCGCGCGCGCCGCGTCCAGGTCCCCGCCGTCGAGGTACGGCATCCCGCAGCAGAGCTGCCCTTCGGGGCAGGACACCGCGCAGCCGTTCTTCTCCAGCACGGAGACCGCGTCGCGTCCGACCTGCGGCTCGTTGTAGTTGACGACGCAGGTCGTGAAGAACGCGACCTTGTGCCCCTCGGCCACGCGGCCGCCTCCGCGCTCGCGGAACCAGCGGTTGAACGTCTTGTGATGGAACTTCGGCAGCGCGCGGTGCCGCTCGATCCCGAACGTCTTCTCGAGGAGCGCCCGCCCCGCCGCGGAAGAGTTGGCCCAGTTCGCGAGGGGGGCCGTGGCCGACCCCAGCGTGCCCAGCGCGTCCGTGCTCCCCAGCCACCGGTCCTGCCAGCTCACGCCTTCCGCCGCCGCCCGCGCCGCCTTGGCCCGGAGCATCAGCCGCGGGAAGTCGATGTCGAAGCGGTGCGGAGGCGTGTACGGGCAGTGGTTGAAGCACAGCTTGCACTGCCAGCAGAGGTCGACGATCCGACGGTAGTCGGCGCCTGTCACCTTCGCGACATCGCCTTCGTGCGCGTCGACCCGGCCGAGCATGAACTCGAAGCTCGAGCACAGCCGATGGCAGCGACGGCATCCGTCGCAGACCTCGGTGACGCGCGCGAGCTCCTTCGCGACGGCGGCGACGTCCAGGAAGGCGGGATCGGACGGGTTGAAGACCAGGCCTAGAGCTCCTTCAGACCGTCGAGGCCCTTGGAGAAGCGCCCGGCATGGCTGCGCTCGGCCTTGGCCAGGGTCTCGAACCACTCCGCGATCTCGGGAAATCCCTCTTCGCGGGCGGTCCGGGCCATGCCCGGGTACATCTGCGTGTACTCGTAGGTCTCGCCCTCGATGGCGGACTGCAGGTTCTGCCGGGTGTTGCCGAAGGCCACGTCGGTGACGGGATCGCCGACCGACTTCAGGAAATCCATGTGGCCGAAGGCGTGGCCGGTCTCCGCCTCCGAGGTGTCGCGGAAGAGGCCACCGATCTCCGGATAGCCCTCGATGTCGGCCGCGCGCGCGAAGTAGAGATAGCGCCGGTTGGCCTGGCTCTCGGTGCCGAAGGCGTGCTTCAGATTCTCGTGGGTCTTGCTCCCTTTGAGGGCGCTCATGTCCGGTCGTGCTCCTTAGCCAGCCCCACGGGGGTGCGCTGGTCGAAATGATCGAGTCGATGAGAGTCGCGTCGGTCAGTCACACCGTAATCATTCCTGTCTGGTTCCGGCTGTCAAGACTTTACGGCGCGGCGCCCCCACGGCCGCCCGGGCGGTTTACATTCGAAGGAGGGCGTGATGGCGGGCCTCCCCTTCTCCGGTCTCCGCGCGCGGCTCGTCCTCCTGGTCCTGGTGGCCGTGCTACCGGCGCTTGGCCTCGCGGTGCACGCGGGGATCGAGGAGCGCCGCGCCGCGGGCGCCCGGGTCCGGGACGACACCCTTCTGCTCACGCGGCTGGCCTCCGCCAACCACGAGCGGCTGGTCGAGCTGACCGGGCATTTCCTGGCCACGCTCACCCAGCTCCCCGAGATCCGCCAGGGCGCGGGCAGCGCCTGCGACGCACTTCTCGCGCGCCTGATCCACCAGCATCCGATCTACGCGGACATCGGCCTCCTGAGCGCGCAGGGGCAGCGGATCTGCAGCAGCCTCCCTCCCCTCGGCACCGGGGAGGCGCGTCCAGGGCCGTTCTTCCGGCAGGTCCTCAGCACTCGCTCCTTCGCGGTCGGCGAGATCGAGGCGGCCGGGATTCCGCCGCGGCCCACCCTCGCCTTCGGCTATCCCGTCTTCGGCGAGCGCAACGCAGTGCGTGGCGTCGTGTACGCGCTCCTCGACCTGGCCTGGCTCCAGGACTTCGCGGAGACGGCCAAGCTCCCGTCGGGCGCGGTCCTTCTCCTGGTGGACGGAAAGGGGACGCTGCTCGCGCGCCAGCCCCCCGCCCGGCGCGGCCTCGGCGAAGTCTCCCGCGCGCCGATCGTGCAGACCATCCTGCGGACGCGAGGCGAGGGGACGTCCGAGAACGTCGGGCCCGATGGGGTGGAGCGCCTCTTTGCGTTCGCGCCCCTGGCGACGCGGTCGGACGAGGCGGAGCTCTACGTCGCGGTCGGGGTGTCCCCCGGCGAGGCCTATGCGGAGGCGAATCGGCGCCTCATGCGCATGCTGGCCGCCGTCGGCATCGCCGGACTGCTCAGCGTGTTCGCCGCCTGGTCGGCGGGCGACCTCTTCATCGTGCGCCGCGTGAAGGCGCTCCTGGCCGCGACCACGGGCCTGGCCGCCGGGGACCTCGCCATCCGCACCGGCATGGCCGGAGAGCCCGGCGCGCTGGGCCAGCTCGCGCGCGAGTTCGACGAGATGGCGGAGACGCTGGAGAAGCGCCAGGTGGAGATGGACCGGGCCACGGAAGACCTGCGCAAGAGCGAGGCCCGCAAAGGCGCGATCCTGGAAGGCGCCCTGGACTGCGTGATCACGATGGACGAGGCGGGCCACGTCGTCGAGTTCAACCCGGCGGCCGAGAAGACGTTCGGATACCGGCGCGAGCAGGCGGTGGGGCGGCGCGTCGACGAGCTCATCGTGCCGCCGCGGCTGCGCGGCGGCGCGGAGGCGGCCCTGGACCGGTCCCTCCTGCGCGGCGAAGCGGGCGCCCTGCGCCGGCGCGTCGAGCGGGTGGCCATGCGCGCGGACGGCACGGAGTTCCCGGTCGAGGTCTCGGTGACCCCGATCGAGGGGGAGGGCGAGCCCCTCTACACGGCGTTCCTGCGCGACATCACGGAGCGCCGGCAGGCCGAGGAAGCGCTGCGCGGGACGCGCGACGAGCTGCAGAAGCGGGTGGAAGCGCGCACGGCCGAGCTCAAGGATGCGAACGAGCGCCTGGTGGACTGGGTAGAAGAGCTGCAGCAGCGGGCGCAGGACATGCGGCTCCTCAACGAGATCGGCGACCACCTGCAGGCCTGCCATTCCGTCCAGGAGGCCTACGCCGTGCTCGCGCAGTACGGAGGCTCGCTGTTCCCCGACGAGCCGGGTGCGCTGTGCATGCTCAGCGAGGGCCGCAACCTCCTCGAGTGCGTGGCGGCCTGGGGAACGCCGCCCCCGGCGGAGGAGGTCTTCACGCCGGACGACTGCTGGGCGCTGCGACGGGGACGGCCCCACGTCGTGGAGGGACCCGACGCCCGCCTCGTGTGCCGGCACGTCGGCACGCCCCCGCCCGCGGCGTACGTCTGCGTGCCGCTGATGGCGCAGACGACGGCGCTCGGCGTCCTTCATCTGATCGAGGGGCCGCGCGAGGCCAAGCCGGAGAGCGCGCTCGCGCCCCACCACGCCCTGGCCCGCCGGCAGCTCGCCTTCACCGTGGCCGACCAGGTCGCCCTCGCCCTCTCGAACCTGCGCCTTCAGGAGAGCCTGCGCGACCAGGCCATCCGCGACCCCTTGACCGGGCTGTTCAACCGGCGCTACATGCAGGAGTCGCTGGACCGCGAGCTGCGACGGGCGAAGCGGCGGCGCACGCCCATGGGCGTGATCATGATCGACATCGACCACTTCAAGCGCTTCAACGACACCTTCGGCCATGCCGCCGGCGATGCGCTCCTGCGCGAGATGGGCGCGCTCCTGCAACGGGAGACCCGCGCCGAGGACATCGCCTGCCGCTACGGGGGAGAGGAGTTCGCGCTGATCCTGCTCGACGCCTCCGCCGACGATACCGAGGAGCGCGCCATGCTCCTGCGCGAGGGGGCCGCGCGCCTGCGCGTGGAGTACGGGCATCAGCCCCTGGGCAACGTCACGATCTCCGTCGGCGTCGCCGTGTTCCCCGATCATGGGACGGTGGCGGAAGCGCTGCTCAAGGCCGCGGACGCCGCCCTCTATCGCGCCAAGGCCGGCGGCCGCGACCGCGTCCGGGTCGCGGAGACGGTGAGCTGACGGGTGGCCGCCGTCGTCGCGCTCGTCGACGACCTCATGTTCCTGAGCCGCATCCGCGAGGCGGCCAGGGGCCGCGGTCTCGAGGTGAAGGCCGCGCGCACGGCCGCGGATACGGTGGCGGCCGCCCGCGCCGGCGCGCGCCTGGTGATCATGGACCTGGACTCGCCACGCCTCGGGGTCGCGGACGCGCTCTCCGGGCTGCGTGCCGACCCCGCGCTCGCCGGGTTGCCGGTGGTCGGCTTCTTCAGCCACGTGGAAGCGCAGCGCGGCCGGGACGCCGCGCAGGCCGGGTGCACGACCGTCCTGCCGCGCAGCGCGTTCGTGCAGAAGCTGGATGCGCTGCTGGCGGAAGCGGCGGCGGTCTCAGGCGGAGGCCGGGAACCCGGCACCGGCGCCTAGGAGGCACACCACCAGCTGGTGGGCCTTCCCGAACTCGTCGTCATCGCTGAGCTCCGCGGCCACCTCGTCCAAGACGAGGACGGCGTCCAGGAACGTCTGCAGATCCGCGGCCAGGCTCGCGTCCGCGCCGACCCAGAGGAGCGCGAGGCGGGGGTTGTCGCGGCCGCGCAGGTCGCGCAGGCAGTCGGTCAGGGCCGCCCAGTTGTGGCCGAAGTAGTCCGGAAAGGCGAAGGCGCGCGCCATCTCCTCGAAGAGGCTGCTCTCGTTCGTGATGGCCGTGCCCACCAGCGTGACGACTTCGAACCCGGCCGCGCTCAGCGTCGCGCGCAGCGCCGGCTCCTCCGCCGCGCCGAAGACGTGAACGCGATGGCCGCGGAGCCGCGGCAGGAGCGCACGAAGGTCGACGAAGCCGCTCACCGGATCCTCACGAACGTCCGATAGTGGTCCGCGGTGTAGTACACCTCGCGTCCCCTGCCGAAGATGAGCCGGCGCGCGCCACGGCCGCCCTCGGCGCGAGGCCACACGTCGGTCTCCGTGTAGTAGCCGCCCGGCTGCACGGGTAGGCGGCCTTCCGCGTTCTCGAAGACGCCGCGACGACCGCTGCGCCGTCCACCCTGGGCGACGCCCGCCGGGGGCCTCCCCGTCCGGTCCATGCTCTCGATGACGATGGCGACTTGTCGTTCGAGCTCGGGATCGCCCAGCGCGATCGCGGGCGGCGGCGCCGATCGAGAGAGGGACGCCGGCGCCGGCTCCGCCGGCCGCTCGAGGTGGTGAACCGCGAGCAACAAGAGGGAGGCGAGAGCAGCAAGAGCGGCGGCGAGGGCCTTCTTCATCTGGCCCGGGCATCGTCGCGTGCGGGCCCGGAGCCGTCAAGGGGACCGGGAAACAGTCCCGGCGGATCGGGAGGAATTGCGCCCGAACCCGTCGGCGCGGCCCATGGCCCGTCATGAAGGACGACGAGCCGGCCGCGTCGCCCAAGGCGCCGGTGCTGGAAATCGATCGCCTGGGGGAGGCCGCCAACGCGATCCTCGCCTGCGGGGAATATCTGGCCACCGCGCCGGAGATGCCGCCCGACCAGCGCGCCGCCGTCGACATGCTGCGCCAGGAGATACGAACGCTCGTCGGCGGACTCAGCCTGATCGCCGCCGCGAAAGCACGAACCCATCGCATAGAATGATCCCGTGCGCGATGCACGTCTGGCCTTCGGAGCCTGTCTCCTCACCGCCGTCCTCTCCTCGTGCCGCGAGAAGCCGGCACCGCCTCCGGACGAGGGCTCGGCTCCCGCGTCGTCGCCGCGGCCCCTGACATCGTCGCTGCCCCCCGGCCATCCTCCCGTCGACGCCGCGCCACCGCCGGGCGCGGCGGCCAGCGATGCGGCATCGATCGCGGGCACGATCACCGTCTCCCCCAACCTCCAGTCGCGCGCCGCGGGCGGAGCGCTGTTCGTCATCGCCCGCTCCGCCGCCGACCATCGCATCCTGGCCGTACGGCGCGAGGACAACGTGACGTTCCCCTTCAAGTTCCGCATCTCCGGCCGCGACGCCATGATCGCGGGGACGGCGTTCGCGGGGCCGCTCGACGTCACCGTCCGCCTTTCGAAGCGGCCTTGCCCTCGAAGCCAAGGCCCGGCTGCTCGGGCAGGGTGACGTAGCCGTCTTCGACGCGCACCGCGTCCGGGAACCCGCCGTAGGGCTGGAACAGGTCCGGGTAGTCCTCGTTGCCGCCCAGGCCGAGGCCGGCCGCGATGTGGAGCGACATCTGGTGCCCGCCGTGCGGAATGCAGCGGGTCCGCGACCAGCCTTCCGTCTCGAGCACCTCGAGCGTGCGCTGGTACTCGCACAGGCCGTACGAGAGCGCGCAGTCGAACTGCAGCCAGTCGCGATCGGGGCGCAGTCCGCCGTAGCGCAGCAGGTTGCGCGCGTCCTGGTGGCTGAAGAGGTTCTCCCCCGTCGCCAGCGGCCCCGGATACTCCGCGGCCAGCGCCGCCTGCAGCGCGTAGTCGAGGGGATCGCCCGGTTCCTCGAACCAGAAGAGCGGGTAGTCCCGCATCATGCGCGCATACGCGATCGCGGCCGGAAGGTCGAAGCGGCCGTTCGCATCCACGGCCAGACGCGCGGCGCCGTCGATCTCGGTCAGGACGGCCTCGATGCGCCGCTGGTCCTCCGCCCGCGGCGCGCCCCCGATCTTCATCTTCACCACGGTGTAGCCGCGATCGAGGTAGCTCCGCATTTCCGTGCGCAGGACGTCGATCCCCTTGTCCGGCGCGTAGTAGCCACCGGCGGCATACACGAAGACGCGCGGATCGGCGGCGCGCCCGTGGCGCTCGGCGAGGAGCCGGAACAGAGGACGCCCCGCGATCTTGGCCACCGCGTCCCAGACGGCCATGTCGATGGTCCCCACCGCGACCGAGCGCTCGCCGTGCCCGCCCGGCTTCTCGTTCCGCATGAGGACGGCCCAGACGCGGTCGGGGTCGAGGTTCTCGCCGGTCGCGTCGCGCAGGCTCTCCGGATCCGCCTCGAGCAGGCGCGGCGCGAAGCGCTCGCGGATGAGCCCGCCCTGGCCGTAGCGGCCGTTCGAGTTGAACCCGTAGCCGACGACGCGCCGGCCGTCGCGGACCACGTCCGTGACGACGGCGACGAGGCTCGTCGTCATCCGGCCGAAGTCGATGTACGCGTTCCGGACCTTCGACCCGATGGGGCTCGTGGTCTCCCTTATCTCGAGGATGCGCACGCCCCATTCTCGCGCGGCCGATGCACAATGCACGCGAGGGAGAACCCCATGGCCCCGAGCCTTCGCCGCGCCCTGATCGCGTCCTGTCTTTCCATCGCCGCCACCGCCGCCGCCGCTCCCCCACCCCCGGCGGAGACGCTGTCGCCCGCACGCGTGGCCGCCGTGCGCGCGTACATCAAGAAGGGCTGGACCACGCTCACGCGGTCGACCCGAGACCTCGCGAAGGCCGCGCCCGACCCGAAGTTCCCGCGTGCCCCGGGCCAGGGCTGGCCGGTGTACCTCCCCGCGGACGAAGACCGCCCCGCCGTGGAGGCCGTGCTCAAGACCACGATGACGCCGGAGGACCTCGCGCACATCGAGCTGCGCGTCCTTCCCCGCGACCGTGCGATGCCGGCCGACCCCGGCCTGCTGTACCTGCCGCGCCGCTACGTGGTTCCCGGCGGCCGCTTCAACGAGATGTACGGCTGGGACAGCTATTTCATCCAGGTCGGGTTGCTCGCGGACGGCGAGACGGAGCGGGCGCGTGACATGGTCGAGAACTTCCTCTACGAGATCGAGCACTACGGCACCATCCTGAACGCAAACCGCACGTACTACCTGACGCGCTCGCAGCCGCCGTTCCTGACCCGCATGATCCTGGGCGTGTACGAGCGCACCCGTGACAAGGAATGGCTGCGCCACACCCGTCCCGCCATCGACGCCTACTACCGGTTCTGGACCACGGAGCCCCATCTGATTCCGGAGACCGGACTCTCGCGCTACTACGACTCCGGTGAGGGGCCGGCGCCGGAGGTCCTCAGCGACGAGAAGGACGCGCAGGGCCGCACGCACTACGACCGGATCCGCGAGTACTACCGCGACCATCCCGAGGCCGCCAAAGGCGACTACGACCTCGACCGTTACTACGACCGCAAGAACGATCGCCTCACGCCCCTCTTCTACAAGGGCGATCGCTCGATGCGCGAGTCGGGCTTCGATCCTTCGAACCGTTTCGGCCTCTTCAGCGTCGACATCACCCATTACGCGCCCGTCTGCCTGAACGCGCTCCTCTACCGGATGGAGACGGACGCGGCCGAGATCGAGGACACGCTGGGCAACGCGGACGCGGGGCGGGAGTGGCGCCGCCGGGCGGAGGCGCGTCACGCCGCCGTCGATCGCTATCTGTGGGACCAGGCGTCCGGGCTCTACCTCGACTACAACTTCGAGACGAAGAGCCGCCGGAAGTACGAGTTCGCCACCACGTTCTATCCGCTATGGGCGGGCCTCGCGTCCAAGGCCCAGGCCCAGCGCGTGCGCGACAACCTCGAGCTGTTCGAGGCGCCGGGCGGGCTGCTCACGAGCACGCGGGTGACCGGCCAGCAGTGGGACGCCCCCTACGGCTGGGCCCCCCTACAGATGATGGGGCTCGACGGCCTGCGGCGGTGCGGATTCGAGGCGGACGCCGATCGCGTCTCGAGGAAGTTCCTGGCCCTCGTCGCCAAAGAGTTCGAGGAGCACGGCACCATCGTCGAGAAGTACGACGTGCAGCGGCGCGAGTCCGACGTCGAAGCCGGGATCAAGTTCGGCTACGCCGCGAACCAGATCGGATTCGGGTGGACCAACGCGGCGTTCCTGGATCTCCTGGCCGGGCTGGAGAGGAAGGCGCGCCCGCGCGCGGCGGACCTCCGCATCATGCCGCGGCTTCAGTCGCGAGGCTCGGCGGCCGCCAGGTAGGGCGCCAGCCGGCGCGCAGCGGCCAGGTGCGACCGCGCCTCCGCGAGGGCGCCCGCCTTCTGCAACGCCAGGCCGAGCTGGTACTGCGCTTGCGCCTGCTCGGGAGCGAGGCGCACCGCCTCGCGGAAGCTCGCGATCGCGCCCGCGAGGTCCTTCGCCGCCAGCTTCTTGAGGCCCGCGCTCACCGCGAACGTCGCCGCCTGATCGTCGGCCTTGAGCTTGCGGAGGCGGTCCGCTTCCGCGAAGGCCGCGGCCGCTCCGGCGGCGTCGCCGCGCTGGCGCAGCATCTGGCCGATGCTGAGGTGCGCCTCCGCCGACCGCGGCTGCAGGCGCACCGTCTCGCGAAACTGCGCGAGCGCGTCGTCTTCCTTGCCTTGTTGCTTCAGCACCGTGCCCAGCATGTAGTGCGCCTCCGCGTAGTCGGGCCGCGCGGCCAGGGCGCCCTTGAACGCGGCCACCCCATCGTCGGCCCGTCCCGTCTGCCACAGCACGACGCCGAGCGTGTAGGGCGCCTCCGGGAGCTGCGCCTGCGGATCCAGCTCGATGGCGCGGCGTAGCGCGGCCTCTGCCCCCGCGAAGTCGTCCTTCTGCTTGAGGGCGACACCCAGGTTGTAGAAGGCCTCCGCGCTGCGAGCGTCGGAGGAAGTGAGCGCGCGATAGACCGCGATCGCGCCCTCCAGGTCGCCCTTCTGCATGAGCGCGCTGCCGAGGTTGTGGCGGGCGGAGGCGTGGCCCGGCTCGCGGGCCAGCACCTCCTGGAACGCCGCGATGGCGGCCTCCGCTTCACCTTTCTCCATGAGCGCGAGCCCGAGCGTGTTGCGCGCTTCCGCGGAGGCGGGATCCAGCTCCACCGCCTTCTTCAGCGCGGTCACCGCGCCGTCGACGTCGCCCCATTCGCGCAGGGTAGCGCGCCTCCGGATGCGCGGGCTGCAGCCGGACTGCTTCCTGGAGCTGAGGGAGCGCGCCCGCCGCATCCCCCGTCCACCAGAGCGTGGCCCCGAGGTGGTAGCGGGCGTCGAACAGCTTCGGGTCGAGCCGCACGGCCTGGCGGAACTCGGCGATCGCGTCGTCGGTGCGGCCCGCCTCGCCGCGCACGAAGCCGAGGCGATCGTGGATCTCCGCGCGGGACGGGGCGTGGACGAGGGCCGCCTCGTACTCCGCCTCCGCGGCGGCGAGGTCCTTCTCCTGCTCGCGCAGCCAGCCGAGCATGTAGTGGGCGTCGGCGGACGCGGGGTCGAGGGCGAGCGCGGCCTCGAAACGCTCGCGCGCCTGCGCCACCTTGTTCTGGTGCAGCAGGGCGATGCCCTCCGCGACCGCCGCTTGCGCCGGCGAGACGCGTGCCGGCTGCGGTCGCGGCTCTGCCCTTCCTGCCCCGGCCAGGAGGAGGCACGACAGCACGAGGCCCGTCACCCTCATTTCCCGATGAGCGTCGCGAGGACCGTCTGCATGTCGGTCTCCCCGCGCCAGAGTGGATGGCCGCCTTCCCAAACAACGATGCCGGCATTCAGACCGTGGGTGAGCTCTTGGAAGAGCCGAGCCCACTCGGCGTTCATGCCCGCGCCCATGAGAGCGGGCGCCATCGCCTCCTCGGGTGCCTCCTGCACAGCGATCGGCTTTCCGACGATGCGGGCGAGGGCCGCCGCGACATCCCGCGGAGAGTACTCACGCGGGCCCGCCAGCTCGATGACCCGCTTGCCGCGGCCGCCCTCGGCGAGCAGGCGCGCAACGGCAGTACCGATGTCCCGCGTCGCGACCATGGGAATCGCCTTGTCCGCGAGAAGGAACGTCGGCAGAACGCCCTGCGGGACGGCGTACAGCGCGCGGCCCCAGTTCTCCATGAAGTAGGCCGCACGTACGAACGTCACCGCAGCGTGGGCTCGAGTGAACGTCGCCTCTGCGTCGCGGAGGCCGACCACGGGGCCCGTTCCATCCGCTTGCTGAGCGCCGACGGACGAGAGCATGACCACGTGCGGAACGCCCGCGGCCTCGACGGCCGCCGCGATCGCGCTTGCGCGGCGATTGTTGTCCACGCGCACCTGGCTCGAACTGAAGTTCGGCGGAAGAAGGACGTAGGCGCCCTCCGCGCCGCGGAAGGCCCGCTCGAGCGCGGCGCCGTTCTCGACGTCGGCGATGGAGACATCTGCGCCCGCGTCCTTCCACGCTTGCCCCTTGGCGGCGTCACGCAAGACGACGCGGACCTTCTTCTTCTGCGTCAGCAGCGTCTGGGCGACGACCTTGCCCGTATTCCCCGAAGCACCAAGCATGACAAACATTGGCGAGCCTCCTTCGACGTCGTTCTCAACGACCAGTCTAGAAACGACCCACGGAAAGAGCAGGAGAGCCCAAAAAAAGAGGGGGACGGGTCTCCCCGCCCCCCTCCGGTCGGCAACGGCAGCCGGCTATTGCGTCAGAACTGCAACCTCACCGCGAACTGGAGGTTGCGCGGGTTCCAGTTGGCGGCGGTGCCGCTGATGAACCCGGCATGCGAGTTGAGGTTCCCGGGCACGCCGATCTCGGCGTCAGGGTTCCCGAGGTCCACGTGGTTGAAGACGTTCTGGGCCTCGACG